>Ga0315289_10001918_pt1 | contig 32264 bp, 33 predicted proteins | sample YL17G11_40_MG_FD_203452 | JGI IMG/M metagenome (GOLD analysis project Ga0315289, IMG submission 203452) | Sediment microbial communities from Yellowstone Lake, YNP, Wyoming, USA - YL17G11_40 | ecosystem: Environmental > Aquatic > Freshwater > Lake > Sediment | place: USA: Wyoming | collected... | reverse complement strand
ACCTGAGCAACGCGACCGGGCTTCTCATCTCCGGTCGCCGTTCCTGTCTCGCCTGCAAGTGTTCTTGATCCCTTCACGGGCCCCCTTCAATTGATCGCCGCCGCGTCGTCAGAACATTGATTATCCTATCGGCGGTCAGTATATTGAATTTCCATGAAAGAGCAAGAGGCAATTTTGAAGGCCCGCGAGGTCATCCGGCGGCAGCACAAGGCTTTGGCCACGGAGGAAAGTTATCTCAATTGGCTGCGGCGTTACATCCGTGCCATCCGCCAGATGCCCAACGAGCTGCCCAGCGAGAAGAAGCTGGAACGCTTTCTCACCGAGCTGGCGCTGGCGCAGGACGTCTCGGCCAGCACGCAAAACCAGGCGTTCAACGCCATCGCTTTTTTCTACAAGGACGTGCTGGGGCGGCCGCTGCAAAACGTGGACGCTTTGCGCGCCTGCCGTCCGGCGCAGTTGCGCCACGCGCCGACGGTCGCGGAGACCCGCGCCTTGCTCGCCGCCGTCAAGGACGTGGGCGGTTATCCCACGAACTTTATCGCCCGGCTGCTCTACGGCTGCGGGTTGCGCGTGACCGAGCCGTTGAATCTGCGGCTCAAGGACGTTTCCATCGAGGCGGGCCGGCTGAACATCCTCGGCGCGAAGGGGCGCAAGGACCGCGTGGTGGCGATGCCCTGCGCGCTGGTCGTGGAATTTGAGCAACAGACGGAATTCGCCCGCAGCCTGTGGCGGCGGGACGTAACGAACAAAGTTCCGCTGGCGCTGCCGCATCAACTAGAGAAAAAATATCCTGAATTCCGTTTTGCCCCCGAGTGGGCGTGGCTTTTCCCGGCGCGCCATCCCTGCAAACATCCGCGCACGGGCGAACTGGTCCGCTTTCGGATGCATGAATCCAACGTCCAACGCGCCATCAAGGAAGCCCGCCGGAAGATCGGCGTGATGATTCTGCCGCACGAATTGAGACATGCCTACGCCACGCACAATCTGGATCGCGGCGTGAACCTCAAGGCCTTGCAGGCGGCGATGGGGCACGAAAAAATCGAAACCACCATCGGCTATTGCCACGCGGACGCTTTGAGCGTGCCGAGTCCGTTGTGAATTTTCAGGCTTCCCTTTTCGCGCCGGGGCAGACACCGGCGCCCAGGCGTGGTCAACTCAGCCGCATCGGCATGACGACATAGAGGAACGGCCCGTTGATCTTGAGCACGCCGGGGCTGAGTTCGTCCGTCATCTCCAAGAACACCTCGTCACTCTCCAGAGCATTGAGCGGATCAATCAGGTATCTCGGATTGAAAGCGATGGCCATCTCCTTGCCTTTGTAATTGATGGCCAGGCTTTCCCGCGCTTCGCCGACCTCCGGCGAATTGGCTGTAATGGCCAGGTTATTCTTGCCAAAGGCGAGTTTGACCGAGTTCGATTTCTCGCTGGTCATGATTTCCGCGCGCCGCAGCGCGTGCAGGAACTCCTCACGCACCAGTGAAACCCGCTCCTTCGTCTCTGACGGGATTACCTGCCGATAATTCGGGTAGTTGCCTTCAACCAACTTGGTCACCACAAGGACGGAGAATCCTTTCTCATCCTTCAACGTGAACGCCGCCTGGTTCTCTGTGAATTTGATTTCCACGTCCCCGCTTTCCTGCAACAGCCGGTTCAACTCGTTCACGGCTTTCGCGGGGACGATGAATTCCCCGTGACTCTTGTCGGGAAGTTCCACTTCTTCGTCCACCAGCGCCAGCCTGCGACCATCGGTCGCGACTAACGTCAGCTTTTGCTCTTTCAGGCTGAAGAAGACCCCGTTCAACACATAGCGCGTTTCGTCGCCCGAGATGGCAAACGAAGTCCGCCGCAGCATATTCCTCAGTGTTTGCTGCGGCAAAACGACCTTCTTATCCTCCTTGAATTGCGGCAGGGGAGGAAACTCTTCAGCCGCCAGCCCATTTATCTTATAAAAAGACGGACCGGCCTTCACGCAGCAGACGTTTTTATCATCCACCTCTACTTCCATCTCAGCGTTGCCCAACTCCCGGACGATCCCAAACAGCTTCTTGACCGGCACCGTCGCTGCGCCTTGCTTCCGAACTTGCGCTTCCACGCTACAGGAGACTGTAACATCCAAGTCCGTCGCCGTAAGTTCCAAACGGTTTTCACCCGCCCGGAGCAGTACATTAGAAAGGATTGGGAGCGTCGTCCGCGTGCTGACCACATTCTGCACGGCTTGGAGGCCATTGATGATTTGCTCCTTCGTGATTGTCAGATTCATTGCGTTCTATTAATTATAATTTAGCTCTAAAACCCTCTTCATATTAACCTGTGTGAATAACGCAAACAACGTAATGTGTCAAGGGTTGGCAAGTTATTTATAGATTTTGCTTTTTGCTGAACTGGGGAGAAATAGGTCGAAAGAAGGCCAAAGGCAAGTTTGTTTGTGTTGCGCACACGGAATTCACATCCAGTCAAGGTACTGTTTCCCTGTTTGCTCACTAAAAGGGGGAAAAGGCTGGAGAATAAACACTCTGTACTTGCGGCCTTTGCTCATTGCCGTAACGTGGCGCTATGTTCAAACCAGCCGACCTGTTCGACCTTGGCCAGACTGAGCACGCCGCCATTTTCGACGGTTGCCGATACGCTTGGGATGCGCTCAAGAAAATCGAGGGCTACCTCGCCGCGAACCTGCACTCCGCACTGCACAACCGTTGCGAAGGCGTGGCGTTCATCGGCGAGAAGGTCTTCATCGGTGAAGGCACCGTGGTCGAGGACGGCGCGATGATCAAAGGCCCGGCCATCATCGGGCGCAACTGCCAGATTCGCCACAACGCCTATATCCGCGAGCACGTCATCGTGGGCGACAACTGCGTCGTGGGCAACTCGACCGAACTCAAGAACGCGCTCCTGTTCAACGACGCGGTCGCGCCGCACTTCAATTACGTGGGTGACTCGCTCCTCGGCCACAAGGCGCACCTGAGCGCGGGCGTGATCCTGTCTAACTTCAAATCGCTGCCTGGCAACATTACGGTGGAGCTGGATGGCAAACCGTTCGACACCGGCCTGCGCAAGTTCGGCGCGCTGTTGGGCGATGGCGCCGAGGTTGGTTGCAACGCGGTGCTGAATCCCGGCAGCATCGTCGGCCGCGGCGCGGTGATTTATCCAGGCGTCAACTGGCGCGGCATCCTGCCCGCGAACATGATCGCCAAGAATAAGGCGCAAATCGAAGTCGTCCTGAAGCGGCCGAGGGAAAGCTGAGTCAACAAAACTCTGTCCGTGAAAAAAACATCTTCCAACATCCTTGAAAATCGAACGAGGGACTTTCGATTTTCAAGGAGGCCGAATCGGCCATTGACGACTCCCAAAAATCTGATAATCTGATTTTCATGAAAAAGACGGCCATCACAGTCACGGAAGCGGCGCGCAACTTTGCCCATTGCGTCAACCGGGTTCACTATCAAAACCGGAGCTTCGTGCTGGTCAAGAACGGCAAGCCGCTCGCCAGCCTCGTTCCCGAAGGTGAAAAGGTTTGCACGGGCAAGGAGTTGGCAGAAGCGCTCGCCCAGGTTGAACTTTCCACCGAGGAAGCTCTCGCGTGGCGCAAAGACCTGCGCAAGGCACGCAGGGCGCTTAAACCCCCGGAAGACAAATGGCGATAATCCTCGACGCGGACGTCATCATTCGCGGTGAGAAAGGCCTGTTCGATCTGAAAGGCTGGCTCGCCTCCCGACCGGCGGAGCAATTTGAAATTGCGGCCATCACCGTTGCCGAGCTTTGGCACGGAGTTGAGCGGGCCACCGGGGCGCATCGGGTCTGGCGAGAGCGATATCTTCAAACCATCATCACCTCGTTGCCCGTCATTCTTTACACGGAGGAGACGGCTTACGAACACGCACGGATCTGGGCCGAACTGGAGGCCGCCGGGAAAATGATTGGCTTCTACGACCTCATTGTGGCCGCCACCGCGATGGAACGCGGCAGCGAAGTCGCCACGTTCAACAAAAGACATTTCGCTTTTGTCGCGGGATTGAAAATCGTCGTACCAAAGTGATTTCGGTTGTTGAACCCCAGCCCGCTGGCGCGGACCTCGTGGCCCAGGTCGAGGAGGTTTTTTCGCCGACGGGCCTGTTGTCGCGCGCGAAGAATTTCGAGTATCGCCCGCAGCAACAGCAGATGGCCGTGGCCGTGGCGCGCGCGTTGCAAAACCGCGAGCACCTCGCCGTCGAGGCCGGCACGGGCGTGGGCAAATCGCTCGCGTATCTGATTCCGGCGATTTTGTTCGCGGTCGCCAATCGCAAGAAGGCCGTCGTCTCGACGCACACGATCAATTTGCAGGAGCAGCTCACGGAGAAAGATTTGCCGATGCTGACGGGCGTGCTCGGTGCGCTCACGCCGCCGGTGAAGTTCAGCTTCTCGATGCTCAAGGGCCGCGCGAACTATCTTTGCACGCGCCGGCTGCGCAAGGCCATGCAACAATCGGGCAACTTGTTCACGTCGTCCGAGGCCGATGAGTTGCAGCGCATCCACGAGTGGGCGAAGAAAACCAAGGACGGCAGCCTGTCTGATTTCGACATCGAACCCGACCCGAAAGTCTGGGCGCAGGTTTGCTCCGAGCGCGGCCTGTGCTCGCCGAAGATTTGCGGCTTTCCATCTGACTTCGCCAAGGACCACGGCGTTTGTTTCTTTCAGCGCGCGCGGCACAAGTTCCTCTCGTCGGACGTGCTCGTGCTGAATCACACGCTGTTCTTCACGTTGCTCGGCGGGATTGAGGAGGAAATCGAGGGCGGCATTCTGTTCAAGAACGACTTCGTCATCTTCGACGAAGCGCAACAGATGGAGCAGGTGGCGTCGAAACACATCGGCTTGAGCGTGTCGAGCGGGCAGGTGCGTTACGCGCTGAACCGCCTCTGGAATCCGCGCACAGAAAAGGGCCTGCTCGCCACGTTGCGCAAAGGCGGCGCGGTCAAGCTCGTGGCGGAATTGCTGAAGGAAAGCGATGAGTTTTTCGCGAACGTCGAGGCCGCGTGCGAAGAGTTGAACCAACAAACCAAGAGCGAATCAGAGAATTTCGGCTCGCGCGGACGCTCGCCCTCCCGCAAGCCGCGGAGTTGGACCGAACTGCGCATCCGCCGCACCGAACTCGTGAACGACAACGTCACGCTCTCGATCCAACGCCTGCGCGAGGCGGTGAGCGACCTCATCAAAATGAGCGAGGACAAGGACATAGGGCAGGAACTGGTCGAGTGCAACCGCCGCCTCGCCGAGTTGCGCGACGAAGTGAAGGCGTTTCTCGAACAAAGCGCGTGTGATCACGTCTATTGGGTCGAGCGCAGCGGCAAGGCGCACAAAAATCTTTCCCTCAACGCGGCGCCGATAGACGTGGCGGATTTCCTGCGCCGCCGTTTGTTCGAGAGCGACACCAGCATCGTCATGACCAGCGCGACGCTGGCGACGACGTGTTCCGTGTTCCGTGTTCCGTCCGGCAGCGAAGTCACGGAGCACGGAACACGGAACACGCAAAAACCGGCGCGGAAAATTTCGGGTTTGAATTATTTTGCCAAACGAGTTGGCGCTGAATCGGCGACGAAACTTCAAGTCGGCACGCCGTTCGATTACGAGCGGCAGATGAAGCTGTTCGTCGCGAGCAAGATGCCTGACCCGCGCGCGAGCGGTTATGCCGACGCGCTGGAGCATTGGATCGGGCATTTCGTGAAGCTCACGCACGGGAAGGCGTTCGTGCTGTTCACCAACTACAAGCTGATGCAGGAACTGGGCGAACGGATGCAGCCGTTTTTCGACAAGTTCGGCATCGCGTGTTTCGTGCAAGGCACAGGCACGCCGCGCTCGACGATGCTGGAGAAGTTCAAGGAGGACGTGGACTCGGTGTTGTTTGGCACGGACAGCTTTTGGCAGGGGGTGGACGTGCCGGGCGAGGCGTTGAGCAACGTCATCATCACGCGACTGCCGTTCGCCGTGCCGGACCATCCGCTCATCGAGGCGCGCGTGGAGGCGATCGAAGCGCGCGGCGGAGATTCGTTCCGGGAGTTTTCGCTGCCGGAAGCGATACTGAAATTCCGCCAGGGCGTGGGTCGGTTGATTCGCACGAAGACCGACACCGGCATCATCGTGGTGCTGGACAACCGCATCCTCACCAAGCAATACGGCCAGGCGTTTCTAGACGCGCTGCCGCAATGTCCGGTGGAGATAGTGTGAATTAAAACGGCGCGAGCAACGGAATGACGCTCCGCCCCTTGCGCCGATAAACCAGAAAATCCTTGTCTGTCGTGAACACCTGACAGTTGTCGCTCAATTCCGCCATCCGCACGAGGCAAGCATCGGCCAGACTCATCGGTTGGTCGGCATACTTGCGCAACAGTTCCCAAATATCTGGCTGATGAGCCATAACATCGAGATCAATGTTCACAAGATCGCGCTCGAACAGTTCCAACGAGGGATCAATTGAAACTCCGTCCGAATGCAAAAGAAAAATCGCCTCAGACAAAAACCGCTTCGCACGTTAACAGCGGCTCGCAAAGGCTGTTCCAGGTTTCTACTGCCCAGCGATGATGTTGATCCGTCTCGCTGACAAATCCGACCAGTGGGCCTGAATCCAGAAAAATTTTAGTCGCGGCCATAGCCGGTCAATGGGCGCGTGGATAAATCTTTTGAGCCCCGCACGCTGCCGCATAGGTCTTTGGCGCGCTCATACAACGACGGGCGCTTCTTTTGAACAAGATGCTCGTCAATCAAATCGCGCACCACCGCCGCCTGCGAACGGCCAAGCGCCTTCGCGCGTTCCTTCAAGAGTGCGATGTGCCGCCGATCCATTTTCAACGTGACCGTTTCCATGGAACAAAAAGTATTACCCATGGGGCAGCAAGTCAACACCTGAAACGCGCTGCCGAAAGGACCGGTGGAAGTTGTTTGAATCCTCGCGCGCGGGTGCGAAGGAGACACGAAACGGACAGTTTGCAGCCTATCTCGATGTTAGGCGGCAAAATCGTCATGGCTCAAAAGTCTCGGCAAATAGTAGCAAACACAACGATAGCTACGGCTGCAACCGCGATGGCCAGCTTATCTACAAGCTCATAGCGTGTGTGCTCGCCTCTCCGAATGACGATAAGCATCCCGACAACAAACATCAAAACAATGCCGCCGGGATAAAATATCGCCTTCCATAAAAACGGAACTGAACCGAGCGTATGCTGATGCGAGTGAACTGTCAGAACAACCGCCGACGCAAGATGCAGCAAGCTCATGGGAATCAATCCCCACGAAAGTATGCTTGGTGAAACATTCATGCGTGTAGCGTCATGCCGCCTAACATTTAGGTAGGCAGCGGCGTTTGCAGCCGATCTCGTTTTATGGCGCGAGAGTAACTTGGACGTAACTTTCTGTCCAGCACGTTTTTGGTTGATCCGTGAACGCCGAGCATGTGCCGACAAAGGCCGCAAATTCGCCAAGCAGTACGGCCAGGCGTTTCTAGACGCGCTGCCGCAATGTCCGGTGGAAGTTGTTTGAAGTCCTACGCGCGCGCCACCAGCGGATATTTTTCCGGGTGCTCGATGCGTTCCAAATCCAAATCCACGTCCAGTCCGGGCCAATGGAGATGATCGCCACGGGAAAACTCCACGCTGAACAACTGGCTCACCGGCGCGTTGCGAAACCAGGGGAAATCGTCGAAACCCAGAAAATACTCCCTGCCCGCGACGAACAGCCAGAAGCCGTGCGGGGAGACGTTCAGCACTTCAGCCTTTGAAGTGTCGTTGCCAACTGTTGCGGATTTCATTTTGTCTTTCTTCAACGATTCTGCGCAATTCGTTTAGTTCCGTCGCGCCGAGACCTTTGTTGACGGCCAGTTCGACTTTCGGTTCAAGCCAGAACTTCGCCTCGCCGTCCGGCGAAATCACATGGACGTGCAGCCGAGCTTCTTCTCTGGAGAAGAAGTAAAATCGGTAATTGCGATACCGAAAAATCGTCGGGCTCACCGCGCCACAATACCCAACATTGGCGGGCGATTCAACTTGCAATTCTCGAAGCGCTGCCCAAGTGTCCGGTGGAGATTGTTTGAATCCTCGCGCGCGGGTGCGAAGGAGACACTAAACGAACAGTTTGCAGCCCATCTCGATATTCGGGATTGTCATGTCTCTTTTTGCTTTTCCAGCTCCTGAACAAGCTGCACAAGCAAATCAACCTGCTTGCGGGTGCGCTGCTCGCTGAAACCCTGGAGCATTAAAACGACAACCAAAACACCACAATAAAGAATGAAAAACTGCGTGCCTTGAAGAGCCGCGATAAATCCATAACAAACAGCGCATAAATAAACCCGCCAGCGACCTTCGGCCTTCCGCGAACAGGACGCCTGCAACTGCTCAATGAGTGTGACAAGACGAGATCGCTCTGGTGCGCTTCCTAATGGGAGTGAGTCTGATGTATTCATAAGTGTTTAGTGCCGAACATTTAGGTAGGCAGCAGCGTTTGCAGCCTATCTCGTTTTATGGCGCGAGAGTATCCTGGACGTAACCCTCTGTCGAGCACGTTTTTGGTTAATCCGTGAACGCCGAGCATGTGCCGGCAAGGGCTGCAAATTCGCCAAGCAATACGGCCAGGCGTTTCTGGACGCGCTGCCCAAGTGTCCGGTGGAAATAGTCTGAAACGCGCCGCGGACGAGTTCAGTCTCCCAAGCACGTGCCCACGCGGCGGGCCGTGGCGACCCACGGATGGTCGGGCGGCACTTCCTTCCGCTTCTTGGCCACTTGCTCCAGCGGCACCGGCTGCGTGCCGTCACCACGCGCGGCAACCATGACACCAAACACGCCTTCGTGAATCAAATCTGCGCACGCTGTCCCGAGGCGCGTCGCCAGCAACCGGTCCACCGCAGACGGCGCGCCGCCGCGTTGGACGTAGCCGAGGATGGTGACGCGGGACTCCAAGCCGGTCAGCTTTTCCAGTTGCACGGCCAGCCGCAGCGTGTTGCCGGTGTGCTGTTCGTCCAGAGCCACCAATTCGGCCCGGGCTTTGGCTTTCGCTTCGGCGGTTTGAGCCGCGCGTTTTTTCGCGTGAGCGGCGCGGAACTTGGCAGCTTCTTCCCTGGACATCGCGCCTTCCGCCACCGCCACGATGCTGAAATTTGTCCCTCGCTGGCTGCGACGCCGGATGGCTTCAGCCACTTTTCGAACGTCGTAAGGAATTTCTGGAATCAGGATGACATCGGCGCCGCCGGCGATGCCGGCTCCCAACGCCAGCCAGCCGGCGCGATGGCCCATGACTTCTGTGACCACGATGCGGTGGTGGCTGTGCGCCGTGCTGTGCAGCCGGTCAATCGCCTCGGTGGCGATGCCCAACGCCGTGTCAAACCCGACCGCGGTGTCGGTCAAGGGCACGTCGTTGTCAATCGTCTTGGGCAGGGTGATGATGTTGAGTCCTTTCTGGGCGAGGCGCAGGGCGTTTTTGTGGGTGCCGCCGCCGCCTATGCAGACGAGCGCCTGCAACCGAAGTTTGCGGTAATTTTCAACGATCACATCGGTCATGTCGCGCACGCGGCCCTGGAACGGCATGCGATGCGGCTTGTCGCGGCTCGTGCCGAGAATCGTGCCGCCGACGGTCAGAATCCCGGCGAGCGTGGCCTTGTCGAGTCGCAGGAGGTTGTCCTCGACGAGGCCGCGGAAGCCGTCGCGGACGCCGACGATTTGCATGCCGTAGCAACCGAGGGCGGCCTTGCCCACGCCGCGGATGGCGGCGTTTAGCCCGGGACAATCGCCCCCGGCGGTCAAAATCCCGATGCGCGTCATTTTTTTCATGGGGCCGCCTTCGATTTCACCTCCGGCGTCGTTGTGGTGGCCGGAAGGCGTTGCGGGAACAGCAATGGGTGTAAAAGTTCTCGCATGGAGGGATTTTTAAGGCTTGGCCGAAAGTGAGCAAGCGTTTATCTCGGCTTTGGCTTCGGCATGAACGGCTTGAATCAAGCTGGGCAACGTGAGTAAAAGAAAGCCGAGCGAGCGATGGCAGACGAAAACAAAACAGGCGCAAGCTTGTCTGAGCGCGACGCCCACTTGGCGCGAGTGGTTCTGATCGCGTTCCTGCTGACGTTCATCTTGGCGCGGATGGTCGTGTTCCTGATCATGTCACGCCGGATACCCGATCTCTACGTGCATCTCGGCGGGACGCACATCCACCACCTCAACTGCGGCATTTTCCTGTTGGCCGGTGTGGGCGCGTATCTGCTGTTTCTACGGCCTGAAGGCTGGCGCCAAAGCATCGCGGCGTTGGTTTACGGCAATCGGCATGGCGCTGACGTTTGACGAGTTCGGGATGTGGGTGCGATTGGGCGGCAGCTACTGGCAACGCGCCAGCCTCGACGCCATCGGCGTGCTGGCGGCGGTGTTTGGGTTGATCGCCTGTGCGCCGGAGTTGAAGCGGTTTCGCCCGCACCACTGGCTGAGTGCAATCGTCACCACGGTTGCGGTGGTCGTTTTCTTTGTGATGCTGGCGGGGTCGTTCAGCTACGCGGGCAGGAAAATCGAGCCTAAGCTTCGGCAGATTGAGTCCACGTCGCCGCCGTGAAGGAGGCTTAGTCCGACGGGTTGCTAGAGCAAAAGCTCCAAGAAGAAGCCGCCCGCCAAGGCGGAGTTTTTCCCTTCTGGCTTCTGACTTCTAACTCCTGTATTCTTCCCCGCCATGTTCGAAACGATTAAGACGGAAATCGCCACTGCCGCCGACAAGCTCGCGCACCTGCGGAGGTTTCTTTGACGTGCCCGGCGCGCAAAAACGCCTGGGCGACCTCAACGCCCTGATGGCGGCGGACAATTTCTGGAACAATCGCGAACAGGCCCAGAAACTCATCGAGGAAGCCAATTCCCGCCGCGACAAAATCGAGCCGCTGCTCCAGGCCGAAAAAAGGCTCGCCGACTTCCGCGTGATGGTCGAACTCGGCGAGGCCGAGCCGGAAGCCGCCCAGGCCAAAGTCCAGCAGGAGGTCGAGGCTGACCTGGCGAAGTTTTTCACCGACCTCGACGCGCTCGAACTGCGCGTTTTCCTCAGCGGCCCGCACGACCGCAGCAATTGCATCGTGAGCATCAACGCCGGCGCCGGCGGCACGGAGTCGTGCGACTGGGCCGCCATGCTCATGCGGATGTATCAGCGCTGGGCCGAGTCGCGCGGCTGGGAGGTCGAGGTCATTGACGCGCTGCCGGGCGAAGTCGCCGGCATCAAGAGCGCGACCCTGACCATTGCCGGCGAGAACGCCTACGGCTTCTGCAAGGCCGAGCGCGGCGTGCATCGGCTCGTGCGCATCTCGCCGTTCGACGCCAACAAGCGCCGGCACACCAGCTTCGCCAGCGTGGACGTGATCGCCGAAATCGAAGAGAACACGGAGTTGGTGATTCCGCCCAATGAGTTTCAAGTGGACACCTTCCGCTCCGGCGGCAAAGGCGGGCAAAACGTGAACAAGGTGGAAACCGCCGTCCGCATCACGCACATTCCGACCGGCCTGGTCGTGGCGTCGCAAAGCCAGCGGTCACAGCACCAGAACCGCGCCACGGCCATGAGACTTTTGCTGTCGAGAATTTACGCCCGGCGGCTTGACGCGCAGAAGGCGGAGTTGGAACGGTTCTACGGCGAGAAAGGCAGCATCTCTTGGGGCAACCAGATTCGCAGCTACGTGTTGCAACCCTATCGCATGGTCAAAGACCTCCGCACCGGCGTCGAGACCAGCAACACCGACGCGGTGTTGGACGGCGACCTCGACCAATTTGTGAACGCCTGGCTGCGCGCCGGCTGCCCGACCAAGCGCATGCAGGGCGTCAAAGACGAGGAAGAATAAACAGCTTTTTGCAGTGCTATCTCTGAGGATCGTGCAAGCTCAGCAAGATTTTGGGGTTGGAGTTCGCCAACGGATGAAAAGTGCCATCGGATAAAAGCATCCGTTGAAACCTTTCATCCGTTGGCGCGTTGGAGGGATCGTGCCATTGGGCTTTGGTTGCGGCTACGCCGCTCTGCGACTTGGCGGCTTTGCGTGAGAACTTTAAACCCTCCGCGGCTCCACGGCTCAGCCGCTGCTCAGGCCTTCCCGCCAAAACTCACGTAATCGTCGAGGTCCAACAAGTCAAACCACGTCACGATGTCCTCGCGTTTGGGCGCGATCTTGGCGTGAACGTCGTTGAAGAACGCCCGCGACTCCGGGTTGTCCGGCGCGCGCTGTTCCTGCCACGCCGACCAGGTGGCGATTTCCGCCGCGTCGCGCTTGTGCTTGGCGTTGGCGTTGATCCATTCGAGGATTTGGCCGTCGCTTTTGCCGGCGGCCAGTTGCTTTTTGAGCGCCGCCGCGTTGATGCCGACGAATTCGAGGAACCGCTGATCCAATGGGCAGTTGAAATGGTATTCGCCGTGCTTGCCGGTGATGGTGGCGCGGCCCTTGTCGAGCATGCGCGGCAGGATCACGTAGCCGCCCAGCCGCACGCGCGGACTGCGCGGCGGATGTTTTGTCAAATCAGGTGTGTTCATGCCCAAGCTTAGCTCACTAATTCGGTTTTCACCAGTTCCCCGTCGGTGAATTCGTTCCCCGTTGCTTCCGGCGGCCCGGCGTGCGAAATATCACGGCGCAGTCATCAATGCACGAAGTCTCCATCATGCAATCGGCGCTCCAGACCGTGGGGCGCGTGGCCCGCGAACGGAATCTGTCCAAAGTCCGGCGTGTCTGCCTGCGTGTGGGCCTGCTGTCCGGCGTGATCCCGGATTCGTTGCTGTTCGCGTTCGAGGTGTTGCGTCCCGGCACCGTCGCAGCGGACGCGCAACTCGACATCGAAATCGTCCCGGCCGTGTTCTGGTGCGAGGCCTGCCAGTTGGAACGCCGCCTCACGGCCCTTGACTTTGCCTGCGACCTTTGCCAAGGGACGTTGATCCTCAAGGGTGGCGGGCACGAGTTGGAACTGTCGGTTGTTGAAGGCGACGCAAATTAGACCGTTTGTTGTCCACGCTTTAGCGTGTTGGCCAACGTTCGGAGTTCCGCGTTTACGCGGCCTGTGCAAGATCAGCGAGCCAACCGCCTGAAGGCGGAACTCCAAACAAACAACGATGGATTTCTGCCCGAAACGATTTTAAGATAAAGCAAACGACATGTGTGACCATTGCGGCTGCGGACAACCTGGCAATTACTCGGTGAGCGGCCCTCAGCCGGAGGAGGCCGCGCACTTCCACACGCACACCGACGGGCAGGGCCGGGTTTACCACCATTCCCACTCTCACGCGCCGGACGGCCATCGCCATGACGCTGCCTCTGGACACGCGCACGGCCACGGTGTGTCGCAAAGCATCTCGGTGGGCGAGGCCATTCTCGCGCACAACAACCAACTGGCTGAACGCAACCGCGGCTTCCTTCGGGCAAAAAAAATCCGGGCCGTGAACCTCGTCTCCTCGCCCGGCGCCGGCAAAACGATGCTCATCGAAGCTACGCTCGACCGCTTGAAAGACCGCAAACGTTGCGCGGTCATCGTGGGCGACCTTGAAACGCAGCGCGACGCGGAGCGCATCCGCAAACGCGGCGCGCCAGCCGTGCAAATCACCACCGGCACCGTCTGCCACCTCGACGCGCGGATGGTTGCGTCCGGTCTGGAGAAACTGCCACTCGACGGCGTGGACCTGCTTTTCATCGAGAACGTCGGCAACCTCGTCTGCCCGGCCAGTTACGATCTCGGCGAAGATTGCCGGGTCGTTTTGTTGCCGGTGACTGAGGGCGAAGACAAGCCGCTTAAGTACCCGCCGATTTTTCATGGCAGTGCCGCCGTCGTGATCTCCAAGACCGACCTCGCAGCAGCCGCCGGTTTCAATCTGGCCACGGCGCGTGAGAACATCGCCCGCGTGGCGCCGCACGCCCGCATTCTGGAACTTTCCGCCCGCACCGGCGCCGGCATGGACGCGTGGATCGCCTACCTCGAGGAACTACTCACGCAACCGGCTGGTTTGCTGGAATCAAAGCTGGCGAAAGGTTGAGCGGATGTTGGCGACTCCGGAACTGCGCCGCTTCTGATTTCTGGCACTGGCTTTACATGGTGGGGCGAGACTACTGGCGAGCCGCCATAATGGCCAAATCCCAAGGCTTTTCTCGGCTCGCGAGTACGCTCGCCCCACCGAAAAGAGGCTTCTGGAACCGGTCCTTACGGCTTCTTCAGTCGGTAAAACTTGTTACCAGCGGGGTTCGGCTCCGTGACGTAGCAGTCCGTCGCGTTGGTCTGGTAAGGTGGCGGACTTTGCGTCCAGACATTCGTGCCGCTGGTCAAGACCGTGCAGTATTCCAAATTTCACCCCTCCGCCGGTTTAGGCCACGAGACGATGACCGTGGCGTTTGAGCGCGTTACGCTCAGGTAAGGCGCGCCGGGCGTTTGCACGGCGGCGATGATGCCCCAGAAACCGCCCACCAGCGTGAAGCTGCCGCCGCTCATTGTGCTGGCGTCCGGTTGGCCGATGGTGCCGGTGACGGAATAAACGCCGCCAGTTTTTCAAGACCTACGCCGACATCAAATTCGGCAAGGACGTGATGACGTACGAGCGGCTTGATGCGCTGTTCGGTTCGCCCATCATCTCGCATCTGCTCGTGTTCACGGACACGCGGACCGGTGCAGACGTCGGTGCGGCCACGCTTTACCTCGAAGGCAAGGAACTCGCCTATTACTACTACGCCTTCTACGACCTGAACTACTACGCGCGCAACCTCGGCATGTTCATGATGACTTCGGCGGTGGCGCTGTTCGCCGAGCGCGGCTTCCAGCAGCTCTACCTCGGCACGTGCTACTCGCAAAACGCGCTGTATAAAACGCAATTCGCGGGCGCGGAGTTTTTCAACGGCTTCCGCTGGTCGGGCGATCTCGACGAACTTAAATTCATCATCCGCCGCGACAAAAAGGAACTTTACCAGCACTTGCTCGAAACTGATGAGTATCGCGAAGAATTTTACGGCGGCGATTTGGAGAAAATCACCGACACGAGTGAGTTTCGCGTGAAGGTGAAGTGAGCAATCGGCTGCGTGCGTTAAACAATAGCCGGTGGTTAAGCGTCTTCGGCCTCACAAATCTCTAAATGCAGCAATCTGCCCGTCTTAGGGTCAAGGGAAGCATCCACAAAGTTCTTCTGGGCGATGAATGAGTGCATCATTTCATTTCCGACTGGTTCGCTCTCCACCGGCTGACCGAAGCACAGGATCAAGTCTTGGAGTGTGCTCGAATCCTTCAGGACATGCCGTCTGGCTGCAGCGTCAACGATGCAAGGAAAATTGACGCCCATCTTTCGCACGTGGACGTAGTACGAACTCGAACCCACCACGAGGATTATCCCGATGAGGCGCTTTGATTCGAATTCCAAGCAGAGACCGGACTTGCAATAGAAAAGGTCGAGAGACTTGCCCGTGCGCGTGCAGTCGTCACATCTCCCGAATCTTTGTGCGTCCCCGAACGCTCCCCCCAAGCTGAGACCGTTAACGCTGCGAGAACATAAGTCATAAACAAGCTCGTGTCGGCCAAGAGACGGCCAGTCAGCCGTGGGGTTTGTAAACCGACCGAAAAGTTTGGCAACCGAGCCACCCTTTCGATTTGAGAAGTTCATCAAACCCAGACTGAACCACCGACTTCGTTGTCGCTCGCTTGAACGGGTGCCGTGGAATACTTCCCAAAAGAACCTGTAAAGGGCGAGCGCGTGAACTCCATACAGTTGGCCAAACAGCATGAGACAAGTGAAGTAAAAAGTGAACGCTGTAATAAACAACTCAAGGTGCGGCGATAATTTCCGCTCCGGCAATGGCAACTGCAACACGAACACCAAATGGATCATGCATACGGCAAAACTGCCCCACAAAGCCATGCGTAAGCTGCGCCATAATCTTCCTTCGGCAGCCCGCAGCCCACCACCATAGAAAACCTCCTCGGAACTGGACAGCGTCCGGGACTTCCAACCAAACATGAATAGCAGGCAGGCTACCATGCATATCGCCAAAACCAAATACACGAAATCGCGATGCGGCGAGTCGCCGCGCATCACAAGCAGGCAGACGTAAGAAATCAGACAAAGCGCCACGCCGGCTGCCCCAACGAAGTAACCGGCAACAGCAAACGCTCGACTGAGTTTGGCTGATATTCCTGCAAGCGGCATACGAGCCAGCCTGACACGTATTAGGTTCCGGCGGATGTATGGCCTCCTGCGGAACTATGCTGTGCGCTTCTTTCCGCTGTCATGCGATAGCCATACCACGTTCCCAAATTTCCATCAAGAATTATCGCTTTACACAAAGGCGTTGCAGCAAGCCTGTATCAGGCGAAGCGCGGTTCGGCCTGAATTGCCGCAAATGCCCTATTGACTTCACCTTTTTCTTTGCTAGTTTCTGCGCTCCTTTGATTGGGACGCGATGAAAACGTTTGTGCCGAAAGTGGACTTGACCCAGCGCAAGTGGCATGTGATTGACGCCGACGGCGCGGTGCTGGGCCGGTTGGCCGTGCGGATTGCCGACATTTTGCGCGGCAAGGACCGGCCCGCCTTTACGCCGCATCTGGACGCGGGCGATTTCGTCGTGGTGATCAACGCCGAGAAGGTGCGCGTGACCGGCAAAAAGGAGACCAACAAGCGTTACATGACCTATTCCGGCTGGAAGGGCGGCGAGAAATACCGCTCCGTCGCGCAAATCCGGGCCAGGCATCCCGAGAAGCTCATTACCCATGCCGTGCGCGGCATGGTGCCGAAAAACCGGCTGGGGCGCGTGTTGATGACCAAGTTGAAGGTCTATAAAGGGCCGAACCACCCGCACGCCGCCCAAAAGCCTGAGCCATTGAAGGTGGCCGGGTAAGTCGCTCAACCATCCACGCTCAACTCTCAATTTAACCGATGCCTGAAACTGAAACCAAGATTCCTCAATTCTGCGGCACCGGCCGGCGCAAGACCGCCGTCGCGCAGGTGCGTTTGGCATCCGGCAGCGGCAAGGTGCTCGTCAACGGCCGCGCCTTTGAAGATTATTTCCCGATCGAAACGCTGCGCACGCAGGCCATGCAACCGCTCACAGTGACGGGCAACGCCGAAAGATTCGATGTGACGGTGAACGTCAGCGGCGGCGGGCCGACGGGCCAGGCCGGCGCGGTGCGTCTCGGCGTCGCGCGCGCCCTGCTCCGGGTGGACATCAACTTGCGGCCCACACTGAAGAGCGAAGGCTTCCTGACCCGCGATCCGCGCATGAAAGAGCGCAAGAAGTACGGCCAGCCGGGCGCGCGCAAACGTTTCCAATACTCGAAACGTTGATCATGCGGCAAATTTGCAGGCCCCGCTGGTTCGATCCGGCGGTTTTTTTGTTGAAAAAACTCGCCGCCCTTCCGTTCCGCCATCTCTCAGAGTTTTCGCAGGCCGCGCGGACCTTTCGCCAACGTTTGGTGTCCCGGCTTTAGCCGGTTCGTTGCCAGGACGTTGCAGGCGGCTGGACACGCTAAAGCGTGGACACCAAACGCTGCATCATCGTGAGCAGCGGGCGCAACTCGCCACTGCCCCCCAAGCAAACTGGCAAAGCCGTTCGGAGTTCCGCCTTTAGGCGGCAAAACGCTGCTCTCTGCGCCAACCGCCTGAAGGCGGAACTCCAAACGGGGGTAGTGTCAAGATGCGCGCGTGAGCAGCTTGCGTCCCCCGATTTCGGTTGCGGCTTTACCGCGCTGTGTCACTCTGCGACAAATAGGAAGCAACATGAAACCGACCGTCAAAGTCGCCATCGTCGGGGCGTCCGGATACTCCGGCGAAGAACTCGTCCGGCTGTTGCTCGATCATCCGCACGTCGAACTGGCCGCCGTCACTTCGCGGCAGAACGCGGGGCAAACAATCGCCCAGGTCTTCCCGCGCTTCGCCAGCCACCCGCAATCCAAAGAGATCCGGTTCACCGAGCCGAACGCCGAATTGCTGGCCCGGCAGGCGGAGGTCGTGTTCCTCGCCCTGCCGCACGGCGTGGCGGCGGAATATGCCGTGCCGCTGGTTCACGCCGGGTGTCAGGTCATTGACCTCAGCGCGGATTTCCGCCTCAAAGACGCCGAGGTTTACAAAGAGTTTTACGCGCACGACCATCCCGCGCCCGAGTTGCTGAAGAAATCCGTCTATGGCCTGCCGGAAATTTACCGGGAACAAATCAAAGACGCCCTCCTCGTCGCGTCGCCGGGTTGCTATCCCACGAGCATACTGCTCCCGACCATTCCGCTGCTGCGGGCTGGATTAATCCAGCCGACCGGCATCATCGCCGACTCGCTCAGCGGCATCAGCGGCGCGGGTCGCAAAGCCGAGGCCGACTACCTCTTCTGCGAATGCAACGAGAGCCTGCGCCCTTACAGCGTGCCCAAGCATCGTCACCTTTCAGAAATCGAGCAGGAGCTTTCGCACGCTGCCGGCGAGAAGGTTGTCATCCAGCTCACGCCGCACTTGGTGCCGGTGAACCGCGGCATTCTCACGACGCTCTATCTGACGCCGACGGACCATTCCGACACTGCCGCGGACATGAAGAAACTCGGCGATAACATCGCCGCCTGCTATCACACAGCCTATGCTCACGAGCCGTTCGTGCGGCTGCTGGAAGGCAAAGCGCTGCCCGACACGAAAAATGTCGTCGGCACGAACGTCATCGAGATCGCCTGGCGCCTCGACCCGCGCACCGGCCGGCTCATTGTCATGAGCGCCGTGGACAACATCATCAAAGGCGCCAGCGGGCAGGCCGTGCAAAGCATGAACATCATGTGCGCCTTGCCGGAGACGGCGGGGCTGGTTTGAGTCTGGTGTCATGCCTGCCTGGGGCTCCCCGACGGTCGCATGGAATCCGGCCGATTACGCCGCGCACTCCGCGTCGCAGCAGGCATGGGCGCGCGAACTGATCGCGAAACTCGAGCTGCGCGGCGATGAGCGCATCCTCGATGTCGGCTGTGGCGACGGCAAAGTCAGCGCTGAACTCGCCCGCGCCGTGCCGGATGGTTCGGTTATCGGAATAGACGCCTCTTCGGAGATGATCGGCTTCGCGCACAAAACTTTTCCGTCATCTGAAATCTCGAATCTGAAATTTGAAATCATGGACGCGCGGCGAATCCGCCTCGTCGAGAAATTTGACCTGGTTTTCTCCAATGCCGCGTTGCACTGGGTGGACGATCACCCGGCGTTCCTGCGCGGCGCGGCGGCGGTGCTGCGCGCCGGCGGCCGGCTGGTGGTCTCGTGCGGCGGCAGGGGCAATGCCCAGGACGTTTTCGTGGCCGTGCGCGCGGAGATGCGGCTCAGGCGCTGGCGCGCGTTTTTCCGGAGAATGGCGGCGCCTTATTTCTTCCACCGCCCGGAGGAATACGAGCAGTGGCTGCCGCGTTTCGGTTTTGAGTCACGCGGGGTGCGGCTGGCGGACAAGGACATGGTCTTCGGCGACCGCGACGGACTGGCGGCGTGGCTGCGCACGACTTGGCTGCCCTACACGCAGCGCGTGCCGGAGCCGGTGCGGGAGGAATTCACCGCCGGTGTCGTGGAACGCTATGTCGCCAGGCGTCCGCTCGACGCCACCGGTCGCATCTATGTCCGGATAGTCCGGCTGGAAATTGACGCAGTAAGGATTTGAAAACGCCGCCCGCTGTGCGCAATGTCGGCGGCTGGCATTCGGCATGAAAAAATCGTTCGAAGAAATTCAGGGCTCAATCATCGCACCGCGAGGCTTTCTGGCGAGCGGCGTGTTCTGCGACATCAAACGGCTCGGCACGGGCAAAGGCTCGCAGAAAGACAAAAAGCGCGACCTCGCCCTCATTGTGTCCGAAGTGCCGGCCACGGTCGCCGGAATGTTCACGACCAACCAAGTCTGCGCTGCGCCGGTGAAAGTCTGCATCGAGCGCGTGACGAAGGGCGTCGCACAAGCCATCGTGGTGAACTCCGGCAATGCCAACGCCTGCACCGGCACGCAGGGCATGAAAGACGCGCCCGAAATGACGGCGGTTGTAGCGGCGGTCTATGACCGTCGCAGATTGAAAACAGAAATTCCACCGGCGGTCGCAGACCGCCGCTACCGGCTGAAAGAAGAGCATGTCTTGGTCGCCTCAACGGGCCGCATCGGCGTCACGATGCCCATGGTCAACGTGAAAGCGGGCATCGCCGACGCGGCGGCGCAGTTGGGGAAAACGCGCGAACACGCGGACGCCGCGGCCGAAGCCATCATGACCAGCGACACGCGGTCCAAGCAGATCGCGGTCGAATTCAAACTCGGCGGCAAGCCCGTGCGCATCGGCGGCGTCTGCAAAGGCGCAGGGATGATTCAGCCCGGCATGAGCGCCACCGGCAAACGCCCCGCCGCCGTGCCGGGTGGGGCGTGCTCTCCGAGCGCGCCGCTCCACGCCACGATGCTTTGCCTCATCACCACCGATGCCGCTATCGAAGCGAAGGCGTTGCAGGCCGCGCTTCAGGAAGCCGTCGCGCAAAGTTTCAACCGTGTCACTATTGACGGCGACATGAGCACCAACGACACGGTGCTGGCGCTCGCCAACGGGCTGGCGGGGAATCCTCCAATTGTAGGCGCCGACGTAAGGAGGCATACTCCCATTGCGGATTTCGGATTTCAGATTTCAGATTTTGAGAACAGAGCCTCCTTACGTCGGCGCCTACAGGATGCGGCGGTTTTCCAGTCGGCGCTCAACCACGTCTGCCTCGAACTGGCGAAGATGATCGTGCGCGACGGCGAAGGCGTGCATCGCGTCGTTACCGTGCGCGTCAACGGCGCAAAGACCTTCGCCGACGCCGACGCCGCGGTCCGTGCCGCGGCCAACAGCCTCTTAGTGAAAACAAGCTGGCACGGCGGCGATCCGAATTGGGGACGAATCATGGGTGCCATCGGCTACAGCGCAGCGAGCGTCGTTGAGGAAAAAGTGGACATCGGTTACAGCGCGCCCGGCAGCCGGAAGATTTTGTGGAGCTTGAAGCGCGGCCAGCCGACGAAGGCTACGTTCAGGCGACTGTGCGCCGCCGTCGCGCCGAAGGAATTCGAGTTGCACATCAACCTGAACCTCGGCAAATCGAGCGCTGTGATGTATGCCGCCGACTTGACCGAAGCCTACGTGGACTTTAACAAGGGCGACGTGAGCGATGCCGGTTCGCTGGGTGGTTGAACCGAAACGAACAGTTTATGAGCACACGAGCAATTGGACATTGTGCCGTCGCGATTTTGCTTGCGGCAGGACACGTTTTCGGGAGCGAGACAAACATCATCGCGCCCGGCGCGAAACTGGAAAAGCTCGCCGGTGATTTCAAATTCACCGAAGGCCCGACATGCGACAAGGACGGCAACGTCTTCTTCACCGACCAGCCGAACAACCGCATCATGAAGTGGAGCGTGGACGGCAAGCTCACCACGTTCCTCCAGCCCGCCGGCCGCGCCAACGGCATGTATTTTGAGAGCAACGGCAATCTGCTGGCCTGCGCCGACGAGAAAACCGAGCTTTGGGCGATCACGCCCGACGGCAAGCACACCGTGCTGGCGAAGGAGTTCGAGGGCAAGCCGCTCAACGGCCCGAACGACGTCTGGGAACGGCCTGATCGCGCGCTCTACTTCACCGACCCGTTCTACAAACGCGCGTGGTGGGATTACAGCAAGCGCCCGCAGGACGGCGAGCACGTCTGTTTCCTCTCCGCCGACCGCCAGACGCTCAAGCGGGTGACGACCGATCTCGTCCAGCCCAACGGCATCATCGGCACGCCGGACGGCAAACGCCTGTTCGTCGCGGACATCGGCGCGAAGAAAACTTACGTCTATGACATGGCGACCGACGGTTCATTGACCGGCAAAAAACTCTTCTGCGAAATGGGCTCGGACGGCATGACGCTTGACGCCAACGGCAACCTTTATCTCACCGGCAAAGGCGTAACGGTGTTTGACAAGACGGGCGAGCAGGTCGCACACATTGACGTGCCGGAATCGTGGACGGCGAACGTCTGTTTCGGCGGCAAAGATCACCGCACGCTGTTCATCACGGCGAGCAGGGGGCTTTACTCGATTGAGATGAAACATTCCGGCGCGAATGCGGCGAAGTAACCGGTGCCAGCCACCGGGCGGTCGCGGGCTGGCAGCACGGCCCTGAAAAGGAAAACGCGCGCCACCCGGTTTTGAGCGGCGTGCGCCGGGAAAACCCTTTCACCGGAGTCTTACAGCTTGTAGAACTGTTCCCAATCCTTCCGCGGCCGCACGCCGGCGAGCAGTTCGTTGGCGACCTTGTGATTGGTGATTTGCTTCGAAGCCGGGTCGAAGACCAGCTTGGCATTCACCCGCTGCGCAATGACTCCCAGCGCCATCGCCTGGCACAGGGGACCGGCCACGGCAAACGACGAGCGGCACTTTTCCTGTCCCTGGCAGGCGCGCAGGAAATTCGCGAAGTGGTTGGAAGGGCTCTTCGGCACCGTGGGCAACCGGGACGCCGTGTCCTTCGCCTTCGCCTCGGGAATAATCCGCAGCGTCGAGCCGTGCGAGCCGCCTTTGAAGGTCAGGCCTTCGCCGTAAATGACCTTTCCAGGCGGGTGTTTCTTCGTGTCAATCTTTCCGGAAGAGGGCGGCGGGACGTTGGGATCCGCAACGGCTTCCCCAAAATAATCCGGCAGCGGCGGCACGTTTTGCTGGCCGTCATACCAGGTCAATTCCACTGGCGGCATCTGGCCGCGTTGCGGGAACTTGAACACCAGTGTCGAGGCTTGCGGGAAGATGAACCGGCTGTGTCCCTCCAGCGTCACCGGGTCAACTTCCGTAGGCAGGCCCAGGTTGAGAAACTCATGGGCCGTGTCGAAGATGTGCGCGCCCCAGTCACCCAGCGCGCCGTTCCCGAAGTCATACCAGGAACGCCATTCCCCGTTGACGTAGCCTTTGTTGTATTTGTGGTATTGCGCCGCCGCCAGCCAGCAATCCCAAGCGAGGGTCTCCGGAACGGGTTCCTCGCTCAGGTAATCCGACACCTTCATGCCATGCCAGCGCCGGGGGCTGTTCATGAAGGCGGTGATCTTGGTGACGTTCTTGATGATCCCGGCCTCGACCCAGGCTTTGAACTGGAAGTAGTTGGCTTCGGAATGGCCCTGGTTGCCCATCTGGGCGGCCACCTTGTATTTCTTCTCGGCCTGCATCATCAACTCGATCTGCCGGAAGCTGTGGGCCATGGGCTTCTCGACGTAAACGCGCTTGCCGAGCGACATGGCCAGCATCGTGATCGGGAAATGCGAAAAGTCGGGCGTGCCAACGCTCACGGCGTCAATGTCCTTGCCCATTTTGTCGAACATCTTCCGGAAATCCTGGAAGCGGGGAACGTCCGGGAACTCCTTCAGCGTCCCGGTCGTGTGCGGCGCCCCCATGTCGGTGTCGCAAAGTGCGACCACATTGGCCAGCCCCGTGGCGTGGAGCGCGCTGATGACGTCCGCGCCCCGGTTGCCAATCCCGCAACAAGCCAGATTCACCCGTTCGCTCGGCGCGAGTTTGCCCCGGGACTTGCTGTCCGCAGCGAACAGCAAGCGCGGCGAGACAATGGAAAACACCCCCGCCGTGAGGACGCCCTTGAGGAAAGAACGGCGGCGGATCTGCGCATTGAGTTGTTGTTCGTGAGCGCTTGATTTCATGGTTTTGATTCCTTCGGTGTTCAAGACAGACAACCCATTTCAAGGCACGCGAATCTTGATGTTGCGAAACGACACTCGGTTGCCGTGTTCCTGCAACAGGATGTGGCCGTCCGGCCATTCGCCGAAACCGGCAATGTCCTTGTACTTGCTGGCCGCGACGAGCGCCCGGAATTCCGCCGAGTTGCGGTCGTATTCCAGAATTTTCGCGCCGTTGAGCCAGTGTTCGACGCGCGGGCCGCGCGCAACGATGCGGGCGGTGTTCCATTCGCCGACGGCGTTGGGCCGCTTGGTGGCGGCGGCCGTCTTCAGGTCGTAGAGCGAGCCGAGGGTGCGGTTGCCATCGCGGCCCAGCTTGGCGTCGGGATGGAGCGCGTCGTCAAGCACCTGGAATTCGCAGCCGATGGCCGAGCCGACGGCGGTCGGTTTGCCGGTCACCTTGTCAATCGGCGACAGGCCGGGCTGGACGAAATACTTGATGCCGCTGTTCGCGCCCGGCGTGAGCCGGAAATCCGCCACCAGTTCAAAGTTGGAGTAGCGTTCGCGGGTGATGATGTCGCCGCCGCCGGCGGATTCCTCGCCTTGGTTGTCAGTCACGGTGAGCACGCCGTCCTGGATGGTCCAGCCTTTGGCGGGAAAGTTCTCCGCCTTGGCGCTGCGCCAGCCGGTGGAAGTTTTGCCGTCCCAGAGCAGCTTCCAGCCGTCGGCTTTTTCCTGCGCGGTCAGGGTATTGAGCGCGGCGGTGGCGGCATTCTTGGTCGAGGCGGCCAGCTTCTTGGTCATGGCAATAACTTGAGTGGCGGGCAAATAACGTGGATTCGTATAGGCACCGGGCGCGGCGGTCTGGAGGTTCGGCGTCACATCCGCCGACACTTCGCCGAGCGCCCATTTGAGGCCGCCGACGAGGATTTGTTGAAAGGTCGGATTTGTCCAGACATCTTCGCGGTGACCCATCGAGGTGTACCAGACACGGCCCTTGCCTTCTGTGCGCGCCCAGGTGTTGGGATACGGCGGGCGCTCATACATCGGGCCTTTCATGTGGGGCGCATCAATCACTGTCAGCGCGTGGTCGTCCGGCGCGAAATCCTTGAGGGAATACCATTCCTCCATGAAGGCGAAACTGTCGCCCACCGTTTCAAAGCCGGGGAATTTCGGGTCCACCACCCAGTTCGTCGCGACCTGCTGCGCCCCGTGGATGATGAATTCGCCGCCAATGAAGCACGTGTAAGGATCGGCGTTCGTGCCGTGGTTCGCATAGCGATCCGGGCCTTTCTTCGATTCGTTGTCCGTGTGAAACGTGTCGGTGGCCGCGTGCGAGCCGATGAATCCCTTGCCGCCGCGCACGTAATCAAACAGCGCCTGCTTGCCGGCGGGGGTCATCGGGGGCTGCTGGTCCTTGCCCGCGCTGCACAGATCGCCGGTGGTGTAGAAAAACACGGCGTCGAACTGGGCAAGATATTCGGGGCTGAACTTCGAGCCGTCCTTGGAGCAGACGAACTCCCAGCCGTTTTTCCGGCCCAGTTCCTCCAGGATTTTCTCGGCATGGCTGGGCCGGCCTTTGTCCCAGGAGATGACGGCGTGCTCAAAGCCGCTGGATTTGGTGAAGAACAAAATTTTCTTCGGCGCGGCGGCGGCGGTGAACGCGGCGGCGAGGAGAAAAATCGCGGCCAGGGAAACGAACGGACGGAATGCGGGGGTTTTCATTTGATGACTGAATGGACGTGTTGTTGGCGGAATCGCTTGGGACTTGTTTGTTTTAGCGGACGGTTTTTTTGGATTATTTCCCCAAGCCCGCAGGCGTGGCGGCGGCATCCGGGTTTAGCTCGCGGAGGCGGACGTTGCGGAAGGATACTTTCAACCCGACTTTTGAGGTCTCTTTCACGCCGTGAACCTGCAGGGCGATGATGCCGCGCGGGGTCAGGCTGTCGGTGAGGTCCGCCCGCAGCTCGCCGTTGAGCCAGGTCTTGATGGCAGGGCCGTTGGCGACGATGCGCAGCTTGTTCCACTCGCCGTTCTTGGTGATTTTGCGGCCTTGTTCGGAAAACGCCAGGCCGGCTTTGCCTTTTTCGCCATCCGCCGGCAGGAGCCAGCCGCGCCGCGCTTCGTCGTAGATGCCGCCCGACCACATCCGGCCCCGCACCGCGTCCATGTCAATTTCGCACTGATAACCATGCACCCGGTCCGCCGCGACCTTGATTTCCTTGTCGGCGATGTTCAGCGTGCGGGCTTCGGGGAAAAACTCGGCGCGGAGCATCACGCCAGAATTGAGCAGCGCCTCGCACTGGTATTCCAGTTCCAGTTCAAAATTGGCATACGTCTGCTTCGTGCACAGAAAACTGTTGCCCGAACCCGCAACCGATGAGCCGATGAGCACGCCGTCCTCGACCGTGTATTTCGCCTTGCCGCTGTGCTCGACCCAGCCGTCGAGATTTTTCCCGTTGAACAGGTTTACCCAACCCTCTTCAGCGAAGAGTGCCGTCGCCGCGGAGGTGGTGACCGCGAGGAGTATCAGTCTGGAGTTGCGCATGTGTTTCAAAACGAATTCGTGCGGTAATGACGAGGAGTATATTCGGAGCCTGCCAGGGTGACGCAAGGCTTTTTTGCCAGCCTGCTTCTTTCGGCTGGCAGCGACTAACTGCGAAACCGTGCTTCCCCTTGCCGCCGGCTTCCTGCTACGAATACGCCCATGCAAGACCTCATCGCCAAAGCCGCGACGCTGCTGGAAGCGCTGCCTTACGTTCAGCGTTTCCGCAGCCAGACGTTCGTCGTCAAATACGGCGGCGGTTTCATGGACTCGCCCGACCTCAACGTCCGCAACGGCGTGGCGCGTGACGTCGTGTTCCTCGAAGCCGTCGGCATCAACCCGGTGGTCGTCCACGGCGGCGGCAAGGCCATCACGCGCGCGATGGAGGCAGCGGGATTGAAGGCGAACTTTATTCAAGGCATGCGCGTGACGGACGAGGCCGCGGTGAACGTGGTCGAGCGGGTGTTGTCGCGCGAGGTCAACCCGGGGATCGTCAAAACCATCGCTGAACTCGGCGGCAAGGCGCGGGGCTTTTCCGGCGCGGACATTTTCAAATGCCGGAAGCTCCGGCTCAAAGGTCCGGCGGGCGAAGACCTCGACATCGGCTTCGTCGGCGAAGTGACGGCGGTGAACACCGAGCCGTTGCGCGAGTGCATCCGGCGCAGCATCACGCCGGTCATCAGCCCCACCGCATTGGGCGAGGACGGGCAGATTTACAATTGCAACGCGGACGTGGCCGCCGCGCAAGCCGCCATCGCGCTGAAGGCCAGGCGCCTCGTTTTCATGAGCGACGTGCCGGGCCTGCTGCGTGATCCGAAAAACCCCGACTCAGTCATTTCCCATCTCCAGATCAGCGAAGTGGACGCGCTCAAACAGGCCGCCGTGATTGACAAGGGTATGATTCCGAAGGTGGACAGCGCCGTGGCCGCCATCAAAGCCGGCGTGGACAAAGTGTCGTTTGTGGACGGGCGGATTCAACACTCCGTCCTGCTGGAAATTTTCACCGACGCAGGCGTCGGCACGGAGGTTGTTCTTTAATTCTTGCCGCAAAAGAGCGCAGCGCGGCGGCGCCGCAACCAACGTGCTTTGGAGTGCGCCGGCTTGACGGCGCTTTCTTGCGGCGCGCCTTGGCGCGTCGCCATCGGCGTCAGGCCGCCGATGTTCAAAGCGGTGTCGAGCCACCGCACTCCAAAATCCTCGCGGCTTGGGAAGAAGTTGACGGATAGCACTGCAAAGAGCGCAAGGAGGTTTGGAGTTCCGTCCCGCTTGGCGGGACGGCAAATTCATCGTTGGGCGCACGGGCCGCCTAAAGGCGGGACTCCAAACGGCGAGCCGAGAATGCAAAGAAAATTTCTTTGTGTTCTTTACGCTCTTTTGCGGCTAAAACAAAAGGCGAATGAAAGAAATCGTTCCACCACCGCCGCCGATCATCCGAAATCAATTCGAGTCGGTGCGCGAGTTGTTCAAAAAGCACGTCGTGCCAAGCTACGCGCGCTTCGACCTCGCGTTCAGTCACGGCGCGGGCAGTTATCTTTACGACGTGGCGGGCAAGCGTTACCTCGACCTCGGCGGCGGCATCGCCGTCTGCTGCCTCGGCCATGCGAACCCGGAGATCGCCGACGCGCTGGTGAAGCAGTCGCAGAAACTCGTTCACGTCTCGAACCTTTACTACAGCGAACCGCAAGGGCGGTTGGCCCAGCAGATCGTGAAGCACATCGGCCCCGGCAAAGTCTTTTTCTCCAACAGCGGCGGAGAAGCGAACGAAGGCTTGTTTAAGCTCGCGAGGAAGTTCGGCCACGACGAAGGGCGCTTTGAAATCTTGACGGCGTTCAACTCGTTCCACGGGCGGACGCTGGCCGGCATTGCCGCCACCGGCCAGGAAAAAGTGAAGAAGGGATTTGAGCCGCTGGTCGCTGGTTTCCGCCACGTGCCTTTCAACGATCTGCAGGCGATGCGCGAGGCGGTTTCGCCAGCGACGGTGGCCATTCTCATTGAAGGCATCCAAGGCGAAGGCGGCATCACGCCGGCGACGCCAGACTACCTGCTGGGCCTGCGCCAGCTTTGCGATGAGAAACGGCTGCTGCTGTTCATGGACGGCGTGCAATGCGGGCATTTTCGGACTGGCAGGTTTCAAAGCTACCAGCGGATTCTCGAAGATTGTAGGAGCCGACGTGAGGAGGCTTGTTCTGCAAAATCCGAAATCCGAAATCCGAAATCCGAAACCGGCCAGAGACTCCTTACGTCGTCTCCTACAGGTTTTCTGCCCGACGGCGTCTCGATGGCGAAATCGCTGGGCAACGGTTTTCCCATCGGCGCCTTTTGGGTGCGGGACACGTATGCGGATTTGCTCGGCCCGGGCACGCACGCGACGACCTACGGCGGCACGCCGCTGGCCTGCGCGGTCGCGTTGAGAGTCATGGAAGTCATCGCGCGCGACCGGCTGGCCGACAACGCGCGCGAGTTGGGCGCATGGCTGAAAGGCGAGTTGGAGCGCCTGGTGAAAACGCATCCGCCCGTGCTGAAAACCGTGCGCGGACTGGGCTTCATGATCGGGCTTGAGTTGGCCGAGAAGGACAAAATCCCTGCGTTCGCCGGGGGCGATAAAGCACCAGCGCTTCAGTTTGCGAACCGCCTGCATGAAGCGGGTCTGCTCACAATCCCGGCGGGCGCGCAGGTCGTCCGGTTGTTGCCCGCGCTGAATCTCAAGCGGCAGGAGGCGGAGGAAGGATTGCGGATTATCGAATCTGTGGTTGCGAAGCTGGCCTCGTGACGTGCGCGTTTGTTCCCGTTGGATCGAAACACGCAGGGCGTCGGCGGATTTGGAAGCTCCGTCAGGAGCGCCATGTCTATAGAACCCCAGCGGCAGGAGGCGGAGGAAGGATTGCGGATTATCGAATCTGTGGTTGCGAAGCCGGCCTCGTGACGTGCGCGTTTGTTCCCGTTGGATCGAAACACGCAGGGCGTCGGCGGATTTGGAAGCTCCGTCAGGAGCGCCATGTCTATAGAACCCAAAACAGAAGAGCCGTAAGCTCCGTCAGGAGCGGCAGGTGACTCAGCATGGCCAACACCTACACGCGAATTTACGTCCATGTGGTCTTTGCCGTTGAGGGACCTGCCGCTCCTACGGAGCTTGAGACTTTACGCCATGCTATAAACATAACGCTCCTAACGGAGCTTGGAATCTGGCACAATTTGAATCGTGAAACATCTGCTGAGCATTGAAAAACTCGCGCGGGCCGACATGGAACAAATCCTTGCGGACGCCGCGGTGATGAAACGTGAGCGTGGTCGGCATGCCGCACGCCCGCTCGCCGGCCAGACGTGGGCGCTCATTTTTTCCAAGTCGTCCACCCGCACGCGAGTGTCCTTCGAGGTCGGCATCCGCGAACTGGACGGGCAGGTGATGTTCCTTTCCGCCAGCGACATCCAGCTTGGCCGTGGCGAGCCGATCAAGGACACCGCGCGCGTGTTGGGACGGATGATTCACGGCGCGGTCATCCGAACCTTCGCCCAAAGTGACGTGGAGGAGTTTGCGCGGTATGCGGGCATCTCCACGATCAACGCGCTGACAGACGAGGAACACCCGTGCCAAATCCTCGCCGACATCTTCACCGTCCAGGAAAAGCGCGGGCCGATCCAAGGCAAAGTGATAGCGTTCGTGGGCGACGGCGCGTGCAACGTGGCGACCAGTTGGGTGTGGGCGGCGGCGAAGCTTGGATTCGAGCTTCGCGTTGCCGCGCCGAAAGCGTATCAGCCCAGCGCAGACCTGCTGCGGCGTGCCGGGGGCAAAATCATTTGCACGGAAGATTTGAAAGCCGCGGCGTCCGGCGCGGACCTGCTTTATACCGACGTGTGGGTTTCGATGGGCAAGGAAGCCGAGGCCGAAAAGCGGCTCAAAGACCTAGCCGGCTATCAAATCAACCAGTCGCTCGTGAAGCTGGCCAAAGCCGGCGCGCTGGTGATGCATTGCCTGCCGGCGTATCGCGGCAAGGAAATTGACGAGGAAACATTCGAGGCGAACGCCCGGACGATTTTCGACGAGGCCGAAAACCGGCTGCACGCGCAGAAGGCGATTCTGGCTTGGGTGGTGGGTTGAACCACGAATGGGCACGAATCCGTTCTCGTTTGTAGGAGCCGACGTGAGGAGGCTCACTCCGAAGGCAGAATGAAGAATGCAGAAACGATCAGGGCCTCCTTACGTCGGCTCCTACAAAATCTTTGCTACTTCGCCTGGGCGCCGGTCAACTCCGGCTGCCGCGGCCGGGCGAGAGGCGTGTCGCGCAAACCCAGTTCCGCCTGTTTGCGGAGCCACGCGTTGAACGCTTCGCCCTGCCCCGCCTGGCGCAGAATCGAAAGGAACGCGGGCAACTCGGCTTCCATCCTTTTTTCGTCCGCCGGCAGCCGCGATTGCACGCTGACGATGAATCCCCCTTCAGAGGTGGGGACGAAGTTGCTCACTTTGCCCGGCGGCACTTTGAAGGCGACTTCCTGCAGCAAGCCGAGGGTCACGTATTCCTCGGCCGCAGGCAGCGAGCGCGTGCTGCGCGAAAACAGCGGCAGCAGGAGGGGCTTCAGCTTGGCGTCCAGGCAGAGCGAGGAGAAGCTCTTGCCCTGCGCCAAGCCGTTGGTGAGGACACTGTAGAATTTCGCCCCTTCCTGATGCGCCAGTTTGACGGCCTCCAGCAGCTTGAAATCTTCCGCGACCTCGGCGCGGATGGAGTCCAGCGACGGGATTTCGCTCGGCAGCTTTTTGTTGAGCGCGATGACGTAAACACCGTCGTCGCCGATGATCGGTTCCACCAGCGGGTCGTCCTCGGTCAAGCCGAAGGCCGCCCGGGCAACCGCCGGCCCGACGCGCAATTCAGCCGGGCCGTTTTCCCGGTCAAATGGGGCCGAGACTTTGACCGTCAAGTTCGATTGCGTCGCGAATTTCTCCAAGTCCGCCGCGCGGACGGGTTTTTGGTCGAAGAGCACGCTGGCAAATTCCGCGGCCTTCTTTCGCGCCGCCCTCAAGGCGATTCTCTTTTGCAACTCTTCCCTGATTAACTGCTTTGCCTCCTCTGGCGACCCGGCCTCGCGGTAGTAATTTGTGCCACGTTGTTCGTAAATGGCGTCAATGACGGCAGCCAGGTTCGCAAACGTTGCCATTGCTTGGTCCGCTCCGGCGATGATGCCAGACTGCACCAAGGCGGCGAAGTTCGTCAATTTGGTCATCTCCTGGTCGGCGGCGGCCCAGAAGTTGGTCAGGTCAAATTTCACGTAGCTCACCTGGACGCGCTCCGGGAGGCGGTAGCGGGCCATCTGATTCGTGTAAAACTGGGCCAGGGCCTCGGGGGTTGCCGTAACGCGCGCCAGGCGGTTCGTCGCCGGGAACGCCACCATGGCAGCGGTCAACTCCTCGTGTTCATGCCGATAAAGCGCCTTGGCCTCCGCCGGGGTCACCAGCGTCCCGCACAGACCCGCCACGTTGATCAGTTGCTGCAGGCCCAGTTCGTGGCGCAGAAACCGCTCGAAATCCTCCGCCGTCATCCCGCGAGATTGCAAAATCTGCCTTTCAAAGCTGTCCAAGGACCCGACTGCCCCGCGCCGGTAAGAGCGGAGAATGTCCGCGGCCACTCGGCCGATGGACTTGCTGCTCACCTGCACGTTCAATGCCTTGATTTTTTGCAGGAGGAGAAGGCGATAGTAGGTTTCCCGTTGCTCGTCGAAACCCATTTGTTTGGCGGTGGCGTCCTTGTCCGGCCAATCCCCGTGCGCCAGCAGGTAACGCAAATAAACGTCGTCCTGCGCTTCCCGGTAGCTCTCCACTGTCACGGGCTGACCATCAATCGAACCGAGGTTGACTTGCTTGCCGCCCAGGCCGCGGGACACCCGCTGGTAGGGCGAGAAGTAAACGACAAAGCTGATGACCGTGAGCGTGATGATAACCACCCAGAGCCACTTTTGATGTTTTCGAATCGTGCCAAACATATCGTTGTCCGCAAAAAGTGCGCGCACCCTAACCGGCCACGGCAAGCACGGTCAAACGCAAAAAGGCTTGCTCACTTCACGGCGGGCGCAACTCGCCACTGCCCCCAAGCAAACTGGCAAAGCCGTTCGGAGTTCCGCCTTTAGGCGGCAAAACGCTGCTGTCTGCGCCAACCGCCTGAAGGCGGAACTCCAA
>Ga0315289_10001917_pt1 | contig 32264 bp, 33 predicted proteins | sample YL17G11_40_MG_FD_203452 | JGI IMG/M metagenome (GOLD analysis project Ga0315289, IMG submission 203452) | Sediment microbial communities from Yellowstone Lake, YNP, Wyoming, USA - YL17G11_40 | ecosystem: Environmental > Aquatic > Freshwater > Lake > Sediment | place: USA: Wyoming | collected... | reverse complement strand
TCGCAAGCAAATTGGAATCAGCGATCAAGGCGGACATTAGTGAGATCGCCGAGGTAGTAACACACATAGAATCCGCGGAAGAGATGCCACTCACAAGTGCAGACGTGACATTGGAGTCCCAACGGATTGTCAAGGCTGTCAGAGACGCTGTGTTGCAAGTGCCGCGTGTGAAGCGGTGCCGCGATATTGCAGTTCACAGTGCCGAAGATGGGCTTCATTTAACTCTGACGTGCGTTCTGGAGCCGGGACTGTCCGTATCAGAGGCGCATGAGTTCTCTACGCAGATTGAAGATGTCTTGCGCACGCGTATTGAGGGCACCTCCAAGGTGCTGGTTCACGTGGAGCCAGACTTGAGGGCATCTCGAACCTAGATACTCACTCCGGCCGTTTTCTCCAAGACTTCTTTGAAACTAATGGATCTTCCACCAACGACCTTGAGTCTAGCCATAACCTCGTCTTTGCTCACTTCAACTACGTTGTATGAGTTGTGGAAGAATCCTCTGAGCCGCTCCGAGGAGACGCTCCCGGCGTGTAGTATTGGAAGATCTTGGACGTTCCACATCCACGGTCTATGTCTGTGCCCGCCGAGGACTAGGTCTGCTTTTGATCTGATGAGTGCTCGCAGGGCATCACCCGAATCTATGATCGGTATAGTGTCAGGGCCAGTATCAGGGACTTGCACTAGGTGATGATGCATGATGACGACCCTGCGCTTTCGTTTGTACCTCTTCAAGGTCTGCTGGAGCCAAACTACTTGGCGATGTCCGATTTCTCCTTCATCCCTCTCAGGTCTGGCGGTACCGACTACGATCATCATGGTATCATCAATCATTGCTGTCCTCCTGAATCTGAAGGCCTGCTTGAAGAGTAGGTAACCGGTTGAACGATAGTCGTGATTCCCGCTCGTCATGACAAGGTTCTTGCAGTTGAAACCATCCAGCCTTTTTCTCGCATCTCGATACTGGCTCAGCAGGCCGCTCTCAGTGAGATCTCCCGTAACCACAATTACGTCAGGATCGAGGTTGTTGATTTCCCGAATGGCCTGCTCGAACACCGATCGTTGAAACTCATATCCGCAGTGCATGTCTGATATGTGTGCTATCAGCAAATGAAACCGTCTCTACAACTTAGAACCAGAGCGTTTGTCGAACATATGAGCATGTGGTTCAAGATCCGATGGCGGTTTGCAGGCGACTAGTCGCTTTAGGCCTCCGGCAAGTCAGGCGGTTCCTCAGCTTTCTCATGAAAGCCCTTTTCCTCAAAACCTGATGCACGTTGGAGCGCCTCAGAAAGAGCGGTCTTCGGGACCAGGATGCTCATGTGTTTCTTCTCGTCGCCGGAGTCGGTTCGGAGTCTGAGCATGATCCAGTAGGTCTTGGATTCCTTGTCAACGCAAAGATCGATTCTAGCCTGCCAAACGTCGGTGGACAATTCAGAACCTCCGTCGGTCTTTCCAACTAAGGCATCCGGTCAGGCACTTAAGAGAATCCGTTCTGGAACGAAGCGCTTGGAATTGTCTCAGGTTCTGGAGATGAGGTAGTGGGAGGACCGTGACTCTGGGGCTATCGAGTCACGGTCCGTGTGGGGGTGATGTCAGGTTGGGCTTGCGGTCTTCGCTGTATCGAGCTTGCATGGGTCATCTGTCTATTCGCCAAATTCGAACGACTGCGGTTGAGAATCGGAGGGTCGGCGAGGGAACAGGTCCGAGACCATTTCGCGCTTTGACAGCCGCGCAATTGTCTGACGCCGCGGCGAGTATGTCGAGTTGCTCACGAGCTTTGCGATCACTGTTTTCGCTGGTGGAAGTAGAGGAACGAGATTGGACATCGCGGGGCCTTGCTGTTGGCATGGTGCTGTCTTGAAGAACGACTCGTTCTTTGATGATGAGGTGGGTCGCTGTCCACAGGATGTTGGGTGCCGGCGGTGTCGGTCGGATAATTGCTGATATGTGAGGTGCTCGGAGAGTTGTGCTCGAGTCTCGGCTCACAGTCGTTCCCGAAGAATCAGCATGAACGCGAGGTATATGAACGTTCCGCTCGCGGCACATCAATGTATCATTGGGGTGGGGTGCCGTTTCCGGGCTTCAGCTATCGTGTCAGGTTTTCCTCCAGCGCCGCGCGCTACGTTCGATACTTCACTTCTTCTCTTCCACAGCCTTGCCGCATTTCTGGCAGAACTTCGCGTCAAGAAGGTTCTTGTGTTTGCACACAGGGCAGGTCCTCATCGGAACTGATTCCAGCGAACTGGAGCCTTTGATGAAGACTATGTCTCCGATCTTCTCGACCGCATCAAACGGAAGGTAGGACTCCTCCTCCCTCCCTCTTTCGACGACGATGGCCAGTTTTCCATCGTTCGACCATGCCAGATCTTTCACGGTGCCGATCTTCTTTGCGCTGTCGTCAATGATCTCCTTCCCCAAAACCTCCTCTCTACGATGCCATTTGACCAAGAAGACCTCTCCAGTGATGACTTGGAACGGCCCAGCGTATTTAGCATTGTCGAGCGTGTTTCACGGGTACATCTGCGTTCGCATTCGTCTGCAGCGACTTGCCCCGTTCTTCTTGCCGGTAGTTCCTTCGCGGGAAGTGCATGTCTCATGACATGATTCCAGCGAGCCAAATGCGATGATTTGGTGGGTTGGTTTGAAGGTTGAAATTCCTGTATGCACAAGGAATTGGGAAGTCCGAGAGAAGTCCGAAATGGTGAAGGCTCCCGCCCTCGTTGTCGCTATCGACAAGGGTCAGACTGCTGTCAACACAGCTCGGAAAATGCGGCTGATCGATCATTCCTTGAAGATCTTCACGACCATAGATGAGCTTTGGATCCCTCTCACCCGTTCGATTGATGAGGCGGAATCAAATCGTCTTTCGGTCGCATTGGGCCCGATCAGGGTTGAGGAGCAAGATTTTGACCAAAGACTGCAACGGCCCCGCACTCTGACAGGAGCCCTTCGGGATCGCCTGCCACCTCGTCTTCTTGCAACTGTGCCAAAGTCGCTCGACATCGTAGGTCACATAGCAATTGTTGAGTTGCCGGATGAGCTCGTCTCATTTGACAAGCTCATCGGCGAAGCGATCTTGGAGACTTGCCCCAACGTTCGGACCGTGATGGCGAAGGCGGGTATCTTCTCTACTGACTACAGAACCAGAGAACTCAGACTGATCGCAGGCGACAACAAACCAGTGACATGTCACAAAGAACATGGATGCATTTTCCAGCTGGACGTTGGAACAGTCTACTTCAGCCCCCGACTCAGCCATGAACGGATGCGAGTTGTTTCTCAGGTCCAACCTGGCGAGACAGTGGTCGACATGTTTGCAGGAGTCGGTCCGTACTCTGTACTCGTGGCCAAGAGGCAACCGCTGTCTGTGGTATACGCTGTTGAGGCGAACCCTTCGGCATTCAAGTTCTTGGTATCAAATGTCCTCGCCAATAGGGTTCTCAAAAGTGTCAGACCGAGAATGGGAGATGCCCGAGAAGTGGTCGGATCCAACCTCTCAGCACTCGCTGACAGAGTGATCATGAATCTTCCAGGGAAAGCCCTAGACTTCGTCGATGTGGCCTGTTCAAGCCTCAAGCGAGGGGGAGGTGTCATCCACTTCTATTCGTTCGAATCTGCGGACAGTGCAAGAGAAGCCGCCTCTGGCAAGCTCAAGGATCGGATTGAGTCCTCAGGCAAGGAATTGAGGTCCATCTTAGCCGCTAGGATCGTGAAAGAGATCGCTCCCTATCGTGTTCAGGTGGCTGTCGACGCACGTGTAGCCTAGACGCGGTCGCAGATCTAGAGTTCCGCTACCAACTCGACCCGGATTCTCATGCGTGGATCGCGTAGAATCTTCACGAATTCCCGGTCCAGATCTGAAGCTGACTTGTCAGCCAAGACCATTATGGTTCTATCGCAGGTGTAAGCGCTCTTGCGAGCAACTAGGTCGTTCGGATGACCGAAGGTGAGTTTGCCATTTCCTCGTCCCAGAATCGTCGCGCTTCGATTTCCAGCCTCGATCGTGAGCGTGGCGCGCGTCTCGTTGTTTCTCATCAGTTTCTTGAATTCAGGTGAGAGATCAACGCACCCTTTCGAGGCGCAGATCGCTATTATGCAATCGCCTCTCTGCGTAACGAGGGTTTCCTTTGTTATTTCGAGTGTCGTTGGATGGTCAGCTCTGATCTTGGGATGCCCTGAAGCTTCAATCACCTCAGCGATGCGCATTATTGGCTTCGGCGGTCTAATGCGGTGCGGCGGGTTCTAAGGCTTTTATCGGCCCTTGTTCTACTCGACTTGCGGATCAGGCGCTCGGTTTGATGGACTTCTCTGAGAAGCGGAGAAGAGCTATCGAAGCGCTTCGATCCGACGGGATTCTGCACGACAGCCGCATCGCCAGAGCGATGATGACTGTGCCACGTGAGCTGTTCCTGCGGCCCGATGAGATGCCATGCGCGTACGTCGATTCTCCGCTTCCTATCGGCCACGGGCAGACAACGAGCGCTTTGCACATGACAGCGCTATTCTGCGAGTATGCCGAAATGAAGCTGGGCCAGAAAGTGCTCGAAGTTGGTGGTGGCTGCGGGTACATGAGTTGTGTCTACGCAGAGATCGTGGCTCCCAACGATCAGCCTGAACGCGAGTGGGGCCATGTTTGGTCGGTCGAAATAATCAAAGAGCTGGCAGAATTCGCAGGACTCAACGTCGAGAAGGCAGGATATGCCGACCGAGTCACTGCACTCCACGCGGACGCATCTGCGGGCCTCTCCGAATACGGTCCCTATGACGTGATAATCGTAACGAGCGCCGCGCCCGAAATTCCCTCTCCACTGGAGGAGCAACTTGGTGCTGGTGGTGTCCTGTTGATACCGGTTGGAACGCCACATTTCTACCAAGAGCTCTTCCGCGTGAAGAAATCGGGCAATGGGAGATTGATCCGTGAGAACTTGGGGGGCGTAGCATTTGTGCCTCTCAGAGGACAGCTCGGGTGGCGCGGATAGGGACCGGCGACCTATTGCTATTGAAACTACTCGATGTGAGAGCTCTTTGCCCTCAGAAAGATCGAATCTGGACTCGATTCGAAAAAGGGGGAGTCTAGCCGAAATAGCGATCGAGCGTGGATTTCGTAGCTGGCGTTGCTAGGCCCTCTTCCATCCTCTCCAAAGCCTTTCTGACACGATCCTCGCTGAAGTCCCGTTCCTTGCAGAGGAAGTCAACAACTTCCTCGATATTCGGTTTCGCCCAGTTGAGGTTGTAGTCAGACCTCACCCCTGGTCTCAGGAACAGGTCCTTGATTCTTCCGACATTCTCGGGCAGGTCAAGGTCTGGAGTCCGAGCTGCAATTGTTGCTATGTCACCAAATTCTCTGACCAATTTCAATGCTGTCTTGGGTCCAATTCCTTTGACGCCATCGGGATTGTAGTCAGTGCCGACGAGTATCCCGACGTCCACGAGCTGTTCACGAGTGAGACCCAGATCCGCAAGTGTTTCGGCGAGTTCGAAGATTTCGGGTTCAATTTCGATGTATGCCTGCCTATTGGGCAGTTTTCTTTTTCCGGATATATTGAGATTCTTCACCATGCGTGGTGCTCCGAATAGTAACGAATCATGGTCCTGCGAAGCCGCGGCCCAGACATCGCCCTTGAGAGCCATGTGGGCTGCTTGTGCTTCGCCTTCTGAAGGAGCTTGCACCCATGGAATGCCTAAGCCTTTGAGCAATCTCTTCGAGTCTTCGATCATGAGTTCCTTGACGGTTGCAGTGGCCTGAGCATACTTTCTTGCATCCTCAGTGCTTCCAGTCTTCAGTGCGGCTTCGTATTTGACAGTCGCTTCCTCTCTGACCTTTCGTCGGCGTTTGATCTCCATCTCCTTCATTTCCGGGGGCTGACCGTCGAAGACGTAAACGACTCGAATTCCCTTCTCACACAGGTTGGCTGTTCTGTAGAGAATGCCGCTGAGGTGGCTGGTGACTCTACCTTGCCTGTCCATTAGGGGCGTACCATCTGGTTGCCTGATTATTGCAAGGAACTGGTAGAGTGTGTTGTAGGCGTCAACGGCTAGGCTCTTGCCAGACAAATCGTCCAAGAGGATTTTTCGTCTTCGCAAGACTTCCCCTATGTCTACCCCCAAAGCAACAGCCTCAACTGGGTCTTGGTGGAACCCTGTAAAGGCCGTTGCGAGTGCTCTGAAGCTCAGCTGGGTCAGATGCGTGACTGCATAGGACTAGGTACACGCATTGGAATACTCCGTCCAATTGGCTCACGGAGGTAGACGTAGTACGCATCTGGTGGAATACTGTTTCCGAAACGGAACGGTATTCCGTGTCTCCTGAGTATTTCGATCAGGGGTGAGTAGTATGAGCCCGGTCTTGAGAGAAGGTGCTGGAAGCTCTTGCGTGAGATTTCCACCTCAGAATCCAGCGCCCCGTCGGAAAATCCTCGTATGTGCCATTCCAACATGTTCGTGAGAGGTCTTGACAGTCCAAATCTCTGTCCAATCCGCCACTCTTGGAAGAATGGATCCTTGAATCCCATTCTGTGGAGTATCACGGCAAGTCTCGGAATGTGGTTAGGGTGGACTCGCAAGGCATTCCTCGTATGCAAGATCATCATGGTGATGTGTCTCGTTTCGACGAATAGCTCATGTGAACAATTTCATCCGTCTCTCCTGCTTTAAAGCACCCTCCGCTATGCATGGATATGACAATGGAACCGACAAGGCTGCGGATATTTGAGTTCTGAACTGCTCTGGGTTAATGACTTTCTCGCGAGTGGAATAGGGCAGGAACCCAACGTTCTGAGAGATCTTCGCGTTGTTCGTGGGCCTTCCGCTGATCTCTGCATACGATGTAGAGGAGGCAAGATGCTCTGCGGAAAGATCTCTTGTCCTCTTCTGACAAAAGCCAGAGCGATAGCAACACATGGTAGCCTTATTGCCTCCGAACAGGTAGATGGTTCCACACCTCCTGGCGTGTTCGTGGGCAGATTCGGATATCCGCGTGTGTTTGTTGGTCCCTTGATCCCTCCCTACCACGGAGATACGGCGGTATTTGACACCCCTGAGCTTTGGCTTGGCAAGAGCATCCAGGAAATCGTCGACATGAGGTACTCTCTTATCAGAGGGAAGACCCGGGTCAGTATCTTTGACGCGCAGGAACCGTTCGGCATTGTCGACCGACTTCAAGAACTGACTATGAGTGCCACCCCGGCTGAGTCGGAAGCTCGATTTGCGAGTAAACCTGCGGGTCCTCTGACATTAAGCGATGAGGTACAGCCTTTCGGCCCCTCTGCTTCGCTCAAGAGTTTTCAGGCGTGGGGAATCAAGACCGAAAGGCGAGTCGAGAAGGCATACTATGATCGGGATCTGAACGCTGCTGATGCGATAGTCAGTCTGCACGAGGATGGGGTGCAGGTCACACGTATACAGCGAGCCCTCAGCATGGGGATGTTCGGAATTGGATCGAGAAGGAGGCTCGTGCCTACTCGCTGGAGCATAACGGCCGTGGACAGTACGATCTCAGAAAGATTGCTTGAGGAAATCAAACATCTCCCTACCATCGACGATTTCCGTGTTCACACCTACCAGTACATCGACAACAGGTACGTTGTGATGCTCATGCCCGAGAAGTGGTCCTACGAGTCAATAGAAGCATGGTTCCCCGGAACCGCCTGGAATGAAGCCGGAGACTATCCAGCAATGATGGGAGATCATGAAGGATATCAAGGAAGGACAACCTACGCGAGCATTGGCGGCTGCTACTACGCTTGCCGACTTGCGGTCTCAGAGCATCTCCTGAGAGAAAGGAGACAGAGCTCAGCTTTGGTCCTGAGAGAAATCCATCCTGGATACATCCTGCCGGTCGGAGTCTGGAACGTGAGAGAGAGCATTAGAGCAGCACTTTCCCAAAGCCCAGCCCGATTCGGCAACTTCAACTCAGCACTGGAATTTGGTTTGTCGAGGCTGAGCATTCCACGCAAGGCTTGGCTGCAGAGCAGCCACACCCTAAGAGAGGCGTTCTTCCAAAGAAGAATCAACAGTTACTTCGGAGCGTAGCAGCCCGCGGCATGGATGTGCTAGTCTCCCAGTCCCTTGAGTGCTTCTTCTTCAGGCTGCTTGCGGTATTTCCTGACGTATCCCTCTTCTAGCGCTCCCACGGTGCTCAAGTTCACGATTGTGTTCGTGCTGGCCTCTCCCGTGAGTTTTCCGAGATCGCCTTTGGATTGCCTCCATTTGAGGTGAGTATTCCCGCTCTTCGAGTTGTAGATGACGCCGAGCACGTTCGAGACCCGTGTGAACCTTATGTCTCTGATCTGTTCAAGGGTCTCCTTATCCTCGGCCTCGACGTACATTGTCCCGCTTTCTGCTGCCCTCTCAGGGAAAACGTTCTCGTCGCCTACAAACGCGTCAGGAATGAATGAATCACAGGTGCTTACAATCATGAACCGTCTGAAAGCGCCTAAATCGCAGACGGTATCGATCTTCAAGCGTGTCACACACTCTGTTGCGAGCGTAAGTCTAGGCGACCAGAAATAGGCACCCGCAAGAGAATGAGATATGCCTGTCGGTCATACAGCGTCACTGTAGTGATACACGATCTATCGGAACTGACGGCTCTGGTTGGGTGGATCGGCCCGGGCCGGGTACGAGCAACGGATAAATAAATGGCGGATGGTGCCCTGTAGGAAAAGAAGGCGTTGAGACTGAGCGAAACCAAAACAGTACACATGCCGACATGCACCTGGTGTTCGAGGACCATAATGCCTGGAGAAGGCGCCGTGCGTTTTCCTTGTCCCAACTGTGGCGAAGTCACTATGTGGCGCTGCGAGAAGTGCAGAACCTTTGGCAGACCGTACAAGTGTGCCAAGTGCGGATTCACAGGGCCATAGGGAGTGACTTTGCTTGGCTAAGGTAGTTGCGCAAATCAAGATCTTCCCAACGGAGACTACAGTCGACCTTGGAGAGCTGAGGAAGAAAGTTCAGGAAGGGCTGCCAGCCGGGACAACGGTTGCGCGGTTCGATGAGGAGCCCATAGCTTTTGGGCTCGTAGCATTGGTTGCAAGGGTTGTAATGCCCGAGGAAGAGGGCCACATGGACAAGGTCGAAGAGGCTCTGAAATCCGTGAAGAATGTGGGTGAGATTCAGGTCGTCAACGTGTGGCGGACCTGAGACCTGTTACTAAAAGTAACGCTTATATCCCTCGCGCGTTACCTATAGTAACAGATTTCGCGGGCCCCATCTGCACTACGAAAGCGGGGCCGCAAGCTCGATCAAGATTGAAGGAATGAAGAGACATGGTAGGAAAAGACCTACAGTTGAGGGTCGCCGACTCACGACAGAGAGACGTCGGCCACGGTAAAGTGAGGATAGACAATGAGACAATGCAGAAACTCGCGATTACTGCAGGTGACTTTGTCGAGATTCACGGTAAGAAGATGACAGTCGCGGTTGCATGGCCCGCATACGCAGAAGACCAGGGTGAAGAGATTGTACGAATGGACGGCCTGATCAGAAGGAACGCGGGCGTAGCACTAAACGAGTATGTTGTGCTGAAGAAGGCTGATGTGAAAGATGCGCAAGCGATAATCTTCGCGCCGACCGATGTAAGGCTAAGTGTAGATGAGGAATTCGTCAGTTTCGTGAAACGTAGATTCATGGACATGCCGTTCGTGGAAGGTGACATGACTCTTCTCTCAATCTTTGGAAGCGCGGTCCCACTTGTTGTCACTCGAACCAGGCCACACGGTCCAGTCAAGATACTGGAAACCAGTCACGTGCAAGTTCTCAGCGAGCCGACGCCAGAGAAGAAAGGCATCTCGATGGTTACCTACGAGGATATCGGAGGTCTCCACGAAGAGATCCAACGTATCAGAGAGATGGTCGAGCTTCCTCTTCGGCATCCAGAATTATTCCAGAGGCTGGGCATCGAGCCGCCTAGGGGAGTCTTCCTATACGGTCCTCCGGGATGTGGCAAGACGCTCTTGGCGAAGGCTGTAGCAAACGAGTCTGACGCGAACTTCTACGTAATCTCTGGCCCGGAGATCATGTCGAAATTCTACGGAGAATCTGAAGCCAGACTTCGAGAGATTTTCCAGAAGGCACAGGAGACTGCCCCGAGCATCGTGTTCATCGATGAAATGGATGCGATCGCACCGAAACGTGAAGAAGTCACGGGCGAGGTCGAACGGCGCGTTGTTGCACAACTTCTCTCTCTCATGGATGGGATGGGGACGAGAGGCAACATCATAGTGATCGGTGCGACAAACAGACCCAACGCGATCGATCCTGCATTGAGGCGCCCTGGAAGGTTTGACCGGGAGATCGAGATCGGCGTCCCTGACAAGAAAGGTCGGAATGAAATCGTCCAGATACACACGAGGAACATGCCTCTCGCCGAGGATGTTGACGTCAAACGTCTTTCGGATATTACCCATGGTTACACAGGAGCCGACATCTCGTCGCTGTCAAGAGAAGCCGCGATGAAAGCGCTCAGGCGGTACTTGCCCGAGATAAATCTGGAAGAAGAACGAGTTCCACCTGAGATGCTCGACAAGATGGTTGTGAAGGAAGACGATTTCCTCTCCGCGTACACGGAGATCACCCCCACGGCAATGAGGGAAGTCTACGTCGAAGTTCCATCTGTGCGTTGGAAAGAGGTTGGTGGACTCGAAGAGGTCAAGAACGAGCTCATCCAGTCGGTCGAATGGCCTCTGAAGAAGCCAGAGGTCTTCAAGAGGATGGGCATCAAGCCTCCGAGGGGCATACTACTCTACGGTCCGCCAGGATGCGGCAAGACTCTGCTTGCAAGAGCTGTCGCAACAGAAAGCGAGGCGAACTTCATCTCAGTAAAGGGACCAGAAATATTCTCCAAATGGGTTGGAGAATCCGAGAAAGCAATCAGAGAGATCTTCAGGAAGGCAAGGACCGCCGCGCCGGCAATAATATTCTTCGACGAACTTGACTCGATAATTCCGAGAAGAGGAGCTGGCTATTCAGACTCTGGAGCGACCGAACGGGTAATCAGTCAACTTCTCACGGAAATGGACGGCATAGAGGCACTGCAAAACGTGGTCGTAATTGCTGCAACGAACAGACCTGACATACTCGATCCCGCGGTCATGCGGCCAGGCAGGTTCGACCGACTGATTGACGTACCCGCACCAGACCCACAGGCACTCATGCAGATCTTCAAGATCCACGCTCGTGATATGCCTCTCTCTAAGGACGTGGACCTACAGGAGATCGCGGTGAAGGCGAAGGGATACTCTGGAGCAGATGTTGAGGGCCTCTGCAGGGAGGCGGCCATGTATGCGCTTCGCGACAATATAGATGCCAAAGAGGTCACGCGCAGAGACTTCGACAAGGCAATGGAAACAATCAAGCCCAGCATCAACGAGAGGATGGAAGAGTACTACGCACAGTTCTCCGAACGTTCCAGAAGAGAGCGAGTTGCTCCAACTGCGATAATCTCATAGGACATGTGTGGAAGAGTCCGATGAACAAAGTCTGGGGGCCCCGACCTCTCAACCTAGCCGTCGTAGAGGCCCTCCAACGCAAAGGGCCACTCACTGACGGCGATCTACTGGATCAGGTGAAAGAGAGCTACGGCGAAATCAGCTTCCGGGAACTCAACAGCGTCCTCCTTAAGCTCGAGATTAACGGTGTGCTACGCGTCTCGCGTCTCATGAAAGGAAAGAGACGAGTAGAACTCGTTGGGGCCAGACAGCCATAGCCTGGCATGATGCACGTTCTCACGAGCCTTATCTACCAGAACCAGCCTCGGAGCGTACATTCAGCTTCCAACCCCAAGTAAAGAAGCTGTTCCCAACCGAGGCATGCATATCCAGTGAACCTGGACACCGACATCATCGTGGTCGGCTGCGGTGCATCCGGCGCCACAGCAGCCGAAACCGCTGCCTCCTTGGGATCGAGAGTTTTTCTCCTGGAAGACCACGATCGGGCCGGCGTCCCGTCACATTGTTCAGGTCATGTTGGAATCAACAGCATGAGACGTCTAGGCATCTCACTGCCAGAACAGATCGTGAAGAATCAGATTCGGGGTGCGATCTTTCGTTCACCGTCAGGCCAAGTTCTTGAACTCGAGCGTCAGGCCCCAATCACGTGGGTTCTTGATCGCAGAGCCTTCGACGAGCACCTGGCGAACGAAGCCCAGAAGGCGGGGGCGCAGATCCAGTTCAGCACACGCGCGACCTCGATCCAGACTCGTGACGACGACCGTGTTCAAGTGCGAGTTTCGATTGGTGCCAAATCACACACGCTCAATTGCCAGCTTGTTGTGGACTGTGAAGGCGCGTCACCTGCACTTTCGCGCATCCGATCTACAAGCGAACGTCGCAGACCGATGTGGGTGAACTCCGCTCAGATGCACGTCGACCATGTCGAAGACCTAGACCACGACATGGTGGAGGTGTACTTGGGATCCGCGTACGCACCCGGATTCTTTGCATGGATAATTCCTTGGCGAGATGGATCCGCAAAGATTGGGCTCGCCGCACGTGAAGGCAATCCGCGCCTCTTTCTCGAGAGGTTCATGTTGAAGCATCCCATCGTTTCTCGGAGACTAAAGAACGCGCAAATGCGCAACGCTTCTTATCATCCCATACCTTTAGGCGGGCCGATTCTGAGAACATACTATCCGGGCATGCTGATCGCGGGAGATTCGGCACAGCAAGTGAAGCCGACAACTGGTGGAGGGATTGTGTTCAGTCTAATCTGTGGGAAGATAGCCGGGGAGATCGCGCATGAGGCGTCCAGAACGGGAGACGCTTCCGAGTCGTTCCTTTCAGAATACGAGAGACGATGGAAGAGCGAAATAGGTCGTGATCTCAACGCGATGCGACGCATTCGGAGAATGCTCTTCAGACTTCCGGACAACCGACTCGAGAAGATGTTCTCCATCGCCCGAACCCTTGATGTCACGACGGTTCTAAGCAAGGCTGACGACATAGACATGCAGGGAAGAACTCTGGCCAAGTTGGGACTTGATCCCCGATTGACTATCAGCTTGCTTTGTTCGTCGATCCTCTCTTTTCCATTCGTCGTGGAGTCCCGCAAGACCAAGGGCTGACCCAACGCGTTCAGTCCTCAATCCCTATGGCTCACGCTCATTCTTGTAGGATCCGAGCAAGTTGTTGGTCTTGAATGTTGCCGCCGGTGAGGAGGAGCACAACTTTGCTTCCGGCCAGCTGTTTCTTGATCTTGATAGCTGCGGCGGTGGACGCGGCGCCTGACAGCTCCGCTACTTGTCCCGTTGCGTGCAGAATAGCCTTGACCGCGTCTTTCATCTCTTGATCGTTGACGAGTACTATATCGTTCAGCTTCTCTCTCAGAATCCCTAGGGGCAGCTCGTATGCCCGACTGGTCGCAAGACCCTCAGCAGCGGTCTTGACGCCATTTGTGGAAGACATGGTGCCTTTCTTCCACGAATTGTAGAAGGCGGGCGCGCCCTCGGCCTGCACGCCTATCACTTTGATGCGGGGATCCAAACTCTTGTAGACTATGCATGCGGCCGAAGCTCCTGACCCACCGCCAATCGGATTGATAACTAGATCCACGTCTGGAAGTTCTTCGAAGACTTCGATATGCATAGTTCCGACACCTTCGTACAGCAGTGGTTCGTTGATCCCGTGCACATGCAGGAATCCCCTCTCGGAGGCCAGTCTCTCTGCGTACTCGCGGGCCTCCTCATAGTAGCTGCCGTGGAAGATGACCTCGGCGCCCAGGTCTTTGATCGCCTCGGTCTTTATCTGCGGAACTCCCTCGGGCATGACTATGCGAACATCTACTCCGAACAGTGACCCTGCGTAGGCAATTGACTGGGCGTGATTTCCGGTCGATGCTGTGATGACTCCGTGACTAAGCGCTTGTTCCTTCATTCTCTCCATGTAGTTGATGCCTCCGCGGACCTTGAACGCTCTCGTTGGCTGAAGATTCTCCAGTTTCAAGTAGATTTGGCATCCAAGAAGCCTTGAGAGTTGCCGCGAGTGGAGAAGAGGGGTGGGTTTCAGATAGCGGCTGACTATTGGTCTCGCAGCATAGACATCTTTCAGCTGTGGCCTTCTCAGCGGCTGCAAGTTCAACTCAGCTCCATACTGTCGGATGCGCTCAATATTCGAATCCTTGTTCGTGGTCTGTCGGTAGTATCAGGCACACTGCATATTAGATGTCTATGCCATCTTCGTATCGGCTGACTGAGGGCGTTCATCACATGACTAGTGATACTACGGAATCAGGTCGGAAAGCTCTGACCGGCAGAGTCGCCAAGTTGACTGAGTTAGTGCACTATCAGGAAGGTTCCATTGTGAGCAAAACGATATTGGACAAGAAGACAGGAACCGTAACCCTGTTTGCGTTTGCCGAAGGTCAAGGATTGAGTGAACATGCGGCACCGTTTGATGCTCTTGTCTGCATTCTCAATGGTGAAGCGACGGTCACAATCTCGGGGAAGGGTCACCGGGTGAAGGAAGGCGAAGCGATTCTCATGCCAGCCAATGTGCCGCATGCTCTGGAAGGGCCAGGGGAATTCAAAATGGTGCTGACTATGATACGATCATAGCCTAGAAGTGCTTGTAGAAGCACTGAGGAATAGATCACTTTCGCGATGAGAGTTGCTTGAATGCCTCCGTCAGGGCCGGCATGATCTTGTAGAGGTCTCCAACGATTCCGTAATCGGCGTACTCAAAGATCGGTGCCTTCGAGTCCGTGTTCACGCACACGACAACTCGGGCGTTTTGTATGCCTGTGATGTGCTGTATCTGTCCAGAGATGCCGCAGGCGACATAGAGTTTCGGTGCAACTTTCTGGCCAGACAGTCCCACGTATTGGTCGATCGGGAGCCACTTCAGGTCCTCGGCGATCGGTCGTGAGCAGCCAATGACTCCGTTGATGGTTCTTGCGAGTTCTTCGACTACTGGTATGTCTTCTTTCTTCTTGAGGCCTCGTCCGAATGAGACAATCGCTTCAGCTTCCGTGATTCTCACTCCTGCGAACTGTTTCGGTTTCCGATCAAGCACCTTCACAGGAGATTCGGTTATCTTGGGCTGAACTTGCACAGTTTCTCCCGTTCGGTTCGGGTCTTTGTTCAGTGGTTGGAAGACTCCTTTCGGAAGAGTGAAGATCTGAGGTTTGGACCGGATGATCAGTGTCTCGGTTATGTTTCCTCCAAGGATGAGGCGGTCAACAACGACGCACTTCTTCTCTGAGTCAATATCTAGTTTCGAGCATTCTGTGCAACACCCAGTCTTCAGACGTTCTGCAAGTCGCGCGGCAAGTTCAAGCCCGCTCCGGGTTGCTCCAATGAGCATGACATCTGGCCGGTAGATCTGAGCCATCTCACTTAGTAAGTCTGAGTAAGCATGAGCTTGGAAAGTCTTGAGCGACGGATTCTGAACAGTGTATACTTTGTCTGCGCCAAAGGCTACGAAATCCCTGCTCGTTTCTGAAACGTTCTCACCGGCGGCAACTGCGGCGAGGTGAGTTCCGAGCTTTCCTGCAAGCTCGCGCCCTTTCGAAAGCAATTCTCGAGCGACTGCAGGGTTTTCGGAGAACACCCAGACTCCGTCGTATTTCTGGGGGGCTGTCATGCGACCTTCACCACTCCTTCTCCGATCAAGGTGGACGCAAGCTTCTCCGCAGCCTCCTTGGGATCGCCCTGTATCAGGATCCTCTTCCTCTCCCCAGTGGCTACAGCCGATCTCAACGGTTGAGTTAGCGAGCCGTCACGACCTAGGTCACTGGGCTTTAATCCTACGTCCCCGACTGTCCAAGCGGTCATCGGTTTCTTTGAGGCCGCCATTATGGCCATGAGTGTCGGGAGTCTCGGTTCGTTGATCTCTCGCGAAACCGTGATGAAGGCCGGAAGCTTCGACTCCACCGTCTCGTAAGAGTCCTCAAGGTTTCTATCAGCGACAACTTTCCCATCCTGAATCGTGATCTTGACTGCGTAGGTTATCTGAGGAAGGCTCAAGATCTCGGCTGTTCGCGGTCCGACTTGGAACGAGTACTGATCCTCAGATGTCTCGCCACACAGTATCATATCGAATTGCCCGATCTTCCTTATGCCGGCTGCGAGAGCCACCGCTGTCGCGTGAGCGTCAGAGTCCTCGAACTCTGGGCCAGTCAGCATGAAGCCTTCGTCGGCTCCCATTGCTATGGCCTCACGAAGTGCTTCCTTGGCCTGAGCGGGTCCCATCGTGAGCACGGTGATCTTGCCACCGAGTTTCTCCTTCAGTCTGACTGCTTCCTCAATCGCGTTCTTGTCTGATTCACTGATGACACGGGCCACACCTTCTGTCACGAGTTTTCTGTTGGTCCGGTCAATTCGCAGATCTTGCGTGTAGAAGACCTGCTTTGCAAGCACAATTATGTTGGGCACGGTTTCCCCTCCCACGCGGCTCGCATCTATAGCCAGCTAGGGTTTATGATACTGACTATTCCAGCGCTTCTGCGACCAGCTCAGCGATGTCTCGGATAGGCATCTTCTCGGAGGTGCCTAGGACCTTCGAGGCGTCCTCGAACATCGATATACAGTATGGGCAGGCTGCCGCCAGGATGTTGGGTGACACTTGCTGAGCTTCATCAATCCTTATCACGCTGCACTTCTTCTCGGCCTCCACGGTATACCAGGTATTTCCTCCTCCTCCGCCGCAGCAAAAGCTCTTGGCGTGTGATCTTGGAAGCTCGACCAGTCTCCCGTTGGAGAGTGTGCGAATGATGGTTCGCGGAGATTCGTATTCGTCGTTGTATCTGCCCAAGTAGCATGGATCATGGTATGCAATGGTCTGTTCGATTCCTTTCTTGAGTTTCAGCTTTCCTTCACGGAGTAATTGCGCTATCAACTGAGTATGGTGTATGACTTGGAACTTCGCGCCAAATCTTGGGTATTCGTTCTTAAACGTGTTGTAACAGTGCGGGCACTGAGTGACGACCTTCTTGACGCCGCGTTTGTTCATCAGTTCGATCAGTTCCATTGCAACCTGCTGGAATCTTCCTTCCTCACCGACTCGGCGTGCGACCTCGCAGTTGCATTTCTCTTCGTTTCCCAGTATTCCGAACCTGATCTGAGCCGCCTTCATGACCCTAACGAGCGCTCGAGACACCATCTGGTTTCGCGTGTCATACGAGCCAGCACATCCGACCCAGTAGAGGAACTCCTGGTTGGGTTCATCACCATACAGCTTCACATCGAGTCCCTCTGCCCATTTCGTTCGGTCTGAACTGGCAAGTCCATACGTGTTGCCGACCGTTGTGAGAAATGTCAGCAGGTCTCGCTTCTTCTTGTCGACTTTGCCTTCTGCCATAAGGTGCCGGCGCATGTCACAGATGGCTCCGACATGTTGGATCAGAACCGGGCACTCCTCAACGCAGGCGCGACATGTCGTACAGGCCCAAAGCTCCTCCGGATCGACCGTTTGCCCGTGCAGCTGTGGCGCAGCGTGCGCGGACTGCAGCTCAAGGTTCTTCAGTTTCAGTATGAGATGCATCGGTGATAGTTTCGTTCCGCTTGCTTTTGCGGGGCATGCGTCTGAGCAGCGTTGGCAAAGTGTACATGCGTCGAAGCTGAGCTTCTGTCTCCAGGTGAAGTCGTTGATCTCTGATGCTCCGACTTTGACGTCGAAGTTGCCCGACTCCATCATCTGCTTGAGATCGAATGGTGTCGTCATCTCGCCCTTTGCTGTGATCGGCGTGCAGTAGACGTTCATTGGTGAGGTGATCAGGTGGATCAACCGGGAGTTCGGAACGTACGCAATTAGTGAGAAGGCCAATGCGGAATGAATCAGAAAGAGGCTCGGGTAAAGTTCCACGAGGACTTTGGGTCCCAGCGGCGCGAAGACTGGCGATAGCACTTCTCCGACAGGGGAGTCCCAAGCCCAAGTGTTGACTCCCATCAAAAGGAATCCAGACGCGGCCATCGCGATTATGGCACCAAATACAAAGGAGTCCTCCCAAGCGGTCTCAAGCGGAGGCCCAGAGGATTTGAGGCGCTTGTATTCGAGAAGGACCAGTCCCAAACCAAACAGCAAGGCTAGGTAGCCGACGACATCTCTTAGGACTGGAAAGAACATTCCAAGAAGCAGCAGAAAGCCGACTATCGAGATGAGCACATGCATTGTCCCATTGAACCTCTTGTTGAGGATCTTCGCCTGTGCGATCCCGAAGTAGACTAGTTTCTTCAGCCGTGAGAGTGCTGTTCCTGAAATCTGCTCTGCTCTTCCTTGTTTCCATACGTGCACATGTCTTCCGATTCCCGTGACGAAGATGTATGCGCTGATGACGCCGATCGCATACCAGGCGATCACGAAATACAGAGGAACATGTTGGAAGATGTCTCTGATGATCTCCATTCCTAAGCCTCCTGCGTGGTTGCCTTTGCTGCATGACGGCGAAGTAGCGCATAGACCGGGACCGCGGCTGCCAGTGGAGCCACGATGACGATGGATCCTAGGACTACGTTCATCGTGCCGATTGGGATGGAGAGTATCGACGAAAGGATTTCATTCAACGCGTAGAGTGTCAGCGTCGAAAGGAGTCCAATGGCCCAAACCCCGATAGTTGTCTTCAATGGTCTCCGGAGCACGCGCACCTCGTCTCCACGATCAATGACAGGCATTAGGACAAGCACTAGGAACATCGTCGCAGCAACTAGTATTCCGACGACCTTCGCGCTCAACAGGTCGACGCCGAACACCATTGCCGGAGGAACAAAATGCGCAATCTCGTACAGCCACCCGACCCATTTTAGAAGTCCATACGCCCAGAGAAAATACCATTCAGGCGCTATGAACTGTGGTGTGAGGAACTTGTTCGCTGGATCGCCTGGCATCTGTACAGCGTAGGCTCCCAAGAGTAGGACAATCCCCAGCGTGATAAGCGAAAGTATCAGAACGGGAATGATCTGGTGTGGGATGAAGGGGCCGAAGAGCGGCCCTGCCTGCCCTTGCCCCGGCTTCTGACCAGTCTTCTCTGTCTTCCAAACCTCCTCAGGTTCCGATACCCCTTGGAGCACAACCAGTACTATGTGCGCGCCGACAAGAACCAGCGCCACAACGGGCAGAAGGCTCACGTGGTAGAAGTACATCCTCGCCAGCGTGGCGGCGGACAGACTGGTTCCGCCAAGAAGGATCTGCGCAATCAAGTCGCCAAGAGCCGGAATTGATCTCATTATCTGCACGCTAATCGTTGCAGCCCAGTAGCCGAGCTGATCCCAAGGAAGAAGGTAGCCAGAAAACGAGTACGCAAGTGCCAGGCCCAGTGAAACGGCGCCCAACAGCCATGAGATCTCCCTTCCAACTCTATAGGGGCTGCGGAAGAACGCCCAAAACGCGTGAATCGCGAGGGCAGCAACGAGAAGGTTCGCACCCCACTGATGAATGCCTCTGATCAGCGCTCCGAGCGGAATGAACTTCATAATGTTCTGGACACTCGTGTACGCCTGCGTTGGAGTTCCGGGATCACCGACAGCCGAGGGAACATAGTGGAAGGCGAGAAGCAGCCCCGTGATACCTTGCAGGATAGCAAGAAAAGCCACTATTGAGCCTGCGTAGTAGTATGGGTATCCGAGCCAGAATATCTTGGACCTGTTCTGGCGTGTTATGGTGCTTGGCAGGGCGAAGTTGACACTTCGCTGGGCTTCCGCTATGAGCGGAGAGATGTTGAAGCGTCCATCAAACCACTCGTAGAGTTTCTTCATTCGTGATGACATAATGTGATTCACCCGCAATAGTCGTAGAGTCCGAGATCTTTGGCGACCCCGGCGACTTTTCCATCTTTGATCTCTATCGGTATGATCGGTGCAGCTCTCGGCGGGGGGCCAGCAATTACTTTGGCCCCAAGATACTCGGTTCCATTGGGCATGACATCTTTGACGATGTTGTAGGGATCAAAGGCGCCGTCATGGCATCTGCACCACAATATATCCTCGTTTGGTCGGTCCAATCGCCAAGTGGATATGCAGCACAAATGAGTGCAAGCGGCCGCGAAGGCAATCAATCCGTTGGTGGCTGTTGCGTCTCGTAGCTTACTCTCGTCGACACGCATAACGATGGCTGGGATCCTCTTGCGCCAAAGAACGCCAGCGCCTTTCCCAATCTGGTCGAAGTCCTCTAGTTTGACTTCGGTTCCCGGTCTGTCAGAATACCATGTGCCTTTCTCCGGCCCGTACTTGAGGACGTTGTCGACTTCTCCTTCTTCCTCGCCAGCTCCAGTGTTCGGAAGAAGCGACATGAGGAGTGACATGAACGAAACGACAGTCCCCACGATCCCCAGGGAGACTATCGTCTGAACGAACTGACGCCTATCGATCCGGCATCGAGGTTTCTTCTCGGATCCGTCGGCTGCCTTCTCAGTCATGCTCTTCACCCTCACTCGCTTTCTTCAGCAGGCTCGCTGCCACGAGTTCCAATCGTCGTTTCCTCGTGAAAGCTTCACTCATGAACGTGCTCTTGTAGACTGCGAGAATGGCTGCCGCAAGGAATGCCGCGAGCGCAAGCATAGTTCCAACCGCAACTGACCCCATTCCCTGAAGCACACTCACCACTATCAGAGCATCCAAGACAAGCTCCAAAATGACCAGCGTAATGATTCCGATGTACGCAGCGTCCGATGACGAGAGAGGGTTCTCAAGTTTGGCCATGTCCTTTGGTCCGAGCGGATTCAACTGCGGCATCATCTTGTCCCTGTCCGATCTGAGAACATAGTACATGATGGCCATCAAGAGGAAGACAAAGAGGAAAGCGATGAGCCCGGCCTCGAATGAAGGAATCTCCGTGACCAGAGCTGTCTTGAAGGCTCCGAAGGGCACGATATTTGCAGTTTCCATCGGAGGATCGTTCGCTGAGTAGCCTTTGTCATTGTATATTAGTCCTCCTTCGCAGTCGTGTGCTCTCTCCGTAGATCTTGGGATCGACAATACGTACTGATCATACTCTCCGGAGTACCTCTTGTTCTTTCAACACAATTTAGGGAAAACCTCTGGCCGAGGCGCCTCAATATGACAATCAACTAGGTGTGAAGGGGCAAGTATGCAGAGTGCAGTTTTCAGTCAGGCGCATTGAAATGGCATCGCCTTCGATAAGATGCGGCTACTGTGGACAGTGGATTGCGAGGTTCGCTCAGTACTGCCCATATTGCCAGAAGAAGTTCTTCCTCAAGGGATTGGGTCTCTAGGTCCATCTACCTCATCACTCAGGTCTTGGTTTCTTGGCTAGTGCTGATGCTGCTGGGTTCTCGAGCTAGCTCCCTAAAATGCCTATTTGAAAAGGGTGCCGACGCTTCACCATAATGTCTAGGCCAATGCAGTAGGTTGCCACGAACTAGGTTGTAGGTAGAACGGGAAAATGCTAACTGCACTGGAGATCGTCGCGGTCGCTGTGGTCGTGGGAGGACTACTGCTGCTTCAGATGAGGACACGAACTGGATCACTGTTTCCCTATTTGGTTGTCGGGATTCTATTCTTGATGCTGGTCGTGGCCACGAGAATCATTCGATCTCTCATTGGTGTAGTAATCGTACTTGCGGTACTTTGTGGGGTCCTCCTTTGGATGGTCGTACGATCAAGGTAGGATTACTCCAGACTCAGACGTAGAAGCCGATCAAGAATCCGGCGGCAAGCAATGCAATGGTTGAAAGGATGATTGTCACGTTCAGTGCTTGTGCGGGCACTAGCTCAGGGATTCGGTCATAGTTCTTGAACACTATGCGTATTGCTTTGTAGGCAATTGGTATGGTGACCAAGGAGATGAGCACCGTGAGTGGGGCTGCTCCTGCAGCGGCGGCTAGGACGATCGACAAGTACGTCGCGACAAGGGAAACCACATAGATCCAAGTTGACCTCTTTCTTCCAACTAGGATCACCAGATGTCTCCTGCCAGCGGCTTTGTCGACCTCAGCGTCAGGGAACTCGTTGAGGAACAAGAGCAAGCCGACGAGTATGGTGACTGGAACGAGCACCGCAATGCCTGTGACATCAACCAATCCCGTCTGAGTGACATATGCTCCCAATCCCATGAATCCAAATCCTGTGCCGGCTACGATCTCGCTGAGCGCAGGTATCTTCGAAAGTACGGGTGTGTAGAGGCATATTGCGACCAGTCCGTAGAGGAGAATGGGAAGCAGAGGATAGAGCACGCGTGTGAGGAAGTAGGCTCCTATCACAGCAGCCCCGATGAGACACAAGAGCCCAACGCTGAAGGCAACAGACGGTTTCATCTTGCCTTGCACAAGTATGTCAACCCCACCGCTGAAAGGCGTCTTGCTAGTTCTAGCGTCGATGTTGGATCTGTAATCGAAATAATTGTTGAACACGTTTACAGCCGTGTGAGTGAGCAAAGCTCCAATCAGCACAAGAAGAGCGTCGAACGGTTTGAAGACCTCATGTGCGTAGAGCGATGCCGATAGCCCAGCGGCGACGATGACTATCGTCAACAGCAGAAAGTTGGCTCTGGTTATCAGGGCTAGGTTACCCAAGACCTCTGCTCCTCAGAAAAAGTGTTCTTCGTGCGATGCCGCATCTCAATAGAGTGGAGTCTATCCCTTTGTTACTCCGATTGGGGTGAGGCGGCATACTTTGGTTGCGATGCCCACTTGATGGCTGACCTCTGCTACGCGGTCAACGTCCTTGTAGGCTCCCGGTGCCTCCTCTGTCACTGTTCCCATTTCAGCTGCACGAATCATGATGCCCTTGTCAGCAAGTCCCTTCTTCACTTCCTGCGGTCCCCATCGTCTCTTTGCAGCTGCCCTGCTCATCATACGTCCGGCGCCGTGTGCGGTAGAGCCGAAGCTAAGCTCCATACTCTTCGCGGCTCCGACGAGAAGCCACGAGCTAGTCCCCATGCTACCAGGAATTAGAACGGGTTGTCCGATCTCTCTGTACTCAGCCGGAATATCAGAGTGTCCGGGAGGAAATGCACGAGTTGCACCTTTCCGGTGAACTATTACTTTCTGCTGGTGACCTTCTTGGTCAACGACATGGTTCTCGATTTTTGCGATATTGTGACATACATCATAGATTAGATGCAAGTCAAGCTGGTCAGCGGTCTTACCAAATGTCTTCTCGAAAGCTTCTCGCGTCCAGTGTGTAATCATCTGTCTGTTCACCCATGCAAAATTGCATGCCGCCGCCATCGCTGGGAGGTAATCCCCTGCCTCTGGGCTCTTTGAGGGCGCGCACGCGAGCTGCCGGTCGGGCAAGCTAATGTGATACTTGCTCACGGCTCGTTCCATGACTCGCAAGTAGTCACTGCACACTTGGTGACCGTATCCCCGGCTTCCGGTGTGAACCAGGACGAGAATCTGTCCGACGCGTTCTATTCCCAGATGTTTGGCGACGCGTTCGTCGAAGATTTTGTCCACTCTCTCGATCTCGAGAAAGTGGTTTCCGCTCCCGAGACTTCCGAGTTGACGATGTCCCCTACTCTTTGCGGTTGAGGAAACCTTGGACGGATCTGCGGCTTCCATGCACCCGTTCTCTTCGCAATGGCTCTTGTCTTCCGACCAGCCGTAGCCGTGGTCTATTGCCCATTCGACTCCGTCGTCGACGACTTTGTCGATCTCACCTTGTGTGACGCGGATCTTGCCGAGGCTCCCAAGGCCTGATGGTATGTTGCTGAACAGAGTGTCCAGTAGCTTAGGGAGGGCTGGCCTAACATCGCCTTCGTTAAGATTGGTGCGAATGAGTCTGACACCGCAGTTTATGTCATAACCAACGCCACCTGGGCTGATGACGCCCTCCTCGTAGTCCATCGCTGCGACGCCACCAATTGGAAAGCCATAGCCTTCGTGGCCGTCCGGCATCGTTATTGACCACCTGTGTATGCCCGGCAGGGTTGCGACGTTTGCGCATTGCTCGAGTGTAGCATCAGATCTCATCTTTTCGATGAGTGTCTTGTCAGCGTAGATTCTCCCAGCAACTCTCATGCCGGGCCTGAACGATTGGGGAATCTCCCACATGTACTCACTGAGTTGCTTCAACTGAACGCGTTCGGATGATCGTCCATAGGCGCCGCCTTCTGCCAAGGTTTTGCACTGGGTCGCGTCATTCCCCGAACGCCGCGTATTTAGGTTTCGATAGCTTCCGGAGTGACCCACCGAAAAAAAGGAAACTAGCAACTGGCCATCATTTGCTGGATAGCCGGTGCAACATCCGAGGCTGCGGAGACCGTGACATCAGGATCGACTGTGGATTCTCGGCCAATTGTCAATTCGTCAACATTGTCACCGAACATGACGCGGATTGTCTTGATGCCGAGAGGTGCTGCCCCAGCGACATCAGCCTCCATTGAGTTCCCAACCATCACTGCTCCGGCTGCTTCGATTCGAAGCAATCTCAGCATCTCCCGAAATGGCTCGGGCCTAGGTTTTCTCACTCCCAATGCTGCCGATGTCAAGATCACATCGAAGTATCGAGTGAGACCCAGCCGCTCCATGATCTCTCTGACAGCCCAGTCGTTTCGCGCGTTGGAGAGCAGTCCCATCTTCAAGCCGAGATCGCGGACTCGCTGAAGCATTTCTGGAATTCCTGGGAAAAGTATCCACGACTCCGCTTCAAGCGCAAAGAACCTCTTCACCAGGTCTTCCATCTCTGGCTGCTGTCCCGGTTTCACTCCTAGTCGATCGAATAGCTTCACAAACGATTCCCGGATTTCTATCTCCTCCAGCGTGCGAGCTGCATGCTCAGATTCCTCCTCATGCAGCCGCAGGTACTCGCGTTTCACGTCGCCGGGATTCAGGATGACCCCATGCTCCGTGAAGGTTTCGTAGATGGCCTTCATTCTCCATTCTCTGACCTGCTCCCAGGTCACAGTAAGGTGCATTAGAGTCTCTCCGAGGTCGAAGATTGCGCCCTTCAGCAAAGCGATCTCGCCGCAATCTAGGACAACCTACTGATAATCGTTGCCGCATCAGAAAGCAAGAGAATATCAGAGCATCTAACGATAGTCCTTGCAGGGACGCGTCTCGTTGAAACGTTCGAGTTCCATCTTCATACCGCTCGGCGGAGTCGGAGAGATAGGCGGCAACAAGTTCCTCGTCCAAGACGGCGACACTAGGATTCTCCTAGACTTTGGGGTGAGCTACGCAGACCGCAGAAGATTCTACTCAGAGCCCCTGCTCTCGCCGAGGGATGAGAAGGAACTATTCGAGTTCGGAATGCTCCCCAAACTCCAAGGTTTGTACAAATTCGAAGAATCCGAACCCAGCGTCCAGGGGGTTTTTCTTTCTCATTCACATGGAGATCATTCAGCCTGTATCTCATTCCTCAACAGGAAGATACCTGTCTATTGCGGAGAGACGACCGCGACCATAATTCGGGCACTGTATGAGACACGAACCAAGAGCTTGGAAGCGGACATCTCAGGTCTGAGGTTCAACACATTCAGGACAGGCTCGAAGGTCAAACTAGGATCCATCGAAATCGAGCCGATACATGTCGATCATTCGGTGCCTGCAGCATACGGCTTTGTAGTGTACACATCCGAAGGCACGCTCGTCTACACGGGAGATCTTAGAATTCACGGGACAAAATCACGAATGACGGACGACTTCATCGAATGTGCACGACAAGGAAAGGCAGATGCAATGCTAGCAGAAGGAACAAACCTCATCGGTGCAACCTTGACTACAGAATCGGAAGTGCAGTCGAAGATCTCCTCGATCGTACAAGCGAGTTCGAAGCTTGTCCTAGCAGACTTCTCAAATGTGGATGTGGACAGGTTTAGGACCTTCTACAGCGTTGCCAAGCAGAACGGACGAACTCTGGCAGTTTCACTCAGGCAAGCATACCTGCTTTCGAAGCTGGCAGCTGAAGGGCGAATCGACATTCCAGATGTTGCTCACGACAAAAACGTGGTCGTATACCAACGTAGCAAGAAGCGATACTACGAATGGGAGAAGAGCGTACTTTCATTTCAAAACGTGGTTGAAGCATCCGACATCAAGGGCATGCAGAGCAAGACGGTACTCGTAAGTTCGGCTAGAGACTTCAAGGAACTGGTTGACATTCGTCCGGAGCCGGGGAGCTGCTTCATTCTTTCGATTTCCGAGCCCTTCAATGAGGAACAGGAATTCGAGTTTGAGCGCGTGGTCAACTGGCTCGACCACTTCGGATTGCCGATGTATCATGTGCACTGTTCAGGTCACATGATGCCCGATCAACTCAGATCGGCCATAGCCAGAATCGGTCCCAAGACAGTGTACCCGATCCACACCGACCATCCAGAGTTGTACGCAAAGTTCGTTTCCGGAGTGGCGAGTGTGACAGTGCCTCAGAAGAACGTGACTTACCCTGTGAGATCGTGAAGCGCTAGGCTCTCTCAAACTCGATCCTAAGACTCATGTTTCGAATTTCTTTCGCGAGTCCTTTCACCATCTCAAGGTCGACGGGCATTCTTCTCGGTTGGCGGCCGCTGAGTATCGCTTTGGTCTCTGTGCTGCCGTCAGGGATCCAGATGGTGTTTAAGGTCAGGATAGAGAGCGGGCTGAAGAGGTCTTCCAAGAACTGTCGGTCGTCTCCTCCGTAGCTGAGGATCTTCACCCTCTTTCCGAGTGAATCAGATATTGCGTGAACCGTCTTCGCTCCTCCCGAGAGGATCTTTCCCATGTCTCGCCTGTCGACGAGAACTACCACGTTGTTCTCAGCTTCGACCGCCTTATGATATGTCACATCCTGCAGTGCCGGATTCTCTTTCTCCAGGTCGGTAAGAAGTCTAATGATCTTCAGGTCAAGATCGGTTATCTGACCTTTCTCAATCTTCTCTTGGCACTTGCGGCAAAGTATGCCGCTCTTGACGCAGAACGCGTCCAGAATCGTCTTGACCATGCATCTTCATCGTTTCGTTGCCCTGGGCAGTCGCTTCAACGCCCCACTCCGTAGAGCGGAACGTTTCATCGAGGCACTACAATTCTCCAACCGCTAATTAACCTTGCTCGGTCCTCTCACACGTGGTCTCACCGAATAGAATGCGACTCGCTTGTTGATCCGGGAAGGCGTTATATCAACCGACCAGAAACAATAGGCGTCTTCCGAAAGCTCGCGTATTGAAGGTGGAGACGGCTGAAGATCTTCGAGTACGAGGCGAAGCGAATCGCTACCCAGTATGGTCTGCATGTGCCCCTTGGCTATCTGGCATCCAGCCCTCAAGAAGCAAAAGAAATCGCGCTGAAACTCGCCTGCCCAGTGGTGGTGAAGGCGCAGGTTCTGGTTGCGGGAAGAGGCAAAGCAGGTGGAATAAAGTTCGCTGGCACCCCTGATGATGCCGAAAAGGCCGCGTCCACTATTCTCGGATCCAGAATCAAGGGCGAGAAAGTCACCAAGCTCCTCGTCGAGAAGAAGCTCGATATCGCGCGTGAGCTCTACGTTGGCCTCGTCATTGACCGTTCAGCCAAATGCTACACTCTACTGGCTTCTCAGGTGGGAGGCGTGGACATTGAGGAGGTCGCCCAGAAAACGCCTGAGAGGATAATCAAGCGTGCTGTCGAGCCAGGAAGAGTATTCGAAGGATTTCAGGCTCGCGAGTTAGCGCAGTCGCTCGGATACAAGGGAACCCAAGTCGTGGAACTCGGCGCCTTTATTGCGGAGCTCTGCTCGACGGCGACTGAGTACGACAGCGAGCTCGCCGAGTCGAACCCACTCGTCGAAACTGAAAAGGGAGAATTCGTTGCCGCAGATCTACGTATGATCGTTGACGACAACTCATTGTTCAGACACAAATCCCTATTCGAAGAAGCAAGGGGCGTCGAACATGAGTTATCGCCACTTGAAGCGAAAGCGCGTGAGAAGGGACTTGCCTATGTTGAGCTCGACGGTGACGTCGGTATAGTCGGTAACGGCGCGGGCCTAGTCATGGCAACTTTGGACATGATTCAGGACTACGGTGGTCGCCCGGCAAACTTCTGCGACCTAGGCGGAGGCGCAAATGCGCAGCGAATTGCGGATGGTCTCGAAATAGTATTGGGTAATCCGAAGGTGAGAGTGCTCTTCCTAAACATCATGGGCGGAATCACGCGTTGCGATGAAGTTGCGAACGGGTTGCTCGAAGTTCGCAGGAGGCTCGGGCTCACGAAACCAACCGTTATCCGGATTGTGGGCACGAATGAGGAAGAGGGACGCAAGCTCCTCCAAGACGCTGGCATACCTTCGTTGGAAACGATGGAGGATGCCGCAGCAAGAGCCGTTGAGCTAGTGAAAGGAGAGAAATGACATGGCAATACTGGTTGGTTCTGATACAAAGGCGATTGTGCAGAATATCACGGGTTCTCAGGGTACCTTTCACACGAAGCTGATGCTCGCGTATGGAACCAAGATCGTCGGAGGAGTAACCCCGGGCAAAGGCGGGATGCAGGTGGAGGGTGTCCCCGTCTTCGATACAGTCAATGAGGCAGTTACGAAGACGGGTGCCAACGCATCGATAATCTTCGTTCCAGCTCCATTTGCTCGCGACGCCACACTTGAAGCGATCTCACATGGACTGAATCCGATCGTGCTGATCACTGAAGGAATCCCGATTAGGGATTCGATAGACATAATGGCTCGAGCGAAAGAGAAAGGATGCGTCATAGTTGGTCCTAACACTCCAGGCATCATAACGCCAGGCGAATGCAAGCTCGGTATCATGCCCGCACACGTGTTCAAGGAGGGAGAAGTCGGCCTGGCTTCCCGAAGCGGAACGTTGACATACGAAATTGCAGCAAGCCTCAGCAGGGCCAACCTTGGGCAATCCACGTGCCTCGGTCTCGGCGGAGATCCAATCGTGGGCCTGAGCTTTGTTGACATCTTGGAGATGTTCAGGAAGGATCCAAAGACGAAGTCAGTTGCACTGGTTGGCGAGATAGGAGGCAACGCTGAGGAGCTGGCGGCGCAATATATCAAAGACACAAGGTACCCGAAGCCGGTAGGGGCTTATGTTGCAGGTAGAACCGCACCTCCAGGAAAACGAATGGGTCACGCAGGAGCAATAATAATGGGAAGAGCCGGGACCGCGGAATCGAAGCTTGACGCTCTGAAGGCTGCAGGCGTACAAGTTGCCCTCAAGCCCGGAGAGATCACCAAACTACTCGTAAGAAAATGACGAGGCACAGCAGATGACACTCGACAGCTTGGGTGACTGGAGGAGATCACACTACTCTGCCCAAGTCACTCCGGAGCTGGATGGTCAAGAGGTGACTCTGTTTGGTTGGGTCGAGGACATTCGCGACCTGGGCAATCTTGCTTTTCTCACCCTACGCGACCGAGAAGGTATCGTGCAGGTTACCGTCTTCAAGAAGAACGCTCCTGCCAATGTTGTGGATAGGCTCGCTTCCGTTGGAAAGCAGTACGCTATTGGCGTACGAGGAAAGGTAAAGGCTCGGAAGGAAGCTCCGCGAGGCGCCGAAGTCTCTCCCACTGACTTGAAGCTTCTTGGCGACGTTGTCTATCCGCTCCCGTTGGATCCCACGGGGCGGGTTCCTGCAGACATTGATGTCCGACTCGACGCCCGAGTGATGGATCTCAGGAGAAGCACGTCACGAGCGATCTTCAAGGTACGCCACGAGATCCTTCGTGCAACAAGGGAGTTTCTGATCGCTGACGGTTTTACGGAGATACAAACGCCTAGGCTGATCGGGTCAGCGACCGAAGGTGGGGCCGCCCTATTCTCTTTGGACTACTTTGGTCAGAAAGCGTACTTGGCTCAGAGTCCGCAACTGTACAAGGAGCAGTTGACATCAGTCTTTGAGAAGGTCTTCGAGATCGGGCCTTTCTTCAGAGCAGAGGAATCACGCACAAGACGGCATATTAGCGAGTTTACGTCACTTGACATCGAATGCGCCTTCATGAACCAGAAAGGCGTACTCGAAATCCTCGAGCGGCTCATTCACGAGGTATGCAAGTCGGTTGCTGGCCGCTGCTCAAGTGAGCTGCAGACACTGGACGTCCACCTCGACGTCCCACCTCTGCCATTCAAGCGCCTCACCTACGATAAGGTTCTTGATGCACTTTCGAAGGAAGGCATCGAAGTCAGGTGGGGAGAAGACATCCCAACAGCAGCTGAGAAGAAACTTGGCGAACTCTATCCAGGATATTATTTCTTGACCGACTGGCCCTCTGCAACCAAGCCATTCTACATCGCACCGAGAGAGGACGATCCCAGGCATTCCGACTCGTTTGACATGATGTACGGTGCGCTAGAGCTTGCATCAGGCGGGACTAGAGTTCACGAGTATTCTGTGCTTCTTGGAAGATTGAAGGCACAGGGTCTGAACCCGGAGAGCTTCAAAGATCATCTTTCCGTCTTTCGAATGGGCCTCGCCCCCCACGCCGGCTGGGCGATAGGCCTTGACAGACTTGTCATGCTCGTGACAGGCGCCGAGAACATCAGAGAATGCATCTTCTATCCGAGAGATCGCGACAGACTACGACCATAGAATCGTCCGACCATGAGAGCCAGGCTCAAAAGTGCGAGCCGCACAGGCACGTTACGTTTAAGTGAGAAAGTAACTGATATTCATGATCATGACTCGTCGACGTGGCACGAAACGCGTCTTGGGGCTGCTCACAGAGCGCCAGATAGAAGTGCTGAAGCTCAGAGCGCAGGGATACACGCAGAAACGAGTCGCAGAGCAGATCGGAACAACCAGAGAGAATGTTGTTCTCATAGAATCACGGGCGAAGTTGAACATCGAGCGCGCTAGGGCAACTCTCGACAGCTTGAAGCACCAGGGACTGACAGTTGTGGTTGAGATTCCGAAGGGAACCCATCTCGTCGACATACCGCGATTGGTTCTCAACCGTGCAAACCGTGCAAAGATCAAACTAGGCGGCAATTTTACTCGAATCTATGAAGATATACGTTTCAAGGCTAGACATCATGTATCTGGTACGCGGGTTTCCAGACAGATCGTGGTGACAGTGTTTCCTGACGGCGACTACTCGATCGAGTGAGAATCGCGTTCATCTCCAACGTTTCCTCAGAAACTCAAACACGACTAGGACGCCGCTCATATTGATGAAGCCCCAGACCGCACCGAATGCGCTCTCGGCGGCCCATTGGGTTGGCGTCATACCGACGAGGCAGGTCGAATACAGGAACCAGATGACTCCACCGACTGCTTGCCAGAGAGCAAACGATGCGACCATGCATCGAAACGCTCCGCCAGCGGTTCCAACCCGATTGACGAGGTCGCTGCCAAGCATGCCGTATATGACTCGGCGACTCAACGCGTGAAACTCAAGCGCCATGGTAACACACCCATATGTCGATACGTGTATCTACACTATGAGACGGCCGTGTTTATATGGGTTTCGATACTGACGATACACTTTTAGACACGTATAGCCACGGGGCATCGCCATCAGCACCATCTGGGAAACGAAGCTTCCAACACCGCAAACATAGAATTCCTGGATTCGACGCCTGTCAATCCGGCCATATGGCAGCTCTGAGATGAAGGGGGAATAGAGGAATACGAGAGTCCGGAATCTTGGATGATAGCCCAAAGGTTGATTGAGAAGACAAGGCAGCTCAGGGTGCCTCAAGAGCTGAAGAGCGCGGAGAAGTCAGCAGGGAGAGAACTGGGGAGGTGACTTGTTTGGTCACTATGGAAGAGATCGTGAAAGCACTCAAAGAATGCTACGACCCTGAGATCCCAGTCAACGTCTGGGATCTAGGCCTAATCTACGATGTTGCTGTCGACGGAGATAAGGTGCATGTGAAGATGACACTCACGGCGCCAGGCTGTCCAATGCACACATTCATCTCACAAGAGGTCAGAGGCAAACTCCAAAGCATCAACGGAGTAAAGGAAGCAACCGTGGAGGTTGTTTGGGATCCACCGTGGAGCCCGGACAAGATGAACCCAGAAGCCAAAGCCCGATTGGGCATTCAGTAGACGTTTCGGCGCAGATATCTGCAGAGTACTAGTGAACAGTGCAGCCGGTGAGTCGTGCAGCTACTTGGCTCCAAGCTCGCGTTTCTTCCAGCGTAGGTTGTGGCCTCTGCACTTCCGGCAGCCTGAGGCCGCTTTGGCGTTTCTCGCTCCGCAATCACGGCATACCTTGTAGTGCAGTCTGTGCTCCTGTGCGAGCTGTTTCTTGAATACGTCTGTTATCGGCAACGCTGAATCGCCTCGAGGGTTCGGCCTTAATGCTGGAGGTTCAGATATATCTTGTGTGAGTGCCTTTCAAATCGCGATGATCAAAGATGGTGTCGATGGCTGGAGACGCCGAAGGAGCAATGCTGGATCTAAACGAGAAGGTCAAAGCCTGCACACTTTGCCATCTCTGGCAAACTAGACATGCGGC
>Ga0315289_10001916_pt1 | contig 32267 bp, 27 predicted proteins | sample YL17G11_40_MG_FD_203452 | JGI IMG/M metagenome (GOLD analysis project Ga0315289, IMG submission 203452) | Sediment microbial communities from Yellowstone Lake, YNP, Wyoming, USA - YL17G11_40 | ecosystem: Environmental > Aquatic > Freshwater > Lake > Sediment | place: USA: Wyoming | collected... | reverse complement strand
TCTAATTCATCGTGTAGCGTGCATTTTCTCCCTCACCCACTGACAAAGCTTTCCCCTCCTGCTCAAGCTTTACAAGATGGGCTGATATCTGTCCCTTAGCTACTTGATACAGAAAGCCGCTCAGGCTTGGATAGATCTCCGCAACTAGCTCCTCGGTCGTACCTTTACCTTGGTGTACAAGGGTTATCACTTGTTCCTCGCGCTCCAGACGGTGCCGGATCAGTTCCTCTAGCCTTTTTTTAGGCTGTGTTATAAAGGGGCCGTGCGCTGGCAACATCAGATCGATATCATACGAGAGGAGCTTTTTCAGGGAGTTAATGTATTGTGCCATGTCTCCCCAGGGAGGCTGCAGCGCTGTGGTCCTCTCAGCCAGGACATGGTCGCCGGTGAACATTATCCTCTCATTTCGTACATAGATACATATGTGGCCAGGATTATGGCCCGGTGTGTGAACTATTTCAAGATCGATGCCATCGAGTGATATAATATCGCCGTCCTCTACCGTTTTGTCTACGTGGAGGTCGGTTTTATCCATGGAGTGAAGGATGAGTTTGGCCCCGCTTTTGCTGACTAACAGCATGGCTCCGCTGATGTGGTCTGGATGGGCATGGGTAACTATTATGTAGGACGGCTTAACCCCTTCGACACTGGTGGCATAGTCTAAGAGACAGTTGGCCAGGTCTTCGTTTCCATATCCAGAATCGATGAAGGCCCCTTCACCAGCAGCCACGAGATAGATCCTTGGTGCGAAGGTGCCCAGCTTTATATCTAATTCTGTAGGGATTACATGGATCCCTGGCGCAATTTCCATGATGTACTCCTAATGGCATATTAGCAATTGGCAATATCAAAGTCAACTAATTCAGGTTGACACTGGAATGTGGTCCGGCTAGAATTTGCTTGAGGTTTCAATTGTACAGTAAGGGTGTTCTAAAAAATGGTTTACGCGTGATCACTAGCTCCATGCAGCATACACGTTCGGTTTGTATCAGCATTTTCATCGGGGCTGGGTCACGGTACGAGAGAGACAATGAAGCAGGTGTCTCACATTTTATTGAGCATCTTTGTTTTAAAGGTACTCGGCGCCGTGTAACAGCTAAGGAGATCGCTGAGACTATCGATGGGGTTGGTGGTCTGCTCAACGGGGGCACCGATAAGGAATTCACTATCTACTGGTCTAAGGTCGCCAGCCATCACTTCCCGCTTGCCTTAGACCTCCTAGTCGATATGATCCGTTACTCCAGGTTCGATGCGCAGGATATCGAACGGGAGCGTACTGTCATCATCGAGGAGCTCAATGAGAGCAATGATTCCCCGCAAGATCGAGTAAACAGGCTTATCGATGAGGTGCTCTGGCCGAAACAGCCACTAGGTAGGGAAATCATAGGGAGCAAAGAGACGGTAGGGGCGATCGATAGAGGCATGCTTCTGAATTATCTGGATCGTCAATATCGTCCCAATAATACAGTTATAAGCGTTGCTGGCGACATCGGAGCTGTGGAAGTGGTACAGGCGGTAGACGCTGCCTTTGGAGATTGGGGGATGTCGATGTTGTCTGTCCCAGAGCCAGCAAGGGAATCTCAGGAAAAGCCGCAGCTGTGTGTCGAGAAGCGTGCTACCGAGCAGGCCCATATCTGCTTAGCAATACGAGGCTTGCCGCTTGAACACCCCGATCGGTTTAATCTTGACATCTTGAATGTAATACTGGGCGGGAGCATGAGCAGCCGTCTGCACGTTGAGATTCGTGAACGGCTGGGGCTAGCTTATGACATACATAGCTATGCTGAATACTTTCTTGATTCGGGAGCAGTCATCATTTATGCCGGGGTGGCAACAAAATACGTTACTGAGGCTGTTAGAGCGATTCTCGGTGAGCTCGAAGGGCTTAAGGATGGAGTCCCTGACGCTGAGCTGGTCAAAGTAAAAGAATTAGTGAAAGGCCGCTTGCTTCTTAGTATGGAGGATAGCAGAAGCGTTGCTGGTTGGGTCGGGGGACAGGAGGTGCTCAGCGGTCGCATACGGACGGTAGACGATGTTGTGTCGATCGTGGATGCTATTACGCCAGGGGATTTGAAACGGGTATCACAGCAGCTCTTTTGTACAGATAAGCTGAATGTTGCAATCGTCGGTCCTGTTGAAAATGAAGGCAGTATACGTGAAATCTTGAAGCTTTAAGCATCGATCATATATAAAAAACGAAGCTACGGCATTATGACCGTAGCTTCGTTTTAAATCCAGTGTTTGATATTTTAGTACTCAGGCATCGCTGGTGCTCCCGTGTGCCCTTTCTCTTTGATGTCGGTGATCAAGCACTCGGTGGTCAACACCATAGCGGCTATGCTGGCGGCGTTCTCTAGTCCCGCCCTGGCTACCTTCGCTGGATCGATGATGCCACGCTTCTTCATGTCGCCATAGTCATCGCGCTGCGCGTCGTAACCGATGCCAGGCTTGCTGTCCTTGACATAATTAACAACTACCGAGCCCTCTTTACCGGCGTTCTGGGCGATCATCCGCAGTGGCTCTTCAAGGGCGCGTCTTACTATAGTCACCCCTGTGGCTTCGTCGCCCTCCACTTTTAAATTATCTAGGGCTGGAATGGCATTGATGAAGGCGACACCGCCGCCCGGGACGATGCCTTCCTCCACAGCGGCCCTGGTTGCTGAGAGGGCATCCTCTACCCGGTGCTTTTTCTCTTTGAGCTCTACTTCTGTGGCAGCGCCTACTTTAATGACGGCGACGCCGCCGGCAAGCTTAGCCAGGCGCTCCTGTAGTTTTTCTTTATCGAATTCTGAGGTAGTCTCCTCCATTAGGGTCTTGATTTGTTTTATTCGACCCTCTATCTGGTCATCAGACCCCTTGCCCTCAATGATCGTAGTTTCCTCTTTTGAGGCAATGACCTTTCTCGCACGGCCAAGGTCGTCAATAGTGACGGAATCGAGCTTGCGACCCATCTCTTCGGTGATAACTGTACCGCCGGTTAATATGGCTATGTCATCTAGCATCGCCTTCCTGCGATCACCGAAACCTGGCGCCTTGACCGCCACGCAGTTGATGATACCCCTTATCTTGTTAACAACTAGTGTGGCCAGCGCTTCGCCATCGACATCTTCAGCGATAATGACCAGATTCTTGGTTACCTGCAGGATCTTTTCCAAGGCAGGCAGCATATCCTGTATTGAGGAGATCTTCTTGTCGGTTAGCAGGATATAAGGTTCTTCTATCTCGGTATCCATCTTTTCAGGATGGGTTACGAAATATGGGGAGATATAGCCTCGATCTATCTGCATCCCTTCGACGTATTCGGTCTCGAACTTTATCCCCTTACCTTCTTCAACGGTCACTACGCCGTCTTTGCCCACTTTCTCCATAACCTCGGCGATGAGGTTTCCAATCTCTTGGTCGGCTGCGGAGATGGATGCAACTTGGGCCACCTGCTCTTTAGTAGTTATGGGCGTTGCCATCTTCTTAAGCGCTTCTAGGACGGCTGCTGTTCCCTTTTCGATGCCCCTCTTTATCGACATGGGGTTAGCGCCAGCGGCAACGTTCTTCATGCCATCGTGTAGCATTGCTTGAGCCAGCACAGTGGCTGTGGTGGTGCCATCGCCGGCGACGTCGTTGGTTTTGGTGGCTACTTCTTTAATCAACTGTGCTCCGATGTTCTCAAATGGATCATCGAGCTCGATCTCCTTGGCGATGGTAACGCCATCGTTGGTAATCGTGGGTGGGCCGAATCTCTTATCCAACACCACATTTCGTCCCTTTGGTCCCAGAGTAATCTTCACTGCATCGGCAAGAGCATCGATACCGATCTTGAGATGCTTTCTCGCTTCTTCACTGTATGCTAACTGTTTTGCCATTTCCCCTCCTTAAACTATTTGCTAATTATCGCCAGGATGTCGCTTTCGCGTAGGATGAGTACCTCCTCATCATCCTGCTTGAGTTCAGTTCCCGCAAATTTTTGGTAGATCACTTTGTCGCCCTTCTTGACCTCAGGTGGTATTCTTTTACCGTCTGCATCTAGCCTGCCTGGTCCTACCGCAATAACCTGGCCTTTTTGCGGCTTCTCCTTTGCAGTGTCGGGTAAAATAATCCCCCCTTTACTTACATCCTCCCCTTCGATCGGTTTAACCACTACACGGTCAGCCAACGGTTGTAGCTTAATTGCCACGTTTACCCTCCTCTTTCTAGCAGTCTCAACATTAGAGTGCTAATAATTTTAAACCAGATTGGTTTTACTCATCAAGTGAAACAATAGCTTTTTGTTACAGGTTACAGCCATTGATAGTAAAATATCTCCGTGTTTTGCTTTATATATTTCTTAAAACTTAGAAATATCTCGTGCATACACCTTATCTTAGTCTTTTACTTGGCACTACGTCAAGGTCATAGTTCGAAATTTTGCCGGATAACAGGTGAAAGTAACCGCATGAGGCGATCATAGCTGCATTATCGGTGCATAGGATAGGGCGTGGTATCAGTACCGGGATTGGCGAACGTTTTTCCATCATTAGGCGCAAAAGTCGGTTTGCGGCGACCCCACCGCAGAGGATGATATTAAGGGCTCCTAGTCGTTTTGCCGCGGACACGGTCTTGGTTACTAAGACGTCGGCTACTGCCGCTTGGAAGCTGGCGGCTATATCAAAGTACGATGGAGCGCACTGTTCTTCCGCGACATGGAGTACTGCGGTTTTTAAACCGCTGAAGCTGAAATCATCGCTGTCTTTAATCCAGGCACGAGGCAGATGGTAGCGAGAGCTGTCTCCCTTTTCTGCAGCCTTTTCGATGGCGGGACCGCCGGGGTAGCCAAGGTTTAGTATACGTGAAACCTTGTCAAAAGCCTCGCCTGCGGCGTCATCCCTGGTTCTCCCTACTGGTTCGTATTCACCGTGTCGTCGCATCAGGAACAGGTCGGTATGTCCTCCAGAGACAATGAGGCATAGGGCAGGGAATTTGGGAATATTCGAATCGAGCCAGTTAGCGTAGATGTGGCCTTCCAGATGATTTACGCCTATCAGTTTGAGACCTTTTGCCATCGCAACGGCTTTAGCTATGTTCACTCCGACAAGGAGGGAGCCGGCGAGCCCCGGCCCATTGGTGACGGCGATGGCATCAATGTCCTTCCATGACGCATGTGCCTGATCGAGGGCTTGTTGAATTATAGGTATGACAGCCAGAAGATGCTGGCGTGAAGCCACCTCGGGTACGATCCCACCGTATCGCGAATGGATATCAACCTGAGAGGCGATCACATTGGAAAGGATGAACTGACCATCCTGTACCACAGCAGCCGCTGTTTCGTCACAGGATGTTTCGATACCGAGGATTTTCATTATTATACCTGCTTTGGCCAATGGCAATATAGCAGATGTTGTTACTAAAGTAAATGACGCGTGATTCACCGGAGCCCTTGGATAGTCTGGTGGGTAATACGGTGTTTTTGATGAGTAAGTGTTTTGACAGCTAAATGTGGCGGTGATATTATGAGGCTGGTTCGCCGGCAATAGTTCAAAGAACCAATAAAGGGGGGAATGGTACGATGGATGGCACTGGTGTTGTATATCTGGTGCTTTTTTTAGCTTGTATAGCTGCGTCTGCATTCTTCTCTAGTGCTGAAACAGCGTTTATATCGTTACCCAAAACGCGAGTAATGTATTTAGTAGAGATTGGAGTGCATGGTGCAAAGAGGGTGGAGAGGATAGCTGAACAACCTGAGAAGTTTCTAGCAACAGTGCTGCTGGGCAACAATCTGGTTAATGTTGCTGCTGCCTCGTTAGGAACAGCACTCGCGTTGCGCATTTGGAAAGGCGATATAGGGATTCTTATCGCAACAATAGTTGTAACTATAATCCTTTTGATATTTGCGGAGGTCACACCTAAAACGATTGCGCTGCGACATGCGGAGCGGATGGCACTGCTATATGTTTATCCGATAGGGTTCATTAACCGCATTTTCTCCCCCATGGCTGCTTTGTTGAGTTGGATAGGCAAGAAGTTCGCTGGGGATTATGGGGGTGTGTCTCAGGCGCTGGTGAGTGAAGAGGAGATACGCAGCATGATCTCCGTGGGTCGCAAAGAAGGCACGTTTGAGGTGGCAGAGGCGGAGATGTTACACAATGTGTTTGAATTTGGGGATCGCCACGTCCATGAGGTGATGACACCCCGTCCTCAGGTGATATGGGTGCAGGAAGGCACCACTTTAGCCGATTTTCTCAGTATTTATGCCAAATCCCCCTACACCCGTTTCCCTGTCTACCGGGACAATATCGACAATGTTGTTGGCATACTATCGATAAAGGATGTGCTGATGGCTCAGGCTGTGGGCACAATAGATAAGAATAGTGTAATCGATGATCTGGTGCGGCAAGTAATGTTTGTTCCAGAGACCGAGCGCATCGCTAAGCTATTAACCGAGATGTTGTCCGAAGGGCATAACATGGTGATGGTGGTCGATGAGTATGGCGTCACCAGCGGGATTGTTACTGAGGAGAAGATAATAGGCGAGATTGTAGGGGAGATGGGTGATGAACTGGTAAAGGTCGAAAAGGATTTCGAAGTTATCGATGATAAGACAATCCAGATCGATGGCAGCATGCGGGTGGAGGAAGCCAATGAAGAATTGGGACTGAAGCTGCCCGCCGGTGAATATGATACGGTGGCTGGTTTCGTACTGCACCTGTTGGGGCGCATACCTAAGGAGGGGGAGCAGGTCAGGTATGCTGGCATGAAGCTAGCGATCACCCATATGAATAAGTTGAGGATCGAGAAGGTCCTCATTACCAAGGAATAGAATGCAGCGAATGCGTATCACATTTTCGCGAGGGGTCAACGTTAAGTATCTCTCTCATCTGGATTTGATGAGATTGTGGGAACGGGCGCTGCGGCGAGCCGACATCCCGCTAGCATACTCACAGGGTTTCAATCCCCATCCAAGGATCTCCATGGCAGCGCCATTGCCGTTAGGGGTAACGAGTGAGGCAGAGCTTATGGATGTTATGCTCCGAAAAAGGTTTTCTCCTTATTCTTTTTTTAAGGTGGTAGGCGAGCAATTGCCTAACGGTATAGGCATGGTTGCGGCATCTGAAGTAGCATCGTCGCTCCCATCCCTGCAATCGCAGGTGCGGAAGGCAGAGTATCGGGTCAACTTGTCAACCGATAAGCAGAAGTCGGAGGTGGAGGAAGCAATCCAGCTGTTTATGGCTAAGCCTAATTTGCCTTGGCAGCACAAAAGAGAAGACGAGGTGCGGCATTATGACCTGCGTGCTATGGTAGATCGGCTGTGGCTTATCGAGTGGTGTGATTCGTTGTGTGTGATTGGGATGATCCTGCGCACGGATAGCACTGCGACAGGGAGAGCAGAGCAAGTGACGCTGGCCCTGGGTTTCCCTGATGCCCCTTTGTTGATTCATAGAGTCAGGCTAATCCTGGCAAGTAGTTAATTTCCCCGTTGGCTTTTTAGTGACGTCAGGCGTGATAGATTTGTTTTCAGGACAGAGGATGAAATGAAACTTATATTGGTGAGACATGGAGAAACGCAGTGGAATAAGGAAAAACGCATCGTGGGTCATACCGAGATTGAATTGAATGAAGTTGGCCGCAGCCAGGTGATGCAATTGGCCCGTGTTCTAAGTGGCGAAACAGTGTCCGCTATTTATTCCAGCCCTCTGCGACGGGCGCGTCAAACAGCCGAAGAGATAGCACGAGTGCATCATCTTGATATCAGGGTCAAAGATGCCCTAAAGGAGTTTGACGCTGGCGACATGAATGGGATGACAATTCTTGAGGTTAGTGAGCGATACGGCGACTTTTTCGATAGATGGATGGAGGGGGTCCCCGGTTTGCGGATGCCAGGGGGCGAGTCTCTGAGCGAGCTTAAGCACAGGGCATGGCCTGCCGTGGAGCAGATAATTAAAGATCATCAAGATGATGATGTCATTATAATAGTGAGCCACACTATAACAATTTTGACGATCGTGAACAGCGCGTTGGGGATGTCGCTGGAAAATTTCAGGAGGTTGCGGCTCGAGGTGGGTTCCATAAGCGTCCTTGAGTTTGGGAAGCGCGGGGCTTCCTTGTTGCGATTTAATGACACTTGCCATTGGAAGCGGGCAGAAGGCAGCAGTTGAAATGGACGACTTGGAGCGCAGGGTTTTTAATTTTATACAGGAGAGGTGCCTGATTGAAGGTGCTGATCGTTTGGAGAAAGGCGGTGGACATCGCAGACAGGTTCTGCTGGTTGGTGTGTCCGGAGGCCCTGACTCGGTGTGTCTGTTAAGCGTTTTGAATGCCATGAAGAAGCCGCTGAGGCTTGATCTGCATGTGTTACATGTTAATCATATGCTGCGTGGTGCTTCGTCCGATGAGGATGAGCGCTATGTGGCGCAATTATGTGAAAAGTTAGATGTCCCCCTAACTGTGGGCAGGTGCGATGTGCCGGCCTATCGTAGGGAGTATCGGCTCTCTGTCGAGGAGGCGGCTCGTGATTTGCGCTACGATTTTTTTTCACGATCGGCACAGGGGCTTGGGGCAAATGTTATAGCCCTTGGGCATACACAAGACGACCAAGTGGAAACCATTTTGATGCACTTGATACGGGGAACTGGTTTGACGGGGTTAAGGGGTATGGAACCGACAAGCATCTGGAAATCGACCAGGGGGGAATCTTTGACGGTGATAAGGCCTCTTATCGAAGTCACCCGGGAAGAGACTGAAGAATACTGCCGGATCTATGGCCTGAACCCGAGGAGCGATGTCTCCAATTATTCTCTAGATCACGTGCGCAATCGGATTCGCCATAAGCTCATTCCGCTGTTACGAAGTTACAACAGGAAGGTTGATGCTGCGCTACTACGTACCTCACGTGCTGCAGGCGATGACTTGCTGTTCATTGAGAGCCATGTATCTGAGGCGTGGGATCGGGTGATTAGTTCACAGCCAAACGGCCTGCTTGTAAATACGAAGGAATTTATGGCGTGCCATCCCGCCATCAAGCGTCACTTGCTGCGTCGCGCGGTGCGACAGGTGCTGGGAGACCTGGTAGATATCCATTCAATACATATTGAAAAAATGATGGAGGCTATATCGAAACCGGTGGGAAGAAGGATTATCTTGCCGCGTGGGATCCGGTTCAGTGTGGGGTATGATTCGTGTCTGGTGTCTAAAGGTGATAGGGATGAATGTCCTTTGCCGGACTTGGATGGGGAATATCGTTTGAGTATTCCGGGTAATACGGATTTACCCGGGTGGCAGGTGATGGCTGCTATTCAAAGACCTAGCAGTGCATCGGTGGGGAGTTTCGAGGCGTGCATCGATTTTGATAAGGCTGGCAGCGATATGTATGTGCGCCATCGTCGGCCCGGAGACCGCTTTCAGCCACTGGGGATGGATGCGGAGAAGAAGCTTCAGGATTTCATGGTCGATGCCAAAATCCCGCGCCATTGGCGCGACAAAGTGCCTCTAGTCTGCTCGTCTGAAGGCATATTGTGGGTGGTAGGCTGGCGTATCGCGGAGTGGGCCAAGGTCACCGACAGGACGAAGCGGGTTCTGCTATTAGGGTTCAAGAGAGTTTAGTTGCTTGGCCTCAGCATCCCCTGTTTGTGAAGATAGCCCTTGTCGACGCGTCGGTCGTATCGTCTCAAGTCGACAGAAGACGTTCCATAGTTGTGGAATGGTTGCCATTAGTTTGATCAGCCTCGAGTGATGGGTGCGCTGCACTCGTTCTACTCGGCTTTCTGGTTGTGTTTGGCATGCCAGTCCATGTATCGGCTGATGGCCAACGCTGCCTTATACACCGAGGTGTAGAAGGGAACCTTGTGCTGAACACAGGTTTCACGTGTCGTATTCAGTGTCTCTAAAGCCAGCCGGCTTTCTGCGGTGTGCACGACAACGGCTAGTGGTTTTCCCGCTTGGATAAATTCTTGCAGGAAGTAGGCCCGTCGGTCGATGCAGTACTGGTGCAGGAAGCCTTCTTCCTTGAAAGGCTCGATGTCAGTGGCGATCTGCCAGATGAACATATCTGTCTCTGTCCAGTTGGTGAGGGTCTGGATTACGGGGTTCCAGTCTATGTGGTAGGCTCCAACATCGACGGGATTGCGCAGCATGCTGCCTGCCGTTGGGGCAGTACGCCTGAGTTCCTTTACCATCTCGTATGGTATAGGGGGGAGGGTAAGCCCGCCTCGCTCGCATTCGTCGGCAGCCCGTACGCTGGGGCCACCACCTAAACCTATGACCACCGCATTGCGGCCGCGGGGGAGGGGAAAGAACTGGAAGGTTACCAGCAGGTCGATCATCTCTTCTAGGTCTTCTACGCGGATGGCGCCGGTTTGCTTGATAAGGGCATCCCAGACTGTGTCGTCGCCTGCCATGGCGCCGGTATGTGAACTCGCCCCTCGGGTGCCGGCCTTGGTTCCACCTTTTTTGATGATGATAACTGGCTTATTTGCTGCGGCTCTGGCAAGGACTTTTTTCAGCCTCTGCCCATTTTTCGTCCCTTCGATGTATGCAGCGATGACCTCGGTCTCCGGGTCATCTGTAAGGTATTCCAGCAAGTCACATTCGTCTATATCGCAGGCATTTCCGTAGCTCACCATTTTGCTGAAGCGGACGCCGCGGCTGGCCGCTCCGCGTACCACGAGCAGGGAGTAGCTGCCGCTCTGCGAAATGAATCCCACGGGTCCCGGTTCCTTGGGAAAGTCAAAGCAAAAGCTGATGCCGGCTGCCGGGCAGTATATCCCCATGCAGTTCGGTCCGATGATGCGGACGTCTGTGCCGCAAGCAATATCGACCAGCTCCTGCTGTAGCTTGCCCCTGTCCTCATCGCCGATCTCGGCAAAGCCAGCGGTGTATAAGTGCAGCACTCTAACCTTTTTCGCGATGCAGTCTTTGAGGAGCTGGTGTGTGGATATGGCAGGGATGCCACAGATGACATTATCGACAGGCCCGGGGATGTCGTGGACGGATGAGTAAGCTTTCAGCCCCAGTATCTCTTTACACTTGGGATTTATAGGATAGATTTCGCCTCTGTAGCCGAATTGACGCAGTGTGTCGAGGAAAATATTGGTTGCTGCGTTGAAGGTGCCGTCGCTGGCGCCTACCACAGCTATCGAGCGAGGATGAAATACATAGTCCAATGTCATATTTTGCTAACCAAGATATACTAGCTTATATTTTTGCCGCTAGCCTTGCTGCCTGATAAACTGCAGCTGCGGCATCATGGGGATCAACGCAGTCACCGATGGAATACACTTCGGGCACCACGCCTTCGAGCTCGCGTACAAGCTTATTGTCCGGCTGGGCACCCACCGCTAATATCACGCTATCGGCTGGCAGGTAGAAGATCTCCTTGCACATAGAAATAGCAACGTGGCCGTTGGTGATATCAAGTGCTGGAGTATGTGTGTAAATAGGTATGCCAAGCTCGATCAGCCGTCTTGCCAGAGTACGGTATATCATTCGTTCTAACTTGCTGCCGTTTTCACCCAGGCCTGCCAGTGTTACTATGCTCACTTTCTTACCGTGCTCTGCCAGTGCTAGGGCAACCTCCATCCCGATGAAGCGCCCACCGATAACTACAATCTTGCCTTTAGGCTCGACCTTACCGATTATTACGTCATTTGCCTGAAATACATTATGGCTTTTTATTCCTGATATCGGCAAAACGCGCGGTACAGCTCCAGTGGCTGCAACTACCGCGTCTGGCTTTATTTCCATAACCTTTTCCAGGGTGATCTCGACACCCATTTTGATGGCTACGCCAGACTTTTGAAGGCAATTTTTTAAGTAACTTATGAATCTGGAATAGCATTCTTTGCTTGGCTGGGCTGCAGCGATATTCCACTGTCCCCCAAGGTTATGTGTCTTCTCGTATAGGGTCACGTGGTGTCCTCTACGCGCCATCAGATCTGCCGCCTGCATTCCGGCAATCCCTCCTCCAACAACCATTACCTTTTTACGAATCTCAGCGGGAGGGAGAGGGTATTTAGCTTCTCTATAGAGAGCAGGGTTAACGGAGCAGGTGCCCTGCCCCGGCTCAGTTTTAATGCAATTGTTGCAGTAAACACAGGGGCAGATGTTTTCGAACAGGCCGTTGCGGAGTTTGTTGGGAAGTTCGGGATCGGCGAGCAGAGGACGGCCCATAGCGATAAAGTCAACTTTGCCACCCTTGATAAGGCGCTCAGCAAGGTCCGGGCTTATCTTTCCAGGGGTGATTACCGGCACTTTCACCGCCTCCTTTATCTTCTCTGCTAAAAGTACCATTGGGCCGTCTGGATAGGCATAACATGGTATGCTCAGTGCAGTCCAGTACTCAAGCCCTGAAGAGATACTGATAGCATCGGCGCTGGCTTTTTCCAGAATTGTGGCCTGCTGAACTACCTCATTCAACGTGACACCATTTTCCAGATCATCGGTGGCGTTTATCTTTACGATGAGGGGGTAATCCTTGCCGGTGATTTGTTTAACCCGCTCTACGATCCTTCTGGCAAAACGGGTTCGATTTTCAACACTGCCGCCGTATTTATCTGTCCTCCTGTTAGTTACAGGGGACATGAAGGTACTCACCAGACAGCCGTGGCAGGCATGCAGCTCTACGGCGTCGGCTCCAGCGTCTTTGGCCCTTCGCGCTGCCTGGGCGAAGTCCTCTATGTAGCGCTCGATATCCTCCACGCTGACCTCTTCATACGGCCTATTGTCCCTCATCCAGGACGTGATCGACGGCACTTTTATTTTCATTCCTTGGGGTATGAAGCCTCCGTAGGTGATTAGCAGGCCGTAGTGCATTAGCTGGACGGAGACCTTGCTCCCATTCTGGTGGATGGTGTCAGCGAGAGTTCTCATGCCGGGGATGAACTTATCGTCGTATAGCGCCAGCTCCCACGGGGTCGCAGCATCTTGGCTCACTGCGACGCATTGGGTAGTAATGAGCCCCACACCGCCCCTTGCCCGCGCTGCATAGTAGTCGTATGTACGTTGAATTGGATTGCTCTGGCCATCGGTGAGGACGGTGCCCATAGCGTTCATGATTAGCCTATTTCTCAACTGCAATTTGCCGATGCTGCCGGGTTGAAAAATCGCTTCGAATTTTCCCATGGCTATGCCTTAAGTCAGTTTTGGCGAACCAATTTAGTCTAGCGTATTCGGAGATGTAGGTCAACTCGTCCGTTATTCGCGATTTGATGATTGTGGCGACGGATAAAGAAGGAGGCACGGGTATCGTGCAAGCATCGATTTATTATAGCGGATTACATAACGTAAAGCTACTTAATCGAGTCATCAATATACCGGACGAAGTCTCCTATTTCGGTAAACCCTTTCATTTTGTCGATGTCAACCTCGATGCCGAACGTCGTTTCCACGGCGATGATGATCTGCACCCAGTGAAGGGAATCAGCCTTTATATCCTTTAGAGCGGTCTCCATCAGGATCTCCTGCTCACTGCCGTGAGTGATCCTGGCGATGATTTTTTTCAACTTATCCAAGGTAGACATGAGACCTCCTCAGGATACCGCGTTGCTGCTTCAAGTGGAATCACTTCTTGGGCATCAGATGTTGTGTTTTCTCAAGCTCTGTGCGAAGCCTGCCGATAAAATCGCTTTCTATAGCCTGCTTTGCCTGTCTGATAGTGCCGACGATCTGCGACGCCTTGCTACTTCCGTGAGCGACACAGGCAACACCGTCCACGCCCCACATGGGGCCGCCCCCCATCGCCGTTGCCGGGCTCATGAGGCGGTAGAGGCGGTCGGATACACTCTTCAGTTTATCCTTGGGCATATCATCTTTCAACTCTTTGAGTAGCCAATCGCTGACTGTCTTGCCGAGCCCTTCGCAGAACTTTACCAGAATGTTGCCAACAAAGCCGTCACAGACGATCACGTTTGCTTTGCCCCATACAATGTCCATCCCTTCAACATTACCGATGAAATTGAGGCCGCTTTTCTGGAGTAGGGGATAAGACTCCTTGGCAAGCTGATTGCCCTTGCCCTCTTCGGCGCCTACGTTTAAGAGCCCAACTGTAGGCTTCTCGATATTCATGAAGCTGCGCACATAAACCACGCCGGCCACCGCAAAGTTTACCATGTGATACGGTTGGGCGCCCACTACTGCACCCAGATCTAAGACTACCGTTTGCGGCGATAGCCCTAAAAAAGCGCCCCCAACCATCGGGCGATCGATGCCGGGCAGTGTGCCGAGGTGTTGCATGGCACTTACCATGCACGCTCCGGTATTGCCGGCGCTTACCACAGCGTCGGCCTCGCCCTGCTTAACCAGCTTTGTAGCTATAGACACGGAGTTATTCGGCCTGCGAAAGACCTCGAATGCTGCTTCCTCGCCATCGCGGATTACATCGCTGGCTTCCACAATGCGAATGCCGAGCTTATCAGTTTTGTATTTACTCAGCTCGTGCTCGATCTCCTGCGTTCTGCCGACCAGTATAATGTTCACGTTTAATTCTTTGGCTGCTTCAACAGCGCCTTTTACTATCTCTGCGGGGGCGAAATCGCCACCCATAGCATCGACAGCGATCCTTAGCTTGTTGCTGGGCGAGACGTGTTTGGCCATACAGATGCCTCCTTATAGATTAAAACGGGTTGGGAACTAGTTCATTTTACCATGCATGGTCTATAGCGTTATGGGGACAGGACTGGTGGCAGTTGGTCTCGTTTTCCTTGCATCTGGTGAATCCCGGGCAAACATAGGCCAATTTTTTCCTCACTTGCTCTTTGACGCGAGCCTTGGGTCGTGCGCTGTTTTCGTGGATTATTTCCAGTACGCCTTCCGGGCAGGCGGACACGCATTCGCCGCAGCCATCGCATAGCGAGGTATCGATAGTTATAAAGTAGTCGCCTGTGCCATCGGTGTAGCCATACTGGATCTTTGCCTCTTCCAATTTTGTGCCCATCAGCCGTTCTTTGGCGAAAAGCGCGGCTCCCAGCGCGCCGATTATCTGCGGGTCTTCGCTGAGCAGCGGCTTCAGGCCGACCTTCTCCGTTAGCTTGGCCACCATTCCCTTATTCTTAGCGATGCCGCCAGTGATGCTGAAGTCTTTCTGGATCGATACGCGTTTTAACAGGTTGAAGCTGCGTTGCGCTATTGCCTCATTGAGGCCGGCCAGTATATCGCACTTTTCAACGCCACGCCTGCGGTAGACGATCGCTTCTGACTTGGCGAATACGGCGCATACGGTATTGAAGGGCACGGCGTTCTTCGATTGAAGCGCCAGCTGGCTGCTTTCCTCTAGAGATAGGTTTAGCACCTCGGCGATCATCTCAAGGAAACGGCCGGTGCCCCCAGCGCACTTATCGTTCATGACGAATTTCACCACCCTGCCGGAGCCATCGCAGCTTATCGCTTTGCTGTCCTGCCCCCCCATGTCGAGGATGGTTCTAACCGATGGGAAATACCAGTTGATGCCGCGGGCGTGACAGCTAATCTCGGACACGTTTTCATTGGCGAAGGGCACCAGGACTCTGCCATAGCCGGTGGAGACGATATATTCGATGTCATTCAAGGTTATGCCAGTGCCTTTGAGGAGTTCAGACATGGTGACGTTAGACGTCTTTACGCTCTCGGGCAGCGTGTCGCGAATGACAAATGAAAGGATGTTATCATCGCGAAGGAGTACACCCTTGGCCGCCCTCGATCCGATATCTATCCCGGCAACTAACATTGTATAGCGTCCTTTGCTATATTTTCTCTGGCAATGATGGCGGCGCCCAGGGCCCCCACTATCTGTGGCACTTCTGGGACCAGAACTTTAGTTCCTAGCTCCTGTTCCAGGATGCGGATAAACCCTTTGTTTATAGCAACCCCACCCACCACAGCCACGTCCTTCTCTATGCCGGCCCTTTTGCACATCGCCATGATGCGGCTCACCATGGAAGCGTAGATGCCTGCTACTATGTCGGCTGCTGGTGTGGGTGGCATGCGGTGTACATGTGATATTACTTCAGACTCAGCAAATACAGCACACGTATTGGATATCTCAGCCTTCGTTTCAGCCTTGAACGATAGCTCTGACATCTCTTCAAGGGACATTCGCATCAGTTTGGACATCTGCTGCAGAAAGATGCCGGTTCCAGAGGCGCATTTGTCCTGGCTTTCCCACGTGCTCAGGCGGCCCCTTTCGTTTAGTTTCAGCACGCTGCTGCTCTCAGCGCCCATATCGATTACCGTCCGGGCCGATGGGAACAGGTAGTGGATGCCTCTGGCGAGGCAGGTGTTGATCGCCTTATGCTGCTGACTGAAGGTGATGGATTTGCCACCGGCGCCAGTTGCGACGATATGCCACCCATTGGCTAAGTCGACTATGCTTCCGTTCGATGCCAGCCGCACCGCTTCCTTCGCGCTTTGCTCCGCATCATCACCCGAATCGGCGACACCAAAGGTGAAGCTGCCGTCATCCTTCAGAACGACGGCCTTCGTAGTCAGGCTGCCGATATCTATCCCAATTGCCTTCATTGTTGGTGAGTCTCGAATAATTTATCTATCTTCAAGCAGCTCAAAGAACTGCTCCAGCTTTTCCCTCACTTCATCCTCAGAGGTTATAGTGGGATCGACAACATCGCAATCCACCGTCAAAACAGGTACATCTATTTTCTCTAAGACATCCTTGAACAGTTTGATGGTGGCGCAGGTATGGCGGCAGCCGACGTTGGCGTAATATACGGCTCCATTTACGCGATATTGCTGGGCGCAGTCGATGATGCTGTTGATGGCTCGTTCATCCATGGGGCCGAACATGCGCATCTCTGGAATCATGTAAGACTTCCTGGCCACGCTCTCCAGCGGCTTTGCCGGGTCGAGCCGCCCCTCTCCCCAGAAGGTGAAGAAAGGCTCGGTGACGCTTACCGCCCCAAATTCTTCGGATAGCCTGTCCAGAAACCCCATCATGTACATCGGTGGCAGGAAGAAGCTCATAAGGCGGAAGCGTTCATGAGATACGGCTCCCTTGCCGGCTTTCACCATTTCACGCAACTCATCTCGCAGAGTCTCCAGGTACTCGATGGCCTCCGGTTGGCCTGGAAAGAGGTAATCGGTTGTTAATAATTGCAGGAATCCGAGTGGGGAGAACGGCGTGGGTACGGTCTTCCTCAGCTCATTGATTTCACGAAAAAGTTCGATCTGGTAATCCATTCGCGCCACTATCTCTGAGAGGCGATCCCAGTCCATCCTGTTGCCCGAATGGTATTCGAGAAAGCTGACCATGTCCTTCAGTTCACCAATAAGATAGTCTAATTCCGCAGCGCTTTTCTTAAAGGGATGATCCAAGAAGAAGCCAGGGCTGCCCGTGATCTTACAGATCAGTTCTCCGCTCTTGGCGGTATTGTCGCATATTAGATTTGACCAGAGCATCACATCAGGGCGAGGTATGGCTCCGGTCGCCAGCGCACCAACGAGGCCTCGGTGTGGGGTACATATCTCTGAAGCCAGTCCCATGTCGGAGGCTGCTGAAAGGATACCCTCGATTTCTCCTGTGAACAGGACCATCATCCAGGTTGAAACCTCGGTTTGCATGGGCACGACATCTAAGGCATACAGGATCTCCGAGGGGAAGAAATCCGTATATGCAGCGATGAGCTTGTTTTCATCATGAGCCTGAAGCAAGCGCTTGTAATAAGTCTGGAGCATGTTGTAGTAGAGGACATCGCTCTTTCGCGCCCCTGCTTTAGCCTGATTCATTTTCTGAACCACACGGCAGGCCCGTATGATGGCATCCAGTTTGCTATTTTTTACTCGCTCGATGGTCATTTCTTACCTGCCTCAATCATTTCAAGAAAGGCCTGTACCCGGGTGGCAACCTGGCCTGAGCCCGAAGTGCCATACTCCACGTCTAGTGCCAGCGTCGGTGTTCCCTGCTCATTTAATTTATCTGTTAGAAGCGGTAAGTCATGGGCGTAGGGAACACAATATCGTATTGTCTGGCTTATAACACCATCTACCTTGTATTCGCGGGTGAGTTTCAAAATGCGGTTAAAGCGCTCATCGGAGGGGAACATGCGAGCGCAGGGGAAATTGTTCAGATAGCGATGGGCAATAGCCGCGAGCACCGGTTTTTCCCCATTAAGATTAACCGTATCGCCCCAGTACCGTGTGCTGGTACACAGTTCATCTGTTACCACCAATGCCCCCTGGTCTTCAATGGACTTAATAAATTCCGGGTTAGTCAGCGTGCTGCCTACAATCATCAACCTTGCCCTGCCTGTGTAGGCTCTCTCAGATGCTTGAAGCTCATCGAGCAGATCGCCGACCCATTGATTGAAAATCTCTTTGGGCATGCGACAGGCGGCATTGAGCACCTCCATCGTTTCGGCGCCGGTGATTGGTGGCTTATCCAGTTTTCGCAGCTCATATAATCGCTTTAGCAGGGTTCTGGACTCATTAAATAGTAGCGCGGATTGCCTCAATGCATCGTCGTTGATGGTTTTTCCAAGGTATTGCTCGAGATGAGTCTTGAATTGGAGGATCTCTTCGAGATATAGGCTGTGTGCCCTGTCGGTGAACTTCCGCGGCACGGTAAGGACGTGATAGAAGGGGGTACCAATGTATTGTCTCCACAGGTCGAAGAGACGCCGGGCACCATCGCAGGTGGAACCGCCAACCACGCCGTCGAGGAAATCGTACTGGCCTTCCAGTGCGAGTTGCAGGCAGCTGCGGGAGAAAGAGCAATTGTTAATGTATAGATAGGCATTGCCATCGTTGAGCTCGGCTTCGTGTGTGTAGCCAACAATTCTGACTGGCATTGCACCTGCCGCATGTATGATTTCCTCGGGTACATAAGTGCATAGCCAGCCGAAGACTTTACCCCCCTTGCTTTTGTGGTCCAAGATGTGATCAGTTTTAGGGAATGTCTCATTGACCTTGCGAAAGCGGTCGATGGTACTTAATCTAACACTGCTTTTGAGGGAAGAATCTCTTGTCATATCGATAATGTGTAGAGCAGATGGCTGATTTTTCGAGGATATAGAGAACTGCTACTAGCCTTACTACCCTGAAGCTCCATTATATATCAGACTGAGGCCTCTCACAAACCCAGCTCTGGATGGAAACCAACGAATAAAGCCCCCGGGCCGGTGGAATAGCCCATTACCGGGCTGTAGTCACTGATTATCATGCTGAGGCATTTGAATTCCTGTTTAAGCTGATCGGAAAATATTCGAGCTGCTTCAGGTGCATCTGCATGTGACACCATGATGTGAAGGGCATCTGTGCTCGCAGTCTTTTTCACCAGCTCGATTAGCTTATTTAAGCCATCTGATCTTTTCCGTACCTTGTCTACTAGTTCCATCGTGCCTTCGTTTGACATTTGGCTTATAGGTTTAATGTTCAGTATCGAAGCTATTTTCGATGCCGATTTTGACATGCGGCCAGTTCTGTATGTATAGCGAAGGGTATCTAAATATATGAAGCCACCAGTCTTTTGGCGAACCTCTTCAGCTAAGCTTGCCAACTGATCCAGGGTCATTCCTTTGGCTGCAGCTTTAGCCACGGCCAGCGCGATAAGTCCTTCGGCGCCGGCACACGTCTTCGAATCGAAAATTCGGATCTCGACCTCGGGTAGCTCCTTGTGAAGAGATTCTGCTGCCAGCTTTCCCGACTGTGACACAGCACTTAATTTAGATGATATCGTTATGAAAAAAATTTGTCTGTGTGCCTTGCCAGCTTCGCGGAAGGCATCGAGAAGTAGACCCGGGGTCACAGCGGAAGTCATAAAATGGTCCGGGTCTTTCCTGATTATCTCGTAGGCTTGAGCTGCGGTGAGGGTGACATTTTCAACATAGGTCTGGTCACCGTAAGTGATGTTGGCTGCCGGGACAACTTTAATGTGGTTTTTCTCAGCGATATCACCAGGTAGACAAGCCACGGTATCGGTCATAACGAGTACGTTCGCCATAATTATGCCTCCTTACCTTGACATTTTAGATTATAGACTTATGCGATCGAATAGTGAAGAGTTGAATCGGTGAAAGGCTCGTTTTAGTAATTAGTTTCTTATCTGGGCTGTTATTTTAAATGTGTATCTACGTAGCGACAAACATGCCTTAAGATGAAGGAATTAGCTCCCAGCGCAGATCGCAATGCCACTTTTCACCTGGCTTGAGCTCAAGATTCCAGATCAGGACGGAGCAACTGCCTTGAAAGGTCAACTCGTAGCCATCTTCAGAGTTTGTCACTGTCTCTATGGGGAATCTCCATAGCCTTGCCGGTTGGCCTAACACCAGTGTCATCGCGAGCTCTAGACTCGGATCTGATATGTGTAAGGTCTCGACATCGGCAACGTCTTGGACCTGTTTCAATCTATGACGTTTGCTCTGCGTATTGGGCTTGCTGTAGCTGCAGTGATCATTATGACCGGCTTCAGTTAAGCTTAGATTCCACTCAGACCCAAACAGTACCTTTAGGGGTACATCAGCTAAATTTGTTAGGGCATACTTTACTACCATGCCCTCCTCTGAGCCATTTAATATCAGCTTTTTCTCTACCTTGAATGGCACGTAGTTTTTTATGGAACGTATGCTCCCCACTCTCTTCAGATGCACCAGCAGGCCATTCTTTGATTCTTTAACTGATGACTCATATGGACTACTGACGAAATCCCCAATCTCATCGTAGGTTGAATTTATGAAATCCTCAATTGTCGCATGTGGAATTAAGAAATGGTCGATGAGCGAGGCCCGTCGGTATCGATCATAATGCAGGTACTGACCAAGGCCCTCTCGTTTTACACGGGAGATATCGTGAATAGTTTTAACACCTTCGGTTTGCCCTGTGCCTTCTTTTTGCCTGCGCTCGGACTCGATGAGGTCGTGGTGATAGGCTTCCGGACGACGGGTCATCACTGCGCCAAGATTGTACTTCAGGCTCCGCAGGTCCCATTCGAACAGGGATGCCCCATCGCTCAGGTCGAAGTAGAGGTTCTGTAAATGTCCCTCTATGAGAAGTTCATCTTTGGTGTCACTGTCGAAGTCACTCATTTCAGATCTGATCGATGGCCGGCCGTGGTTTAGGGCGTCGTCGGCAGCATTTTCGGCAGACAAAAGGTGACGATAGACTCCATGTCGAAAATGATTGAGGTAAACCCCGCCGAACACGCCATGCCAGTAAGGGCAGTTGCACTGGCTGCGCCATAGTTCTTCTAGCCCAACATCTCCCGAGTCTGTTTCTAGAGCTCGGTATACCTTGTCATGCACACGTAGCATCTTTTTGTGCATGGAATTGATTTCGGGGTATTTTGCCAGGAAGTAACGCCAGAAGCCGGCGTGCATATATCTGGTGACATCGTATCTGTTTTCTGATTCCAGCCTTTTCACTATCTGGTGGAACTCGTATGAGCTTTCAGCCGGCAATGCCCATTCCTGCATCTCGGTATATGAGGCGGTCGGTAAATATACCATGCCTTTGGGCGGGTAGCATTTTGCGTATTCGCCTAGTGGGATGGTTTTGAGCCAAGAGTTGTTCTTCTCTAAAGCGCACAAAAAATCTTCCATCCAGCCGTTTTTCCAGCAGTGCTGGTAGGTCTGAGGCCAGAGGCCAAACTTCTCGCCATCATCCCCCATAACTATTATCCGGTTCTCGCCATACGATGCTTGGGAAGACAGATACTCGATGACCTCTTCAACTTTTAGCCATGGAATGGAATAGCGGAGCTTCTTGCTACTGGAGAAGATTTTTATCGTGTGTCCCTCGTCCTCAGTAGTGTGATAACCAAGATGGTCTTCGCCTTTGAAGCCTACCATATTGAAGTGGTTGTCATCGACGACGGTCCACTGCACTCCAGCCTGTGCAAGGATCTTTGGCAGCTGTGGCTCCCACACCCTTTCTGCCAGCCATAGGCCTGTTGCAGAGAAATTGAATTCGTTTAGGATAGTCGATGTGAGCTTGGCGATTTGACCAAACTTATCATCGTCTGGGATCATGGGGAGGATAGGTTCGTAGTATCCACCTGTCATAATTTCGACCTGGCCTCGATCAACCAAGTTAGCAATACGCTTTAGGAAATCGTGGCGGTTATCGCGCAGCCAATCGAGAAGACAGCCGCTATAGTGCAAAGAAAGGCGGATGTTGGGATGTCTTTCTAATGCTTCCACAAAAGGCAAGTATGCTTTCTGATATGCATTCTCAAACACCTGAGGAAAGTTGTCGGCAGGCTGATGGTTGTGGATAGCAAGGCCCAAATATAAATTTTTCATCTTATTCTATAACGTTAGGATTTTTGTGTTACAGCAAGCGGTATATTTTGCAACTCGCTCTTCAGGAGTTGAATGTGCCCTATCATCGACCTTACCCATAATATATTGTAGCTTTTCAGCCGCATCGTTGAACCTGTGAATGTAAGGCGTTTTGGTGTAGACGATATTTATAATCATTGTAACCTTAGAATGAGGACGATCACGAGATAGTCCAGCAATGGGGTATATTTGTTTGCTACCTTCAATAATACCCGTGTAGTTGCGCCGGCGATTGGTATAGACAAAGGAGATAATTATTGAATCTCTTTGAGAGATGTGTATTGATTACAGCAGTCTGCGGACTGTGAATAGTTGTTGTCATCTATCTTTTTTCTGGCGTGATAGCTTATGCCTGTAGAGTAGTCACTATCTGTGGGGTAGTGATAATCTGTGAAGTGGCTGGTTCCTGCTTTTTTCTCCGTTTCCAGCCTAAAATGACAAGGAGTTCTCCAACAGATGAGTCGCTTACCGATTCAGCGTTGAGAGGCATATTGGGGTGGATTTGGTAGTGGTTCTGTCTCCCCACCTTGTTTTTAGTGATGTATCCTTCTGATTCTAGATCGTTGATAATTTTATGGGCTGCTCGTTCGGTTATGCCGACGTCATTGCCAATCTCTCTGGCAGTGCTACGCGGGTGTTTAGCTATACTTGCCAAAACTAGACCATGGTTGGTAATAAATCCCCATTGGGCCATTTTCTGATACTCCCCCACTGGTTTTGCAAACTGTTTCACAAGTACGATTAACTGTGCATATTGATGCAAGAATAGTTATTCATGTAATAAAGATGAAGTAGTATCAATCAAGTAAAGTAAATCATGCTTGCCGTATATGATTACATAAATTCGTTTAATTGTCAATCTGACGAGTCTTCAATAAGGCTTGGACGATATAATTAGAGTAGCTTTATATTGTGTTGCAACCTGTTAGCGACACAGGATCGGGTACATTAGAGGTTAGTCGAATAGTATGTTCGGGCGGAGGATAGGGGACATGGCGACGGCATATGTTGACTTGATGTTATTTCATGATAAATTAAGAAATAGCAATACATATACTGCTCTATTGACAGTATTATCAAGTAGTGATATAGTTGCTCCCTAAAGTTCTTCAGCTTGAATTAGTTATTAGAATAATTCATTAGTGCTGGTGGGTGAGGCCTTAAATGGCTGTGTCGTGAGATAAAGTAGGTGGAGTGTTTTTTTAACAGGGTGAGGTAAGATCGAAGTGCGACAGAGCAATATCTCTCAGAAAAATACTGTTTTCGTGATACTCTGCTTTGAAGGACCAGACCACTATTCTATGGCTGGAGGCTTGGGTGTCAGGGTAAAAAACCTGTCAGCGACTTTGGCGACTATGGGATTTAATACGCATCTATTCTTCGTTGGTGATCCTGCGTTTAGAGGCGAGGAGGTAAGATACAAGGGGAAGTTAACGCTGCACCGTTGGTGTCAGTGGATAAGTAAGTATTACCCTAATGGTGTCTATGAGGGTGAGGAGGGGAAGCTCTACGAATTCAATGAGTCGATACCGTGGTTCATTAAGGATCGCATTGTTAAGCCGGCAGTGGCCGAAGGTAAGCTAGTGGTGATCCTTGGCGAGGAGTGGCATACGACGGAGGTTATGTGTCGGCTGAGTGATGTCCTATGGGCCGACGGCCTCAGGGATAAAGTAGTGATGTTCTGGAATGCTAATAGCACCTTTTCCTTCCACCGTATCAATTGGGGGAGGTTAAGCTACACAACCACCATTACCACGGTGAGTCGGTACATGAAGCACATAATGTGGCGTATGGGACTGAATCCGCTGGTGATCCCCAACGGCATACCTCGAGACTTGCTACATAAGCCCGATGATGAGCGAGCCTATACTCTCAGGAAAGCGCTCGGTGCTGATATGGTTCTGTGTAAGGTAGCTCGCTGGGACCCCGACAAGCGATGGAATATGGCCCTAGAGGCCGTTGCAAAATTGAAACAGAAAGGCATTAAGACGGTGTTTCTGGCAAGAGGTGGGGTAGAACCTCATGGGCAGGAAGTATTATCTAACGCTAGGTCAATGGGACTTTCTGTGGCCGAGGTGAGGATGGAGCAAGGTCCTTCTGCAGGTTATCTGGAAACACTGCAAAAAGCGCCACATGCTGATGTCATAAATATAAAGTTCCATATTCCATTAAATTCTTTACAGGTTGTATATAGAGCTGCTGATGGGGTGTTAGCCAACAGTGGACATGAACCTTTCGGTATCGTTGGTTTGGAGGCAATGGCGGCAGGCGGCATAGCCTTCACCGGGAGCACCGGCGAAGATTATGCCATTCCGTTTATTAACGCTTTTGTGCTGGAGACAGCAAATCCCATGGAGATAGTGGGCTATGTTATGTATCTTAGGGAATATCCTGGTGAGGGCATAAGGATGCGGGAGGCAGGCAGGCGAACTGCACGCTACTTTACTTGGGAGGCTGCCGTGCAGAACCTAATAGGTAAATTGGAAAATCAGGCTCGTATACAGGAGTTATTGCAGGGCAGTCCCAAATTACTCGAGCCGCAGTTTACACTGTCCAAACTGCCTCGCGAGCTAGTAGCGCCAGCTGCAGGTGGTGTACATATGTCCGTAGACCAGAAGGTCTCCGAGCGCCGATTATCTCCTGCAATGGAGGCCACCGCATCTAAGGATGGGGTGTCAATAAATACAAAACAAGGGTGATCTGTTGTCCAAATCCTCTTCGAAATGAGTGCACAACGTTAAAGAGTAACTTGTAGAGGAGCTGTGGGGCACGTGGTATGGCTCAAAATCTTGTAATCTATGCTGTGGTACACCAACCGCGGCGGCTTAAGCTCCCAGCTCAGCCGATACCTGAGGGCGCTAAACCCCAGGATATTGAGCGTTGTCTGTTCGACGAAACGCTAAATGAGCAGTACTTCCGCAAGGTTGCCACCTACTGTTACTATCCGGCCACCGAGATGTTTCTAGAACTTGCTGGGGAGGGGCTGAAGTTTTCACTGGGTTTTTCGCTTTCTGTATTGAATCAGGCTGAGTTGTGGGATAAGAAACTTTTCGACATGTTTCGCCAACTGGCGATGCATCCCAATGTAGAACTGGTTAATGTCGAGCCGTATCACAGCTTCCTTCCTCTTTTGGATCTTCCCAGATTTGCCAAACGAATGTCTTGGTCCCGCACTAACCTGGAGCGGATCTTCGGCAAGAGACCGGAAGTGACAGATACCACTGAGATGCTGATGTCCGACGGGATTTATTGTGCTCTAGATAATTGCGGATTTAGTGGAGCGTTACTTGATGGCCGCCCCTGGGTGATGGAATGGCGCGAGCCAACTTACCTTTACCACAAGGGTAGGGATATGATGCTTTTAGCGCGGCACTACAAGCTCAGTGACGACGTTGGCTACCGTTTTTCCAATCGAAGTTGGTGGGGGTTCCCTCTGATGGCTGAGACCTATGCACATTGGCTGAGGGAGTCGTGGGGCGATTTTGTAATGTTGGCTTGGGATTACGAAACCTTCGGTGAGCATCACTCAAAGGAAACAGGGATCTTCGATTTTATGAGGCGCTTGCCCGAAGAGCTATCGAAACGTAAGATGCAGACATTGAAACCAAGCGAGGCGATAACTAAATTTCGCCGACAGAGTCATTACCTGCCCCTGCCGGCGTACCCTTGTACCTGGGCCGGTGAGGGAGGGATGGAGTTCTTCCTGGGAAATGTTGCTCAACAGGCGGTATTTCAATTGATGTTGCTGTCGTACAATAAGGCTTTGATGACTAAAAACCAAGAGATAATAGATCTTGCTTTGTGGCTGATTCAATCAGACAACCTGCACCTTATCCAATGGTTTGGTAGATCGGGCTCGGATGCTGAAGTTTCCGCCTACTTTACCCCGAAGGAGTGGTGGAATCTGGGGCCATCGGGTATTATTTGGGAGATGCAGCAAGTGTACAAGAACTTCATACATGCGATAGACGGATATCTTTAAAAGAAGGGAGGTGAATGCGATGGTCAAGATTATTCAAATCACAAGTGAGGAGGCTAAAAGGCGCTTGTCAAATGTTCCTGAAGAGTATGCATTCTGGTGTTGCGATGGTTCCATTTTTAGAAACATGCGAGATCTTGAGGACGGATTGTTCAGGATGTCAGATGAAACCTTTGATTGTCACTCAAACACCGAAAAGAAAGATTTCAGCAACTGGGTTAACGATGTGATCAAGGATGATAAATTGTCAAGGGATCTCGCAAAATCCAGAAACAGGGCCGAAGCAGCAAGGTTCGTGTCCGACAGGATCACGTTTCTCTCAAGCAAGATGTACAAGATGTAATAAGTATATAAGCCTTAGTACTTGAGTGGATACAATTTGAGAGGCCTGAGTATAGCCTGGATGGCATTGTAAGCGCTGAGCGAGATTATGATAAATGCGATATGAGTTCATGTTTGTATAGCATTTAGCTAAATGGAGTGTAGTATTTTTCGGCAATTTTATAGAGGTAATGACATGTGATCTACTGGGCACCGCTGTTACATTTTTATCAACCTCCCACCCAGATATACTGGGTATTGAAGAAAGTGTGCGATGAGTCGTACCGACCACTTGTTGAGATGTTCCGTAATCTCCCATATGCTAGGGTGACGGTGAACATCAGTGCCGCCCTCACCGAGTTACTCGATGAACATGGTATGGCGGATGTGATTGAGGGCTTGCGAGATCTAGCTGCAAGCGGTCATCTGGAGTTTACAGATTCGGCGAAATATCATCCCATTCTGCCTCTTATACCATCTCAGGAAATAAAGCGCCAGATAGTGCTCAATCACCAGGCCAACCATATGTACTTCGGAGATGCCTATTCGCCTCAGGGTTTCTTCTCACCTGAGATGTGTTATAGCCGTGATATCGTCAAGCCGATATTAGACTCAGGACATCGTTGGTTAATCCTGAGCGGAATCGCATGTCCTGCAACTTGGCCCACTGACGTTATTTACGAGATATCCTCCAATGGTAGTAAAATGGCGGTGTTCTTCCGCGATGATATTCTTAGCAACAAAATATCATTCCGTCAGCTTGATGCTGCTGGCTTCTTAGATCATTTGAGGCAGCTACGCAGTTCGCGCCAGAAGGACATTTATGTGATTACTGCTATGGATGCTGAAACCTTTGGCCACCACATCAAGAGCTGGGAGAAGATTTTTTTGGAGGAGGTATATGAGGCTCTGATGCCAGAAGAGCCAGTGAATCATGGTGTCAAACAACTGCAGCGTTTGGTTAAAACACAGAAAGAAATATTCCGCACCGGTGAGATCGCACGAGCACCCGATATCGAGGTGGTAACTATAAGTAGGCTTTTAGAGCTGTTTCCAACCGGAGGTCCAGTTGAGCCACGGCCCTCTTCGTGGAGTACCTCTATTGACGATATTAATGCGGGTAATCCATACCCCTTATGGAAATCGAAGGATAATCCGATACACCAACTGCTGTGGCAGCATTTAAAGATAGCGATTGAACTGACGAATAAGTCGATTAAAATGGCAACTGATGAGCGTGCCAAGTACTACGCAAACATAGCGAGAGGATTATTGGATAGGGCAATGCACAGCGATCAGTTCTGGTGGGCTAATTCCGATTCCAGGTGGGATGTAAACCTGGTAAACCGTGGCCTGATGCAGCAACGTGAGGTAGTATTCAATGCATACAAAGCTATAAAAATGAGTGACCTGAGCGAAAATGAAAAGTTAGAATACTACTACCGGGTCATCGCATCTAGGGATCTGAGAAGTAAAATAATGGATCATCTGTTTCTCCAGTGAAGAGAGAGATGCTGGGAAGCCGTCACGATATATTGGGGTAGGGGGTAATTAGAGACGGAGAGCCTCTCCCAGATTGGAGGAGGGGCTTTTTGCTAACTACTAATTAGTTGTTCGGATGACATGTATAAAAAGATGGCGTAGAACTGCTTGCATTGGGCTCTGCAGGAGATAGATAAAGTGATTTCAAAGCTCAGAAGCCTGTTTCAGCCAAGCGAAAGCATTACGCCAGAGGAGCTTGATAGAGGGTTAAGGTCTGTTATCTACGACGGTATGTGTACCCAAGCAATGGGGGTACTCACTGGCGGTGCATTCTTAGTTGCTTTCGCACTTCACTTGGGAGCCTCCAATTTTCATATTGGATTGCTTGCAGGCATACCTTTCCTTGCCCAGTTCCTTCAAATCCCTGCCGTTTATCTCGTCGAAAAGGTCAGGTACAGGAGAGGCATTGCTATAATCTTTTCTGGAGCAAGCAGGCTTTTCTGGCTAGTGATCGCCGCTATACCTCTATTTTTCCTTTCACATCTCGGCGCTGGCTTGCCGGTGCTGATTGTTGCGCTGGTACTCTATGCCGGTCTGGGTGCAGTTTCAGGCACGAGCTGGAACTCTTGGATGCGTGACCTTATCCCAGAGAAACTACTTGGAGGCTTTTTCTCCAAACGCTTGATGCTGTCCACAGGGCTGGGGATGGTACTGACTCTAATAGCTGGTTACCTCGTCGATTTTTGGGGTGGGCATTTTCCTGAGAATCAGCCATATGCATATTCGATATTATTTGCCGCGGGATGTTTAGTTGGCATGCTGGGGCTATATTTTCTGTTTCGCACCCCGGAGCCAAAGATGGAAATGCATGGTGAGGCACCGCCGCTTCGCGAACTGCTGCTACGCCCATTGAAGGATATTAACTTCAGGAGGCTGCTGCTTTTTAGCGTGCCTTGGAGCTTCGCAATAAACCTGGCTGCTCCCTTCTTCACCGTTTACCTGTTGGTTCGTTTGGAATATAGTCTCTCATCGGTTGTTCTGCTATCGGTGTTAAGCCAGGTAACTAACATGTTTTTTGTTCGCATCTGGGGTAAGCTATCTGATAGATTCAGCAATAAATCGGTGCTACTAGTAGGTGGGCCGTTATTCCTACTTTGTATTTTGGCATGGCCTTTCACTACTATGCCGGGGAAATATTCCCTGACCCTTCCGTTGGTCATCATTATCCATATATTTACCGGCATCTCTTTGGCCGGGGTTACGTTGGGTACAGGAAATATCGCGCTAAAACTATCACCGCGAGGTCAGGCTACGTCATACTTGGCGGCGAGTGGGATGTTGAATTCCCTTGCTGCTGGCATAGCCTCTCTGATAGGTGGCAGCATAGCCGTCTTTTTCGCCACAAAAGAGCTGTCTCTCTTTCTACACTGGTCGGAGACGAATACACAAATAGGCATCCAAGCGATTAGCTTTGAGGGGCTTGATTTCCTTTTCATTATAGCCTTCGTTATCGGCCTTTATTCTATGCATCGCTTATATTTAGTATCTGAGGAGGGTGAGGTAACAGAACGTATCGTGATCACTGAGTTAACTGCCGAGATGATGCAGCAAATGAAGAGCGTCTCTACAGTGGGAGGCTTGAGACAACTTACATCATTCCCTCTATATATAGCCCGTGACAGCTTGAGAAAATTGTCTCGAACCAACAATAAGAGAAGGGAGAAGTGAGGCGCTGTCGTGAAGTGATAGGATCTGATCATTTGATGCAAAAACCGATGACACTGTGGTTTAGCTATGGTAATATACAAAAAGGTGCACTATCTAACAGTTACTTTAATGTAGGAGATGGCATGGCAGTGAAGTGAGCCATGCTATTTTGGTTGTCACTGCTGAGCCTGTGGAGACAATCGGGATGAAAGAAGAGAAGAAATGGTAGACCAAGCATTGGACCCAAAATTGCCGCAGCGAATCGCACGGCTGAACGAACTTGCTAAAAACCTGTGGTGGAGCTGGCATCCTGAAGCACGTAATCTGTTCAGGAATCTTGACTATCCTAGGTGGAAACAAAGCTATCACAATCCGGTGAAGCAGTTGCGCATGATTGACCCTGTTAAGTTGCGGGATGCTGCTAAGGATCCGGGGTTTCTCGAGCTGTATGACTCCGTGATAAAGGACTTCGATGAGGATGTGTTAGGTGGAAAGGGCTGGTTTGCAGCCAAGTATCCGGTTGGTTTGCCAGGGCCGATCGCATACTTTTCGGCAGAGTTTGCTATCCACACCTCCCTTCCTATATATGCCGGCGGATTAGGGGTATTAGCTGGCGATATTTGCAAGGAGGCCAGTGACCTGGGGTTGCCATTTGTTGGTGTTGGATTGATGTACCCCCAAGGATATTTTCATCAGCATATTAACCCCGATGGCTGGCAAGAAGAAGTCCGCAACGAGTTAAACTTCGATGAGGCCCCTATCAGTCGGGTGTTGTCTGATGGAGGGCAAAGATCGATCGTTCAAGTGCAGATGGATAACCGAACTTTCCATATTGGTGTGTGGCTGGTACGTGTAGGAAACGCTAAACTCTACCTGATGGATACAGATGTCGAAGAGAACCCAATTGAGGTTCGGCAGTGTGCTAGTTGTCTATACGCATCTGATAGGGAACTGCGTATTCAGCAGGAGATCATTCTAGGGATCGGTGGTGTACGCGTTCTCAAGGTGCTCGGCATTAAACCAAGTGTTTGGCATGCCAACGAAGGTCATACAGCCTTTATGATGATAGAGAGGGTGCGGCAGAAAATGGAGGAAGGCATGACTTTCGATGAGGCTTCTCGAAGCGTGCGAGAAAGCACCGTTTTCACCACTCATACCCCGGTGCCATCAGGTCACGACGTCTTCTCTGTTCAACTCATAGAAAAATATTTGGGTGGGTATTTGAAATCTTTTGGAATCGGTATGGAGCTGTTTTTAGGGTTGGGTAGGGCTGATGCTGCCGACAACCAGTCTTTTAATATGACTGCGTTTGCTTTACATATGGCAGAGCATCGCAGCGCAGTTAGCGCACTCCACGGGCAAGTGACGCGGAAAATGTGGCACTCGATGTGGCCAGATTCGAAAGAAAACAAGGTGCCTATTTCACATGTGACTAATGGAATTCACGTACCTACATGGGTTTCTCGTGAGTTCGATCAACTCTTTGATGAGTATTTGGGAAAGGACTGGCTGGAAAGACAGGATGATCCTGAAATGTGGGAGGGCGTATTAAATATACCTGATAAGGAGTTCTGGGAGGTCAGGCAACTGCTAAAGAATAAGCTTATAGATAACATTCTTGAACGGGCTCAAAGAAGCTGGGCCGAAGGTAAGATGACTGCCCAACAGGTACTAACCAGTGGCGTCTTGTTACATCCAAGGGTGCTTACCATAGGTTTTGCCCGCCGTTTTACTGATTATAAGAGAGCGACGCTGCTTTTCCATGATTTAGAGCGATTTAAGACAATCGTCAGAGATCGGTGGAAACCGGTTCAGATAGTATTTGCTGGCAAGTCGCATCCCGATGATCAACCATCGAAGCAGCTCCTTCGCCGGGTGTACGAAGTGGCTTCTAATCCAGATTGCTTGGGCCGAATAGTATTCATTGAGGATTATGACATACATATGGCACATTATCTTACGCAAGGAGTGGATGTTTGGCTGAATACACCCCGTCGTCTAAATGAGGCCTGCGGCACCAGCGGTATGAAGGCTTCGATGAACGGTGTGCCGCACCTAAGCGTAAGGGATGGCTGGTGGCATGAAGGCTACAATGGTAAAAATGGCTGGGCAATCGGTAGCGGTCCGGAAATGGCATATTCAGGTGAAGAGGATAAAGCAGATGCTGAGGCACTGTATCGACTTCTCGAGGAGAAGATAGTTCCCCTGTATTACGACCGAGACCGGAGCGGCTTGCCTTTGAAGTGGATCGCTATTGCCAAACAGGCTATCAGATCAACTACCCCTTCATTTTGTGCGCGGCGTATGATGAGAGAATACATCGAAAAGATGTATACAACGGCTACAAAGTCTGTCAACGACTGAAGCGCCTCGACGTCACGATATGCAATGCGGTAGAAATTTGCATTTTTATTTCCTCCGTGGTAAGATAAAAATATATAAAATAATATAATAAATGCTATAATTTATGTTACAGGATTCACTGAGTCGAAACACATTGGCGATGTTGTTTGGTGACGATGCCAAATGGTAAAATGTAATGATAGATGTGTCTATAT
>Ga0315289_10001915_pt1 | contig 32267 bp, 53 predicted proteins | sample YL17G11_40_MG_FD_203452 | JGI IMG/M metagenome (GOLD analysis project Ga0315289, IMG submission 203452) | Sediment microbial communities from Yellowstone Lake, YNP, Wyoming, USA - YL17G11_40 | ecosystem: Environmental > Aquatic > Freshwater > Lake > Sediment | place: USA: Wyoming | collected... | reverse complement strand
TACGTTCAGATATTAGTCTAACCCAGACATCTGACTTGAGCTGCGTCTTTTCGACCTCAGACTTTGCGTTCTGTCCAGCTCTTGTAAGCTCGGATTCCCAAGTATCGGTTGATACGAGCGTACCGGCAACCAGTTTATTAAGAGCCTCAGCGTTAGCGTCTGTTGGCTTCGGTCGGACGAGATTCACGAGGTCAACTAGCTTAAACTCATTGCCTTCTCCGCGGTACTTTGCAAGTTGGTACTCGTTAAACTTACCGAGCGCGTTCGCGAAACCAACTTTCATAGCCGCTGGTAGGCTCTTACCACGGTTCACTTTATAAAATGATACAATCTCGGTCATATCATCCGGCCGGCGAATAACTGAGCTGTAGAACCGACGAGACCACGGCTTACCAGAAGCTCTTTTAGCTACTAATGCAGCTGCAGCATGAGAGATAGACCGCATACCGAATTCCTGACGGGCGAATACGGCAGCCTTGGCGACGAACTCCGGGTCCAGGCGATTAATAAGTTCTTTTAGCTCATTCAGACCCTGATTTGCGCTCCGGTAGTAGTCATCCTTTACAAACGACGTTAGCAGCATCGAAACGAGAGCGAGTTTATCACTCTCTTTGTAGGCCTCACCACCAGCGAGGTTGACTGTTTTAGTTCCTCGATTTGGGGCATTGAATCGTGGTACGGTTACTCCTTATTTGGTGTATCGGTATGAACTATATTACCACATCTTAAGCAAAACGGGCAGCGCACTGGTTTAGTAACTGGTCTTCGCTCTAAATTTCCAGTTAGAGCACTAGTTATCTCCATTATATCGCCAGTTACGGCATGATAGACTGTCTTGTGTCCAAATAGTACGCAGATAAGATTAGCTTTCATTATACAGTATTTTACTTCTTAGTTTGTTAAGCAGGCATATCGAGTGGACACATGTACCTTGAATTAATTTTACCTTAAAGATGCGAAGGTACTCGAGACTTTCGTCAACCTTACCACACAGCGGACATAGAAAAGGTTTATGGCCTTTATTCCTAACTATTTCTACGGAGTCAATAACAGGGACTATCTTCATTAGGTTACTTACTCCTCGTTATTAAGCAAGTACCACGTATTTGATAGCATTGCCGATACGCGCGACTTAATATCAGGTGGCAATGCACCTTCGTACTCTTTAAAGAACGTAGATAGTTTTCTATAAGCCATAGCTAGCATATTTCCTTCTTCAGCTACCTGCATAGTATTATACTCAATCTCAGATATTAGCTCAAGAATCTGAATTGTCTCTTTATTCACCATTGACTCAGATAGTAATCTATCTAGACAGTATTGAGGTACTTTATCACCATTAGCCAGATGAACATCTTTTAGATGAGTGAGCATCTGCTCTGGTGTATCACAGAGAACGTCTCGGCTATAAGTATCACAACCCGTAGGAGCCTTAAATAGATACCAACGACTCGGTAAGTCTAGTATACTAATTACAGGTCTAATTTGGTGAAGAAACCCAAAAGTGGCAACGTGAATAGAATCTATAACTACTTGAGATATACTGTAAGCCCATCTAGCGCCATAAAATGCTAATCTCTCAGTTAAAGGTGCCGGTGTTGTAGTTCCTTCACTTCTTTTACATAGGCAGCATATTAGATGTTTACCATCTCCGTAGACGTATACATCACTATGGTCACCAATTCTAGCGTAAGACATTTACTCTCCTATTTACCAACAACAACTTTCTGACCCTTCCTGAAGTATATCCCTGAACTACTAACAGTAGCCCTTCGTCCAAGAGCATCGAACATAGCACCATCTGGAAGATTATGAGCAACTAGCGACGGTACTATTTTAGTAGGTTCTTTAATACCTACTTCTTCTCTAATGACGTATATTAGACCACTATTTAAACTTAGAGTATAAGTCTGGCTTTGAACAGGATTCCTTTCTGCGGCATCAAAGGATATATCAAGGAATTCTTTGATGACGTGATTAGTTTCACAATCTATAATAGCTATTTTTGAGGTAGTCGAGTATACGGAGCAATATACCTTATTACTTACAGAGTCATATGTAAGCGCGCCTGGTGCATCCCCGACTGAAATAGTATCAAGTATTGAGTCAGCGCTACAGTCAATTACGGCTATACTAGTCCAGTTGTAGATTGTATAAACTATATTGTCACGGTTGTTGTAGCAAAAGTAACTCCTACCTGAGATTGGATTTCTATTATCGACTACATCTATAGTATCTATAACTAGATTAGTTACACAATCTACAACTAATATAGCCTGGTTTCTGTACGTACAGTATATCTTATTATTGGCACTAGCGTAGCACAAAGCTCTTGAGTATGTGACTGGCAGAGTATCTAATGACTGTGACTTTGCTGGCGATAACACAGCGCCAATAGCTACGGCAATCGAAGCTGCTATTATCTTATTCATTTTACTATCCTTTCGGCAGGCTTCTTAAATATAGACCATTCTCCATTATCCGTATTGAATTTAAAGTGGTCCACCTCAACGTCCGTAATTACATAAGTAATATCTACGTCGAAAAGTACATTAGGGTCTTCTTCTAAAGCGCTGAAGAGGCTATAGAGTTGATTGCGGGATATAGACACTATCATAGGGGCTGTTCTCCATATTTACCCATCTGGCGACATACCGGCAGCCCATGCTCAGATACTTTAATAGCAAAGGCCTTAGCCTCTTCGAAGCTCTTAGCGTTCTCTTTCATAAGAGGGATTTCTTCGAGATGCTCATCGTAGTTATCTACGAGAAAGATAAGGTATACGTTGTAATCAGATGCTCCAAGCGCTACAGGACTAACAGCAAGTTTTAGATACACACATCTCCTTTAACTACCATCCCCAAGCATCGGTATGGTACGACCTAAAGCTATATCGTGGATTATTTTCTACTACCCATCTCATATCGAATCCTGTTAGTACGGCCTTGCATCCAGGGCAGATTACCTTAGTTCTCCAGTTACCAACCACTTGGTGCCAGTCTGCATGGCGGTGAAAGCCATACGCACGCCATTGTTCCTGCTGAGAGTTCCAAAGGTAGACCGAGCCAGCGTATCCGCAGAGGCGACACTTAATCACTTCTTACCGGACCTTTTTCTAATCTTTTGGCACGCCTTTGCGATAGCATCTCTATTAGAGCAATCTTCGTAACTTATGCCAGTATACGCCGCAAGGTCGGTAACCTTACCACATTTGCACTTGTATGTAGTAAATCCGCAGGTTGGGGCATAGTACACATCATTTTCTACGTGGCCACATTCACATTTGACAGTGATAAAGTATCGGTCACCCATTAGCGCTTCTTTAGATGCTCTTTGGCGTACTCCGTAACAGCTACAAAGCTATTATGTAGCCGTTCTAGTAACAATACAAAGGCATACGATGAGAATATAGCCGGTCTAAGACGACCACCGACTCTCTCACAATTATCCTTATATCTGTCACGTAGAGTTCTGTATTGCGGGTCGTGCAGTAATTCTTGCTCAGTCATTAGATTTATATACCCTTAGTTTGTTCTCGGAGTATTGCCATCGCATCCCTAGACGCCGCAGCAAGTATAGCATATTCGTGGCAGCACGGGGTAGTTTTACGCCGACTGCATATTGCAGATTCTACGCAGTCCTTGCAACAGTTCTTAGACCTACATTCCCTAATACAAGCTTTAGAGCGAGGTCTTATACCCACGACGGCAGCTCACTTTCCGCTAAATCTGCTAGCTTGTAGCACTCAGCGGCAAGAGCTGAGTTACTCTTCTGTTCCATACTCGCCGTCTCCTTTAACTCTGCAGATATATTAGCCCAAGCTGGGGTTGATATCTTTGGTGGCCACCAGCAATCGAGCGTAAGCTCTTTGCAGCGGCGGAGGTGCTGAGGGCTCATTTATTTGGGAACGGTCTCGAATTGGGAATGGTCTCGCTAGCCTTCACACCAGCCTCGAACGCCTCTTTTGGAGTTGGGTAATGGTTATTGAAGTCGCCAAAAAATGGGTGACTAGCGTGGTATATACGGTGTATTCTGGCGCCTTCTTCTGGACTATAGTATCCTGCACAGTAGCCGATATTAGACAGTACCACCTTACGCGCCTGTTTTGGTGTCTCGAGGTCTTTGTTCTGCGCCATATAACTTGTCACCATTGACGAGACTATCTGATTAGCCTCTTCTTCAGTCTCGGCGGCTGTGATTATATCCATTTCATCGCCAAGAGTCGCCTTGAGAGGCCACTTTTTCGGAATCTGCTTACCGTTCTTCATCTTAGTATCCTTTCAGTAGTAGTTCTCAAACAGTGACATACCCCACACTAATTTAAATGCTGCATTAGCAGATGATAGTTGAGCATTTACATCATCAACGAATCGGCGACCTTTTCCCTTCGCAATATCTAGCTGTGCCTTTGACTTTGAGTCCATAGCCAATTTCCACAATTTCTCCATATAATCATAGAATTGTGGATAGTTGATATTAATGCGTAAGCCGCTTAGCTCCTTATACAGAGATTCGAAGTACTTAGATATCGCCAATCCTCTTTTTGAGATAGGGTATATGTCTAATTCGCGGCTCGATAAATGACCACAGCCGTCGAACACTTCGCTCGGTATACCATCTTTATTTAGTTCTTCGATGGCGACCTGCTCAAATCTACACAGACATTTACCGCCAACCTTCCACTTTTTCATGTTGGCCACGTCTCTGGGTGCACGTTTTCTGATACCATCCACACAGCCCTTCCGCCCGTCGGCTCAATCTCATCCCAGTTAGCTCTGTAGTAGGCAACTCCACCTGGGGCACCATCACTTCCGAGCACCTGTATGTATCCTTCTACGCCCCAGTCTTTCTTCTCGACTACAACCATTAGACACCCAGTAAATACAGGGTTGGGTGTAGTAGGACCTATTTGGACAATATCTCCGTTCTTAGTGTAGTTACTGAGTTCTTTGGTCATCTACTGCTCCTTAGTTACGATACCGCTTCGATATAAGTATAGTTTATTCTGCCATCTATACTTAGCCATCGCTAATAGAGACTTACCTATATTAACCATTTCCTTACCTTTTGTAGAGTCATTATTTAGAGATAGTATACAGTACCCTTCACCTAGGATTTTATTCGCCTCTGCAGATTCTTTGATGAACTGCAGACCAGCTTCGGAGAGCTCTTTGGTGCGGGATAGACTAGCAGTCAGCTTATCCATTAGTACGTATTCGCCGGTGGCATATCACGCTCTATTAGAGCGTCTAATTGCGGAGGTTCACTAACATTAGCTACTATATCGGCCTCTTTTTTAGCTAACGTATCGGTCTCTTTGTCCGATAGACCAAGTTCGAATTGCTCACACGTCTCAGCTGCTAGATGATATATAGTAGACACATCATTTGTAAATCTTGATGTAGCCGTAGCTATGTAACCATCACCTCGAACTTTATCCTTGAACATTACAATAGACAGCTCTTTATATACATTCATGCACTTTTGTAGGCAAGGCTTAATATTATCTTGTATAGCGCTCTTACATACACCGCAACTTCGATACCAGTCGAAGGAGATGGTGATATTACCAGATTCATCAGTAGTTATTGGCATAGTACTTTTTGTATAGCAGCTGTGAGCTCTGTCCAGGCAGCCTCTTGCGCATCAGTCCACTCAACTTTCATATCTGCGACGTGAAGCATCTCACTAAGAGTCCCAGCGACCTTAAGGTCTAAGACAACTAATTTAGTAGGCTGCTTTTGGCGATTTAGTTCCATAGCTGCGCTGTAAATTCTTGCAGCGGTTGACCTAGGTACCGAGTCGTCGGTATAATCAGCCAACTTTATTACCAATACTAGTTGGTTGATTTCAGCGAGCACTAACTTGGCGAAGTTCTTTTCGTCCAATATATTATCCTCCACGTATATTGTTCACAGTTACTACTGTCGTTCGCGCCTACTTCTATCATTCATAGTCACTTCTGTCGTTCATAGTCACTTCTGTCGTTCATAGTCACTTCTGTCGTTCATAGTCACTTCTGTCGTTCATAGTCACTTCTGTCGTTCATATAGCCTCCACAAAACCATCCTCTAGTTCCATATCTCCTTCGTAATAGAACTCATCATCGTGACTAGAATCATGACTAGAATTTGGTCTATATGTACCTTTAGTGAGTATATCAAGAGAAGAAATCTTACTACCCAATTCATCCTTAGACATTACTACTTCAGCGCCTTGAGGATACCCTTTAAGCGTCTTTATCAGCTCTTTGACCTTCATTTTATCTCCCAGTAGTGATAAATAGTGCCACAAAAGGTACTTTTATTGCCCCCACACACACTAACATACATGCAGCATCGTTATCTACGACTGGGCAAAGCCAGGGCAATGCACTATTCATTACTTCAGTACGGGTTCAATGGTGACCTTGACACGCTGACCCTCTTCAAATCCCTCGTAACCTTCATAAGACTCTGTTACCTGGATTTGTGGAACTACGAGATAAGTATCAGCATCTTCTCCAGACCAAATTCTTCTTGCGATAGTCGCATATGTTTCAACTTTCACTTAATATCCTTTTATGCCCGCAGATAGGCGCATATACTGCCTGCGAGAGGATTCGAACCTCCACTAAACTCGGCTTAAACGAGAAGCCTCTTCCACATGGTACTTTACCATAACCAGTAAGGTACACAAACCCAGAACCGGCAAGCTGCTCTGCCTCTGGGCCTTCAAACCCAAGGGTCTTTGGTGTGTATACTTTACCCAGACCAAGAGCTTCACAGAGAGCCATAAGACAGAACGCCATTCCTTGGTCTCCTATCTCAGCGCCAATATGGATATAAGATGGACCCGCCCGAAGTTGGTCCTGGTTAGGGTAGGTCTTCATGAGTTCGATAAACTCTGCTCGGTATTTCTCAGCCTCATCTATAACCACTGCGATTTTGACGAGAACGCAGTCAACGTACTTTACGTTAAGCTTACGTTCATCTACGACCTTCTTGATTTCTCCCTCGGTTGGGTTGATGTCAAGGGTTCGAACTACCAGACCCTCTTTCTCAACAGTGGAGTCGGATTCTCCGACTCGAACTTGTTGAGTTGTTGCGTTCAGAATCTCATATAGTCTATCTAGGTTCATTGTGACGCCTTAAGAGTATACACTATCCATGGAAGACCCCATCGAATGAGTGCATATACCCCAAAAGCAATAGCTGCGATGGATAGTATCCATACACCAACCATAATACGGAGAATCGAACCGAAGAGGCGCTTTTCACCACTATAGAAGTCATCTTTCAAATTGAGCTCCTTTCGCAAACTATCAACTTACTATCCCCGGCGAGAATCGAACTCACTACCTTCTGATTAAAAGTCAGATGCTTTCCCGGTAAGCTACGGGGATTCATCATAGCCCCGCCTGGAATTGAACCAGGGACCTCTCGCTTGTAAGGCGAAAGCTCTACCACTGAGCTACGGGGCTTGACCAACTCTTACTCCTCTACTTCTTCTTTTTCGGTATGCTCGACCATGAACTCTGCGGCCGGTTCGCCGAGCTCGATGTCAACTTCAGCGCTATCGCTCTCGAATACTTCACCTGACAGCGTAGTCGCATTCTTCACCATATACTCGGCGTACTGGTTGATGCCGTCCTCGTGCTCGATATCGTCACGCACCTGATTCCAGGCATCTTCTGGGTCATCTGCATCAACGACTATCGGCAGCAGTTCGACCTTCGCACGAGCCTGGACCCTATACTTAGCCATCGGACTCCCTTTCTGCGTTGTAGCGTAGCTGCGACGCACCCGTAGGTGTTGTAGCGAATCTGCGACGCACCCGTAGGTGTTGTAGCGAATCTGCGACGCACCCGTAGGTGTTGTAGCGAATCTGCGACGCACCCTTAGGTGTTGCAGCGTAGCTACGACGTACTCTGTGATTGCGAACATTTACGAACAATGGTGTGGAGTTTGTTGTCGGTGTAGTCTTACCTAGCGAGACATACACAATCTCGGAAGGAGGGGTGAGACAAGCGGCTATGCTAGGTCTTAGCGTACAACAAACTCCACGTAATGTCCGGTCGTGCGTGTAAACTACTTAGTCATACGGAATGACATTCGTCTATCACGACACGACCAGAGAGTTACCGCTACTGTCCGCTCACGCGTCCAGTAGCTAATATTAAAGGAGCAACTGAAGGTGCTCATTTCGTTCGAGAGGCTTACCTATCCAATCGTAATGGACTCTCCAGTAGACCCCTACCTCGAACATGTTAAGTTACCCAGCACTTCGGGTTGTTATGTTACAATACTTACGTAGGATTCAAAGGTGACTAATCGAGATATCGCAGTTCTAGGTTGTCGTCCCAAGCGATAGGCTTCTTCTCCCACCGTATAAGTTAGATAGAGAGCTACTCTAATTAAGCCGAGACGCTAGGCGACTCAGCACTAACTTACCGCGCTCGATGGTTTACACCAACCCCGTATCGTCTATCCGATATGTCACAGGTCTTACGCTGTCGCAACAGTTACTCCATACAATATCGCTAACGACGCTAATGTCCGCTAACGATACTGTCTACTCTGTCCGCTACTGTCCGCTTACGCGGCCAGTAGCCAAATTGTCAAAGAGCGAAGGAGTCCGGGTCGTGATTGAGATGGGACATCAAGCACAACTGACCTGAGCCAAGCCGGACTCCAATTGTCAAAGAACAAGGTAGCCGAGGAGTCTAGTTGTCGTATAGAGCCTATACGATTAGACTCGAGTCCCTGATAGGGGCTACCTACCAGCATCGGCCACCCAGCAGCTACGCACGCTGCAAAATCCTAAGATACTTGTCGTACTCAGTACCAAATACTGAGCACTTATCTTGAAGGTAGTTTAGCGTATCGCCCTCCAAGTGCTTTGGCATCTGCGCAACGTGGTCGGCTATTAGTGACCCTAACTTGTCCCAAAACGAGTTGCCAACTTCTACCAACTTGATATGTTCATCTTCAGTCATATCATCTTCCTTTTTTAAATTAATGGAGACGGCGGGAATTGAACCCGCGTCCGTAGCGCTTCAATACTCTGGTCATTCACGTCTATAGAACATTTCCATCTCGCCCGTCAAGGTATGCTCAACCTACTCGGGTCTCAGTTCGTGAGTAACACTTAAGTATCGGAGCCGCACGACCAGCCGTAGACACCGCAGCCTCTAGTTATACACATTCTCTGGTTCGAGGCACGTCCAGAGTCAGCGGGCTGTTAGGCAGCCTTTAGCATCGGTATGCTATCGTTTCTGTATGTTGGTCACCGATTAACGACAGTAACCATGGTCGAGACGCACCATTGTATCTCAATCGCTCCGTCGAAACCATTTCGTCCCCAGTTGTCAAAGAACACTGGATACGTGTCGGGCTTTCACCGACCATTAGACTAGAACGGCGCGCCTTTGCGTACCCCAGTCTCGTATCCAGATTGTCAAAGAACAATTACCCAATAGACGCTCCCGGTTGCACGGTTCGTGATTTGGTTTTCGGTACGCTGCAACACGCCCTATCGTTTGTCACGAGACCCTTTGCGGCTGCGGTAATAAGCTCTCGGTCTGGAAGACCGCAACACAAATTACCGCAGGCGTCAAATAAGCTGCGGCTAGGGTGGCTGATATGATGCAGCCTAAGTCGCACACTCGCGGCCGAGACCGACTTATACAATGCACCCTAGTCGCATACTCAAACTAGTCGCATACTCGAAGCGACAGGACTCGAACCTGCGACCTCTTGGTCCCAAACCAAGCGTTCTACCATCTGAACTACGCTTCGGTGAAGGTGGCTCGACAGTCATTTTCTGTCTAGCTAGCCGTTTGATTCTAAAAGAACCATACGAGCCACCCTCTAATTTCCCCCACCCGAAGTTGAGGAATGAGAAAGAAAAGGTGGGGGCGTCCGCGACCCGCGGACTACATTGGTGACCCGGAGCAGGACTTCCACCTACTATTCTTCTGGCCGAGGAGGGTTAGCTCCACCCAGATATCCTTATATTAGACGACCGGGTCGTATGAGACTACTACCGCCGCTATACAGAAGCGCTACATTTGTGAACTGTAACGTGAGAGACCATGTATCATCCTCTGTGTACGGGAACTCCGAACCCTATTTCGCAGAAACGGGAAGGGATGGATTAGATTGAGAGCGGCGGTAGTAGTCAAGTATCATGCTACTGTCCGCTAACGCGTCCAGTAGCAGACTCCGAATTGTCAAAGAGCTAAGCTGGCGCGTCGGATGCGGCGGCGAACGCCGGCGCGTCAGACGCAGCGACGAACGCTACTGTTCGCTACGCGTCCAGTAGCCAATATTAAGGAGACTATATTAGCGAGCAGGTTTCTACGCTCAACTGACAAAGTCGCTATCTTTCAGGTTGTTGCGCAGTCTGCCTGAGGAAACTCTCCCCTGCTGTGTTGCACAACCCGCTAAAGTAGGCTCAAGCACGGGCATTCCATATAGTCTCCAAGTTATCAAAGAGCTGAGCCGGCGCATCGGATGCGGCGGCGAACGATACGTCAGACGCGGCGGCGAACGATACGTCAGACGCGGCGGCGAACGCTACGTAGTTACTTCTTCTTTACAACCCAAGTTACCTTTAGGTCGTCGTACGCGTTCACAACGAAGGCAAGGTCAGTATTTGCATTGGTGGCGTATAACCACTTCATCACATCTTCGCCTTCGAGAGTACGAATTTCATCTTCGTACTCAAGAGTAATTTTTAGTAGTCTACTCATTAGTTCCCTCTGAGTTTAGTAATCCATCGAACAAGCGCTGTATCTTCGCGTCCACGGCATCCTGCTCAGTTCGCCACTTCGCGCTCGCGGCATCCAGCTCAGGCTGCCACTTCGCGTACACGGCATCCAGCTCAGGCTGCCACTTCGCGTTCACGGCATCCCGCTCAGTCCGCCACTTCGCGTCCACGGCATCCAGCTCAGTCCGCCGCTTCGCGTCCACGGCATACAGCTCAGGCTGCCACTTCGCGTCCACGGCATCCCGTTCAGTCTGCCACTTCGCGTTCACGGCATCCCGATCAGTCCGCCACTTCGCGTTCACGGCATCCCGTTCAGTCCGCCACTTCGCGTTCACGGCATCCCGTTCAGTCTGCCGCTTCGCGTTCACGGCATCCAGCTCAGGCTGCCACTTCGCGTTCACGGCATCCCGCTCAGGCTGCCGCTTCGCGTTCACGGCATCCCGCTCAGTCTGCCACTTCGCGTACACGGCATCCAGCTCCTTAACTAACTCCGTGAAACTTACTACCTTTATCACCCGCGCAGACCGAACTCCAACTTTACGACCATTATCCGTTAGCAACACAGGATTAGGGTCACCACTTTCGACTAATGCAACCTTACAGTAACCTTCGTTGTGAATTTTCATCCAGTTAATTGCAGCATAGGCCGAGTCTATTAACCAGATACCAGATTTACCGCAGACTGGCTCTCGGGTAGTTCTTCGCTGAAAGTCACCCTGCTCAGGCCACTGAACAGAAGACCACCCGCCAGTCATGTCAGATTTGAGCAGCTTGAGGTAGCGGGTCATTACAGAGCCAGTTTGTCCACGTCAGGGACTATTAACCAAGTCTTCGGACGATGGTCTTCGCTCCTGGAGAACTCGTGCATTTCCGCGGGTGAGTATGCGTAGGCTGCGGCGTCAAATCGTGCGAAGCTATCATTTTCCACGACGCATACGAGGTTAGGTACGAACTTGGTAGGCCTTTCGATTATCTCTGCTTTAGCGTTGGCTACAAGGAACGCTACCTTAGCTACTACTGGACAGTCCTTGTCGCCGACGCGGTTGATGTATCGTCCCATTATAACTCCTTCGGGAATATGTCAGTCCCGTTCCACGTGTTCGGCCATTCGGAATCGTGAATTACCTGGAGTTTCGCGTCCACGGCATCCAGCTCAGTCTGCCACTTCGCGTTCACGGCATCCTGCTCAGTTCGCCACTTCGCGCTCGCGGCATCCAGCTCAGGCCGCCGCTTCGCGTACACGGCATCCCGCTCAGTCCGCCGCTTCGCGTCCACGGCATCCAGCTCAGTCTGCCACTTCGCGTTCACGGCATCCCGCTCAGTCCGCCGCTTCGCGTACACGGCATCCAGCTCAGTCTGCCACTTCGCGTCCACGGCATCCCACTCGGCCTGCCACTTCGCGTTCACGGCATCCCGTTCAGTCCGCCACTTCGCGTTCACGGCATCCCGTTCAGTCTGCCGCTTCGCGTTCACGGCATCCAGCTCAGGCTGCCACTTCGCGTCCACGGCATCCAGCTCAGCCTGACACGCATCTATGGCAGACTGATTTATCACCGGCCGGAAGTTCCGCAGGCGGACCGCACGTGTATTCTCCGGTTTGTAGGTGAGAATGTGCTGTATCCTTACTTCTGGGAGTTCATCAGGCGGTATCGGCCTGACGTGTTTATTGTGCCACTGACACCATGCAGACTTGGCGTCGGGGTGCGCGGCGAAAGCAGCGCGGGCGTTTGCAGCCTCGGCTTCGATGGCGGCGGTAATGTCAGGAGTCACTTGTTCCTCTTCGGTTCATCCGGTTGTCTAATCTGGATGTTTCCGAGTTCCCTTGAAAACTTATCTGCCAGCGCGAGTGCTGCGCCATACCTTAACCTAGACACCAGACACTGTCCGGTAGTAAGTTGCCTTTTCCCGAACATTAGGTCAACATACCACCTAAATCGGTCAATCCTTGGGTCAAGGCTAGTTCGTTCTGGATGTAGTTTAATCCAGAACCGGGACTTAGTTTTTACCACGTAGACCTCAACTTCTTTCTTCTCCTCAACTTACTTAACAGACCCTAAACTAGGCAGCCTTCACCAAGGTTGGCTGCGAGGTTTTCCTCATCTTCAGCCGCGGACAGTTCCGCGGCCAGCATCTCAGCGTTACCCATTGCAGCTCCTTATATGCTATTGTCCTCCTCGAGGAAACCTTCGGTGGGTTTACGGGTCATATTAGCATTATGAAGTAGCCCACCAATCACCATCGAGTCGGACAAGTTATTAAGACCTACGATTCTAGTTGGTGGTAAATGTATTAGTAGTAGTGCACCATATCGTAATTACCTATCAAGTAGCCACTAGGAGCATACAAGATGGTTAACTGTAGAAGTTGAGGTGAGATATACTATATGCAGTAGCGTAGGTCTCACACGTTCCGAATTGTCAAAGAACCTGAGCCGGTACGCTCTGAGCGTAGCGGCGAACCTCCGAGCCGGCGCATCGGACGCGGCGGCGAACCTTACTACTATCCACTTCGCGTCCAGTAGCTAATTACGTGGGAGAGACCTACTCAGAACGGATGTTCGCCGTTGGCTACTCCTCAGTGATATTATCTAGATTTACTCGCTGAGTCATCTTTATCACATAAATGACCCGCTCATTGTAAATCCATGAGCACTAGAAACATATACATCTCGAAGTTCGTTCGAGAGTCCGTTCGGCTATTGTTGCCTACTTGTCTTTACGGACGGGGTCTTTAGTCCGCAGGGCGGGCTTCGGTGTAGCCCCACTCACTGTCAGGCGCTCTCCCAGTTGTCAATGAACAGTTAGAGATGCAAGGCCAAGTTATGGCTCTCCATTAGATTGGGTTCACCATACTGCATCAGGGAACCCCGCTCTCAGGTTTATGACTACCCATCTTGAGACTATGGGCCAGAGTCCCACTCGCAATTACATGAGGTATTCTCATGCACTGTGTGTATCTATATCCACACCGCTTGCATCTCCAGGTTGTCAAAGAACGGTAAGTGGTTGGCGTCCCGCAGGATTCCATAGGACGTTCGCGGTTTACTAAGTCGAACCAATTCGACGTAGTGGCAAATCAGAGTTAGTTATCTCTGGCCGCTACTGTTCCTACGTAGCTACGCTAGGCGTTCACTACGAGCCAACCACTCCAAATTGTCAAAGAGCTGAGCCGGCGCGTCTGACGCGGCGGCGAACGCCGGCGCGTCAGACGCAGTGGCAAACTACAAAGTTAGGCTTGGTGGTAGTTAACTCTTTCGTCCGTGCTATTCTATTGTTGCTTAGATGGGCAGTTCTGTTCCACGGTCGGATTTTACTTACCGCCTCGGATTTGGGAATCTATACCATCGCACCTGTGCTTAATTCTCAAGCACCATCACAGGATTTCTAGGGTAGTCGAGTTCGACTCACCAAGCCTAACTCCAAATTGTCAAAGAACAGTAGATGATATGTAGGAAACCCCTACTGGTGCTCATCGGGCGCACCGTTCTCATCTACTGTGCAAATTGTCAAGGAACGTAGGAGTGGTTCGGCGCGATAAAACAACTTGGATATACGTTAACATAAGGATACGGACTGGGCTCGCGTGAACCTTACCTTTCGTAACCTTAGCCTCGAGTCAGGTATATTTGTGAACCACTCCTAATTGTCAAAGACCAATGGTCGCTGTTGGTCAAAGCCAGTTTATCGGTACTGACGGACCATCAAGTATTATGTCAATGACCAACAGCTAGTGCTACTGTCCGCTCCGCGTCCAGTAGCCAATACTTAGTGATACTATCCGCTCCGCGTCTAGTATCGTCCTTCCCGGGGAAAATCGAGGTGAGTTCTTTGTCCATTTTGATATGAAGTATCTCACCTCTCACCACCGAGTTGGACACTCTCAGGTAATATCTGCGGGGCGTCCTCGATAGGGCCCGGGCCCGTAGGGCGCCCCGCGCACTCTCCGCTAGACCTGTTCGAGTTGACGACCCTGCTCGTCGAAGAACGCGATACTCATCTCCACGCTCTCGACTCCCTCGAAGTCAACCTCTATCTCACCATTGTCAATCGTCGTAGCCCTTTTGTCTTGGGCTCTCTTGACGATTGCCGCCACTCTGTTCGCCTTTGCCATCGGGACTGTCCTTTTCTGCGGCCCAAGTGACCGCATCTGAAAGCGCCTGAACTATGTTTTGAGCCGATGAACGCCGATTGACCCAGCCGTTAGGCTGGGTCAGTCGGTTCAGGCAATTACTGCCTGACGAACTCCCCGGAACCCTCGTTCCCGTTCACCCTCTTGAGCTCGACCTTGAAGGTGGCCAGGAGCGACTTCGCCTTTGCCCACGGCATGTAGTAGGCCTTGCCGTCTTTCTTGAGCTTGGCCTCGTGGGCCTTTTCGGCGGGGCTCATCTCGTACAGGACCGCGGCGACTTCGGACGCGGTCACCCGGGCGCCGGGCTTGAGACTCTTGACGTAGGTCAGAATCTCTTCCTTCACTTCTGCAGGTACCGAAGACCGGGTGCGCCGGCCGCCACGACTGGCGATTATCTGCTCAACTCTGCTTGGCATATCTCCTCCTGAGAGTTTTGTCTAACCATAGACACCCCGATTATCTCCCTGACTTGGCATTTCCAAGTCAGGCCGGGAGGCCTGCGGTCAGGCTTTCCGAATTGTCAAAGAGCAATCACAATCAATCACTTACACCCAATATAGGTCGTGACTGTCAACAATACACAAAATAATCATACATTGCATAAGTCCTTGTAAATCAATGACTTACACAATCTTGGGGCAATAACCAGCATATTGCCCTGTCAAAAGGCTGGGGCAATAATTGTCATTCATTCCCAGCGCTGTCAATCGTCTATGTTCCATTTGTGCCCCAGACTTGCCACGATTGCTTTGGGTGCATTATCATCCACTGAGACATACCATCCACCATGCCGGGGCATGAATTGATACTCTGCCCCTTGGAGGCCTGCTTGGGGCATTAGCTAACAGGCCGTCATTTGGGCAATAAGTGCAGGCCTGCCCATGGTATGATATGCTGGGGCATTTGATTAAGGATGGTCACTTTTGATTGAGTGCAGGCCTGCAGTGTATAAGAGGATGCAGGATGCGTGCCCGCGCACTCTGCGCAGGCACTTGACATCAATTAGACGAGAGCGCTATTGACACCCTTCGTAGTATCCTTAGTACTGTACTATTTGGCAGTATGTTCGGGTGTTTACGTAAGAACTCGCGCTTGTCGCACCCAAGATATTCGCAGGCGAATTCTCCAACTGCACCACTTCGACTTATGCCAGCGGTACAATGTATAATGAGCTGGAATTTATCTTCGCAGTGTAACTTATCAAGGAAGCGAACTATCTTGGCGGCTTGTTCTTCTGTAATAGGGTAGTACATCCTCTTACCATCAAATATCGGTTTGTCAATATCTGGAAATGATACGCTGATAACTCTATCGTGGTCCCGCATAAAGTACGAGTCTGATACTATATAACCGCTCTCAGGGTCAATTCTATCATCATTGATAGATATTATCCATAAGTACTTATAACTATCTACTGTCTCATCAGTTATTGAGTTATCACGCATGAGGGACCATAACGCAAGTCTAGGTAATATATGTATATCTTGCATTTAGTACGTCCTTACATATTACAGTCAGCCTTCACCTCTAGGAACGCAAGACGCCCTACGAAGGGCGTCTTGTGAGGAGGTAACAAGCTGCAGTCGTACTGCAGATGCTACGCGAGACGAGGCAGACGGAATTTACTTACCATTTATCTCCCTTAAAACTCGTATCTAACACTTTAATCTTACTTGGATATACTATATCTGCTGATTTTAGAATCTCGTCTGTATTATGTGGGTTCTTTGCGAAAGCGAGTGCCGCAGATTTAGCCTCAGCAGAACTTCTACCCAACACTTTAAGCCAAGCAACGGTCGGTATAAATACTTTGACGTAGTATTTACCTACGTCGCCAATTAGTTTTAGTATTGCCATCATATCTCCTTACTTTGCCGTCCTTATCAACTCTCTTAGCTTATCCATTGGCACCGAGTCCGGGCAAGTTGTATCATTTAGCTCCTTGTGGGCATATACAGCTGTCCTATTGACTCCAAGCGAGTCAAGTAGTCCGGCCATGAACGAGGCCGAGCGCCTTAGTTCTTCATCTGATGGTACTTCTTGACGCTTGCACACGAAGGCAAACCCTAAATACTTATCGTTGTATCCTCTGCAGTGAGCACCTGGTATGTTCATCGACCGGCCTACAACTAGTACAGTCTCACCATTGACACTCTCTTCACCAAAGTTATAGCCAATATCTAGCCAGCCTTTGCCTTCTGGTGGTGGTGCCATGTGGTATCGGCGAATTGCCGGCCAGTCGAGGCTGGGCCCGTCGTCGGACTCAGTGCAGTGGATGACGATGCCTTGCCATTTAATGCGCATACTAATCTCCTTGTTTCTTATATCTATGTATTACACCAAGTTCATCACAAAGTGCCTCGTACTCTTTTTCTAAATTAGGAAATTCACCAGGTACAACACGACTACGATATTTAACTAGATATGCGATATGCCTAGCAGTTATACCATAATAATCTGCTAAATCGTTAATCGAGACACCTTCACTATGTAGCTTGCGTATTCCAGAGATATCTTGAGTAGATAGCTTATGAATCCCATGCTCTTCGCCAAATTTACATCTATATTTACCTTCACCAAATGGAACACCAAGTGAACTTAGGTGCGCCAACTTAAAATGAGATAGGTTACAGCATAGTGTATTACCACAGGCGAGAGTTATTACCATGCCTTTTGGTATTACACCTTTAAATCTCTCCCATATCAACCTGGTAACGATACGCCGCTTGTATCCTTTTTGCGTCGTTTCCCACACAATAGGATATTTGTAGTCTTCGTAACCTGTAATTGGACCAGGCCATATCCAACACGCATTGGGGTCACTGGTATCTAGTCGAGCCATTACCCTTTCGTAAGGGTCTTTAGCAGCTCGTGGGTTCTCTTCTGGTCTGTTCATACCATCTACAATTTGCTCTACGTACTCATACAGTGCATAGTGTTCTTCTGCGCCTACTAGTCTCCTTGCGTATGCTGTTGATAGTAGCTGCGTATCAATTGTGTAGTCGAGTCTCAGCAGGCTTATGCGGTCGGCGTCCCATAGCTCGGCGGCAGGGTGCAAGTTAGTTATTAGACCACCACTAATTGCCTCACTTGCAGTATATCCACGCCAGTTATTATGGTGTTGTATGGCATCGGCTATACCCTTCCCATCTAAATACTCTTCACTAGTTGTTCGCCACTGTGGTATTACATCTCGTATTAACTTAAGCGCCGCGACATCACCCCTACTACCATGCAACTCATCCGACCACTCATCGGTCCGCTGGCAGTCGTGCAAGTATCCCGCGACCATGGCAGTTAGTACATCTGAGTCTTCCTCACCCGCTATCAGACCAGCCAGCAGCGAGACGATTCTTAAATGCTTGAGGCCGTGGTCCTCACTAGTAAATACAATTGTGCCGGTGGTCGGTATGCGTGGTAAGAGCCTCGCTTCTATAGTCTCTAAAATCGGGACTAACTCGTCTACGGACTTGTATACCAGCCCGTTCACCACGCTGTGCAGGTTCACTTATGCCTCTTGGCGGTCTTAAAGTCTACTGTCTCAAAGCTCGCGTACGCGTGGTTGACGACCTCCGTTCCTAATCCCCACCAACGGCTCGCCACTATGTCAACCGCAACCTCAGTTATTAGGCCCACGTCGTCGGCAAATAGGTCTTTTACGACTACATTGATTGGTGAGTCTAGCTTCAGACCAAAGAAGCTGCTTGATAGGTCTACGTCGTAGTTAACCGACCATTCTGGTTTGTCGTCTTGATACGAGACCATCGCCGAAGTCTTGTCGTTCTCGATAGTTATGACCAAGTCCGGAACATTCTCGTGCTCGCCACGTATTCTAACGTGCAGGGTCTTGATAGTATACTTATCATAGCTACCATCACATACTTGGAAGGTATTATTGTAGTTATCCTTAATCGGCCAGTTACCGAAGTAGCGGCTATGTAGGACTAATGTACGCATATTGCCTCCTATTATCTACTATTACCTACTAATGTCGTCTTGTCTAATTGGTTGCCACCATCTGCTCTGACAAACGTGGTCTGTAGTGTATCACCTGCGATGTCAACCAGCAAGTATCCGAAGAACCGGGACTCACGGTAGACCGTCCATGACTGTGCCGGTAGCCACTGTGTATTTGAGTACAACGTAGACCCAGCCGTACCGACCGTATATATATGAAGGTATGCTGTATCTCCCGACGATTTGACATAGGGCAACTTGCTATGCTCGTAGCCGTGGATATGGCCGAAGAACCCTGCAACTACGTTGCCATAGGCAGCATTAAACCGCTCGAGAATCGGTACGATGTATATTCGGAACAGACTATCGTCAGCAGAACCCTGCGCGGTCGTTACCGGTGGGCCATGGCTGGCGAAAAGAATGACCCTAACTCCGGCGATACTGTCTCGTATTAGAGTTTCCGTCGCCCAAGCCACGCGGTCTGCAATCGGCTGCGTGTAGTCCATGCAGTGAAAGGCAACATCCGTGCCGATATAGTAGCTACGGTGAGGTTCGACCCATACGTTCTGCTGATACGCCTTCCGATTCTCAAGGTCATGATTGCCGGATGACGAGATAATAGGGACGCCGAGGTGAGCGAAGATGCTGTTGACGCTATTGACATTGGGCCACTCCTGCGGTGCGCCGTGCGCCGTCCAGTCACCGAGGGATAAGTAAATGTCAGGCAACGGCCTTAGCGCGAGAATCGCTGGCGCAACCGTCAGGGCATACCGCGTCGTATTGCCTGCGTCACCCACAACAGCCACGCGTAGTGCACTAACTATTAGTAGTATGTTCATACCTTATGCACCTCCACAATATACTTCGCTGGCACGGGCCTCGCCGACGTGAACTCGACGCCTACGTTATCCAACCATTCAATCTGGTCCTCTTTAGATTTACTATACTTGACTATCTGATTATACATCTCGACCATGTCGTCAGAGAAGGAGATAAAAGACCAAGGTAACTCTAACTCTAATACGATAGGCTCATTAATCCCTCGTTGTATTTCTACTTTATGAAAGACCTTTATATCCTGTCGTATACAGTATTCAGCCTCGCCACCCATTTTAGCATACTGAGACGCCACAACGAAGTTAACCGTAAAGAACGATAGCGTACTTTGTCGAAATAAGTCATGCTCAGAGAAAATGTGGCGGTGAGCCATAGAAGGTGGTACACCAGCCTCTTTTAGTAATTGGAGAGTCAAAGCCGCAACATCTAGAGGTCTTATGCCATGGCGGCGTATATCGGGCAAGCGCGACGATGAAGTACCGTGGTAGAGTGTCAGCGTGCGGGCAAAGTCGTACCATTTAGGCATGGCGTGATACCCGCTTCAGAAACTCATCCAACCACCTAGAAGCCTTACCAATACACCCATATATTGCGGCTGTGATAGTCGGCGCGTCTTGTCGGAACTCTATAGTGAAAGACCCCTCTTCATCAGGATATACGTTGCCAAAGTCCAACATTCGTCGTGCAAGAGGCCACCAAGGGTCCGGGGTCTCCAATTCATCACCCTTAATGCTAAATCCACTGTGAGTGATAGTGCAGCTGAAAGCGGACCTAGTCGTCGACGTAGGTGTGTGTACTACATATCCATCATCCATATCTATATCACTCCACACCACAATATTGGATAGCCACTCTACTCCAGTATCTTCTGATATACTCACCAGAAACTCCTGCAGCGAGCCTACGGACTGGTCAAGGGTCACGCTTAGTTCCTTATTATTCTAGCGGCTGATGCGAGGATATTACTCACCTATTACTTTCTAATATATCCAGAGAGCACTCAGTTCTAACTGAATACCCATTTCTTTATCTTCAGCATCTAATTTAGCGATATGATTAATACAAAACTCGCTATTATGTAGTATATGTAATGTATAGCTACCTTCGGCGGAAGGTTCTGTTACTATTTTATATACATTATCAACGGCCCGTGGACTGAGATTAACTGTTATCTCACCATCTAAATCAACACCAAGTCTAACTACTTCTGATAGGAAGTCTCGTACAGTCATATATTACCTCTTTCCAAGGACATTACTCACCACGCATCTTCGCTGCGCACTTCTTGCAGTAATTATCACCACTCGGCGCAGCTGGTGTGATAACTACCTTCAGGCTCTATATCCTCTACCTCTAATACTCTATCCGTCTCCAGCTCCAGTGTGTTCTTGTCTCCGATGATTGAGTACCCAACACCAAGTACGACCTTACTTAGTATGTCACTCAGTACATCGGCCTCTGACGCATCCGGGTTAGCTGATTTCTCTTCTATGTAGTCGTTGACAATACCCGTAACCGAATTGTCGTCTAAAACTACAGTTACCTCACTGTCCATATCGAGGCCACCTTCACCATGGTCGGCGGTCTGACCTAACTCTGATAATAGCTGGCGGATGGTCATAGGTCACCTCGCGTAGCGCGGTAGGTGGCCTCAGCCCGGCGGATTTCCACACGACCAGCCGGCGTGTCGGCTACAAGTGCGAGGATTTCCCGCTCTCGGTTTGCTATCTTTAGCTGCATACAGATGACATCAAACGCTATCGCAAACCTGTTATCCTGGGCGGCATATCCGCCACCAAGCTCTTGGAGTCTACCGCCACACTCGGCGGCGGCGCGTTCAAGCGCAGGGTGCGGTCCCGCCGCCGCAGGGTTCGGCCGTATATCCTTGTCCGTCCACTCTTCTCCGCACTCTCTTGCTGACTGGTTATTCCACCACGCACTTATACTAACAAATGTCCACTGTTCTTCAGGTCCAAAGTGACCGCGCATTCTTTGAGTACGCTCAGCACAGCGTTGCGCTCCATCTGGAGTGCTGTGCGTATGCTTGCAAGCCATGTCGAACCTCGAAGCACCATTCAACCAGCACCCGGCACGACGAACGGCGACGTAAGTGGGCTCGTCGGAGGGGTTGCTGAGCTGGCGCGGAGCGGCGGCGAACCTTGGGTCACGCTGGCGCGGAGCGGCGGCGAACCTTGGGTCACGCTGGCGCGGAGCGTACGGGTTCGTATCTAATAACTCATCATAGTCTCGACCCTCATCCGTTTCATCAATAGGGTCGACCGAGTCTGCCGCTATTTTACCCTTTTCAGTCAATGACATTATAACCTGGCCATTGTCGCCTAGTCTTACATCAACTTCTCCATTCAAGACTAACTGATGCAGCGAACTCTTAAACTTCTCGTTGAACTCCGCTTCCGGTTTATTTTCATCAACCCAGCGATTGACAAGGTTAAAGAGCTGCGCCTGGCGTCTACTAAGCTCAGGGTTAGCTGCTGGCCGTATAGTGGGCCGTAGTGTTGGGTCTTGCTCCGGCGTCCACTCTCTAATGTATCTCGAATGTCGTCTCATAGTATCACCTCCTGTAGCGAGCCTATAATCTGGTCAGTGGTCATAAGCGCTCCCTTTACGGCGTGGCACTAGCACGATACCTGGTCCAGAGATATGACTAGATACTACCCAATCGTCAAGATGATAGAAATCTGCCATGTCTTGTGGTTGACGTCTACCGTAATAAACCGCGATTGCCCCAGTCGAGCCATACCGTTCTCCGGTTAACCCACGCTTCGTTAGTGCATCTACTAGTGTCATATATCCGCGACCCGACCTATGGAATGCCGTCCCATCCGGCAGTTCCAACCAGTCTGCATTATTGATACCCGTATCAACTAACCATCGTTCAACTCTATCTACAGCGTCGTCCCAAGATTCTCCTTCACGCTGCGCCAGACCAACCAACGGAGACAAAAGCGAAATACCATACCTGTCTCCGGCGTCTGATGTATGTCGGTATCTCTGTTGTCTATGCATCATAGTATTACCTCCTATATTCTAGTTCATCGAACAGCACGTACCACTGGTCATCTACGCCACTTATGAAATGGAATCCCTTGTAGCCGGCCAGTCGTGCGAACTCTGTAATCTTCTTGGAGTTGTAGGTTATAGCCTCTGTTGGACTATTAGTGATATACTCTGGATACTTTTCTACAGTAGCATTATACGCTAGTCTATTTATATTACCCCATGGTGTATCTTCAAACTTAATCTTCTCCCCTGTAAGGCTGTCGGTGAACTCCCAAAGTAGATAGAGCGGTTCTTCATCCACTAAGAGTACGTTATTGGGTAGATTAACTTTGGCGCTCGATACAACAGGACCAAATTGATATACAAACGCTGGGTCTGGTGATAAGTAGTAACCGATACCCTCGGTCGCGGTAAAGTCGTCGTTGATAGCGAAGTAGCCACCGCGGTATAGAGTAATTGTCTCTGGTGCGGGGTTATCCTTTGCTGGTATCTCTGTTACTCGTACATATCCAAAGATACCCGGAAATAATCTTAATCCTCGTTCAAAACAGATTTGTTCTATAACCTCTTTTGAAGGACCACGACCTTCTTCGATGTGATATACAGTTCCAAGTTCTTCTATATACTCGACAAGCCAGCGCTTTTGCTCTAGCCCTGGGTTGGTCTTCCGCCGACTAATATTGTCGGAGTATTCCATCCATGATACGCCTTCTGCAGCTCCACCGAGACTAATCGCCTCTCTGAACCCGCATAATCGCTCTGCTTCGTCTCGCGAGACCCATTCACCAGTTTTGTTATTCACCCAACCACAATAGTCATTAACACCACATCCTACAGGTAAGTCTTCTATATGGTTGGCTCGATACCTCTCTATAATATCACTATGTATGTCACTAGGCTTACCAACAACTATCTTACCACTGAGGGTCTTGATAGCAATAGTGTGATTATCGCGGAACCAGCGAGCGCGGGCACTGAGGCTCGCCGCTGCTCCGCACCGGCTACCAATGTCACCTGACATAGTTCATCCCACCAACTGCCATGGCCTCGCCAGGCCGCCTATTATCAACAGGCGTGCATGTATGTATGTGTGGGGGCAATAAAAACAACGTATTAATAACTATTACCTTAGGTTCGATGCCTTTATAATGCTTTTAGCCACTAATATTGTCTTTTGATGGCTTGATGTCATACTACTCATATCTCTATCGTCTCCCAGTTCTTGATAACATCTGGGGTAATTATTATATAACTATCGCGAGCGTCATCGCTATCACGGCCGGTAACTTTTACACCCTCAAATAGATTTTTATACACTATAGAATCATAGCCCTTTGATAATAATAGTTGTCTAATAGCAGCATATCTAACAACTGCTAGTTCTTCATAATTTCTATCATCTAAAGGTATATGTGCTATATTAAAGGACTCTTCACGACTGAATATTTTATTATCAACTAGAGCACCAAGCACTCTATTCCAGTGCCACATTCGTAAATCTGGCATCCTTAGTGGTTTCTTAAACTCGCAATCTACCACCATTACAAATCCTGTAGTCCGTCTACTATATGCCTGCTTACGAGTACCAACATGTAGCCCTAATCCGACTTTGCCGAGGTCTAACCCTTCGAAGTATCGGTTAGTGGTATGGTAATAAGTTGGGTTGGTCTCATGTCTAGTGCCTATAGTTTCCAAAAGCCTTAATGGAGACGCAGGGTTGCTGACTACTTTCCCTCTAGTTATTTGTGTCTCCTTGATACCTTTATACTCACTATGGGCTTTAATTGTAGCTCTTATAGTGTACGTCTTACCAACCTCTAACTCTGATACGCCAGATGCGAACCACTTAAATACTCTTCCTGCTTCGTCCTTGAAACTAACAATAGTTACAGGACCATATGTACCACCAATCTCGCGAGTGTTAGTAACAGTTAGATTAAATAATCCACGACCACCGACCTCACCAACATGCTCATTAACTATTGACGCTGTTTCGGTATCTCTCTGCAACTTTCTCTGGTATGCTGCAATGATTGACGCCGCTAGACCAAAGCTCCGCGCTTCTATAGCTTTTGAATTAGATATTACTCGTATATTCCATAGATAGTCATTATCAACGTCCTCTGGTATTGACTTGGCCCATATTAACGCGGTGGCTGATAGTAATTTATCTTGCTCACTAATATTGATAGTTCTTCTCCACTCATTAGCATAACTACTATTATCAAAGTAATATGTATATATACGCTCACTAGTGGATACTGGTTTCTTATCATACTCATGTTCCATGTGAGCCATAGCGCGACTAACCCAACCTTCAACGCGGATGATAGCTGCGGCTACGTCCATAAAATTAATCAGGCTATAATATGATACACCACCCCCACCAAATGTCTCTCTATCCTCTAAGTCCCCAAACTCTCGTCCAAGGTCTGATAATCTCTCAGCCCAGTCAGCTAAGGCATATGGGTCTGCATGACCTAAAAAGTCGCGTAGGCATGTTCTACCAACCTGTTTATAATCACCATTATCTACATTACGTATAATATACGTATCCTTACGCGCTCTCTGATAACCGCAGTGTTCACACTGCTGGCCGAGCGTTCGGAATCTATATGGTAACTCTTCAGTAAAATCAGGTGCCTTGCGCAGTACATTACCTTCATCTCCATGTTGAATTGTAGCTACGAACTGCCAACCAGCAATAATAGGAGATTCACCAGTTATAGAGACATTAAATACTTTATAATACGAGTCACCATGTCCAACTAACTGCTCTTCGCCTACTGTTAATATTATAGGTTCTGCGCCTATTTTAATCGCTATACGGTTCAACTTATCAACACGCTGATGGAGAAGACCCATATTTACTTCTGGAATAGAGAATGTAGTACGAGCGTGTTCTTCTATAGGTTTATCAGGATTAGTCTTTATAGGTACATACCCATGCTTAAGCATGTAGACCCCTATTCTGCACGGGTCGCTCTTCGACCTTTCTATATGCCCAAACTCCCAGCACGGCGTCTCTTTATACCAAGGATAGTCGTGTATGGCACAAGAGTACACACCGGGCTTATCACCTCGTAAGTGCGGACAATGGACACCACTCTTCTTACATATTACATTACCTTCGACTGCGCCGAGCTCAGGTTCTTTAACTATGACTACGTCATAGTTAATGCAGCAGTAACCGCAGCGAAGGCAGCGCATACTACTTACTGCGCCATCCGCCTTGTAATACCGCCTGCTATTATTAGACCTATACCACTAACTAGCTTCACGATAGCCTTGGGCTTCTTGTTGAACATCTGCACAGCGCCCCAGCCGGTCAAAGCGACCCCAACAAGACTGGCGCCGTAACCAACCCAAGCTAAAGGTGGTGTACTCCCAAAAGCCTCTAGTGTCTCCGGCATCCCTGCCACCGCCGCCGGGTTCATCGGGTTGACCGGGTCTATGTAAGATATCTCATTGGACTTGGGGCCACCCATAATATAATAGTCCGGGTCATCTTGACCATAAGTCCGATTAGGGTCGTATCGTAAGTAGGTCATAAATCTACTCCTTCATCTAAGAACCCTTCTTGCTCGGGTTCGGGTTCTTCATCTTCATTATCTTCTTCTGTTAGTTGCATCTCACGGATGCACCGCGGGCACAGACCGTCTACCAACTCAGATGGTATGTACGGCCTACCACACTCTATACAGACTATCTTAGTAGCCATAGTAACTCGGGTCTGGCGGTAAGGCCTTACGCCTCGGCTCCGATGGCGACAGTTCACAGTACTCACAAACCGCCGTACCAACCTGCCTGCACGTCGAACAAGGGTCACTATACTTACGTTCTGAGTCATCTAAGTCATAAATGGCCCTAACGTCTGCCGAACTACACTCTGGGCACTTGACATCAACTACGCCACTACGCTCCGCGCCGCTATCCGCTTCGCGGCTAACGTCAAAGTCGACATTGCAGACGTTACAGGTATAAGGAAGATATTTAGGAGATATGCGAGTGTGGGGGTTGGCTACTGGACGCGTAGCAGACAGTAGCGTTGGGTTCAGGTGGCGCAGTCTCATCTGTGCCATCCTTATCAACCTGTTTGGCTTCCTTTCTTCTCTCATCGCCTTTATGAACCGCCGCATCTTGTCAGGGTCAGTTATGCGATTAACTCGAGTCTCGAGCTGGTCGTCAGTCATGTAGTCGAGCCGAGCATACTCGTAGTCCATGGGACTATCGACGTATCTCTTCTTACCAGCTATCATAATGTGCGGGTTCTTCTCGGCTCTGTTGTACTTATTAACTATCTGCTTAGCATACCAGAGCCTCTCTGTGTAATCTTTACCAAGCTCTGGAAATGCTTCTGCTAAATGAGGTCCAGTCATCTCTGGCGTGGCTATTAACCCCTTAGTATGCTCATCAATCCAGGTTATGAACCTCTTCATCTGTTCAGGAGTAAATGAAGGGTTCTTCTTGACCCGTAGGTCGTCTATAGGTCTATCTATAGTGGATAGTGAGGACGCAGGCCTATTACGTTCAAGCCAATCCTGCCGCCAACTAAGCCACTCATCTGGTTTGTACGGCTCTTTAGGAATACAGGCCAATCCATTCCATGCCTCCGTAATAGCGCCCTTCAGCAGCCTAACATCTGCACTATCTAGAGCATCCAATGAGCGTGCATCCTTGTATCGTTCAAGCCAATCCTGCCGCCAGTCGAACCACCTACTCGGCTTGTAGGGGTCGGTAGGTATACATGCTAAGCCGTTCCACGCCTCCGCAATAGCACCCTTCAGCTGTTCAGGAGTAAATGAAGTGTTCTTTTCAACCCGGGCGACACTAATATAGGGATTAGGTCTAGCTCTTGTAGAGCACCGCGCGGCGGGCAACTGAAATACATCCGATGGTATCTCGAAGAATATATTATCTGAGGAAAACCATGCTGTACTACCATACTTCTCTAATTTAACCTGGAAGGACTCACCTTTCTTTATATATAGGGTATATTCTCCTTGGGTATGCTTATAAGATTTGAGAGCGGTTATAGTGACTGGTTGACCACCACCAGTCTCATCGGTGTATGTGTGGATACGGGTGATAGATGGATTAGCATTGGTGCGTGATGTAAATTCCCGTTTCCAATCCTCAACCGAAGCATAGGCCGATGCTCTCTGTTTCCAATCTTCGTATGTTGAGCGGCGCATCCAGTTCTTTATTGTCTTTGGGAATGTCCATCTGTCGGTAAATATAGGTGTTAGAATTTCAACTTCAAATCCCGGATTTCCGTACTTCGACTTAGCCCGCAGTGGGATAATCCAAATAAGTACTTTCGCAGGGTCATTGGGAATTGGAATTCTGCCAGGATTGGCTACTGGACGCGCAGCGGACAGTAGCGTCGGGTTGGGTTGCGTAGCAGACGACTGTAGCTCAGAGCTCGGCGGTCCGAACGTCCTTTGTAACTTACTGTAGTACTGTGGGTCTTCCACCAGGTGGTCTCGCGCTATGGACTCGGCGACTACCCAATCGTCTGTATGCTCTCGTTCCTCTTTAATACCCATTGCTAGTTCAAGTGGGTCGAAATCACTGTAAGGCGCGTCGTCGTGCATACCTATCTTAACTGGCCGGCCAAGGAATTTGGTGGGCTTACCAGCTCTACCGGGACGAGGGTGGTAGAGAACTGGGTTCTTAGTTACCTTTTTAATACGTTTCTTCATATATTACCTTCTTTCTCCAAATCTATCACTAAATCTAACGATGTTACCGCTGATACGTCCCAAATTACGCCGGAGCCAACGTCCCAGGCGTTAATCCAACTACAATGACTATCTAAATGTAGTCGCCGAGCTACTTTTGAGCTAATTTCGAGACCACTCCAGTATTTAGATATATCACCCCAACGTAAGACGTGGCCACCAAGTACGCGCTCTTCTAGTCCGAATCGTCTAGTGAATTGGCGAGCATCAAGTGGAGTCTGCAGAACTTTTATCTTTGATAGGTCTATTTTAACCTCGTACACAAACCGCGGCATCTTTCCTGTGTGCCAGTCGTAGTAGTCGAACTCTAACCACTCTGAACCTAAGCTATACCAAAATGGAGAGTGTTCCTTAAACTTACGCCATGTAGACTTATAGGGCTTGAAGTCGTACGCGCCTTCAAGAGACGCTGCCTTAACTAAGCTAACTACAAGAGATTCTGTTGAATGGCAGCGCTTATTGGGGTCAAGTCGCGCTATTAGAACCTTAAATCGCTCACTAGGTACTACTCGCATAATATAACTTTACGAGGGTCTATCAGTATCTCTTCCTCGCCTCTTCCCTTGAAGTATGCTACAACATCTTTCTTGTGAGCCGTGCCCGTCAAAACTATATCCTCACCCCTCATCCTTTGCCGCCTTGAAAACCATATAGCTATCTCCTTGTCTAATGTCCAAGACCATCCTCTACGGTTATGCGAGGAGCAACCCCGATACAGGGTCAAAATGTCGGGTAGGCCAGCAAGAGCTATTCGTTCTTCTTCTTCCATCAGATTTTCCCTACCTGGCCTACTCGAGGAAATTAATCGGGTCGCTAATGAAGAAAATTGCCAGAAGTTCTCGGTGTCAACTAGTATACTACCTAATATTGACCAGTACTCATCATCGGAGAGTCTATGAGCGATAGACTCAAATATATTCATGCGATATGGTCGCACAAACATAAATACGTAGCCGCGCCAGTTACCTTCTATCTCTAACATAGCTAAGTATTCCTTCTTTTTCTTGAGTTGCCAGTTGACCAGCGCGTTCTGCTTTGGCGTATGGAACAGATTATAAATCAACGGATGACGAAGCATAATACCTAGCTTAGGGTCTTCACTTAAGAAAGGCACTAACTCCTCGTCTAGCTCTTCACGGCGGTTGAGAGCGGCCGTAAACTCGGCGTTATGGTCTCTAGGGTCCATATGAGTTACTACTTATACTAGTGCGGTATCCCTTGTGGGTTTTTACCTTCTACGAACTTCTTTATCCTCTGCCCCGCCGGCTTCGCCGACGGCCACAGAACGTATATCGCTAGACCAACAACCGCGAGCCAGGCTATGTCCCCTATGAAGCCGGCCGTAGACGGTTGGTCGGTTATACTATACTGACCTAACCCGCCGTACTGAGTCGGCCTATATCGCGTATTGTCTACGTTACCTATGTATGTCATAACTATTCTCCTATCTTAGAGCTAAACAAAAACTTACCAGCTAACATTGCTACTATACCTATTGCTAAGTACCCACCAGAGCTCCTTAGCTTAGACTTACTCTTTTCGAGCGACTTCATTACACCTACGCCACCAACATATGCACCAGCAATCATAAGAGCCGCGCCGGAGATATTAACTAGCGTTGAGCTGAGCTTAACAGCCGGGGCAACTTGACCTAATCCGACGCCACCTGACCGAGGTGTTAAGTATGTCAACGTCTCCTCCTGTACCATCTTACGACTACTATGATACCAATAGCAACTAGCCCAAGGGTTACCCATGGCACTTTCTTCGGCTCTTCTGGCGGTTTTGGTCTCAGAGCCTTATCACCAGATTCATCAACCGATGGCGTCCCATACACTACCGTAGACGCTGCACCACTAGAATCACTCTTAATACCATCGTAAGAGATGGATGCACCAGTATCATCGTAGGTGTTGTAGACAGCATCGGTGAGAGCGTCGTAACCTAAGTCGTTCATACTACTTCCTCCTAATAAGAAATAACCCAACACCGGCTAATAATACTATTCCGCCCACGAGCAACCAATTAACACTCGATGTTGGTGGTATAGGGGCCACTCGTGATATGATGGGCGTATATACATCTGGTATTGCCTCTGGTAATACCTCTGGTACTACCTCTGGTATAGCCTCTTCAGTCTCTTCCGCTGAACCACCGCCGCCACCAGACTCACCAGAACTACTTGATGGTACGTAACTAGGTGGTGTATATACAGGTGGCTCCTCTGTTGGCTGCGGTGTCCTCGGTGAGGATATAAATCCCCTCGGTATAAATACCCTTGGTATAATAATATTAGGTTCAGTCTGCATACCCGGTGATACTATACCTCTAGATATCACTGGTCTAACAATAGGTATAGTAACTGGAGTAGTAACTCTAGACACTGGCAACACGACTCGTGCTACCGTAGTCTTGGTCATATCTATCGCCTCGAAGTATGCCGTACTACCTCTTTTCCATGCGCACCGGCCACCACCTACTGACTAACCTATCTACTTCTTCCTCGTCGTCTCTATTTACTGTAATACGTATTGGATAGCCATTATCGTCTTGCGGCAGTATTATAGTCGCGTACTCAATCGTTAATATTTTTAAATCTCTATGGGCTCTACCTAAGTCTTGAGGTCTTTCGAACCATAGAAAGTACGTAGTCTTACCGTAGGTAGTATCTTTATCTGCAATAGCTAAGGGGTTCTCTTCCATATGCACTCCTTGCTGTTTCAGGGCTTCTTTCATAGGCTTCGGCTTAAAATGATAGTCGCGCTCCATACCTAGACTAGACCATACGATAGTAGTCTCTAATTCCTTTAGACTAACATACCCCCATTCGTCGTAATCCGGCGTCATGGGAGACAATACGTAGCCATATAATGTATCATCACCGTCGAACTCTGTAACGAAGAACGTATACCGCCCGACTGGGGAGAATATCTTGACGTAAGCGATAGCGTTCATGCCTTGACCATCAGTAACGCCTAGTTTAGGGAGCCGACGACGGTCAACTTTAGTTAATAGCATCATATTATGAACCAATTACTTCCGTCTGATATAACAGTTATACTATCCCACCGTTGCAATGTCTGAGTTGCCTCGCCATCAATAGTCTGACCACCGCTAGTAATTAATCTTACAATGTGAATAGTTGCATCAGTTCTTTTTACTGTATAAGTTTTACCAGTTACACCAATTGCGGTCGGTAACGTAATATCAATAGCTGCACCTACAGCTGCAACTATTATTGTATCGTCTGTCGAAGTAAGTGGATAGCTCGCATTCTTTGTGAATAGACTGTGAATAAGAGGTATTGATGATACTGGAGCATTCTCCCAACGTGACCTTGCGTTGACGTATACTAATATATCACAGTCATTAAGCGTTGTTGGGTCTCCAACATACGCGAATACTCCTCCACTTATAGTCTGAACATTAGCTATTAGGTATGTAAATCTAGGCATAATTTCGCCCCTATCTCATCTGTTCTCTGTAGACGCTTTCCATATTCATAAATCGAATATTACCCTTAGCTTCAACGTAATCAACTAAAGCTATTAAGTCGCTCTGTAGCCACTCGTTCGCACCAAGTGGACCAACCAGTACGATTTTATGTAGCATTAGTATTAATACAGCACTAGTCATACCAGCTAATGTATCTATCCACAATTTAGCAGTTGGTAGTGAGGTTGTCTCCGATATGCCGCGTATATTCTGTTCTCTTGGTGTGCTAAATGGTAATGTAACGAACCCAGTTGTAATCTTCCTTCCGGTATACATCCCTTGCGTTACCATAGCCCTATCGGTATCGTTATCATACCCACCGTAAGGATACGA
>Ga0315289_10001913_pt1 | contig 32285 bp, 27 predicted proteins | sample YL17G11_40_MG_FD_203452 | JGI IMG/M metagenome (GOLD analysis project Ga0315289, IMG submission 203452) | Sediment microbial communities from Yellowstone Lake, YNP, Wyoming, USA - YL17G11_40 | ecosystem: Environmental > Aquatic > Freshwater > Lake > Sediment | place: USA: Wyoming | collected... | reverse complement strand
TACCTCCGGTTAATTGTGGTTCCGACTAAACCACAAGGTTAAATGTTTCACTCTATCAACAAGGTAGCCTCTTAATTCTTGCAAGACAAGCTAATTAAGATAGTATGGTTATACCATAGTAACTACGAGGCTTTGGCCGGTAACCCAACTAATGAACACTAAAAATGCAGGACCTCATCTGTCAATAAGGGAAAAATTAACACCCGCACAAAGAGCTACGCCTCTTCGCCTTACGATAGATCCTGGCTTCGTCCACCACAGAAAAATTCAAACGGTTATTGGTTCATTAGGGATGAATTCCATTGACAACGCTATCAAGGAACTGCCCGATTCACCCGATTGGGTAAGAAACGTTCGGATCGATCATATTTATACTCAGGCTTTATTACTTTTTTGCAACCAATTAGGCATAAGACCTCTAAGTGACATTCTAACATCAGAAACAGTTCACTTATTTTGCTCAACTGAAAAAGTTAAGCCATGTCATGACATCATTGATACAGAAAGAGCAATAAGCGTTTGGGAACCCCCCTTTGATTACCACAAAAGAGTAGAATTCCACTATTCAACTCGAAATGTTGTTGGTGATACACTTCGTTTGCGGCTTCATCAAGGGACTACAATTTCATTAGTAGCTCAGCTATATGAGGTCGAGAATGAGGTAATAATTTTCGAACCACTGGTAATGGGTTTCCCTTGGTTAGTTAGTGATAGCAATAATCTTGACTTCGGTATTTCATGGTGGGGCGGTAGTTTCTTTGAAAACTTTGTTGAAGACTTTGATGAATTTTCTAAGGTTTCAGATATTCCAGTACCCGCAGACTCTGAGCCAATGAAAATCATTTCGGAATCGGCTTTCAAAAAATGTTTGGCTATGATTTTAGGTGATCACGCACAGATTGACTGGGGCGGTGAAGTTTCTGACTATTTTACGTCACACCTGCACTTAAAAGGAAACCGTGTTAAAGGAGCTTTTCTGCTTAAAGGTCCACATAATTTTAAACCAATGGGGTTAAATCATCTTGGCAAGAATAATGATCAAATTGTCAGACTATCACATGAACCCGCTGATGTTCTTATTGTTCAGCATTGTCATGATATTTTGCCTCCGGTAAGGGAGACATTAAGAGCGTTTGCTGTACAGCCATCTAACCCGAGAAGATATTGTTTAATTGATGGTAGAGACTCTCTTAGATTGTTATATGCATACGATATGTACAAGAAAGCCTTAGAGATCACCGAGAGTGAAAACAGGGTCTAATAAAGCACTCCAGCGAATGGGCGGTTGCCCCCACTGATTTTGGTTCGTTAGCTAGTGCCACTACTTAAACTAATAGGACAGAGTCCCGTGCTCCTGACACTAATCATTTGTCATGTGTGCAGGGCATCTGATTTACACCTCACCCTCTGTTTCCCCCTCTCCTTAGTAAGGAGAGGGGGACTAAGGGGGAAAGGTCTTAGCTGTTCATTTGTCAGGTGCGCAGGGCATCTGAACTTCGAGGCTGGGCAATCTTTGTTAATTTGTCCTTTGCATTTATCTGAATCCTCAGTATCGTTTTCACCGTATAATCCAATAGACCACAAAGGAGGAGATGAACATGGACAAAAAACTTTATCGTTCCCGAAGAAATTCGATGATTGGGGGTGTATGTGGAGGACTGGGGGAGTATCTTAATGTCGATCCCACCATAATGCGACTGGTGGCGGTTCTTTTGGTCTTTGCAGATGGCATCGGTTTGATCGCCTATATAATCTCCTGGATAATAATCCCTCGTAACCCGGAGATAGAAGCAGAAATTGTCACTTCCGAAAGATCTGAGCTTAACCGACTTCTGCCCGGTTTGGCATTGATCCTGTTAGGTTTGATTTTCCTGTTGAATAACCTCATCCCCTGGTTTCGTTTCAGGTATCTCTGGCCTTTAATTTTGATAGTTTTGGGAATTTTCATTTTAATTAAGGCTCAAAGAAAACACATTTCGTCTTAAGATCGGTCTTGTCCGAAAACGGGATTCTGCGGAAAGGAGAGTGAAGCATGAGAATCGGAAGAATCAGAAGTGGGGTAATACTTATATCCCTTGGAATCGTTTTCCTTTTAAATAATCTGGGTTATGTGCCCTGGGTGGTCTGGTTAAGAATCTTATCTTTGTGGCCCGTCATCTTAATCGCCATTGGTATCGAAAAAATATTCGGAAAAACTCGCCTGTCCTTCTTGACCATTTTGTCACCTCTTTTGTTCATGGCGGCAATCTTGGGTCCCGCTTACTTTTCCGCAGGAGTCGGAGAGAAGTGGGAATGGGGAAGGGCTCACCATGCTCCCGAGCGATATCAATGGAGCAAGGATTTAGATACCTCTGTGGTAAGGGTGATTGCCACGGTCCAGCTTAGGGCTGGGAATTTGGAAATTTCATCCGAATCTGAGAAGTTGATCTCCGCAAAGCTGGACTTTTGGAAAAGAAAACCGATCACCACATATGAATATTCAGGTTCTGACAGCACAGCTATCATAGAGATCAGAGATGAAGAGAGGGAATGGAAAGGATGGTTTGGGAGAGGATGGGGTGAAAAAGATTGGGCGATTGGGTTAACTGATAAGATTCCTCTTAGTTTAAGAATCGATGCCAGAGCCACCGAAGGGGAGTTGAATCTTTCCGATTTAAAGCTAACTGAATTGAACTTGGATATCAAAGCCGCCAACTTAAACATCAAATTAGGCGATTTGGTGGATCAGGTAGAGGGAAGAATAGAGTCGGACGCCTCCAGGCTTTCTCTTTTGATACCGGAAAATATAGGTCTTAAGATCGAAAATCATGCCGAATTGACCTCTACCAGTTTTTCCAACATTTCCATTATGAAATATGATAACATATACCAAACCTCCGATTTTGATCAAGCCCCCAAGAAGATAATCCTCTCTTTAGAAGGATCGGTTACCAGATTAGTGGTAAAGTCTTATCAAAAATCGGAAAGCATTTGAGTAGATGATATGAATTCCTGACCTGTCGACCCTTTTTACCTGAAGCGTTTCCTTCCTGAACAATTTCTCTCGGAACAAAAAACCTACTTTAAAAATCTAAGAACCCTTGCTTTTTTGAGCAGGATTTAGTAATTTGGGTACATGCTCAATAGGAGGATTTATGGGAAAAAATTCAGCTTTAAACGACCTTTTTGAGAAGTGGTGTGATGATTATCGTTCAATGAGCATTGACACCAGTAAGTTCTCTTATGATGGCATTATATCGCGGAGCCAAAGCTTTACACTTCGTCCTGAGACTCAGTGTCGAAGGATGCCTTGGTGGCAAGCCATGAAGGCTTGCCTACGCGTGAACCATTGATTCCACCTTTAGAAAGAAAGAAATTAAACTTTTGTTAGAATATAGATTTGGCGCGTAGCCAAGGTTTTATGCCTTGGTAGCAAGCCGTGAAGGCTTGCCTACGCGTGAACTATTGATTCCGCCTTTAGAAAGAAAAAGATTAAACTTTTGTGACAATTCAGATTTAAAAAAGAGTTGGAGGTTAATATGGAATACACACCTGTAAAAGCCCCCAGAGGAAATGTCATCTCTTGCAAGGGATGGCATCAGGAGGCGGCTTTGAGGATGCTGCAGAATAATTTGGATGAGGAAGTGGCAGAAAAGCCGCAGGAGCTCATCATCTATGGCGGCTCCGGAAAAGCCGCCAGAAATTGGGAATGTTATCATGCCATCGTCGAAAGTCTTAAGAATTTGGAAAATGACGAGACCCTTTTGATTCAATCAGGTAAAGCGGTGGGGATATTCAAGACCCATACTTATGCGCCCAGAGTTTTGATCGCTAATTCACTTTTAGTCCCGGCCTGGGCAACGTGGGAAAAGTTCAGAGAACTGGAAAGATTGGGATTAATCATGTTCGGTCAGATGACGGCGGGAAGCTGGATTTACATCGGCACCCAAGGGATATTGCAGGGGACTTATGAAACCTTGGCAAGTGTGGCAAGAAAGCATTTTGGCGGTGATCTTTCAGGAAGATTCGTTCTCACCGGTGGAATGGGAGGAATGGGGGGTGCTCAACCTTTAGCTGTTACCATGAACGGGGGCGTGGTCTTGGACGTAGAGGTGGACAAGAAAAGAATCGAAAGGAGACTCTCCAAAGGCTTCTGCGAAAAGATGACCGATAATCTGGATGAAGCGCTTAACTGGATTCTGAAAGCCAAGGAGAAGAGAAAACCCCTTTCTGTGGGATTAGTAGGGAATTGTGCGGAGGCTCATCCGGAGATATTGAGAAGAGGGATAATCCCGGATGTGGTCACAGATCAAACCAGCGCCCATGATGAGCTAAATGGATATGTGCCCGCAGGAATCCCTTATGAGGAAGCATTGAGATTAAGAAAAGAAAACCCGGAAGAATATATCAAAAGGTCGATGGAGTCGATTGCGGTTCACGTGCAAACGATGTTGGGATTTTTAAGGCAGGGAGCGGTGGTCTTTGATTATGGCAATAACATAAGGGGTCAAGCTCAAAAAGCAGGAGTTAAGGATGCTTTTGATTATCCCGGATTCATCCCCGCTTATATCAGACCTTTGTTCTTCGAAGGAAAAGGACCTTTTCGCTGGGCGGCACTCTCAGGCGATCCAGAAGATATTTATCTGACGGACAAAGTGGTTTTAAGGGAATTCAAGCAGGATGAGCCTTTGATTCGCTGGATTAAGCTTGCCCAAAAAAAGGTTCCGTTTCAGGGACTGCCCGCACGCATCTGTTGGTTGGGATATGGGGAAAGAGCACATTTTGGAGATATAATTAATCGGATGGTCAAAAGAAAAAGACTCAAAGCTCCCATTGTAATCGGTCGAGATCATCTGGATTGCGGTTCGGTGGCTTCTCCCTATAGAGAAACAGAAGGGATGAAGGACCATTCTGACGCCATAGCCGACTGGCCCATTTTAAATGGTCTTTTGAACGCTGTCTCTGGTGCATCCTGGGTCTCTGTGCATCATGGTGGAGGTGTGGGGATCGGCAATTCTATTCATGCAGGAATGGTTATAGTGGCGGATGGCTCGAAAGAGATGAAGATCAGATTAGAAAGGGTCTTGACCAACGATCCCGGAACCGGCGTTGCACGGCATGCGGATGCAGGTTATGATGAAGCTATTAGGGTCGCCAAAGAAAAAGGGATAAAAATTCCAATGCTGAAAAAAGAAGAAAACACAAAAGGTGCTGAAAAAAAGACAAATAATAATGTAGGTATGTAAAACTTACGCGTGGAGTTTACCCATACCCAAGCAATATTCGAATTCAGGAGGAATTATCATGCATGAGAAAAAAGTTAAGATATTGCTCGATCTCCCGGATGAGGAAGGAGTTTTAGGTTTTGATAATTATAGGGATGCCTTAATAAATATAATCAAAAGCACAGACCCAAGATTTACTGTTGGAATCTTTGGAGGTTGGGGAACAGGCAAAACCACTTTAATGAAGATGATGAAAAAGAAGTTGGATAAAGAAAGAGATATAACGGTTTGGTTCAATCCTTGGCAATTTGAAAAAGAACGCCATTTAATGGTTCCTTTGCTTCAAACACTGAAGTTGGAATTAAAAACTAAGTACAAAGATCAAGTGGAGCAAAGTATCCTGGATAAACTGGGGAATATAGCTGATTCTATGGCTAAAAGCATTAAACCCGAGATAAATTTGGGAATAATTAAAACCTCTTTTAATGCAAAACAGTTTTATGAAGGGAAAAAAGACTTTACCTCTTTGTATTTTGAATTGAATCAGAATTTAAAAGATATTATTAAACATATCAAAAAAGATCGGATTGTAATTTTTGTTGATGACTTAGATAGGTGTCTGCCCGATAGAGCACTTCAAGTTTTGGAATCGATAAAACCATTCTTAGATGCCGAGGGTTATGTTTTTGTTATAGGTTTAGATAGGAGTATTATTGAGAAATGTGTAGACTGGAAGTATAGCAAACAATCTGGAATCACTGGAACTGATTATATAAAAAAAATGATCCAACTACCTTTCAATCTACCAGGATTAAGAGAGCAAGAGATTAAAAGTTATGTCCAAAGGTTAAAATATCAGTTGAAGGGAACAGCTATAGAAAAACATCTAAGAAAATATATTGACATAATTTCAAGGGGAGTAGAAGCAAATCCCAGAGAGATAAAAAGATTTATTAACAATTTTATTTTGGTTAATCAAATAAGCGCTGGGGAAGCCGAGCCCGCTAAGCTATTGGTGGTTTTGATAATCCAGTTCCGATGGGAAGAACTTTTTAAAACAATAGCCACTTACAAAAAAGATTTTCTAGATAAATTGAAATTTTATATAGAAAACAAAGATAACATAAATATCGAAGATGACAACGAAGTCAAGACATTTAAGCAAAAATGCAGTCCACATTATGAATTCTTTACTTTATTAGAGAGCCATCCCTTGTTTAACTTCTTAGGTAGTGAAGAAGGTAAGATATTATTCGAGATTGAAGATTTAGACAGGTATATTCATTTTTTCAAGGCGGTAACAATACCAGAATTAGAAGTAGAGATTCGTACAATACAGCAGCTAACAACTTTATTAAGAGAAGAAAAAAAGGAGGAATTTAATAAAATCCGACAACGTCCTTGGGTTAACCTAGTGGGTGTTATTCTAGCTTGGGCTGACTTATGTGGGGTTGACTTTAGTGGAGCTTATCTACGCGGAGCTGATCTGTCATACGCCGATCTCATTGGGGCTAATCTGTCTTTGGCTGATCTTAGTGGAGCCAATCTTAGTAGAGCTGATCTGAGCAGAGCTGACTTGACTGGAGCTAATTTAAATAAAATTGTTGCTGACGATTCCACTGTTTTTGACAAAACAATCATTGTGGGAGTTAGAAATTTATCAAGGAAAATAAGAAGTACACTATATATTGAGAAAGAGGATGGCATTGAAAAGGCTACGAGCATAAGGGGTATGAAGAAAACTTAAAGGGGAACTTCAGCTCCGCCCCTACAGTTGGAGAGAAACATCGAATGGATAACTACATGAAAACTAACTTGGATCTCTGGAACGAATGGACCCCAATCCATGAGAAATCAAAATCCTATGATCTGGACGGATTTAAGTCAGGCAAGTCATCGCTTAAATCTACAGAACTTGAAGAGTTAGGAGATGTCTCAGGTAAGTCATTGTTACACCTGCAATGCCATTTTGGGATGGACACCCTGTCATGGGCCAGGCTTGATGCTAAAGTAACTGGCGTAGACTTTTCTGATAAGGCGATCACACTAGCGAAATCTCTAAGCAAAGAATTAGGAATAAAGGCTGACTTTCTCTGCTCAAATATCTACGATCTTCCAAAAGTATTAACCGGCAAGTTTGATATTGTGTTCACGTCCTATGGGGTCTTATGTTGGCTTCCAGATATATTTGGATGGGCAAAAGTTATCGAACATTTTCTTAAGCCGGGAGGAACTTTTTATATAGTTGAAGCCCATCCTTTTACTAATGTTTTTGAAAATGAGAGCTATACTAAAGAGTTGAAACTACATCATACTTATTTCTATTCTACCGAACCAACCAGATACGAGCCAGATGGCTCTTATGCTGATAGAACTGCTAAAGTTGTTAATCCCTCGTATGAATGGACTCATAGTCTCGGTGACATTATTAATGCGCTTATTTCTGCTGGCTTAAGAATCGAATTTTTGCACGAGTTTCCTTTTTGTAATTACGACCATTTTCCATTTTTGGAACAGGGTGAAGATAAAAAGTGGAGATTAAAAGGGAAAAAGGAGACCATTCCACTGATGTTTTCGCTCAAGGCAATAAAAACGTAGGGGCGGAGCTTCAACTCCGCACTTTGGAGTGTCAAGCTTCAGCTTGACCGGGCGGTGGAAGGGAAAAAAGAAACAGGCGAATCTAAAGATTCGCCCCTACGTACCTGATTAAACATATTATGAAATCAATCCACTTAATAATCCAGAATACTCGTCAGCTTCTGACCTTAAGATCAGATCAAAAGGGTCCCCGTAATGGTGAGCATTTAGAGGATTTGGGGATAATTGAGGATGGAGCGGTGGCAGTCTCTGGGGATAAGATTGTGGCGGCGGGAAAGACCAAAGATGTTTTGGATAAGGTTAAGATTGGTAAGAAAACAAAAATCATCGATGCAAGAGATAAAGTGGTTTTGCCTGGCTTTGTGGATTGTCATACTCATCCGGTTTTTGCCAACACCAGAGAAGATGAATTTGAGATGAGGATAAAAGGAAAAACTTATCAGGAAATTGCCGCCTCTGGTGGAGGAATCAAATCCAGCGTCAAAGCCTTAAGATTAAAATCAAAAGAAGAGTTAATTCAATTAGCTCTCCCTCGTCTGGACAGAATGCTATCCTACGGAACCACAGCCATTGAAGCAAAAAGTGGCTATGGTCTCTCATTGGAAGATGAGATCAAGATGCTGGAGGTGATAAAAGAACTAAATAAAATTCATCCCATCGATTTTATACCCACTTTCTTAGGAGCACATGAGATTCCTGAAGAATACAAAAATAATAGAAAAGAATATGTCAAACTGATCATCGAAAAGATGATCCCCGAGGTGGCAAAAAGAAAATTGGCTGTCTTCTGTGATGTCTTCTGTGAAAAGGGGGTTTTCGATATCGAGGAATCGAGAGAGATTTTGAGGGCGGCTAAAGATCATGGCTTTAAGTTGAAACTTCATGCGGATCAGCTTTCATCTTTGGGTGGATCAAAATTAGCGGCTGAGCTGGGGGCAATTTCTGCCGATCATCTGGAGTTTATTGATGATGAGGGAATCGAAAGGATGAAAGAGACTGGCGTGATTGGGGTCTTATTGCCAGGAGCTTGTTTTGGATTAGGAATAAAGGAATATCCTCCCGCACGAAAGATGATTGAGAAGGGACTGCCTGTGGCATTAGCCACGGACTTTAATCCAGGCAGTTCCATGACTGAATCAATGCCCATGATCTTAAGCTTAGCGTGCTTGATGATGAGGATGACTCCGGCAGAAGCTTTAGTGGCTTCAACTATAAATTCCGCCTATGCCGTAGATAAAGGAAACGAATTAGGAAGCATAGAGGTTGGCAAAAAGGCTGATTTAGTGATCTGGAATGTCCGAAGCTATAAGGAGATTCCATATCATTATGGAGTGAATCTGGTCGATCAGGTGATAAAGGATGGGAAAGTCATCCAGATTCCCTCTCCCCTTGTGGGAGAGGGTTAGGAAAAGGGAACAATCTTGTAGGTCGCTTTCCCCTGGAGGGGGACAGCCGACAAGATATTCTTTCAGATCACGTGTTCAATAGTGAAGGTGAGAATAACAAGTGGCCAAGAAGAACAAATACGCAGACTGGTCAAAGGAAGACTTAATAAAACGAATCGAAGCTCTGGAAAAGCGGAAAAAATACGGTCTGGTTTGGGACGAGGAACGGACCAAAGAGAAGTTTGAATCAGACGCAGAAGGCAAACTGCCTGTATTGAAGGAAGTGAAATCTAAAGAGATCAATACTGACCCAGATAAACCTACTCATATCTTAATCGAAGGCGACAATTACCACGCCCTTTCAGTCCTTGCTTATACCCACGAGAAGGCAATAGACGTCATCTATATTGATCCGCCTTACAATACCGGCGCAAGAGATTGGAAATATAATAATGACTATGTAGACATCAACGATGCATACCGCCATAGCAAATGGCTTTCGATGATGTGTAGTAGATTGAATCTAGCAAGAACACTCCTGAAGGCAAACGGAGTATTTATTTGTGCGATTGATGAAAACGAGAGGGATCGACTGGGGTTGTTATTGGAAGACACTTTCCGAAATCATGAGATTCACTGTGTGACAATTGTGCACAATCCAAGAGGGGTCCAGGGTAAAAACTTTTCCTATACCCACGAGTATGCTTACTTTGTTTTTCAGAGAGGCCTTAAAGTAATCGGAGATCGAAGAATCAGGGAAGAAGATATCTATTGGTCCAACTTGAGGAATTGGGGAAGCGAGTCGAAAAGAGAAGATGCAAAGAACTGCTTTTATGCTGTGATTGTGGAAGATGATAAAGTAGTTGGGTTTGGCGACACGCTTCCCGATAATGTTCATCCCGATGGACAAACGGTGAAAAAAGGTCGACAGTTTTATGTGTACCCAATAGATAAAAAAGGCGTTGAGAGAAAGTGGCGATATGCTCGACAAAGCGTTGAAGACATCAAACATCTCTTACGGATCCAACAGATAAAGACAAGAATCGAAATTGAGCTTGGAAAGGACTTTGGAACTGTCCGGACCGTTTGGCAAGATAGCAGGTACGATGCAAATGATTATGGAACTGGTCTAGTGCACAAACTGGTGCCAAACGCACATTTCGATTTTCCCAAGTCCGTTTTCAATACCTACGACTGTATTGCCCCAATCCTTGATGAACGAAAGAATGCCGTAATTCTAGACTATTTTGCTGGCTCAGGAACTACAGGGCATGCTGTGATGATTCTCAATAAAGAAGACAACGGACAGAGGCAATTCATATTGTGCACAAACAACGAAAATGAAATCGCACAGAAAGTCTGCTTCCCTAGAATTAAAAAGGTTATCGAAGGTCACGATGATTACCCAGACATAACTAAGATTCCTGGGAATCTCAAGTATTATAAGACTAATTTCGTCCCTTCCGAACCAACGGATCGAAATAAAGAGATCCTCACAAACGAAGCTGTCGAGATGCTTTGCCTACGTGAAAACACATTTGAGTTTGTTTCAGAGACCGACACATTCAAAATCTTCAAAAATAAGGAGCACTACACAGGCATCATCTTCGATCAGCTTTCAATTCCTAAATTCAAAAAGGCAGTTCGTAATTTTGATAAACGAGTGAGTGTCTATGTCTTTTCACTTGGCGATGATGACTTCTCAGACGAGTTCACTGATATGAAGAAGGCTATTAAAGTGTGCCCAATACCGGAAGCGATCCTAAGAGTTTATCGGAGAATCTTCAAATGACCACCCCTATCATCCCCTCCTCAAATGAGGAGGGGATGACGCTTTAGCGTCAGGGGTGGTTGAATAAGTCGGGTCAGAATAAGTTATGCGTCTCTATAATCTTAGAAAGCTTAAAAATCGAAGACAGGAATTGCGAAATAACCCCACTGAAGCAGAATCGCTCCTCTGGAAAACTATTCAACATAGCAAACTTAACGGAAGGAAGTTTCGAAGACAGCATAGTGTTGGCTATTACATTCTTGATTTTTACTGTCCAGAAGAACGCTTAGCCATCGAAATCGATGGAGACTCTCACGACAGAAAAGATGCTGAAGAGTATGATGCCGGAAGAACAGAGTTTTTGGAATCTGTTGGAATAAGAGTTTCGAGGTTTAAGAATGATGAAGTACTAAATAATCTTAAGAGTGTAATAGAGGAAATCAGAAAGCGTTTCAGACCACCCCTTAATCTCCTCCTTAGTAAGGAGGGGAAATAGGGGAGGTTAAAAGAAATTCAGAAATATCCGGTGTACGCCACATGAGAAATCAGAAAACACTTTACCATCCCTTAATCCCCTCCTTGAACAAGGAGGGGACACAGGGGTGGTTAATAAAAGGTGAAGAATGCAACTACGAGACTATCAAAGAGAAGCAGTTGAAAAGCTAAAATTCACAGCAAACAGTTTGCTTGGACTTGCCGGCAACAAAACCATCGTTTTCGAAGCACCCACTGGGTCAGGGAAAACAGTGATGATGGCAGAGTTCCTTAAAGAGTTCGTAGAAAACAGAGAAGATGACAAGCAGTTTTCGTTCATCTGGACTGCTCCTCGGCAACTTCACATCCAGAGCAAGGAAAAGCTCGAGCAGTATTACTTTGACAATAAAGTTCTAAAGTGCTCAAACTTTGAAGACCTGACAGATAAGCAGATCGATGAAAACGAGATACTTTTTCTCAATTGGGAAAGTATCAACAAATCGGACAACATCTATATCCGGGACAACGAAAACGACTTCAATCTTTCCCATATCATCTCAAACACGATTGATCAAGGGCGTATCATCATCCTGGTCATAGATGAAAGCCATTTTGCCGCAAAAACAGATACATCTTTGGAATTGATCCAAATGCTTCAGTCGAAAATCTCTATTGAAGTCTCTGCCACTCCTAACATCATTGGCGGTGAGAAAGTAACTGTTCACCGGGAGAAGGTCATTGAAGAAGGGATGATTAAGAAACGAATTGCGCTCAACCCGGAATTCAAAAACATCATAACACAAAAAAAGATTGGCGAGGTAGATGTAACCAGCAGTGCATCCGAAACTACAAACGAGCTCGTTTTAAAGGTTGCTGTCGAAAAAAGACAACAATTAGAAAAAACACTGGAAGCGATTGGCTCTAAGGTTAACCCGCTAATGCTAATCCAACTTCCTGATCGTCGGCAGGGAATCGAAGATGTTAAAGATGAAGTCATTCAAATTCTGAAAGACAAACATGCTATAACAGTGGATAATGGCAAGCTTGCCATCTACCTTTCTGGGGATAAAGCAAACTTAGAGAATATCACAAAGAATGATAGTGAAGTGGAAGTAATGATATTCAAGCAAGCCATAGCTTTGGGTTGGGATTGCCCCCGTGCTTCAATTCTCGTTTTGTTTCGAGATTGGAAAAGCATAACCTTTTCTATTCAGACTATTGGCAGGATTTTACGTATGCCAGAATTAAAACACTATGACAACGATGAACTTAATACTGGTATCGTTTACACAAACCTTAGTGATATCTCCATACAAGAAAATATTGCAGGCTCTTATCTTACCATAAACTTTTCGAAACGAAAGCCAATGTATAGAAACATCTCTTTGCGTTCAATCCACGCAAAACGATTCAGAGAAGAAACCCGATTGACCCCTCAATTCATCCTGGATTTTCTCACAGCTGGAAAAGAGTTAAATCTTGCAAAAAGAATCACAACAAATGTCACCGAGATGAAGGTAGAATTCATCACCGATGGAATCATTACAAACCCAGACAGGGCATTTGCACATCTCACCGAGAAAAAAGATATGTTCGAAGAACATTCTGGTGAAACCGTCCAAATAACCCAGACCGAAACCGAGATTCAGATTAGATTTGATCTCTTTATCAGAGACTGTCTATCTCCGTTTGCACCCGAGAAAAGATCAATCGGAAGAGTTAAAGAATCTATCTATCGTTTCTTAAGGCAAGAATTTCCGATGATGTTTGAATTCGGCGGTGTTAATAGTCAAATGGTTGTACTTTCTCCAAAGAATCAACAACACTTCATTGACGCGATCAACCGGGCGAAAGAAATTTACCAACAAAATGTCGGAAAGGGAAAAAAAGAGATTGTCATAGACGAACATTGGGAAGTCCCGTCATCCTTGAATTACGATAATAACTATTCACTAAGGCAAACAAAGCTCAACATTCTTGATCCCTTTTATGAAGACAATAATGCATCAAGTCCAGAACGACTTTTTGTTGATTATTTGGAATCCAAGATTGACGAAATTGAATGGTGGTTTAAGAATGGACAGCGCGATGGCACTTACTTTGCTGTTTCATATATCGAGAACGGACAAAAGAAACCGTTCTACGTCGATTGGATTGTTAAGTATGAAAACGGAAAGACAGGTTTGTTCGACACCAAAGAAGGTATCACTGCAAAAACTGCAAAGGCCAAAGCGGAAGGACTGTCAAAGTACATAAGAGAAGAAAACACCAAAGGCAAAACGCTTTTCGGTGGAATTGTCATCCACAAGGACAGCAGTTGGCGATATAATGACAATGAGGTCTACGAGTACAACGAGAAGTATTTATCCGACTGGAAGTTTTTGTAGACTACTTCTTGTCTAAAGAAGAATCTATGATTTTCGAATGGGAAACCGAAGAAGAACGCCTTTTGAAATTTATGAAGATACCACCCAAGAAAAAGCTGGAGTGGCTTCGTCAGATGAATGAGTTCATGGTTAAATGCTCGTCAAAGCGCATTAAGTCAATTCGATGGAAGCTGAGGAAAATCCATTAGAACCGTAGGTCAGCTTTCCCCCTTTGGGGGACAGTCGATAACATTCTATCGAGCAAGCAGAATATAGTATGATTAGAATGCAAAAGAACCTCAAGAAGTCCAGAGTACAAATATCCGTTAATTTTGCGTTACTGTTTACTGCCTACTGCCTACTACTTTTCATATCCGGATGCGGGGTCTACTCCTTTTCTGGATCAAGCCTTCCGGGAATAAAAACCATAGCCGTGCCACTTTTTGACAACCAGACCGAGGAATATGGGATCAGGGAAAATCTTACTGAAGCAATTGCCGATAGATTTGTTAAGGATAATACTTTGAAGGTGGTCAATGAAAAAATAACGGATTCGATCCTGCATGGGTCGATCAGCAAATATATAAGAGAAAGCCATACCTTTGACGAACAGGAAAACATTAAAGAATATATAGTTCGGATTTGGGTAAATGTGTGGTTTGAGGAAAAAAAGAGCAAAAAGATCATCTGGAAAGACGATAATATAGAGGGTTGGGGAATATACTGTGTCAAAGATTGTGTAGACGAAAATGGAAATCCAAAGTCGGAGGAGACCGAGGATGATGGCAAACAAAGAGCTATAGAGAAATTGGCTGAAGATATAGTGAATAGGACGGTGAAGGGATGGTAGTTTCTTAGGTGAAAGGTTTAAGATTCAAAATTTTTTGTGCTCCGCAGGCATGTTATTAGCCTTAGGAAAAAATTCACCTGTGGATGATAACATCCACGGGGAGCAAAAACACCGAAATGTGTTGACATTCTTTCAGTAATGTTGTAAATTAAAAAATGTTTGCTTAGCATGGATGTTATCAGGAAAAAGATTTACCGTGGATGCTTGCCAGCCATGGATAACATCCACGGGGAGCAAAGGCAAAGTTCAGATTAACGAAAAGGAATGAAAAATGAAAAAATCTCTCTCTTTTGGAATAGCCGTAATTGTTGTTTTGCTTCTATTCTGCTCCACATCATTTGCCCTTAATTCAAAAGTTGGCACCACCGCCTATTCATTTTTAAAGATCGACGCCAGTGCCAGATCAACTGCGATGGGAGGAGCCTTTGTGGGGCTATCGGATGACCCGTCCGCCCTATATTTCAATCCAGCAGGACTGATCCAGATAGAGGGAAAAAGTTTTTTCGCCACGTATAATAACTTTCTTTCGGATATCCAAGCTGGTTTTTTGGGCTACGTGCATCCTTATAGCGAAAATACCCGCTTGGGGATTTCAGTCCATTATTTCAATTATGGCTCCATGAGCAAAAGAGGTAATAAAAACGAAGACTTGGGGACTTTTGGAGCATCGGATTTCGCCCTGGGTTTATCTTTGGCGAAAGGTATAAACTCCCAATTCAGTTTGGGAGCAACAGGCAAGCTCATTTACGAAAAAATCGAAGGCTTTTCCTCCGATGCCCTAGCCCTTGATTTAGGGGTTATTCATGTTTCCAAAGATGAACGCACCAGATTTGGTCTGGCGGTTCAAAATCTGGGAGCTCAACTTAAGGGTTTCACTGAAAGCCACAAGGACGATCTGCCAACTGCAGTAAAAGTAGGAATGTCTCATCATATGCGTGGACTTCCTTTGATTGTGGCTTTGGACGCAGCCAAACCATTAGATAACGATGTTTTCTTCAATCTGGGTGGTGAATTTATCGCCTTAAAACCCCTATATTTGAGAGTTGGATGGAGCTCGTTTGGCAAAAACTTTAAAACCAACTCCGACAACGACAATTGGGCTGGATTTGCGGCAGGATTTGGAGTAACCTGGAAGGCTTACCGCTTCGATTATGCCTTTTCATCCTATGCTGATTTAGGAGGCGTGCATAAAATCTCGGTTTCAGGCGGAATTTAGAAGATAATGGGAGTGTTGCCCAGGCTCGTATGAGGGCATACCGCCTTGTCAATTAAATAACGATTGCATTCTTGGGATTGCGTTTAAAAAGGTTACGGATTCGGTTTATGGTGAGCTTGTCGAACCATTAGGTATCGTCCAAAAAGTCATCGTCAGACGTTTATTGTCTAAAAGACAACGATAGTCGAAACCGAGATACGATTTATCCACAGGATCCAAATTCGGACGATACGTGACCGAAACCTAAACCGATAAACACAAGACAGATCTGTATATTATCTGACCAAAAATGTTTTATTTGTCAAGTTTCTTTTTGTTTTAAAAAAAACAGCTTTTAATAAATAGTGATGTATTTTTACCGATTAGATAAATGATAAGAATGATAAAATGTTTGGGGGCCCCACCTACTTTCGTCCCCAAAGGAGTAAAATACTTTTATAGATGAGGTGAGGCTTTGCAAATTTCCGATTTAGCCATAGCTTGGTGTTGGAAGTATGATGCGGACTTTATCTTTCAAATAGATAAAGAATGCGGAAAAAGGGGACTCTTTTCCTATTTGATTCATCCCCACAATTTATTCGAGACTTTACACAAAATCAACTCCGGAGAGTTGGGGTTTAAAGTCTTCTTCGATCGCGCCTCCGATCAAGAGGAGGAGTTTGATGGATTGGTCGATTTAATGAAGGCTTGTCAGGTGAGGATGATCAATGACGTGGACAAGGCTTTATGGGCCTCGGACAAAGCTACCATGCATTTAGAGTTTCTAACCCATGGAATAAACGTCCCTTATACCATCATTCTTCCTCCTTATGAGGAGAATCCCGATTTGGACTCTATCCCTTTGGAAAAGGTGGGAAAACCCTTTGTGATCAAACCAGCCTGTGGGGGATGCGGGGATGGGGTGGTCTTGGACGCCCGAAGTTTGGAGGATATTCAAATAGCCCGGCAAGAGTATGAAAACGACAAATACCTGGTGCAAGAAAAAATAATTCCCGTTGGGATAGGAAAAAAAAGAGCCTGGTTCAGAGTCTTTTATGTATGCGGAGAGGTACTCCCCTGCTGGTGGGACGATCAGACCAGGATCGCAGACGTTTTAAGCCCCTCCCAAATAGATGAAAAGATTTATCTTGAGATTGAACATATCGTTCGAAAAATAGCCTCTATTTCCAATTTGGATCTTTTTTCCACCGAGATTGTTCTGACTTCTTCTGAAAACCTTTTGGTCATAGACCATGCCAACGACCAGGTGGATTTGAGAAAAAAGTCATCTCATTTCGATGGCATCCCGGATGAGGTGGTAGATAGAATAGTCATCAGTATGGTGGACTGGGTGCAACGATACGTATCTCGAACCTCCGTCAGAACAGAATTCGCAAGATGCAAGAAGATCTGATGGTATCAGTCTCCGGGGTGAGGGGGGTGGTGGGAAAAAGCTTACCCCCTGAGCTTTTGGCAAAATATTCCGCAGCTTTCGGCAACCTTTGTAATTTTGGTAGTCAAAATGTTTGCCCCAAAGTGGTTTTAGGAAGAGATTCCAGAACATCCGGAGAGATGTGCCGATTTGCAGTCCTCTCCGGACTTTTAGCCGCCGGATGTGAGGTGGTTGATTTAGGCATCTGTCCCACCCCCACGGTCCAGATAGCAGTGGAAAAACTTAAGGCAAGTGGGGGAATAGTTATCACCGCCAGCCATAATCCCATCCAGTGGAACGGTCTTAAATTCATCGGACCAGACGGAACTTTTCTTGCGGAAAGGGAAGCTAAAAAGCTTTTTGGTTTGGTTAAAAATAATAAAATTACTTACCAATCGTGGAGGGGATTGAGAAAAGTCAAATCAGATCATACTTGGATACAAAAACATATTGAGGAAATTCTTAAATTAAAATATATTGACCTCGAAAAAATAAAAAGAAAAAAATTGAAGGTGGTTTTGGATTGCTGTAATGGGGCCGGAGGAACAGTATCTCCCGGATTGTTAAAAGCTTTGGGATGCCAAGTGATTGAGCTTTACTGTAATCCTGATGGAAATTTTGCTCATAATCCGGAACCTCGCCCCGAAAACTTAGTATCGCTTTGCCGGGCAGTAAGGAAAAACAAAGCTGATATCGGCTTTGCCAACGATCCGGATGTGGATAGATTAGCTATGGTTTCGGACCTGGGTATCCCTTTAGGTGAAGAGGCGACTTTAGCCTTGGCAACCAAATTCGTCTTAAGCAAGAAGCCTAAATCCAAGGTGGTGACCAACATCTCCACCTCCCGCATGATAGACGACATTGCCAAAGAATTTGGTTCCAAAGTATACCGAACCAAAGTTGGCGAGTCCCACGTGGTCAGAGGGTTAAAAGCGGTAAAAGGGATAATCGGCGGAGAAGGTAATGGCGGAGTGATCTTGCCAGAGCTACATTATGGGCGCGATGCCTTGGTGGGAATGGCATTGATTTTAGAATATTGGGCTGAATCGAAAAGAACTATCACCGATTTAGCTGCGGAACTGCCCGGATATTTTATGATTAAAAAGAAAGGGAAGCTGACCAAAGATTTTGAAAGGAATCAAGCTAAGCTAAAAAGAAAATATGCAAAAGAAAAAATAAATTTGAAAGATGGGGTTAGAATCGATTTCGAAGATTCCTGGATTCATATAAGAAAATCCAATACCGAACCAATTTACAGGATTATTGCTGAAGCTAAGTCTGAAAAGAAGGCAAAAGAGTTAGTTTCAGAGGTTTTAAAGATTTTGGGGGCAAATTAAAGTTCGGTTCTTCTCCAATTTGGTTGTTGTAGTTTTTGGTAAGAGAAAGTGTCTTTTTAACTTAAGAGGTATGACATTCTGAAAACTCACCCCTTATCCCCCTCTCTTGTTAAGAGAGGGGTTCACCCTGAAGGTCTCACCCTGAAGGGGAACAAAAGGGGGTGAGTTCAAAGAGATTTGCTGATTTTCTTAAGGCCATAGAGCATGAGAATCGCACACACTGGTATGAATGCCTTGCATAAGCCTATTCTTTTCCGCCGGAGGCGGATCCGCCTATGGCGGAAGCAACTCTTTTGGAGAAGAACCTAAATTTCAAATATAGAAGACACCAAGGGGTAAACCCTCGGCTACGCGTAGCCAAGCCTTCACGGCTTGACTGGTCTCAAGATCCTGCGGACAAGCCATAAAGGCTTGCCTACGCGCTTCTGTCATGCTGAGCGAAGCGAAGCATCTGGGAAGCGTCCCTTCGGACGCTCCCAGACGCGAGCGTCCGCTTGCGTGGGCAAAGCATCAGTCTTTATAGGGACAGGGCTTGTCCCTGTCCTGACTTTTCCCCCGCTGAAGAAAACCGAAATTTGTAACAAAATTCTCTTCACTTTCTTCAAAAAATTTAGTATTTTTATTAGAGAGACCAAAGAAATTTAATTTGGGTGAGTGTTCGCAGTATATAAATCTTATTGTTCAAAGGTACAAAAACCGAAGCGGTGGTCTGCAGACGGCGGACGTATGGTTCGGCAAGCTCACCATAAAAGGAGAAAAGATGTGTGGAATAATTGGCTATGTAGGTAGACAGAAAGCTGTCCCCATATTGCTTGAAGGTTTAAAAAGGCTGGAGTATAGAGGCTACGATTCAGCGGGAATAGCAATTTTGGAAAACCGGGGTTTAATCTACGAGAAATGCGCAGGTAAGATAAATGATTTGGAGAGTTTGATCAAGGATCGACAGTTTGAAAGCACGGTGGGAATTGCTCATACCCGCTGGGCTACCCATGGAGAGCCCACCAATTTAAATGCCCATCCCCATCTGGATTGCAAAGGCAACATCGCGGTAGTTCACAATGGGATCATAGAAAACTATCGCAGTTTGAAGGAGGTATTGCAGAGAGAGGGGCATCACTTCACCTCCGACACCGACACCGAGATTTTGGCACATCTAATCGAGGAGTATTATGAGGGGAATCTTTTGGAGGCGGTTCAGGCTGCGCTCTCTCAGGTGGAAGGAACTTATGGCATCGCGGTGGTGTGCAAGGATAGCCCCAACCAGATAGTAGCGGCTCGGCATGGTAGCCCTTTAGTAATAGGAAGTGGAAAGGGAGAGAATTTCGTGGCTTCAGATGTTGCGGCTATTTTAAGGCATACCAATCGAGTGGTGTATTTAGAGGATAAGGAAGTGGCTTTGCTTGATCCGGACGGATTCTCCATCTCCACCGTAGACCGGACCGAGGTCACCCCTCACGTGCAGGAAATCTCCTGGACTTTAGATCAGATCGAAAAAGAGGGATTCTCTCATTTCATGTTGAAGGAGATATTCGAACAGCCCACCACCTTAAGGAATGCCATCCGGGGAAGATTAAACTATGAGGAAGGAACTGCCCGGTTGAACGGTTTAAATTTACAATATGAAGAATTGCACCTAATCGACCGGATCATCCTTACCGCCTGCGGGACCGCCTGGCATGCGGCTTTAGTAGGAGAGTATATGATCGAGGATGCCGCTTCTATTCCGGTAGAGGTGGAATATGCCTCTGAATTCAGATACCGAAGCCCCGTTATCAATAAAGGAACCATAGTCTTCGTGATAAGCCAATCCGGAGAGACTGCCGATACTTTAGCCGCTTTAAGAGAAGCCAAGAGAAAAGGGGCCACCGTTTTGGGCATTTGTAATGTGGTGGGAAGCACCATCGCTCGGGAGACGGATGGAGGCGTTTACATCCATGCTGGTCCGGAGATCGGGGTGGCTTCCACCAAGGCTTTCGCCTCTCAGATGATGGTCTTAGCTTTAATTTCCCTGCTTTTAGCGCGCATGAGAAATTTGTCTCTGGAAAGAGGAAGAGAAATAATTGATGCTATCCTAAGGCTTCCTTCTCAGATGGAAAAAATTCTCAAAAATGACTCTTATGTAAAAAACATTGCCGAAAAATATTATCAGAAAAACAATTTCCTGTATCTGGGCAGGGGATTCAATTTCCCCATAGCTTTGGAAGGTGCTTTAAAGCTGAAGGAGATCTCCTATATTCATGCCGAAGGTTATCCCGCCGCGGAGATGAAGCATGGTCCCATCGCTTTGATAGACCAGAACATGCCGGTGGTAGTGATAGCGCTTAAAGATAAGGTTCATGATAAGGTTCTTTCCAACATTGCGGAGATAAAAGCACGCAAAGGCAAAATCATCGCCATCGCTACCGAAGGGGATGATGAAATTGCCGACAGAGTTGACCATGTCATCTATATTCCTGGGACTTTAGAGATTTTGACTCCGATCCTCTCGGTGATTCCTCTTCAGCTCTTAGCCTACCACATGGCGGTTTTGCGCGGCTGCAATGTGGATCAACCCAGAAACTTGGCAAAGAGCGTGACGGTGGAGTAAAAATGAAAATCAGCTATGATCCTACAGCGGATGCTCTTTACATTCAATTTCAAAAAGGCAAGGTTGGGAAAACAAAAAAAGTAGAGGAGGGTATCCTGATTGATCTGGACAATTCAGGAAAAATCTTTGGCATTGAGATCATTGGTTTATCCGAGAGAATGTCCATCAAAGACTTAGGGCAAATAAGCTTTGATTTGCCTTTGGCAAAGGTTGGATGAAAATTTTACACTGTTCCGCCTGCAATGTGGACTTACCCCGAAACTTGGCAAAAACCATGACGGTGGAATAGTCCATGTGTCCAAGCACAAAAAAAACATGCATTTTTTTCTTGACTTTAAAAATTTTCTGGGCTAGATTGGTGGCGGCTGGTAGGATGGATAAGCACACTAAAAATTTTAAATTCGCCTGTAACCTAAATACTGTTGATGTGGTATAACAGAATAGGTGACTTTTTCAAAAAATACTCAAGCTATGGAATCTATTTAGCCTTGTTTCTCTCTGTTATCAACGCGTTACTTATTAAGAACAAAAAAGGAGAGTATATTTTTGAATATACTTCAATAAAGGCAATTGTTAATTTCTTATTTGTTTTTATTATAATTGTTTTTGCCATCATAAATAAATATTATCAAGATAAAGGGAAAATGACCCGAGAAGAAGAAAGAAGACGAGAACTAGATAATTTCTGCGAAAACGTATTTACTATTTTGAAATTAGACCATAGATTTAGAGTGTCCGTCTTTGAAATGAGAGGAGATTGTTTAGAAGTCACCGGAAGATTTTCAGAGTTCCAAAGCCGACCAACCACTAAGGTAAGATTCAGATCAAATGTAGGATGCGTTGGAATCGCTTATTATGCAGGCGCGAAACACATTACTGATGATCTACCAGATTATCGAACATCACCCGCGGAATATTACGAAAAGATGAAATTAAGTGGCAATATGGATAAAGAAGATATTGACCGGTTGCATCGAAAAAATAGAAGCTATTTTTCTTACCCCATTAAATATTTTAATAGCCAGAAAGTGGCAGCCGTATTATGTATAGATTGTATCGAGGCTAGTACTTTTTCTGGAAACCAGGAATTGATTGAGCGAGTGGATGACATGGTTTCTCCGCTTTTTAGCACTTTTTTCGAAGTAGCAAATCCAATAGAATAAAAAGGAGGTGAACATGGAGGCGGACAGGCTCCGTAAATACTATTCTCGTTTTGAGAGCAGAGAAATCGGCGATTTAGTGATAAATATCGCACCAACCAAGAATGATATCCCCGTTCTTGAGTTTGTGGGTTTTGATGAGCCGACCAGATGTTTTGTAATAAGTTTCAAGCTGGAAAACGAAAATTCAAAGCTAGCGTTCCGAGATGATATTCTTGAAATCCATGTGGGCATGAATACGAATAAGATTGCTAAAATTGTCGTGAAGAATGTAGATAGGAGCAACATACGAGCAATAACGCTTCTTTTTGAAACTACACTTGATAGATTTGAACGAGAACTGCTTAAGGATGTAAATAGCATTTCACCTATTGAAGACAGGTTGAGGAAAATAGGGAACTATGATATCATTGATAGACAACTAAAAGAAACCAAAGATATCTTTGAAGAAAGTTCGGCGTCAGCGCCATTATAGTAGAAATAGTTCCCCTTTAGTTGAATTTTCAAAATATCATCTTGATTCGGAATCCTTTTTGTATTTTTATAATTTTTCAATATATTCTGGGATCAGAAATAGTTCGATGAACCGACACAAAGGAGGAACATAGTTTGAAAGAGAAAATTCATCCAAAGTATTTTGAGACTACCATCACCTGTGCTTGCGGAAATGTGATTCACACCCGCTCCACGGTGAAAAACATACACGTGGAGATATGTTCTAACTGCCATCCGTTTTTCACCGGTAAGCAGAAGTTGATAGATACCGCAGGGAGGGTGGAGCGTTTCAGGAGAAAATATAAATCTCTGGAAGAAAAGAAAGAGAAAAAAGAAGCTGAATCAATCGAAAAGCAGGATACTGCCAACAAGTAGATTATTTTCAAAAAAGCGCCTGTTGTCTAAAAGAGAGCAAGAAAATCCTTAAAGACAGCAGTCGCTTTTTTATATCTATAATTGGAGAGGTAAAGGAAGCCAGCTCGCTGTTGGCGAAGTCTCTACAAAGTGAAAGAGGAACCTGGAGTGTCCGGCTTTAGCCGGACCAATGGTCTGCCTGAAGGCAGACACTCCAAACTTAACCTAAACGGAGATCAATTTGCATAATTTGAACGTTGGTGGACAGGCGGTGATTGAAGGGGTGATGATGCGCTCTCCTCACACCGTCTCTACCGCGGTAAGGAGACCCGAGGGAGAGATCGTGGTCAAAAATGAGAAGTTTATCTCTCTGACTCAAAGACATAAGATATTAGGATTGCCTTTGATTCGGGGATTAGTTTCCTTTATAGAGATGCTCGTGATCAGTATAAAAACCCTGAACTTTTCGGCAGAGATGGCCATGTCCGAAGGATCCCTGCCCGCCGGCAGGCGCGGCGCCTCCGGCGGAAAAGAAGAGGAGAAATTAAAACTTCAAAAGGAAAAGACCAACTCGGATTTTTTCAGAAGCGCATATTTAGTTCTCTCTGTCATCTTTGCCTTAGCATTGGGATTTGGCATATTTTTCTTTTTACCTTTATGGTTTTCTAATCTCCTGGGAGTGAGAAAAGAAGCTTTAGCTTTCAACCTGATTGCGGGCTTTGTGCGGGTGAGCCTTTTTATTGCATATGTATGGATCATCTCCAGAATCGGCGAGTTTAAAAGAATCTTTCAATATCATGGGGCGGAACATAAGTCGATTTATACCTATGAGTCGGGAGAGGATCTGACCCTTGAAAACGTTAGAAAATATGGCACCAGACATCCTCGCTGTGGAACCAGCTTTATTTTGATTGTGGCGGTGTTTGCCATATTAGTTTATTCCATCTCCGACACGATTTTTTTTCTTATAACAGGCAACCCTCCTACGCTTGTTCAAAGATATCTGGTTCACTTTTGTCTTCTCCCTTTAGTGGTCGGGGTAGGATATGAGCTTTTGAAGCTGTCAGCAAAAACCAGCCATAATAAAATTACCAAATTTCTAATTGCACCGGGTTTATGGATACAAAAGATTACCACCCAAGAACCTTCGGACGATCAAATAGAGGTGGCTATTGTAGCCTTGCAGAATGCTTTGGGAGTTGAGAAACCAGAGCCTGTGATTCAGCCCGAATTGAACAAACGTTATTAGACTTTGACCAACATGATAGAAAAAGTTTACGTTGTTGAATTGGTGAAGATTATTTCTAATTAGTTTTGGTGAGGGCGAAGGCGTAGAGTTATTGAGATTTGGTCAACGGATTGAACGGATACACTGGATAAAACATCGTGAATCAAGATTAAACTGTGAGATCAAGATTTGTGGGCATCGAGTTTCTTTAAACCGAGCTTCGATACGATATCGAAAACGATAAACGAATTAACGATTTTTAGCCAGGTGAGATTATGCTTGATCTTTTAGAAAAAATAGAGGAAAAGCACAAAGAGTTGACCCAACTCTTATCTGATCCTTCGGTGTTTTCGGATAAGAATAAATATAAAAAGATCGCCAAGGAACATAACGATCTTTCTGAGATAGTGGATCTTTTTGCCAAATACAAAAAAGTTTTGAAGTCGATCCAGGAGGATGAAAAGCTAAGCAAAGAATCTGAGGATAAGGATTTGTTGGATTTAGCTAAATCCGAGCTGGAGGAACTTTATTCCCAGAAGCAGGAGTATGAAGATAAGCTTAAGATATTGCTTTTGCCCAAAGACCCCAAGGATAGTCGCAATACCATCGTGGAAATAAGGGCGGGAACCGGAGGCGAAGAAGCGGCTTTATTTGCCGCAGACCTATATAAGATGTATATGAAACATGCTGAAAAGCAGGGCTGGAAGGTGGAGCTGATGAACTCCAATCCCACTGGAATGGGAGGCTTCAAGGAGATTATCTTTCTGGTGGAAGGGAATAATGTATATGGAAAGCTGAAATACGAAAGCGGGGTGCACCGGGTGCAGAGGGTCCCGGTGACTGAAGCCTCCGGAAGAATCCACACCTCTGCGGCCTCGGTGGCGGTTTTGCCGGAGGCGGAAGAGGTGGAGGTCGAGATCGATCCTGAGGATTTAAGGATTGACGTTTTCAGATCATCCGGACCAGGAGGGCAGTCGGTGAATACCACAGATTCGGCAGTCAGGATCACTCATCTTCCTACCAATACCGTGGTCACCTGTCAAGATGAAAAATCCCAATTGAAAAACAAAAATAAAGCCTTGAAGGTGCTAAAAGCTCGCCTTCTGGATAAAGCGCAGAGAGAACAGACTGAAAAAATTGCTAAAGAAAGAAAAAGCATGGTGGGATCGGGAGACAGGTCAGAAAAAATCAGAACCTACAATTTCCCTCAAGGCAGAGTTACAGACCACAGAATCGGCTTGACTCTATACAGGCTTGATAATATTTTGGCAGGAGGAATTGATGAGTTTGTGGAAGCGCTAAAGAAGAAAGAGCAAGAGGAGAAATTGGAAGTCGCCATGATTAAATAACACAAGAAATTTGCGTTTTTTTCAATTACGTAGGCAAGCCTTTAGGCTTGTCCGCAGGGTCTTGAGAACAGGCAAGCCATGAAGGTTTGGCTATGCCTAAAAACATTTCCGCTCTTGGGGGATGTTATCATCCCCCACTTGTTCAATAGATTAGCGAGGATGATAACATCCTCGCATAGCAGATGAGTTAAAGCGAAATTATGAAATTTTGGAGGATCTTAATTGCATTCATTTTTACCCTCGTTCTTTTGGGCTTTGCCAGGAGGGTCACCACGGTGCGGTCAGTCCACAAGACCGTGGAGAAAAGTGGGATTATTATAGATCACTATACAGTGCCCAAAAAGGAGGGCGAAGGAGATGCACAAATCCCGGTGAAAGTGATCGGGGCAAATAAGGTGAAGCTTTTCTACAAGATCGAGGAAAGAGAATTTCGATCAGTGGATATGACTCCAAGAGAGGGGGAAAGCGATGTCTTTGTGGCTTCTATCCCTCATCACAAAAAAGGGACCAAAGCTTGGTATTATATTGAAGCTCAAAAACAGATTGACGGGACAAAGCTCACTGCCAGTTTGCCGGATAGAAATTCCACAAATTTTGATCCGATCTTACTCAAATTCGAAGGGGCTGTTCCACCATACATCATCTTTTCACACGTTTTTAGTAATTTTGCCGCCATTTTCTTCTCGGTCTTGGCGGTCTGGAAAGCGGTTGACCTCAAGAAGGGAAAGTCGACTTTAAAAAGGTCGGTTGTATTTTCTCTCCTTACTTTCATTTTTTTATTTTTGGGATTTTTTGTTATAGGATGTGCTCTTAACTATTTCGCTTTTGGAGCTTTGTGGGAAGCATTTCCCTTTGGTAGCGATGTAACCGACAGCAAAAGCCAAATTGTTTTACTTTCTTGGCTGGTAACCTTGTTTTTGGTCAAGGGCACAATCTTAGGGAAAAATCCCTCCAAAAACTCAGTTTCAGAAAAGACCTACTCCACTATGGTAATAATCAGCTTTGTAGTGACCGTGGTTATGTATTTGATCCCGCATAGCCTAAACTTTTAGGACTTCGAAAAAATAAAAAGGGCAAATGGAAGATTATAAGAAGCTTTCTGAAATCGTTCTAAATCTGACTAAGGGTAAAGGGGCAACTTACGCCGATATAAGAATCGAGAGAATAGAGGATGAAAATCTCAGTGTAAAAAATGGTTCTCCTGAGCTTATAGACCGATCTTCCGACTTTGGCTTTGGGATAAGAGTGATTGTGAACGGCGCTTGGGGATTTGCGGCAAGTTCCGACTGGAATGAAGATAATATTAAAAAAATTAGTCTTCTGGCAGTGGATATTGCCAAAGCCAGCTCCCGACTGAAGAAAAAAAATGTGGTTTTATCCCCCCTTGAAAAAACCGTTGATTCTTACAAGACCCCCACACTTCAAGACCCCTTTAATGTCCCGTTAAGAGAAAAATTAGATTATCTTTTGTTTTTGGATAATCTGATGAGAAAAGTTCCAGAGATCAATTTAACTGAAGCAGAGATGAGCTTTAGAAGGACGAATAAGTTTTTTGCCAGCTCCGAAGGTTCTATCATCCAGCAAGAGATAATTCAAAGCGGGGTGGGAATTTCTGCCACGGCGATGAAAACTCATCGGGAGATGGGAACAAGATCATACCCCAATTCCAGCGGACAATATGAGACCAAGGGATATGAGTTGATCAAGGAGCTAAATTTTGAGGAGAATGCCGAAAGGATCGCAAAAGAAGCAGTGGCACTACTTTCTGCAAAAGATTGCCCTTCCGGAATAACCACTATCATTCTGGATGGACCACAGATGTCCCTTCAGATCCATGAATCTATCGGACATCCTTTGGAGTTGGATCGGGTATTTGGAGCGGAGAGGAATTTTTCCGGGACAAGTTTTGCCACGGTGGACAAATTGAACCAGCTGAAATATGGGTCGGAGATAGTGAATGTGGTCGTAGATTCAACCTGCCCATTCGGATTGGGAACTTTCGGTTATGATGATGAAGGGGTGAAGGCAGGCAAAAAAGATTTGATAAAAAATGGAATATTGGTCGGGTATCTAACCTCCCGTGAAACTGCACCTCTGATCGGGAGGTCAAGCAACGGCTGTATGAGAGCGGATGGCTGGGGAAATGTGCCTATAATCCGAATGACCAACACCAATCTTTTGCCCGGCGATAAAACTTTAGAAGAGATAATCTCTGAGGTGGACGATGGCATTTATATGCAGACGGTAAGAACTTGGTCTATAGATGATAATAGGGAGAATTTTCAGATGGGATGTGAGATCGGCTGGGAGATAAAAAATGGGAAGTTGGGAGAGATGATTAAAAATCCCCCCTATTCCGGGAATACCATCGAATTCTGGAATTCGTGTGATGCTATTGCTAATGAGAAGTATTGGAAAATCTGGGGCACTCCCAACTGCGGCAAAGGTCAACCCGGACAGAATATGCCCACCAGCCAAGGCGCTTCACCGGCAAGGTTTAGGAATGTGAAGGTCGGTGGCTAATGATAGTATAGTTTTTCGTCCCTGAAACATAAGAAAAGTCAATGGAAAAAGACAAGGCTTTTGAGATTTTAGAAAAGGGATTAGCTTATTCGGAGGCGGATCAGACTGAGTTGGTCTTTATGGGGGAGGATTTTTCGCTTACTCGGTTTGCGGAGAATGTGATCCATCAAAATATGGCTCGGATTGATCATACTTTGATGGCAAGGGTGGTCTTGGGGAAAAAGGTTGGAGTAGCTGTGACCAACAGTATAGAAGATGAAGATATAAAAAAGGTCATCAAAGACGCTGAAGAGATTGCCAAAAATCAAAGCGAGGATCCAGATTTTGTCTCCTTGCCCATCTCTTCACCTGCTCCAGAAGTCAAAGGGTTTTTCCCGAAAACGTCCGAATATTCACCTTCGGAACGAGCAAAGGGCGTGGAGACTGCTGTAAGAAGGTGCAAAAGCCAGAACTTGGCTGGCAGCGGAGCCTTTCAGACCGAAACCGATGTGACCTGTGTAGTCAACTCTTTAGGCATAAGACAATATTTTCAAGAGACCAAAGCCCACTTCTCCTTAACCGCCAGCTCAGGCGATACAGCTTCCGGATGGGCACAGGATTATGACCGTGACGTAAACAACATCGATATGGAAAATATCGCTCAAAGGGCAGTTTTCAAAACGCTTTTGTCCTCCAACCCGATTGAACTTCCTCCCGGAAAATATACCGTGATTTTGGAGGAGGCGGCAGTGGCTTCGCTCCTTCTTTTTTTGGGTTTCTTGGGATTCGGAGCAAAGACATTTACTCAAGGTCGGAGCTTTATGGCGGGAAAGATCGGGGAGAAAATAACCGGAGATAATATTACTATTATTGAAGATCCTTATGATCCGGTGATGAATGGCATGCCTTTTGATTATGAGGGTGTGGTAAAGAAAAAAGTCCCTTTGATCGAAAATGGGGTTGCCAAAGGAGTGGTTTATAATTCCTACTATGCTAACAAAGCAAAAGTGGAATCGACTGGGCACGCACTTCCCCCCAACAACATCTTTGGTCCATATCCGAAAAACATGGTGATGTCCCCGGGAAATTCAAGCTTGGAAGAAATGATCTCTTCTACCCAGAGAGGAATCTTAATCACCCATTTTTGGTATATCAATTACATGAATCCTATGAAAACCATGGTGACCGGAACCACAAGAGATGGGACCTTCCTTATAGAAGATGGAAAACTTAAATCCGCAGTTAAGAATATGCGAATTGGACAAAGCATACTGGAGGCTTTCTACAGCGTGGAGATGATGTCAAAAGATAGAAAATTGTGTCCCCAGTATGGGGTGGTAATGTATGTGCCGGCAATGAAGATAAGGGATTTTACTTTTATAGGAGGTTAATAAGCTGCCATGCTCGATCGCAGAAAATTTCTAAAAATCTTCGGTTTTATCACCTTAGCTTTTTCCTTTTTGCCCAGCATATTTTTGAAAAACTCCTCCTCTGCTCCAACGGTAAAGAATGAAAGCCTGAATAAAACCCCCAATTGGCTTTACGGGTCTTCAAAAAAGGGCTGTTCTACATCCCGTTTGGCTTTGGATTATCATGGGTCTTTGGAAAATGGATTGGATGATTTTTTGAATTTCCGTATCTCTGCTGAGTTCACTTAATTGCTGCCAACACGATGTCCCCCTCACCCTGACCCTCTCCCCGTTGGGGAGAGGGAAGTTAAGGGAAATTAGTTATTCCATGACCAACACCTGCCTTGAAATCCTAAATCAAGCTGTGGAAAAGTTAAGGCTTGCCGGAATTGACCGACCCCGCACTAACGCTGAGCTTTTGTTAGGTGCGGTTCTGAATAAAAGCAAGGTTGATCTTTACTTGAATAAGGATCGGATCTTAACTTCTGATGAAATTGAGAAATTCAATCACTATCTAAAAGAGAGGATCGCCCATAAACCAGTTCAATATATCATCGGCACGGTTGAATTCTTCGGATTGGAATTTAAAGTGGATGAAAGAGTGTTGATTCCGCGTCCGGAAACGGAGACTTTGGTTGAAGTGGTAATCGAGCAACTAAAAGACAAAGAAAATTCCAAGATTATAGATTTGGGGACAGGCTCGGGAGCTATTGCCGTCAGCTTGGTAAAGAATCTGAAAGAGGCTTTCGTCTATGCAACAGACGTTTCTAAGGACGCTTTAGATGTAGCAAAAGAAAATGCCATAAGAAATAATGTGGAGAATCAAATTGAGTTTGTCTGTGGTGATTTGTTTGAACCCTTGAAAAATAAAAATCTTGAAGGTCAAATAGATTGTGTGGTTTCAAACCCGCCTTATGTGAGTAAAGATGAGTTTGAAATCTTGCCCAGAGAGATCAAAGATTATGAGCCCACAGTGGCTTTGCAAAGCGAGGGGGAAGGGGTTTTCTTCCATAAAAACATAATTGAAAACTCCGTTGATTTTTTGAAAAAAGGCGGGCTATTAGCTTTGGAGACGGCTTTTGGACAAGCCGGAAAAGTAGCAGATTTAATCCGCCAGAGCGGAGATTTTGGCGATATAAGAATAATGAAAGATTTAGGCGGAATTGATAGAGTGGTGAAAGCAATGAAATGGTCAACGGATTGAACGGAGGGAACGGATGAGTATCTATCCGTTTAATCCGTTACATCCGTTGACAGATCCTTCCCACCTATTGTCAGTTACCAAATGAATCGGTAGTCGCCTCACTTTAGCGGGGCGGAAGCTTCACTTACTATTTTCTTGACAAAAGGGAAGTTATTTCTATATTTTCGATTGTGAAAATGCATATGCATCTTCAATTAGCACAAAGCATTCGTTGTAGGAATGAATTCAATGCGAAAAACAAAAAGAGAGAAATTGTCCAAGACAAGTCTTAATCCAAAAGAGGGGACTACAATTTTGGTTTAAACCTACAAAAGCAGAGCTTTAAGAATAAAGCCCTGCTTTTTTTGTTTAAAGAAAAGGAAGAATCCATGCCTGAAAAGATGCTTGCAGTAATGAAAAAGGAACGGGCACCCGGGGCGGAGATAGTGACAGTTGATATTCCAAAGATCAAACCGGATGAGGTCTTGGTTAAGGTGAAAGCCACCTCCATCTGTGGAACCGATGCCCATATTTATAATTGGGACCAGTGGGCACAGAGTCGAATCAAACCGCCTATGATCTTCGGACATGAATGCGCCGGTGAGGTGATAGAGGTGGGAAACTTGGTCAAAAGAATTAAGATGGGAGACTTTATCTCGGCGGAGACCCATATTCCCTGCGGGCATTGTTTTCAGTGCTTAACCGGTCAACAGCACATTTGTCAGAATCTCAAGATTTTGGGCGTGGATATTAATGGCTGTTTTGCCGAATATGTGGTGATCCCTGAAGTTTGTGCTTGGAAAAACGATCCGAGCATCCCTTGGGAGATTGCCTCAGTTCAGGAGCCTTTTGGCAACGCTACATATACTGTAATGGAAAGCCAGGTTTCGGCAAAAATTATCGCCATTATGGGTGATGGTCCCATCGCCTGCTTTGCCGTGGGAATTGCTAAGGCAGTGGGGGCGGCAAAAATCTATGCCGTAGGAGAATTTCCTTATCGGGTCAACCTCTTGAAAAAGATGGGCGCGGATGTGTCTTTGAGCATTCTAACCCATGATACGGTGAAAGAGATCATGGAAGCTACCTCAGGCGAGGGAGTGGATGTGGTCCTGGAGATGACCGGAGCGCAAAAGGCAATTGACGATGGTTTCAAGATTTTGAAAAAGGGAGGAACTTTCACTGCTTTCGGCATTCCGTCTTCCAAGATTGAGTTTGATTTAAACAATTATGTGATCTTCAAAGGGGCAAAGATCATAGGAATAAATGGTAGGTTGATGTTTAAAACCTGGTTTGAATTGAGCAATCTGTTGAAGTTTAAGAAAGTGGACATTTCTCCGGTGATCACTCATAAAATGCCCCTCAAAGATTTTCATGAAGGCATGGAGGCGGTGACCTCTTCACAAAAA
>Ga0315289_10001912_pt1 | contig 32285 bp, 71 predicted proteins | sample YL17G11_40_MG_FD_203452 | JGI IMG/M metagenome (GOLD analysis project Ga0315289, IMG submission 203452) | Sediment microbial communities from Yellowstone Lake, YNP, Wyoming, USA - YL17G11_40 | ecosystem: Environmental > Aquatic > Freshwater > Lake > Sediment | place: USA: Wyoming | collected... | reverse complement strand
TTCGTAAAGATATTGATAATGTTATGAAGGTAGTCAATCGTGAGATGCTTCTGAATGAGATACTAGATAAATAATTATGATTAGTGAAAATTTACAGAGGTTAAAGGAGTGGGGATATTTATTATCTGATACTGATTTTAACAAGTATGCTGAAGAGTTTGACTCTGTCATTGATGGGTTTCTTGAATATGCTGATGAGGGATATGAACTTTCATTTAAGACCGCTTATGGTATGGAGGTTAGAATGACATACGATGACTATACAAAGAAGAATGAAAAGTATCAAGAGTTTATACATGGTCTTCCTAGAAGAGGATTATTCTTTACATCAAGCATTACAATGCCATATGAGTATAAAGTACTTCAGTCTTTATTAGAAGATGTACAAGCTAGTGTGGATAGAATATCTGATTTGGGTTGGGTGATGAAAAAATTTGAAGTGAATGGATTCAAGATACCTTTTGCTGTTTCTATTAAACCTTATATTGTTGTCTCACATGAATTTGAAAGGGGTAATAGAGGGTAATGAAATACTTAACTACATATAAAATCTCATATACCTATCAATTCCAATTTCTTTTGTCTATCATCTACTATCAATTCAGATAACATATCTTTACCTAAGTAATTAATTATCCTTTGTTTATGATGGAATATGTTATTACTCTCTATGAAAGAATCAAGATCTGGTTGATTTGATTTAATATACTCTAACCACTCTTCTTTGCTAGAAGCTGGTGGGATCCACTCGAATTCATCAAAATAGGATTTACCCCAAGATGAAAATCCACTTATCATCTCTTTAACAATATAGAGATGGTTATTATCCATTTGTAGTAAATCCAATGCTTCTTTTTTGGTAGTTGATATTATATTATATAAAGTCAGTCCTAAGTTAATTATTTGAATTTCACCATTGATATAAATATTATAAGCGTATCTAATTGTAGTTGGGAGTTTTACATCACCATCTTTTCTATAAAGAGTATGTGATATTCTTCTCAAATATTCCTTTTCGCTATTATCATAAATGGTTTTATTATTAATAAAAGCACAAGTATATTTCTTATACCAAATAATATTATTGTCTTTATCAACGAAGGGTAATATCTTTATAATATCACCATCTTCTAACTTGTGTATCTTAATCATCTTAGTATAACAGCATAATCTATTCTATCCCAATTCATCATTTTAATACTGGAATCGTTTACTACCTTATAGTTTACAAAGATATCCTTATTATCCATTATATTGGATAAAGAAGCTTCTCTGGTATATGGTATCGGGTCAACTCCCTGATATAGTTCTGGATTTGGGTGTAATGGTAAGTATTGTATGATAGACTTCTCGAACTTAATATTGATTTTCATATCAGGTATATGTTGTGTCATTTCTTTCCACTTAGCAAGTGAAGATATATCGACTATCATCCATCGGTTATCCCTAAAGATTAGTTTACTTCTGTATTCCATTATGATAGAAATTTTATAAACCCATGTATAAGTTCAACTATAAACCATAGAAAGCATATGAGACCTAACCAATTTAGTATCTTATATAATGTTGGTGTTTCATTATCAACTACTGTAGATCTATAATAATTACTTTTTAATTTTAGTTTCTCATAAGCATCGATTCCAATTTCTAACTTTTCTTCTCCACTTGGGAACTTAACAAGTATAGTTGGTATCTCTTCATCTTGATATCCTTCAAGAGCAGCATCATATCTACTCTCTCTTACTATCTTTCTTAATTGAACGGTACCACATTCTGTTTTAATATGCCAATGAGGACCAGGATATAAAACAGAATTGGTATAACTAGCAAATATAAAGATAAGTATGGTGGTTAGTATTCTAAGATATTTCATATTTTAGTATTTCGTCTAGTGTATTACTTCTTACTTCTTGTATATCCAACTCTATAACTTCTTTCATTGCCCATGACTGAGATACTATCATAGGTTCTGGTCCGAATTTACTACTCTTCATTGGATCATCCCATTTAATAAGATAGTGAATATAATCAACAGATTCGTCTGGTAAACAACTCACCATTATTATGGTTCCTTTACCAAATCCATTGGGTAACTTATCATCTGTTCTGGGTTTATTGATTATTCTATCTCCTACTTTGAGCATGTGTTACTTTAATATTTCTTTTAGTTTGTTATCTCTTTTCTGTGATACTATCATAGATTCAAATGATCTAATATCACCTGAATGATCAATGTACATTAAATGATCATCTGATATAGAACCATTATCATCACCCCTGTGATGTATTTTAATACCACATATCTCTTCAAAGATATCACAAGGGTCAGTACTTATCAATCCTTTTGTAAAATCTTGATGATGGTGTCTTGATCTAACACCTTGCATTTTAAAGTAATCATATGTTACTGGTTTTCCATCGGCTCTAAATGACCATTCCACTTTAATAGCAAATGGATATACAGCAATTATATAATCCCCATATACACATAAATATTCTCTAAAGCTTGTGTTGATAAAATGCAACTTACTCACTTCTTTCAGATCAATAACCTCATTTGGTAAAGGTGGTTTATCTCCTTTTAGATACATATGTTCTTCAATTGTCATTTTATAAATATACGGATTATTAAGATAATATCTGTTCTATTTTTGAACTCCTATTTAACTTCTTTGTTAAGTCTGTCTCATACCAATAATCTATAACAAGACTAGAATCCATACGCCAACCGCAATCTTGATTTTCCATATCTAAATATACAGCACTATAATAATAGTGTGTACCATTATCATCTTCTTCGATAATAATCTTATATAAGGTTTCTGAGGTTTTGTCATTAGTTGAGTTACCATAATGACATTGTACTAATATACCGTTATATAACTCAGACCGTTTTAATAATCTCATCAAGTATTCTATTTAGTTTAATATCTCTTAATATAGTTTCGTTTATGTCTATCCACTTTAATGGGATATGATAAATATGGTCTGGTTGTTTATCATATATCACGCTAACTGGATGTGAATCTTCTGGGTGATTGAATCCTATTATTGTGGCTAGATGTTTGGGTCCATTTAAATCTCTGTAATCATTTCTAGTTGTATCAACTTGTATTTTATCACCTATCTCTAATTGATTGATCAATCTAAACTCACCAATAGTTGTGTTAGGATGTTGGAAAGACAATCGAAAGTTATTCATATTCCAATACTGTTTAATTTAATATCTCTTAATATAACCGTAATCATATCACATAGTACCTTATATGATGTTGGTGAGTTATAATTATCCACTATTCTAATCCCAGTAAGTAGTTTATCCTTTTGTACTTTTTGTGTAAAAGGATCTCGTGGAACATAAGTATAATTAATAACCCATCCACTAACTCCATCTACCCATTTAGATCTATTTGTAATAGAGTCTATCCATAATACATCCTCTTTTGATCTATCACAAATATGTAACTCTATCTCATAAACAAAGTCTTTATGTTTTTCTATCTGTTCTCTAATTAGAATCATAAAATATTTTACCACATTTACATTCTACACCCACATACTTACCACGTAGGGTAATAGGGAAATCATTATCATATGTAACTACGGATTGTGGACCGCACTTAAAGTTTAATCTCATCCAGTTATTTACTATATGTCGATTCCTTTCCTTAAAGGCTTTCTTTATATCATCACTCTTATAATACTTCATATTAATCTAAGTCAGTTTCTTCATCAATTCTATCGAGTATTTTAATCACTCCTTGAAAGTCCTCTAAGTGATCCATACACTTATCAAGTGATACAGTTAGTGCATCTTTAATAATCTCTACCTCTTCTAATGTAAATTTCATGCTAATTTATTTAATTGATTATCTCTATGTTTCTGTAATGATAGTATATCATAAAATTCTTCTCTTGTCAATTCAATATATGGGTCACCATTTTTAGATTTCTCCCTTTCAATCTTATTATTGATCACCTTTTCCATCCTATCAAGATTCGATTTAGCATCAGTCTCTTTCATTCTTTCTAGGAATTGAAGGTCTCTCTCTATACGATTCGTATCAAGTTCATAGGCCTTAATTTTATCTTTAAGACTAAGAATTTTATCAACAACTGTTTTCGGACCATTAATACCCTCATCAGAGTCCTCAAATGATTTAACCAAATCAGTAATGTGTTTTAATAGTTCTTCTTCTGTCTTCCATGTGATGGTTAACTTATCTGAATTGAAAGAGAACTTTATATTAATAAGTGCTTCTAATTTCATATTTTACTTCTCTATTATAGTTAATAATGTCATTATATTCCTAGTTGTGTTAGTTTATTATCTCTGTATTCATCCAATACCTTAAAGTAGTCTTTGCTATAGTTAACAAAATTACCAACATCATCTTTAATTAGATAGAAACTAGCTGGTGAATTTACAGCGTATGAAACCTCTTCTACGTTATAAGTTTTGTTAATCGTTATTCCTGTGCTGGTTAGTAAAGCCATACCAACACTATAAGTATTTTTAATACAGATTACTGTCATATACCTATTTTCTTTAGTAATTTATTTCTTGTCTCTGTTATGTCCTCAAACATACTCTTACTCACTTCACACAAATCTCCTCTATCATCCTTTAAGTAGTATGATATCCTATCTTGTCGTTCTGATTGATATACTTTACCTATGGTCATACTTCGCTCGTAGTTTACTCTAACCACCGTTCTTTTATCATCTGGACGACGAAGAACCTTTGGTACTTTTTCCTCAGATCCAATATATCGAACAGATGATGGACCGGTATAAATAGGGAATAGTTTATTCCGCACCGTGTAGTAAATCATCAATAGATAGTAATGTAATATGTTTTTTGGCATTATTTTATATTATATTGTAATTCTAAGAAGTTAGTGGAGTTATATTCATGTACCTTTTTGAAACCTTCATATTCAAGATAACTTGATAATCTATTAATCGTACTAAGAATGGTATCTTTACATCGATATCGTTCTGTTAAGTTCCTTAGTGATAGGTCAAATATTATATCACTTGGTACTTTAATACGAACAGTAATGTTATTGATTTTAGAATAACCAACAGCATTACGGTCTTCTTTATTAAAGTGTGTTTTATAAGAGCAATTAATATCTTCTATATCCAATAGAATATCAGAGATAGTGGGTTTAATAGTCTTCTCGCTTGATTGTTTCATAGTTACTTTAATAGTTTCTTGAAGTCGTTTAACTTAATAAGTAACTTATTATCAATGTGTCCATCAATAGCTACGTGAGGTTGACCAAGCATCAACGTCTTGTCTTTGCTAACATGTAGATATCTTGATATCTCGTTTGGACATTTGTTGCTCTGTGTAGGTAATACACCAGTACACCAAGTATATCCATTTGATTCAAGTAGTGTCATAAGGTTCTTCCAAGCAGATGCTGATATCGGTCCACCCGAATTACTATGCACGATATGAATTGTACCTTCTCGATATGTACTATGTTTAGTAATATCACGATATCCGACTCCATACTTAGCAGCCATATCCTTTATAATTTCTTGAGCGGTTTTAATCTTTACGATGTGCATATTATATTGTTTTAATGGTTAATATACAAAGATAAGTAATTATTATAAAATATCCAAATCACAAATAGATACGGAATTATTACCACTCTACCAAATAAATATATACTCTATAAAAATAAAAACATTGACCGATCAATATAAATAGATATGAAACACTTAAAGAAATTTAACGAAAGCTTGTCTGAGACTATATCGGATATATGTCTTGATTTGGAGGATGATGGTTTCTATACGAGTGTAGTTCCGGGTGGTGAGTATAGACAACATATACAGGTATTAAGGATTACAAAGTCTAATGATGAATATATCTCTGATTTAAAATTAGGTTTCAAACCTATTGATATAAAGGATACATTAGATAGGATTTATAATGTTCTTGGGGAAAACGTACTTACTACATCTATGAGATTATATAACACTAATGATAGTTATTATGAGACAAAGATGTTACAAGAAATTAATCATCAAATTCTTGTAAATTACCCAGACGTTAAGATATATGGTATAGAGATAAGGTTCTTTCAACCAACCCCTTTATGGCGATATCCTGGTATAAAGGCGCTTTGAAGTGAGAAGAAAATTAGTTAAATAAGTGAAACACTTAAAAAGTTATAATGAAAATAAGATTGAGTGGACAAGATATTTCAGCTTCAGAGAAGCTGATGAGCACTTAAAGGAATCATTTATTGACTTTATAAGTCCCATAGATGACTCCGCACCAGCAAAGGTTACACACACGCAAGTAGGACGTGATGTTATGGCGTTCTGGGTAATAAGTATACCAATAAACACAAAAGGACATATTGATAAGGTCTCAAGTAAGATAACCTCTATGTTAGAAGAAATTAAAGGGTGTATTGGAAAGGCTGAGACTAGATTGGATATAAGACATCAAATCGATTTAGAATCAGTAATGAAATTATCGGTATTACAAGAACCGATAATTAGAGTATCCATTTGGAGTAATAGTAAAGACTAAGATATGAAACACTTAAAGACATATAAGATATTTGAATCTGATGAATCTAACAATCCCTGGTCAGGAGGAGTATCGGCATATGCAAATAAGAATAAAGAAATAGAAAGAGTCTGTTATGATATTCTACTTGATTTAACAGATGAGGGATATTTCGATACTGTTAGAATTGAATTAAGTGAAAATTACAAAACAGTAATCTTTATTACTGTAAGTAAGAATAAGGATTCGTTTTCAATGGATCAGATAAAGCCGGTAGTGGATAGACTAATATCATATCTTGAAACAGAGGGATTTGGTGTAATATTTTCCACTCGTCTTCTGGTCGCATCAAGTGCAGGACCTGGTACGGAATACTTATACAAAATTCGATTTGAAAAGAAATAGATATGAATCACTTAAAATCATATAAGATATTTGAATCCGAGTTATATAAAGGACTCACATTAGTTTATCCAGAACATGCTCAGTATAAGCAGACACTAAAGGATATATGTCTGGATCTAACCGATGAGGGATATAAAGTTAAGGTATTGGTATTTCAACCAGAGATATCAGTATCGGTTGATGTGGATAGAATAAAGAGCGAAGGAGATACTAGTGTTACAGATCTAGTATCTCTAGTGTTTGATAGGATGAGTAAGTATATGAGTGGAGAGGGATTCAAATCAAAGATAACAAAAAATGCACGATACTCGACCTGGATGGAATTTAAAATATCCTTCTTTAAATGAGGTACTTAAAGAGATATAAACTATTTGAATCCTTTGATGATATCAAATCCGAGATAAAGGATATCTTGAGAGATTGTGAAGATATGGGATTACATATAAGTGTATATGGTCGATCAAATGGTATCTATGTTGAAATTAGCGCTGTGGTTAGGCTTGGTGTCGCTCAAATTCAGTTTAAGGATATACTACCCAATATAAAACACTTAATTAATTATATGAAGAGTATCGGATATAATACTTTTAATTATGTAGATACCTTATCAGAATTTAATATCCACTACACACATGCATATGATGACTATACTGGACAAGAAAGAGCGCGGGTTGCTTTTAATGGTGGAGTTAATAATATACTACCACCAAATGATAATAGTAGATCATCTTGGATAGGGATAGGTAAAATGGTGTTCCTTAAATAATAAATAGTAAATGAAATACAAATTCGAGAAGTTGGTTAGACGATATAATATATAGTTAATGAAATACTTAAAGTATTATAATGAATCGGTTGGTGAGGTTTGGTCAAAATCAAAATTACAATATAGTGATTTATGTCATGAGCTTAACTGTATATCATATGAACTCGATGACTTTGATGTTTTCGTACATGAGAATCCACCATATCAAATGGATTATAAATTACACCCAGCTGAAATACGAGTTACTATCGTGGATAATTATGATGGTAAACAAAGAATATTTTCATATAGTGAAGTAGAGGGTGTTATCAATAGAATGATTGGTTATATGGTATCTGAGAATTGGGAATTAGAAAGTAATAAATGTATAAATAATCAAGCTTTGACTTCAAGATGGCGTGACGTTGAGACATGTCTTACTAAAGATAAAATAGATAGAGTTGTAGTAACATTCATAAAGAAATAATGAAACACCTAAAATCATATAACGAAACTTTCAATTACTTTGATTATGTAAATGATCTAAAAGATATCCTACTAGAAATGAATGATATCGGATTTAGTAGCAACGCTGAATATGTGGATGAATTTGGTATAAACTTATGGATATCAAGATTAAGAAGCACAAAGGGGTTTATTAGAAGTCAAGAGGAGTATGATGTTCTAAAAGATGTACTACATCGAATCAAAGTTTATGCAGATATAAATAAACTAGATATTATGGATGTCTTTCTAGTTCACCCATCAAATAACTTTAGTTTCAAAAGAAACTGGGATGACTTAGGTGAGTTAAATGTTTATAGTATAATCAATAAAGATATAGAAACATTTAATCAGATTATGGATGCTAATAGATTCACGATATCATTATGTCTAGAGAAATGAAATACTTAAAACTATATGAGAATTGGTTACGCAAATCTGATGATAAAGAACTTATTGAAGTAGCTGATTATATAGATGATATTCTATTAGACATCGGTGATATGGAATTTCCCTATGTATATCCATCATTTATACATGATCACACAACACCACCGCAAATAAGCTTTGAGATATCCGCTACTTCAGATAATTCAATAACAGAGGATAAGTATGAATTAACAAATGAAATTTATTCAATAATAGAAAGATGTGATGAATATGTTGAATCAGTTGGATATCAAATGGAGATATATGTTAGGTGGGGTGCTATAGAAAATGCAACTCTTGGTGAATATGTTGAGGGTCAAGGAGCTAATTATATGAAGATTAATGGTTTAAAAGAGTATATAGGAAAAGAAATACATTATGTTGCAATAACAATTACAAAGAAAAATACACAATGAAGTACTTAAAGAAATATAAACTATTCGAGGCAAAGTCTTATACTAAAGAAGACCGCTATAATCTAAATGAGTTATCACAAGATATAAGAAATATCATGCTTGATATCATTGATGAATATCAATTAATAGATGTTGAACCATCTAATGCAGGACATTTAGATTTGGGTGGTTATGCTGATGAGGATATAGATTATGAATTAGGTGAGACTCCAAATTCTTATTTTATCTCCAATGAAGTTGTACATACTAAACATGGTGCTTATGGTATGGTAGTTATTAAGATTAACTGTAAAAAGTTATATGATGAGGTATCACCTTCAATGGGCAAAGAAGAAAGCCTATTCAAAGAACTTATTACAAGATTAGATACTATTGGTAATTCATATGTTGAATTTGAGGAAAATGGATTAGTCACTAGAGATGGAGATCTATTAAGAATAGAAGTAACACAAAAGTAATGAAACACTTAAAGAGATATAATGAGAATCTTATCAATGGTATAATCGACCTAAAGGAAATAGAAGAATTATTCTATCCTCTGTCTGATGAACATTACTTAAACGTAACTGTTACAAAAGAAAGAGCTAGGTATATTAGATTTGATAAACCCATTATGTATTTAGGTAAATCAGTCTATAATTTCAAGAATGATAATATAGCTTATGTGTTAGCGGGAGATATGGCTAATTTACCATTCCATCAAACTATACGTGTACTTATTACAAAGAGTCCAATAATATCACACTCAATAGAGAATAAGCCTATGAACAAAATGGATATTACTACATTTGTTGATGAGCTAAAATTCCCAATAGACTATCTTGAACAAGAGAAAGGTTTAAAATTAAAACAACTATGGGCTAGTAGACAAGGTAATTATGGTAATGATTATCCAAATTATCTATACTATAAAGACTTAGATGCTTTAGTAGGTGATGATATACTAGGTAAGAGTATGTTATCTTTAGTTTTATACTTCGGTAATTAATATATACTCCAATGAAGTACTTAAAGACATATAGGATATTTGAATCATTTCAAGTACATGACCCTACATCGATATTACAAACTGATGATAGTTCTAATGAGGTGGTTGATATAATCAAAGATAGACTTATTGATCTAAGTGATGATGGATATAATATGGATATCTATCTTCGTAGCATTAAATATCCTAATAGTGGTCCTTCTGTTAATTATTCTTTTAAACCTACTGGTCTAAAAGAGATATCGGTTAGAATAGAGAAACATGACTTCACTTATTTCTATATAAGAGATGTATTAGATTATATTAATTCATTAGCATCACATATAAATAGTAACTATAATATATCTATTGATGTATGTCATTCTCAGAAGTATATTGATGTCCCTAGAAGATTTGGTGATACATATCTTGATGTCATAAGAACTATGGATAAATCATATGTTAAAGGTGTGGAGTTAACTTTTCATCAAAGAAAAAGTCCAAAGGTAGAGATATGAAACACTTAAAAACATATGATATGTTATTTGAAGCTGCTGGGAAATTACTACCATCGAATTGGGTAAAGCTAAACAGTATTGGACATGTTCTTGATCCGAAAACGGGATGGATATATCCACTGTATTCAAATGGTATCTATTATGAAGATGATAATGGTCTTAATATAGAATGGGATGATGTATCATTTGATGGTATCAGTGATAAGGATATGAAATTTGTAGATAGTTTATGGAAAAGTGTAGAACCAATTATCAAAGATAAGATTGATTTTGAATTAATAGATAAGCTAAAATACTTATCATTGGATGCTATTGATGATGGGTTTACTCTATACTATTCTATACTTGTAAATTCAAGTATTCCTAAATTCAAACAGAGAGTAGCATTTGGTGGTTTCAGTCATGAATTAAATTATTTTACTTATAATAGAAAGTTTCCAGATAATTTTAAGAAGGTTATGGAACAACGTAATGAGGATCTATTGTATAGTTTCAGATTAGCTTCTCGTGGGAATGAGAATGGACATATCGCCAGTGAGATATTGAAGACACTAAAAGATATGACGGGTTACGATAATATTGATACTATCGATTAATATATAACCCAATGAAATACTTAAAGTCATATAAGATATTTGAGAATTCTACTATGGATGACTTACATATGATAAGGAACATCTATCAAGATTTTCTGGATAAATTCAATATAACAGAAGAGTATCCTTTACATGATTCTATCGGATTGTATAGTCCTAGCAATAATCAACTTGGTTTTGGAATACTACATAGTGATTACTTCGGTAAAAGTTTTAGAATACAGATTGGATGCAGCCTAAACACAGGAAACTATAAAGGGTTTGGTGGAATTAGAAATGTAGAGATAAGGAATGAATTAGAGAAAGCTCATAATCAATGTATGGATTATTTTGGCTTCAAAGATTGTTTAGTCGGATCAAGTTATGTGCATAGTGGTGGATTTAGTATTACTTACTTTACAGAAGAACCAAACTATACATTTGAAGGAAAACCTATTAACAAGGATTACTTATATGGATCTGACGCTTATGTTAGGGAACTACCAATAGTGGGTGGTTATATCAAGTGTGGGGTACATGGTCATCCAAATATGTTCGATTTCTATGGTAAAAAAGACGGGTATGAAAATATAGATGGTATGTTTGCTCTATATGGAGGAAATCCTAGCTTCTATTATAATCCAATATCTATAACAAGTGGGAAGGATTGTGATAAGTATGGATACTGTATTCCCAATTCACCAGTTGAACAATGGATCAACGCTGAGTGGATGAAGGTGGCTGAGAAATATAACATACCTGTATCAAATAAATCATGGAACATGAGTAGAACAAAAAAGAATGGTGATGTAACTACGATAGAGTTTATGGATATATTGGTAGATAATCAAGACTCATTTAAGAACTATAAACAACTACCTAAAGTAAATAAGGATAGACGATAATGAAATACTTAAAGAGATACAATGAATCTATAATAGGTCATGAGGATATAATTAATACAATAGAAGATATTCTGGTGGATATAGAAGATGAGGGATTTATAACCTGGGTAAGGTTGAGACACCAACCTGAATCACTAAAAAGTTCATACACTGACTATATAGAACTATCAATTAGATATGATGTTGCTGATGAGAATGAGACTTATTCGTTAGAAAAGAATTTAAGTATAACACTACATAGAATTAATGAATATCTAAATCAAGTTGGTTGGGTACAAGAGTCAGAGATAAAATCACATAAATTTATAGGAGCTACAGGGGATTCAGATGTTGAAAGAACAAGACATTTTAGAATCATTAAGTTTTGTCTAAAAAATAACAAATATATATCCCAATGAAACACTTAAAGAGATATAAGTTATTCGAATCAACTGAATCAACCAAAACCGATCTTGAATTAATGATACGAGATGTTCTTGCTGATGCTACTGATGAGGGAATTAAATTATCAGTACGACAACAAGATGGTGATTGGGGAAGTATCTCTATTCACTTAGCATCAAACCACCCTTCTACATTAGAGGTGATTCTATATAAACTTAACTTCAAGAAATTCATATTAAAGGATATTAAGTCAGGCGTTGATAGTTTACTTAGTATGTTAGGTGATGAATATGAATTAATACGAGTATTTATGGTGGACGATCAAGGTAAGTCACATAAGTTTAATAGAAGTCATGGTGATCCATGGGAAAACCTTCAGTTACTTATTAAAGATAATAGTTTCCAAAGAACATACCCTGATAAAGATTTCCCATTAAATGCTGTTAAGCTAATGTTTAATAACTTAAAGTCAGACGTATGAAACACCTAAAGAGATATAAGTTATTCGAAAAGGTGGAGTCCCAAATACCTGATGAGGACTTTTATCAGATAAAAGAAATACTTGCTAATTGTTTCGAAGAATCTCCTATGGCATTTGAATATGAAGATATCAGAGATGTTGATCATATGAGGTATGACAAAGCAATAGAAAGGAAGAAAGATATACAGATACAACATGGATATATGTTTATACAAATATGTATGTCATATCCTATTCCAGCTGGTAAAGGATGGATTCATGATAAGAAGTATAAACAATTAGAAATAGATATGAAACCTTTTATTGATAAGTTTGAATCATTCCTTAATGACTTTGGATATTATCTAAGAAGGTCTCCAGCACATCCACTACAATCTTGGTATTATAACTTTGAGTTCTTTGTATCAAAGATACCACAAAACACACCGGGATATTCACATTTTAAACACACCGAGTTTTATAGACAATTAGGTGAGTCGGTAAATGAAGAAAGAACAAGATTTATAAACACAGAAAGACAAAAGGAAATAATACAATGTTATTATGATTCCTTTATTGAGCTATGTGATCTAAATGCATTTGTATCTGTTGTTATAGGACATGATATGATAAATCTAAAAGATATGGATAGGGTTAAAGAAGTAGTTGATGAACTTGGTAGTTCATATTTAACAAGTGAGATAACATTCGAGATAAGAGGATATGTAAAAACACATGATAGTGATGATAATTATAGAAATAGTGAATCTACTCTAAGAGAGATATATGACTATATCTCTAATAATCTAAAAGGAGATGAGACACAATTCGCGGGAATATCTGGTGCTAGTATTAAGAACACATCAACTCACATTAACGTTGAGGTACCTGGTCATGAGAAGAGAGATATGACTCACCCATCAATTGTGAGTCATTCATATACTGGTGGTAGGATGACAGATTATGACATTGATGCCACTGGTAAAAGACACCACGGTATGAACCTAGTGAAAAGATACCAAGCTTACAAGAATAGAAATGTATATCAATTCCCCAAAATACATGCAGATGATAGAATCAAATTAATTTCTATCGTACATAAAGTTACCGATTTGTAATTAGAGTTTAATATATACTTCTAATGAAATACCTAAGAAAAATATTTGAATCAGAGGAATTGATTGATTATGATAAGTTTTTTACTACTCAATCTTATAGATATGATATATCACGAACCATTATAAAAAAGGTAGAGGATGAGATGAGGGATGAGATATTAGAATTCTTTTATTCTCTTATTGATGATTTAACTCCAGCGAAAGATAATATTGATAGTATTCATGATTTGTTTATATCAGTGCGTGATACTAAGAAGAGTAAAGGCGCCAATAGTTGGTCATATAGAATTAATGATAGCTTTCAAGATTATAGAGGACATTCATCTACCAATACAATTAGTAAAACATCGAGAGATTTTATAGCAGTTGTTAATATCAGTCTAACTGATTTTGATTCTAATACTATAATGTCTGAGGTTAAATCCATATATGGAAACTTAGTTGATTCTAATTATAAATGTGAATATTCTTATAATCATAAGGTGAGTGAAGGTAATGTACCGCGTAATGGATATAAAGGCGAACAAACACAGTCCTTAAATCTATCATTTGATATTCACATCAAGGGAGATGTTGTATTACCCAAAATAGGAGTGGATATAAATAAGCTTAAAGGGAGATGAGATACTTAAAGAAGTATAACGAATCTAAGGATGATATAGTATATCTTCATCAGATATTTGCTGATCTCATAGAAGACTATGGAGCAAAGCATGTTAAAATTCCACCTCAATACAACACTCATTCATATTATGAGATATCCATACCAGAAATAAGCATAAAAAATTCACCAAGGGAAAATGGTGTAAGTAGAAACCTAGATGAGTATCTAGATTCTTACATAGAAAAAACAGAAAAAGTGGTTAAGTTATGTAATGAGATTAAGTCTTGTATTAATAGGATTAGAGATTCATTTCCCAATGTTAAGATTGAATACTCGGTTATTGTGAATAGTGATACGAATCGTAGAGATATACGATTAGAAATTTATGATTTTGACAAATAGATATGAGATACTTAAAGACATTTGAACTCTATAAACCACCTATAATAGAATATGTGGAAACCTCTCCTATAAATAGGTATGTGTATCATGTATCACCTAGAAAAAATAGACCTGAGATATTAAAGAATGGATTGATACCATCTCTCGGAGATTTAACATTAATTGGTATGGGTTTCCCGGGTGGGCAAAGTGATTGGGATAAGGAAGCTAGGACCCTACGTATGAAGCAGTATCGTGATAAATTTGGTGACTACTTAGATAAGGCATTACCAAAGAAGTTAATCTTTGTAATTGATACATCCGACATGAATAAACTATTTGATATTACTAAAGGTCATGAAACAAAAGAGGTTGATATATGGAGAATAGATGTGTCTGGTATAAACAATAGATGGTATTGGGATCCGATACTAACACCACTGGGTAGTCCAAACTCACAAGGGAGTATATGTACTGATACTGGAATCCCATCAGATAACATAGAATTAGTAGAATAAGATAATAAAAATAAAATGAGGCACTTAAAACCATATAACGAAAGTAAAGTTGAATCAGTTGAGGTCGAATCTACTATTAATGATATTCTATGTGAGTTATCAGATGAGTCATTTGATGTTGAGTGTATCTTATGGAAAGTAGATGGTAGTAAGTTATCATTTGAGATAACAATAGGTAAATCGGATCCGACACCTGATGGACATGGTGGTATGGGATCTAAAATGAGAGAAAGATTTGGATGGAGTGATATAGGTAATGTTATGGATAGACTGTGTAATTATATATTCATCATGTCCTCTAAGGCTAAATTTAATTTTGAAAGTGATAAGTACTGGAAAGGTGTGTATAACAGTATAGAGCATAATAACCCTAATGATTTATTATTAGATATGAGTAACAAATTTCCAGATTATTATGATGAGTCTGAGGGTTGGTTTAGATTAGGATTTGTTATTGAACTTAAAAATATATAGTATATGAAATATTTAAAAGCTTATAAAATATTCGAAGCACCACAGTAGATAAGTATTTCATATATTACTTTTTTAATCCAAAGGTTAATGTTAATTTATTTTTACCCATCATAATCGTATCATCATCCATATATTTAAAGTCATTATCTATATTTTCAGATAATTGATATCCACAGTTATCCATATAATTAGTTAAATGACCTATCGCATGTTTTGTATCTTTCCAATAAAAGAAGTCTCTTGGTAATAAAAATATAGTTATAGTTGCCCAAGATTTACCAGCTCCTGAATAAGAAATATCGGTGGATAATCCAGCATCATCTAAGTCTAATAAAATATCTTTAATAATGTTAGTATCAACATTATACTCAGAGGGTATACTAACCTCAACCGATTCTTTATAATATTTTAAATGTTTCACTAACTATATATTATATATACATCATGGAATTTACAAGGAAAGAATTAGAAATAGCGTTCAATAATAATGGAAAGATTAAAGACTTTAATACTTTTATTAAATCAATTGAGCAAGAAAGACAACAAGAGAAAGAAAAGAGAGAATCCACAGTAGACGTATATCATATATTTAAAGATACAGGTGGTAAATCTCTTGGTGACTTTATTGAATATGCTGTTCGTCAAGATAAGTATGATGCTGTGATGGCTGCTTGTAATGATGATCTAGATGATTCTGGAGTTGAATATACAGAGTACCTAAAAATAGGTGATAAGGTATATAAAGCAAACTTACATTGTTCAGCTGAATGGTGTGGAGATTGGTCAGTGAGAGCTAATACTCCTGGTCAGGTTACACTAAAATCCTTTGGTGAAGTTAAGAACTATGAAGTTGCCATGGAATCTAAGGGTAGAGATGGTGTTGTTCATACACTTACTATTAAGCTAACTAATTAAGATGAAGTATATAAAGTCATATAAGATATTTGAATCATCTAATGGACTTACCAAGTATTATATACCTGGTAAACATTGGGATTACCAATTAGGAGATATTTGGTCACCTAAAGTTCTTATTGGTAATAACGATCCATCCGACAATAGATCATCGAATTACGGTAGAAATGATTCACATGTTAACAAGGTGGAGATTAAAGATAATGGCGGGAGTAACTCATTGGCCAACAGAGCTGTGATGTCTTTATTCCCAGAATGCTTTGGTACATCTAATCTTAATGAATTATGTGAATTTCACTTACAAGATTTAGGATATGATTATGGACCAAAGGATGAATTCTCTTTTCTAGAAAAAGGTCTTATAGAAAAGAGATGTTATATCTATATTAAAGTTCCTGGTAAAGAAGATATAATACAACAAGTCCCTAGTTTCAAAGGACGACACTATTTAGATATTGTTGGTGATATCATAGGTCATACATTCACAGATAGTGAAAAGAAGGATGCAACCAATGGTAAAGATAATAAGTATTATGGTGGTTCATGGCATATTAGTGTAGGTTTATATGATGTGAATGGTATTAAAATAATATCTGCTGGGTTTGATAGAAGTCCAAGTTATATCATAAAGAGAAGTGATTTAGAGAAATTAATTGATATGACCTCATCATATAACTTTTATAGGTTTGAGGATAAAGGTGAACAATTATTAAGAATAGGTGGTAAGAGATTAGAATATAATGACATTATGGATATATTCGTAGATGTTATGGATATTGATACTAATAAGATAACTATGGAAGATTTTCATCAAATAAATGAGAATCAGATTATGATTAAGTTTATGACAACTAATATGTTATTTGATAAGGAGTTGGTAGATGAATTAAAGGATAACATAAGTAGATTTAGTAATGCTTATGGGTTTGGGTTTGATAGGATTGATTTGACAATGAATCCTTTGATGTATGTAAATGATCCAAATAAGACGTGGATGTCAAGTGATAAACCAACACATGGTTATAAGGATTTAGATAAGTTGATGGAGATAGGTGAGATGGAGTATAACTTACATACTAGAAAACATGCAATGTATATAATATTTAATATATGAAACACTTAAAGAGATACAAGATATTCGAATCAGTTAACTCGGATGAGTTTGTGGAGATAGATAGTAGTATTAAAGATATGTTACATGATATAACTGATAGTGGGTTATATCTAACGTATAGATCAAATGAAAGAGCATCACGTAAAAGATTTGATATTACAATATCTTCATATGAAGCTGAAGGTGAATCTTCAAGTACTGAAAATATCTTCTTTAATTGGAATGATATATCACCTACAATACGTAGAATAGAATCTTATCTAAAAGAACTAGATAGATATTATCTAGCTTGGTCTATATATGTTAGTGGTGTATTAGTTCAAAGAGGTGATAAATTCATATTAGAATACTTAGAGAAAACCAATCCATCGGCTATAGACTTTGAGGTAGAGATAGAGTTATATACACATGAAGAGTGGAAAAAATTATGGGATAGTCATTAATATGAAATATCTAAGTACATATAAAATATTTGAATCAACTATAAATAATATGAATGAATATTATTTTGATATGATATATCTTTTACAAGATGTATTTGATGACTTTGATATCGCTCCTAAAACAGATGAGAGTTTTGGAGAAGTTGAAAATCCCGAGCATAAGTTTTGGTCTATTAGGCTTGTTGAGACTAGTCAACTTGACGGTTGGGCTTCTGACATATCTAATATATCAGAAGTGGGTAATAGACCCATTAAATTCATCGTAGTATTTAATATCAAAGAAGAAGTTAAGGAATCTTTTAAGAAAAGAGTAAATGAGATTGGTGATAGATTTGTGTCACAAACAGGAATGAGATTTAAATTAAAGGAAGAGGTGATAGACCCTGGATATTTATATGACTATATAATTGAAGTGCATAATCCAATTCCCAAGGCTGAGATTAAATAAAATCAGACCTGAATCCATGATGAGTAGGTTAACACTGGATTTCTCTGAAACTAAATAGATATATACATTAATGAAATACTTAAAGAAATATAATGAGTCATCTGTTACAGATGAGAATCTATTAGAAGAACTAACGGATATGTTTAGGACGCATTTCCTAGATATATCAGATGAGTCTAGGGTTACTATGTACTACTGTTATTATCATGGACCAATTAGTAATAATCAATTACAAAGAGTTGATTTCACTTATAGTTATAAGGATATTAAAAGGAATAGAAATATAACTAAAGAACAGTTTAATAAATTCGTAGATGAGAATGAAGATAACTTTAGATTAGTATTTCATGCTGGGTTTAGTGCTATAACTTATGATATAGATGATATGGAACATGATAGGGAAAAGATACAAGGATATAATCAATTAGGAGAACCAATTATAGATGTTGATGTGGTTTGTAAGACCATGAAATTCTTAGCCGAGCAGTTACCTATGATAGTAAATAGATTAAAGGATGAATTTGAAGATGTTATAGTTAACATATCTACCGTAGGATCTGAATTTGAGATAAGCGCATTCTGTGATAAGGAAACAACTAAGAAGGTTGGGTTAATACCGGGAGTGGTTCAAGATTCAAGAGTTTTTATAGAATGAAATACTTAAAGACATATGAGAAGTTTATATGGACAGTATCATCGAATGGATTGGTATCACATCCTGATGATCTATCTGATGGCATGAAATCAATTATTGAGGATAGGTTAACTCCTATAAATGATATACTTGACCCAGATGGTAAAAAGTATGACACCTATATGACTTATATAAAGCCACAGTTGTCATTTCAAAATACTTGGAGTAATCCATCAATTAAGATAATAATAAGAAAGAGTGGATCTCTTGTTAAATTAAGGGATGTTATTGACTCGGTGATGGAGTTAATATCCGAATTAAAAGAACATGGGTATGTATTTCGTCATTACAATCTAAAGCATATGCTTAACCAAGTTTGTGATATAGATAATCCGAAAATTGATTTAATTGAGAAGTCATTTAGTAATCTGTTGAATCATGGGTGTGGTGATCCAGAGGAGTTATATCTTTCATTTGAAAAAAGACCCGATGATATAAATGAACTTTGGGATCCTTTTAAGGGGAGTAAACCAACTGATTTCTCCTTTAGTGATATCGAATCAAAGACCGAAGAACTGGTTGATATATTATATGATATATTTGATGAGTATAATATCATCGATGGCAATGCGGATAAAAATCAACCACCGGAACACTGGCGACAAGAACCAAATTACACACATTGGAGATATGCTGTATATGGATTCACCAAAGAGAACCCAAGGGATAGAATAGTAATAAGCTTTTCAGATGAAGATACAAGTGGGAGTATCGATTTAATGGGAAGGGGATATTTGCGAGAGGGTAGTATTTATGAAAAGGTCTCCTCTATTATAAAGAAAATGGAAGATAAACTAGAGGATCAATTAGGGTGTAGTTTGAAATTCTTTTATAATATGGATGTAAAATCCGCTCGTGGTAGAATGAATGGTAGAATTGTGATAAATATTATTCATGATATGAAATTAAAAAATAAATATCCATTCGGATTTTAACTGGGAGATATGAGATACTTAAAGAGATATAATGAGAATACGGATAGTTCTTTTACTAAAGAAGACCTAGAGGATATATTTGCTCATTCATTTGATGTAGCGGACGATCATAATGTAGTTGAAATATATTTTAACCCAAAGAGTTTAGAAGACTGGTCTACTAATATTTATGAGTTCGAATATGGTGGACGCCATCCAGGATATCAATTAATATTTCACCATAACTTTTATGATGAGTCCTCATTAGAGGAATTTGAAAAGTTCTCTGATCTAGTGGCTGAGATTAGATCCGATATAGAAAGATTCAAAGGCATATATAAAGTAAGTAAGATATTCTTTGCTATAAACACAGATTCAATATTAAGACTAGTAATAAGGTTATGAAACACTTAAAGACATATAAACTATTTGAAGAGATTCGTGTTGTAGGCAGCAGTCCAATCATGCACACACTTGGTGATATACTATCAGATCTCGAAGATGAGAGATTCATAGTAGACTTAAATGGATTATGGGATAGAGAACCTGGCCAAGACTATGTCATTAAAGATAATGATCCTAATGGGAAGGATATATTTGTTAGAATCTGGAAAGATGAATTTACCTATAAAGAAATATCAAAGACACTAGAGCATATGTTTAATTATCTTGAAAGTGAGAACTATTATGTCAGTAAAGTGTCGTATGGTTTTGAAAACGGAGCAAGTAATACATATGATTATAGTATGGTTGATGCTGAGAAATGGACATATGATCCTAAGAAATGTTTAGGTCACTTAAATGGATTAGACTTTACCAGAAATATATCATTTGAATTTAATTTAAGCACCAGTGATGTCCATAAAAAAAGTAGATGGGTTAGATGAGATACCTAAAGAGATATAAAGTATTCGAATCAGTTGGTTTGTCCAAATCAGAATTGATACAGGATATTGATACTCTGTCAAAGAATCTATATAATCATATAGTAGATTATAACATTAAGACAAGGATGAATCATAATCTTCATTTTAGTTATGCTAATGTAGAGACTATTAAACTAATGGGGTTTGTAACAGATAGTATTATACAATCATATAGACTAAACATCAATTCACCCGATGGGTTAATCAGATGTATATGTGATGAATGGATTAAAATCAAGAATAGATTCGAAAGACAGCTATATCGGAATGGAGAAGAAGTTTATCCAGGAACAAATCAACAAGCGGTGTTATGGAAAGAATATTATAAAGTAGGATCACAGATTGAGGAAATGATATCCGGTACTCGATGGGATATACCCGAGAGTAAAGTATTAAAAGATGATGATATAGATTTTATAACCGATTCAATATTATCAGAGTATGATTCATATAGAGACTTCTCAGTTGAAAATTATTGGGATGGAGTTAAAGTAAAAATTACATTAGTGGATAATGATATACTATCAACCTATGTTTCAATAACAAAAATATACGAATCTGACTTTATTAAGAGATTGGATTCTTACTTCGGTGGGCTAATGATACTAAATAATAGTACCAACAGTGGAACAAAAAGTAACGAATCATATATTGTTCTATACTTACCTTTTTGGAGGAAACCCAATTGGGTAGCCCCGAAAACTGGAATAGTGCCATAATATTCTCTTCTTAATAGATCCTAATAAATAATTGAATCATTAATATATATTCCAATGAAATACTTAAAGACATACTCATTATACGATAGTTCTAAAAAATATAAGCTATTTGAATCAAGTGATGTGATACTAACATATTTTAATGATATACTTCTACCATTAAAAGATGAGGGTTTATCTGTCGCGGTGGAAAAGCTTCAAGATGATGAGGAATATTACTATCTAAATATAAGTGCCTCTTCTCCGGTTTCCCGAAAACCATTTAGTTGGGAAACTATTAGACCATACATAAAACATTTGGTGTCTTATGCTCGAGAGGAAGGATTCCTGGATGTCAGCACAACTGTTACTTGTAAAAGAGGATCGTATAATGCCACCTCTTTTGAAAAGATGGAGTCTGAACTTCCTACCAGTGAGAAAATAGGTGCTGATAGAATATATTCTTTTATGATATATATAGCACCAAAGAACACTAATAGTTGGGTATTAGACGATGATTGTTTTTCCAAAGGATCAACCACCACTGATTAATCTAGTCCCAATTCCTTTAACTTCTTTTCTCGTAAAATAGGTCGGTAATCCTCACATAGTTCTGGGTGAACACCAATCGGTCTACCTGATGTTGTCATAACAACGTAGGTTAATTTATTATCACCATTCTGATAGGTGGATTCAATTGTGCCAGATTCGTTTAGATATGGCCACTCATCAGATTTCATAATAACTATATCGCCTATTTTGAATATCACAATCCCAATTCTTTTAATTTATCACTACGGATATCCCTTAATAACACATATTTATCACTGATGAATCTGGTTTCAAATATCCTATTACCATCAACATCTTCTAAGTCATATCCTCTCATACCATCTGATCCGGTTATCTTAAACTTATGACCTTTCTTATATAACTTACCATTAAATTGGAAGTCTTCTATAAACACCACTGTCTCACCTATCATATCCAGTTTATTCCATCTTCTAACATAAACTCAAGTTGAGCTTCTCCTCCCGAAAGAGAAGCAAGATCAAATCTCATTATAAGACCAACCTTAACCATATCATTTTGTTCCTTAGTTAGTAAATCTCTACCAACTATAAGTTCCTTGTCACAGTTATAGTCTTTTCTTAGGATACAGATAATATCCTTATCATCTATATCTGTGATGTATCCATTCCAAATGTCTTGTTCCATATATTTAATTATTATTTTTTAAAACGGTTTATCTTCTTTAGTAAACACAAACTTCCATTCATATGTGTTGGTATAGCTTATTGTACCTGAACCAATTAATGGTTGTAGTAAGGTAGGGCAATGTGTCTTTTGTTTATAAAGAGTTTTTTGATATCCTTCTGTATCAAGAAAATCAATGACGCGGCTCACAGCATCAGATGATGATGGACTATCCAAATCAAATCCTGATTCTATAACAATGTTTATGAACTTGGGTATTGTTCCAGTAAAGACATGGCAATGATATCCTAAATCGGATAGATCTAAAAGTATATCCAAACAAATATTTTTAATGTCACCCACCATACTTATATAAATATAAGGATAATAAGTTAATGTTTAGATATAAGTTTTATTCTGATGAATTTTATAGGTAAACTATCACACGATTGTTTCATCACAGGTATGTTTAATATATATGACATAAAAATAAATTTACTGAAATGGATAGTCGTTTTAAATTAAAGGAAGTTAAACAATTTATAAAAGCTCTCAGAGATGATTATAGATCATCTGATAATAATATTAAAAAGAAAAAGAAAAAGGCTATACTGAAAACTATTAGGCTAACCTTCAATCAAATATGGGGAGGTATATCAGCTCCTTTTGTCTACCCAATATGGTATGTCTTTAGAAAACAAATAACCAATTCTGTATATGAAGGCACATCTTGGGAGGTGGTTCATAAACTAATTGAGGATAATAAGATAGATGAAGCTAAGAGAATAGTTCAACAGAAAGGTAAATTTATGTACTGGTTATGGACATACGGAGATTTAAGAGATCCATTAGGAAGAGGTGAGCTACCAGAAGATGGATATAAAGGAAGATTTAAGAATAACTTTATTGGTAGATTCTATGAGAATGCTTTAAGAAACCCAAGATTTACAATTAACTATATTGATTATAGAAGTGGTGATATTGTAAAAGTATATACTATAATAGACACTAGAGATTATAACGTATCTCATTCATCAGAAGGATTGGGTAGTCATCCATCAGGAATATTCTTTAAATGGTTTGTTGATGGTAAAGGAGAATGGTATTATATCTATGATAATAATAATAAAGAGAATCTATTCTACTTTGGTTATACCGGATTAGGCAGAGAATCTATTGGTAAAAGTGGTAGGTTTGAAATAGGATATAGAAGTAACTAATCCTTTATAAAAGTGAATATACCATATTCAATGATATTGTCATCGGTGGGTAAATAATTTTGCTCCTGAGTTATACGACCAGTGGTATTTTGAATACGCGCATTATATTGATTGAAATTCAATTCGTCATCTTTGTATATGAAGTTGCTATAACCAATTGATTTCATATATGATATTAGATGATCAACATTGGACTTAATACATCTGAAGGTTAAACCACCTGGACCAAATGATAGAACGATTCTAATAGCAATAACATCTTTATCTAAAGAGTTAATCCAAAATTCAGATGATTCGTGGTATTCTATATCAACATCATAGTCATCTGATATGTCTTGTAATATGTCCATTACATCGGTTTCAATATGATCATCGTCATCTTCAAACCTCTCGTATAATTTTAAGTGCTTCATATCTTATCGTATATATCATACCATTTATTTAGAAAAACATCAAAACTAAATTCATTTAGATCCGAACTCCATGTGATCCAATCATCACCATTAAATCCTCTACAGCTATATTCTGTAATACTACTTTCTGCGTTAAATAATGTAAACTCCAATTTCTCACAATCAAATACACCAATTGCTATCCATTGTGTTGCTTCATTACTAAGTTCTGGATCATTACCAGTATCTATTGGATTAAGAACAGTTGGTTCAGTTAGTTTATAAAAGATATCATAGAATCTATTTCCTCTGTGTTCTATTTTTACATTATCATAATTGTCATTTAAATCAGATATAATCTTATCATATACTTTGAATTTATTTTCAAGACCGGGATATTGCTTACGTGTGGATTCATATCCATTTCTACCTACGAAAGTCGATTCAAATATTTTATATGGTTTTAAGTGTTTCATATATCATCTATATATAAAATATAAATTAATATATACCTAAATGAAACACCTAAAGACATATGAGGGATTGTTTAGCTTCTTTAAGAAGAAGGAACATAAGCCTGATTATGCAATAAAGGAATTTATACCTAATATAGAGGATTGTCTTACCGACTTATCAGATAATGAATTCTTTACAGATGTTACCTCAGGTGATGGTGGTATAAGCGTTTATTTTCGTAAAGAGAAGGTTACGAAATTTCGATTTATGTTGGGTGGGGAAGGCGAACATTATCAAGTATATTCGGTTGGTGATGTAATAGATTCTATTAGATTTATTAACTCTTTCATAGATGACTTAGGTCTTAAAATAGTAAGAATAGATATGTATATCCTTGGTAAGTTTGATGGAATCAATTATACTGGTGATATATATTTCGAGGATCTAGAACATTTAGAAGAATTTAATAGAGAAGATAATACCGCTAAAGATAACATCCAATATTCATATATAAGAATCCAAAGAAAATGAAATACTTAAAGACATATAGAATATTCGAATCAAATAGTGTAGATGAAGTGACAGATCATATAGATGATATTTGTATGGATATGGTGGATGATGGATTTAGAATAGATAAGAATTATACAACCGATGGTAAAAAATGGAATTATTTTAATCCTTTGGTATATGGTGGACTCCATCCTGGAGAAGAGGCACATTATGATCGGATGATAAAGACAAATACAGACACGGTTGGTTCAGACTTTCAGCAAATAAATGTGACTTGTAGTAAGTTGGCAAACCATCAACCTTTTCATCAAACCAAAGGATTTAATATTAGAGAGGCTGAAGACTTGATTACAAGGTTATCATCTTATGCTTCTGATGAGGGATATAAATATAATATAGGATATTTTGGGCCAGGTATAATAGAAACAAGGTTAAATATAGATGAGTTTTTGGAAAATTGCAAACAATTTGGGTCTGATGTACAATTAAATTACGTGGTTATATCGATATATAAAGATTATTTAATTGTACCTTAAAACAAAAAAATGAGATACTTAAAGACATATAACGAAGCTAAGGTTGAATTTAATGAATCAACTGATATTAGAGATATCCTATCCGATGCTTCTGATATGGGTGGTGTTGTTAAGATAGAATATAAATGGACGAAGGATAAAGTTATAAGAGATGATGTTAATGGATATGGCACATATGATAGTTCTCATAATACCGAATTATCGGGAGCTCATAAGATATATAAGATAGAAGTTGAGTTTGAAACAAAGGATTTATCACTATCTAAAGTAGGTGATATAATGAAAGAGATGGATGATGTTAATCATAAACTTAAAATGGTTAGTGATGAGTATAAAGTGGAATGGATGTTAAATCGATATGGAAGTGATGATACTACTGAGAAAGATTCTCAGATTCTCAGATTCGTGATATATCTTATGGCTGCTACTGAAGTGGCTCAAGCCGATCCTCTTGGTGATGTGGTGCTTGTTGTAAACGAATTCTTTGATGACTCGATGACTAGATTTAACTTTCAAGGATCATCTAATGTTGATATAGTTAGACTTAGAGATGTTGTGAGGGTTACTATACTTAATAAAGATCTATCCGGGAATCCTAGAACTAATGCTGAAAGAGATAGATTGAATAATAAAAGATATAAAGTAATTAAAAAGATACATGAGGCACTATCCGACAAGATAGAGTCGGAACTGGGACTTGGTGTTAAGGAAATATCAGATGAGTTTTACAATTGGGGAGTAATTAAGGTTGGTGTAAAATCATATCCTTACTTCTTTATTAAAATAATTTAATTTATTATATTGTTGATTATCATATCGCGATACTTCGATACAACTTCTGAGTAGATAGCTGTACCAACAGATCCAACTTCTGTCCATTTGTTATCATTAAAAACGAGTCCTCCTCTGAGATAAATAGTTATCTTACCTTGTGTATATTCGGGGTATAAATAATTGGGATCACTAAGCTCTAACTTAGGCTCAAATGTGTCTATCATCTCATAATACTTTCTCCCAGACTCACCAGCATTTAAATAAGGAGATAATAATTCTAATATCTCCTCCTTGTTCATGTTATCTATTACAGACTTATCCATTAATTAATAGTAACTTACTTATACAAGTATTGCATTAAACCCCATTGATATTAACTTAGTTACCAATCCTTGTGATGTTAAACTACCGTGATAACTCATATATCCTTCTACCTCATCCATTAAGTCAATAGTTTCCAATTGGCTATACTTCTCAACTATATGCTCATCAATCATTATATTACCAGTCCAAGCAGTTACTCCAATCTCAACACCATTCTCTTGGTATTCATCCATTTCCCAATCAATGTTTGATGTAGTGAAATCTCTTACCTTTAATATCATATTGGGATTAATAATAAACGGTGTGGTTGTTGGTATACTATTACCAGTGCGATAATGTTGTGTCATATCTTGATTGTAATCACTATTTCTACCAACGTGTGTGGCTTTGCCAGTGAATACTCTACCACATATTTCCTTTAACTTAGCTATGTCATTAACACCTGAGTTACCATCAGAATAGGTTAGAGATACAATATAGTCAGTTTTAGGATTTACAATCCCTTTAATAACATTAACGTCTTCGGTTATGTTAGTTAAATAAGTATTTAGGTCATTGACATCACTTACGGATTGGATTATCGACCATCTCATTCTAGTTGTATTTCTATGAGTAAGGGTAAATGTTCTCTTACCTGCTGTCTTATTATATGATACTGTATGGTCCGAACCAGTACCTTGAGCATTTGCTATTGATATAACATCAGTAGGTTCTCCATATTGATGATAACCTCTTCCTTCATCACCTCTTAGTTCTATATTGATATTCATTCGATATGTCTCAGGAAGTTTATTAAATTCATCTTCTAAGGATTTAATAATTGATTTATCGATAAATGAATCGATGATGGAATCATATTCATTCATTAAAGCTTCTATTTCACTTTTCTTCCTATTCCTAAGAACGTTATCATTAAATTTATCTATAGCCATATTCTATTTAATTAATTTCTATTATATATTAAAGTGACCTATTTAATTTATTTTCTCTTCGAGTAGGTATAGCAATATACGGTTGATTTTGTTTAATCGGTTTGTTTTGCGCATAAGTCCTTGTATCCGGCGATGGATCACCAAGATCTCCCTACTTAATCTTCTAGCATTTAATACTTGTAATCTAGTTATGGTTACATCACCCAGCATTTGTAACATTACTCTATCACTTTATTAATTTTCTCGTCACGAATTTCTGCCTTAGTTATAACCTCAACTATATTTCTTCTTGAGTGGATAATATCCATAGCCTCGTCATACTCATCACCTAAGTGTTCGATCAATGCCTCTTCTGATTCTGCTAAATATACTCCTGTTACACAATCCCATCCTAGTTCAGGATTGGTCATAACGAATATTTTCTTTCCTTTTAAGTCTATTGTCATATAAATATTATTTAGTTGGTCGATGTTTAGGTACTACGATTTCTACTTTCTGCTTAGAGTGAAATGTGTGAACATACCTAATGAGACCGGCAGTCTCAGCCTCAAATGAGATTTGAACAATCGAAAGTTCAACGATTGGTTTGGCTCCTCTACCATGACTCGGATTCAATTCATATTCAAAGTGGTCATAGATGGCTACTGGCTTACCATTGTAAGAGATAGTATCATTCTTACTAGACCATTTGGATAGATCTTCTTTTGTTAGTAATTCTTTATCAACAGTACAACTGAATAGTGATGTGATAATAAGTGTTAGTGTAAATAATTTTTTCATATGTTTTTATGTTTAAAGTGTAAATATAGGGAATTTATTTGATATCACCAATTTATTTAACTATATTTGATGGATTAATATGGAAATAATGGAGATAGTCTGTGTATCTACAACAGGATTGGATAAGTCTGAATTGACCTTGGGTAAAATATATGATGTTAGAACATGGGAAGATAGTCGATGGGGTAATCCTAGATACTATGTGGTTATGAATAATTTTAATATTGTATCAAGGTATGATTCTGATTACTTCGATACATTGGATAATGTTAGAGAAGCTAAGCTTAATGAATTGGGAATATGATGGATAAGATAACACTGGATAAAGATAATCGTATGTTGCGAATTGGTTTTGGAAAGAACAAAGGTTTATGGTTCTTTCGAGTCGACTTATGGTTTATTGGATATAGATTTAAAAAATAGAAATATGAATTGGAAAAAGGAAAAGGATGGTCTACCTTTAATGAACGACCCTGGAGTTTTTACTGAGATGGGTAACTATGGTAAACGGGTACTTAAGAAGAAAGTCAAAGATATTCTTTTTGTATGGACGTGTTGTATAGTTAGTTATATTCTAATCGAACTAGTGATACACTATTTCACTTGTAAGTGCTAAGATATGAGTGAAATATATAATCATGAGAATTATGCTTATGTAAAACATGAGGTTTGTCCCAAATGTGGATCAAACGGATATAAATCTATTATTAATAACTATTCTTCAACTGAATATACTAATCAACCATGTACTTGTATGAGTTGTGGTGATGCTCACATATTGGGTGAGAGAGTTAGTAAATCCTTATTTAATAGAAATAAAATACTGAATAAAATACTAAATGATAAAGAAGTATAGACTCCTCTGTAAGAAGGATTACATAGAAGGTGAATTTCTAATGGATGGTGATCAAGAAACTCGTCTCTTTAAAGGAGAGGTCTATGATATAGAAGAGGAGCTTTGGATTAATAGTGGACCATCGGGAGCGACCATAGTGAGAAGAGCTATATTAAATGATACATATGTTGCGTTCCTTAGTGTGCCATTTTATGACTACTTCTATACCGAGGCGGAAGCAAGGGATATGAAATTAAAAGAATTGGGAATATAACCAAATTATTACATCCGTCAACAAATATATACTCTAATGAAGTATATTAAATCTATAAACGAATCACACTATTCCGAACCATTTAATAAGAGTATTAAAGATTTTATTCAATCACAGAGAGATAAATTCAAATCTGTTGTGGATGAGTCTATGTATGATATGTTAGATGAGTATAGACACACATCTGGATTTAATGATAGATTTAATGATATACACAATGACTGTAAAAAAGGAGATATATGTGTTTATTATAATATCTTTATTCCAGGAAATGATGATATCTACGGATTAATATGGAACGGTGATTTTGAAAATCATTTAAAGTCTTGTGTCACCAGATTAACTGCATTAGGTTCTCACTTTAAGATACGGGTATCATATGAGAATAATATAAATTTTAGTCGCACTGGTCCACTTGTTTCTTCGGGATCCCATAGTACATCTGGTACTAATAAATATATTCATTTAGGTAATGAGGAAGACTCCAAATATATAGATACTTTGGTTGAAGAAATCTGTAAGGATATAACAAATGTGGACTTAAAAAATTATAACCACGTTGTTATAGGATTTAATGTGTGGTAAATTAATCTACTCCACCACGACACCAATTATAGATGGTCATGGGTGTAGATGTTATAAGGAACAACATTATTATTTCAAGTAATCCTCTGCGTGATAATTCCTCTTGTGTAATATAGAAGTCAGTATGATGTGGTTTACTATAAAAGTTACCTCTACAAAATCCATCAATTATATCCTTGACAACGAATTGTTCATGAGCAAGGCTCTTAGTAAATGGATTAGTATCCATGTGAATGCTCTCTGAATAAGATGGTCCAGAATATACATCGAATCCCATAGCAGGGAACATATACATTCCTCCTCTTTGTACGTTCTTTCTTAAAAGAAATTGTTTTTGTGTAGTGGTTAGAAATTTCATATTTGTGGTGGTTAATAACCATAAAGGTAAGGAATTTATGGGATATATCCAAATCTATTCATGTAAGGATTTATTATGAGTATACCAAATAAATATATAAGATAATGAAAAAAATAAATAGCTTTATGGACTTTAAATATACACCAGAAGAGTTTATAAAAGAATCACCAGTTGGTAATACCTTTTTAGTTGGAATTACTTTTAATATTGAAAAAGAAGGTGCTCCGTTTATACCAGGATAGTTAATATGAAGTATTTAAAAACATATAAAATATTTGAGGCACTTGGTCCACAGGAGATGATGAGAATTCACTATGGTGATGATGTTCTAAATACCTGTGATGAGATGATTCAAGATATAGATTATATCCTTCTTGATCTGAAGGATGATGGATATGATATTACTAGTGGATATACACCAATGACATGGGCACTCGCAAATAAATTTCCAGAAATAATGGTTAATATCTCTAAGAAAAATGAGAGATTACAAGAAGAAAATAGGGAAGAGTTTGATGCGGTGATACTCCGCTTAAACTCATATGTTGTTTCTCACAAGTGGCGATACTCTGCTGGGTTTTATGATAATCATAAAACGCTAGGGATAACAATATTCGGAGATAAAAGAATAGTGAATTTCTTTGCGAAATGAGATACTTAAAATCATATAAAATATTTGAATCATTTGAAGATCTAGATGCCGAGGATGTTAAGAACATATTCTTTTCTTGTTATGAGGATATGTTTGATAGGTTAGGAGAGACAGACGATGCTACTGATCCCAGAATGGAGTTTATGGGCAAAGGAAATGAGTTAAGTGGTAGAGTTCAGAACAATACTTTTTATATTAGTATTAAAGACTGCTATATTGCGGATTCCTCCACGGGGAAAAATGAGCCTGTGATAGAGATACTGGTATACACAAACGGACATTGGCAACCATTTGATATAAAACCATTTGAAGAAAGGATAAAACCACATAAACTTCATGTAGGAGAAAGTAGACCTATGGT
>Ga0315289_10001911_pt1 | contig 32285 bp, 32 predicted proteins | sample YL17G11_40_MG_FD_203452 | JGI IMG/M metagenome (GOLD analysis project Ga0315289, IMG submission 203452) | Sediment microbial communities from Yellowstone Lake, YNP, Wyoming, USA - YL17G11_40 | ecosystem: Environmental > Aquatic > Freshwater > Lake > Sediment | place: USA: Wyoming | collected... | reverse complement strand
TCATTGAAGTGAGCAGGAACCGTGATTACGACTTTCTTGACCGGACCTCCGAGGAAAGTCTCCGCATCACGCTTTATCTTCTGAAGAATGAACGCGGAAATCTGTTGAGGCGTGTACTCCTTTCCGAATATGGAAACCTTATAGTCCGTGCCCATTTTACGCTTGATCTCAAATACTGTCCCTTCCGGGTTGACTGTAGCCTGTCTCTTCGCAGGTTCACCAACCAGTAGCTGACCTTCTTTCGTAAAGGAAACGACCGATGGAAACATCTTCCCCGCCATCGTCGGCCCCTCCGCGCTGGGAACGACGGTAGGTCGGCCAGCTTCCATAATGGCAGCGGCGGAGTTGGTGGTGCCGAGGTCTATGCCCAATATCTTCTCCTTAGCAGGTTGTCCTGAACTGCTCAACTTTTCCCACTCTCAACAGGTTCTGGATTGACAGGCTCCGCGATATGCGGAACCGAGATTTTAACAATACTAGGCCTAACTAGCTTTCCCTTCATGGTGAAACCCTCCCGGACCTCCTCCACGATGGTTCCCTCCTCGCCTTCGCATGGAATACATCCAACTGCTTCATGTAATGTTGGATCAAACTTCTTCCCGATCGCCTCGATCTTGGACAAACCTTCAGTGACAAGCAGATCACGGAACTTCTTCAGCACGATTTCAAGACCTTCTGCCACGGCGCCGGCGTTTTCGGTGTTCCTCGCAGCCTTTAGTGCGAGTTCCAGCTCGTCGACGATCGAGAGGAGGTTCTGAATCAGTCTTGCTTTTCCAGCATCGATTCTGGACTCCACTTCTTGATTGAGGCGCTTCCGATAGTTCTCGAAGTCTGCTTGAACATACAGGAGCTTGTTGAGATGCTCCTTTGACTTCTCCTGCTCCTGTCTGAGCTGCTCCCTCAGAGAAGCTACCTCGTCAACAGCCATCTCTTCCTGTTCAGCTGCTGCGGTTTCAGGGGGCGACTCTTGTTCTATCGGGGCAGCCTTCTTCTGCGGTTTTTGTTGCTTCTGCTGTTTCATGGGCCGAACCTCGTTTTCAGAACGCTGATGCGAGACCTTTCCCCCAACAGCGCCCATGGGACGCGCCTCTCGGATCATCCTTCAAGGAAAGCGAGAATCTGAGAGCGCCCAAGCCTTTTCCTATAAGTTTTTCGGCAGACGTACTCATTAGTGCAGGTCTCAGTTGGAGATTTGTTGTGTCAGATAAGCCTCATGAGACCGTTGTAGTCTTGGATTTCGGCGGGCAATACTCCCACCTGATAGCTCGACGGATCCGAGAGTGTGAAGTCTATTCCGAGCTCCTGCCTTGGAACACCAGAATCAGCGATATTCAGGCCAAGGCACCAAGAGCCATAGTTCTCTCGGGCGGTCCCGCAAGCGTGAACGACCCAAACGCGCCAAAGTGCGAAAAGGAGGTTTTCAGCCTGGGCATTCCAGTGCTTGGGATCTGCTACGGACTCCAACTCATGGTTGAACTGTATAGGGGCAGGATCGAGCGTCCAAACATGCAAGAGTACGGACGAACGATTGTCAACTTCGACGATCGCACCGACCTCTTCAGGGGACTCGGCGATGAGGGCGTGTGCTGGATGAGTCACGCCGATTCGGCAGCAAAGCTTCCTGACGGTTTCGAAGGAATCGCGCACTCCAAACATACCAAGTACGCAGCGATCAAGAGCGCGAAACGTATGATGTTCGGTGTGCAGTTTCACCCAGAAGTTGTTCACACCGCTAGAGGAATGGATATCATCCGTAACTTTCTCTTTGAAGTCGCAAAATGCCAGCCAACGTGGAAGGTGGCTCCTTTTGCAAAGGAAATGATCGCCAACATCAAACGCACGGTAGGTAAGGAGTGCGTTCTCTGCGCCGTCAGTGGGGGAATTGATTCGACGACAACCGCAGCCCTAGTAAATGAGGCTGTGGGGGATCAGCTGCTGTGCATTTTCGTCGATCACGGGCTCATGCGAAAAGGGGAGCCAAAACGAGTAAGAGATATCCTCGAACAAATGGAGCTCAGGACCATTCACGTGGAAGCATCCGAGAGATTCCTCAAGAGGCTAAAAGGTATCGCTGATCCAGAGCAAAAGAGGAAGATCATCGGGGAAGAATTCATCCGCGTCTTCACTGAGGTTGCCAACGAGCATGGTAAATTCGAATGGTTGGCCCAAGGCACGCTTTACCCGGACGTGATCGAGAGCGCACACACTGGAAGTCCCGCATCCAGGATCAAGACACACCACAACGTTGCTGGGCTTCCCGAATGGACAGGGTTCAAGCTGATCGAACCCTTGCGATCGCTCTACAAGGATGAAGTGAGAAAAGTTGCCGCAGCCTTAGGCATCCCTGCAGCGATCACTGCGAGACACCCATTTCCTGGACCGGGCTTGGCTGTAAGGGTTCTCGGAGAAGTGACCGAGGAGAAACTCGCGATATGTCGTGAGGCTAGCGACATCGTTGAGGCAGAGCTCAGAGCTGAAGGAGTCTACGAGAATGTATGGCAGGCGTTTGCAATGGTCGGGGACGATCTTGCGGTCGGGGTTTTGGGGGACGAACGAAAGCTCGGACACGTTGTTACAGTCCGCATTGTCGAGTCAGTGGACGGCATGACTGCAGATTGGGTTCGCATCTCAAATGACCTACTCTCGCGGATGAGTAACAGGATTACGAATGAAGTCAAGAACGTTACATGGGTCACTTATGCGATATCCTCCAAGCCTCCATCAACTATCGAGCCCTGCTGATTCAGTATCCGACATTTCAAAAGTCGTGGCTCCGGGCGGTAAGACATCTTACAGTTCAGCCTGCACAAACGTAATCCGCCGGAATCAGAATGATGTCCTGAGATGACTATTGGCTGAGTTCAAGATTGGAGACTGCGTCATTACCGTCGTTCTGGGTGACATTACGCAATGTCAGGCTGAGGCTATCGTGAATCCTGCAAATAGCAGATTGATGATGGGCGCCGGAGTGGCAGGGGCGATCAAACGAGCTGGAGGCCCAACAATAGAGAAAGAAGCCGTTCGGAGCGGACCGATCAGGGTAGGTGAGGCAATTGCGACCAACGCAGGAAAACTCCTCGCACGATATGTGATTCATGCGCCCACCATGCCGCTACCAGCAATGAGCACGGACCTGAAGAGTGTCGAAAAAGCTACTACTGCGGCACTCAGAGTCGCAAGGGATCTACGACTCTCAAGCATCGCAATACCAGGCATGGGAACCGGAGTTGGGGGAGTTGACGTCACTGAGGCTGCGAAGACGATGGTTGGGGCAATCAGACAACATCTCTCGGAAGGGACGACTCTAATGCACATCGTCTTGGTGTCTATTGATCAGGCATTGATCGACGCGTTCGAGTCCGCGCTGCAATAGCTCTCAACTTGAGCCTGTCCGATTCGACAGTGAATCTGAAGAGTTGGCGAGTTCTGTGATCTTCCAATTTGCGTGGGCGAAGACCTAGCCTAGTATAGCATGATCTGACCTTTTGCCGCAGAACGCCTAGCGTACATTTTGCCATGAGAAAATGCGACTCGCACCTGCAATCTGAGGAGCCTATTCCTTTCGCCAAGACGTCGATATCAGAATCCCTGAGAAGCGCGGTGTTCACCTTGCATTCCGCTTTGCTTGGCGTCTTCGCGAAGATCACTGAAACAACATGGGCCGAATTGGAAGAGAGGACCCGATCTATGTGCCAGAAATTCTTCTTTTCTCGACTAAGATGGCGGCCAATTCTCCCTTCCAACGAGCTTGAACCCTGACCCAAAGCAGAACCCGTGTAGAGGTACAAGCCTCGTTGGAAGGACACTGACAGATGCCTGCCGACCGGGACCTTGCGTCGCTCGGTCGAGCGAATGATTAATGTGTATACGCCTCTCAAACCCTATTCCGTCTCATTGCAGATGTTCACGGCAGACACGACACGATGGCTTGATTGTGGTGCTTCGACCTGAAAGCATTGATCTTGGCCGGGGGATATGCGACTAGGCTTCGACCTCTAAGCTACGCGCTTCCGAAGCTTCTCTTCCCAGTCGGTGGTAGACCTGTCCTCGAACAGACGATCGATCATTTGTCATCCTTCGGTGTTGACGAAGTCATCTTAGCTGTGAAGTATCTCGCTGATGAGCTGAGAGACTACTTCGGCGAAGAGTATCATGGAGTGAAGATCACATATTCCCTTGAGCCGAGACCGCTTGGAACAGGCGGGCCGATCGCGTTTGCACACAAATACTACGACAAGAACGAGACATTGCTCGCGATGAATGGTGACATTTTTGCGGAGATCAATATAGATGCCATGAAGCGCGTGCACGAATCCAATCACGCTCTCGCAACCATCGCACTGCACGAAGTGGACGATCCTACGCGTTTCGGGGTTGCGAGACTGGACCGAGATTCAAGGATACGCGAGTTCGTGGAGAAACCAAAACTGGCCGATGCCCCAAGCCGACTGATCAACGCTGGCACATATCTCCTAGAACCAGAGGCCGTCGATCGTATTCCCCAAGGGCGGAAGGTCATAATCGAACGCGAAGTCTTTCCTCGCCTTGCGAACGAAGGAGGGCTCTTCGGGTATGTCCACTCGGGAACTTGGTTCGATATCGGGAACCTTGACGATTTTCGGATCGCTAACTTCACGCAACTTGAGAACAAGGCTCGCGGTAAGGTGATTATTGGAGAGGACGCCACAGTCTCCAAGTCAGCGAAGCTGACCTACCCTACGCTCATAGGTGATCACGCGACAGTGGAAGAGGGAGCGAACTTGGGCCCCCGCACAATCATCGGTCGTCGTGTACGGGTCGGCGGAAGCGCAAGTATCGTAGGGAGCATAGTGTTCGATGACGTCGAGATCGGCAGGAACTCCTCGATTGAAGGAACCGTAGTAGGCAACTCGGTCGCAATAGGGAAGGGTGTCGAAATTCAGAACGGATCGGTAGTTTCTAGCCACGTAACCATTCGAGATAATGTCCATGTGGCACGCGATGTGTATATTCATCCCTACAAGGAGATTAGCGAAGACATCTCGAATCCGGGGCATGTCGTCTAAATGGCAGAACAGTTGGATGAACGACGTCTCTTCGGCACGAACGGCGTCAGGGGCGTTGTTAACAAGGAACTGACCCTTGATCTGGTCATTGAGTTATCTCAAGCCATCGGGACCTTCTTCAAAGGAGGAAAGATGGTTGTAGGTTCCGATGGTCGTACGAGCAGCCCAGCCTTCCGGAACTTGGCCATGGGCGGGCTCGCATCAGTTGGATGCAAGGTGTACGACATCGGTCAAGCTCCAACCCCGATGATTGATTTCTTGACTCGGGCTTGGAAAGCTGACGGAGGCATCGCGGTCACTGCAAGCCACAATCCGCCCGAGTACAATGGAATCAAGACCATCAAGTCAGACGGCGTCGAGACAGACCGGGATGAAGAACTTGAGATCGAGAAGATCTACTTCAGCCGATCTTGGAAAAGAGCCGAATGGAACCGCGTAGGCGACATAGTAGTAGGGATAGGAGCGGGCCTTCGTGAATACCTCGATTCGATCAAGAAACAGATCGACATCGAGAAGATACGATCACGGAATCTGAAGGTGGTCGTTGACCCTGGTAACGGCGTTTCAGCGCTCACAACGCCGATCCTCATCTCAGAACTGGGCTGCAAGGTCCTCACAATCAACGCTAACGTGGATGGAAGGTTCCCGGGGAGACTATCTGAACCCAGACCAAACACGATCGGCTCGCTCATGAGTCTAGTGAAGTCGTCTGGTGCTGATTTTGGCGTGGCGCTCGATGGGGATGGGGACCGTGCCATATTCGTGGATGAGGCGGGCGAGGCACATTGGGGCGACAGGACCTTTGCATTGATTGCCGACAATTACTTCTCAGCCAATCCCGGTCGCACGATAGTAACGCCGGTCAGCTGCTCGAGGGCCATAAAGGAGATCGCTGACTCGCGAAATGGAAGAATTGTCTGGACTAGAGTCGGAAGCGTTGACGTTTCTCACAAGATGATAGAGCTGGGTGCCGACCTTGGCGGCGAAGAAAACGGCGGCATCTTCTACGCACCACACATCGCGGTCCGAGACGGATCTATGGCCGCGGCACTCATTGCAGATATACTCACGAAAGCGGGGCAACCACTGTCAAAACTCCTTTCGGTCTTGCCAACCTACCAACTCTCCAAAGAGAAAGTGCCCTGTCCGAATCACTTGAAGAAGCAAGTTCTTGCCACCTTGCGTGAGCGCACAAACAAGTATAATCCCGAAACGATCGATGGCGTCAAGGTGATGTTCGAAGACGGAACCTCCGTCCTACTGCGGCCAAGCGGGACAGAACCAATCTTCAGAGTCATGGCTGAAGGAAAAACCGCGAGCGCAGCAAGAAACGTGGCTGACCAATACAAGTCCATCATTGCGGAGATCATCAAAGAGAAGAGCCGAGATGCTTGACTACTACACTGGCGGCACGGCTCTGACGGTTTCCGCGGCCGCTTTTGTAGTCACTTATCTGGCGACACCGCCTCTTGCGTCATGGCTTAAGCATCGAGGCATAGTCGGGATCGACGTTCACAAACTTGACAGACCAAAGATTCCTGAAATGTGCGGACTCTCAATCATAGCCGGCCTCACTGCCGGCACGCTCTCATTGGAACTACTGGGTGGACATTCACCAGACATCCTTGCCTTTCTGGCAACGGTACTAATCGCTGGAGCGATTGGTACTATCGATGACCTTCGACCACTGAACCCGAAGCTGAAACCAGCCTTAACAGCGCTTGCAGCTATCCCAATTCTTCTCCTAGGCACCTACAACCCTCACCCTGTCTTCCCGCTGATTGGTGCTTTCAGACTGACCATCCTGTACCCGATCCTGATCTTTTTCGCGATTGCTGTGCCGGCGAACGCGGTCAACATGCTCGATGTCTTCAACGGCTCTATGAGCGGAACCCTCACAATCGTCTCGCTCACACTTGCTGCGGTTCTTGCTGTTTCAGGAAAAACGACGGCTATGGGCCTAGCGTTGGCGTTGTTTGGGTCATTGCTTGCGTTCTATCTGTTCAACCGCCATCCTGCACGTGTCTTCGGAGGAGACACCGGAAGCCTCGCTGCTGGAGCCGCGGTTGGGGCGCTTGCTGTGATCGGGCGGATTGAGTTGGTCGCAATTGTCGCGCTTGTGCCATACATAATGAATGCGTTCTATGGCCTCGCATCGATTGGTCGATTGTATGAGAGACGAGAGATCAAGCCTCGACCGGTCAGATTGAGAAGCGACGGGATGCTCGAAGCGACCACTGACAGGCATGCACCTGTGACTCTCACGAGACTGATTCTTGCGGAGGGACCGATGCCCGAGAGGCAGATCGTCCGTGTCATGCAGCTGCTGACTGTCCTGTCATCTGCCATGGCTGTGCTGGCCTTTCTTCTCTTGGAGGTACGATAGTATGCGGATCGCTGCTCTCACAGTGCTCGTGATCTTCGTCTGTCTATCTGTGATCTTTGGAGTCTTCGTCATCTTCAGATGCCTATTGTTCGTCTTCCCGTATTCTATAACGCAGTTCCAGATTGTCGTGGAGATTCTGAGAGTACTTCTTGCTCTAGCGCTGGCTTACGCTTGGCTTCGGGTTTGGAAAGCAATTACTGATCGGTACTTCTGGCGATCCGTCAGTGTTGTCAGAGGCCGAGATGAGTCATGATGATACGCAATGGGTCCTCCATCTTGGCCAGTACGCGATCAGCCTTCTGTTTCTGACGAATCGCAAGTTTCGGATCCGTCAAGAACCTGCGCACTCTTGTGACTACCCTGTCGACCGTCAGCACTCTCTCGGCAAGTTTGCGCTTGAACAGGAACTTGTCCACATATGTTGGCTCAGAGGGGTAGCAACTGATTGTTGGAACCCCCATCAATGCTGCCTCCGCGCTCATAGTTCCTCCTGCACCAATGAAGGCCGAGCACCGTAAGTACAGCGCGATAGCGTCGACTACGTTAGGCAGAACGAAAGCGACGCCGGTCAGTTCCTTTGTCAGCACTTCAACCTGCTTCTCATATCGCGGTAGCAAGACAACTTGGGTGCCTAACTCGTTGAGCGGCTTAGCCAGCTGCGTAATGATGCTTCTCCTTGCAGTTCCGGTTTGCAGGTAGGACGCGTATTCCTCTTCAGGGCGCAGCACAACGATCGGCTTCTCCCTGCCTAAGCCCAACGCCTCTGTCGGATCCGACGCCGGAGCGTATTCTCGGATCCATACTACGGGATCAAGTGCGTTGTATTGAATTATGTTGGATGAAACCACACCGTATCGTTTCCATGCGCTCTTGGGAATCGCTCTTGGAGCGAACAGTTTCCTTGATAGTGGAAGTGTGAGTCTGCAGACCGCCTCTGCGTGCGGTGAATCGCAGATGGCATAGTGATGGATACGAAGTCCGTATGCCACTCTTGCAGCTTCAGGTGAACAACAGGAGATTGTGAGATCAGGAATCCTATGGCTTACGAATTCTGCTAGTTCAGTGATCCTCTTAGAACTCTCTGCAAGTTTTGTCGGTAGATCCGCGCCGCCGTGTCTACCGATAACTGTTGCTTTCGTGCCTCGTATCTGAAGAAGCTCCTCGACTTCTCTATAGTGCCTAGTGGTGACGAAGATCTCATGTCCGTTTGCCGCGAGTCTTGGGACAAAAACCGAGAACAGATTTGCTTGTTTCGGTGTCAATACGTCGATCCAGACCCTCATCGCTAGCTGCCTGCTGGACTTCCACCGCGGATTCTTCGTCTCAACACTAGAACACTCAGGGTGACATAAGAACTCACAGTGGTAGCTCCTAGGAAAAGAGCAATTAACCTAAATGTACATCTTACTCGAAAGTACGCTCTGGTGTTTCTGAATGTCGTCCTCAGAGCTCATGGCCACGAAACCCGATGAGATTCCTGCGAGACTGAAGGCGGGACTGTTCACGATCGAAGTCGTTGGACTCGGCTGGATGGGCCTGCCTTTGGCATGTCTTTTCGCGAATGCCGGTGCACGTGTGATCGGAGCAGATCAGAACTCATCTCTAGTGAAGGCCCTCAGCTCTGGCAAATCATCAATTAACGAAGAGGGATTGCCTGAACTCCTCGCGAAAGTTGTATCCTCCGGCAAGTTCACGGCGACGACGGATACTACAGACGCTACCTCAAGGAGTGATGTAATCGCGATCATGGTGCCCACCCTGATCGATCGGCACAAGAGACCATACTACCAACACGTAGAGGAGGCTTGCTCGGATATCGGCAAAGGAATTCGCCCCGGTTCTCTCGTACTCTTCCAAAGCACATGTGGGCCCGGAGTTACAGACAGGATTGTTAGAACTACAATCGAGAAACACTCAGGACTCAAAGCTGGACAGGACTTTGGAATTGCCTACAGTCCAATCAGAGCAATGGGCGGCCAAGGACTTACCGACATGCGAAAGTACGCCCGAGCTGTGGGCGGCATCGACAAGAGGAGCCTTGACGTTGCAGTCGCGGTATTGTCTTGCATCGTTGATGGTGAACTCATTAGAACTCGAAACATCCCCACGGCGGAGGCGTCGAAACTCTTCGAAACCATCTACAGAGATGTCAGCATAGCTCTTGCAAACGAGTTTGCGCTCTTTTGCGAGGAGGCCCGAATCGACTATTTTGAAGCAATGCAAGCAGCGAATTCTCAACCATACTCTCACTTGTTGTCGCCCGGAGCCGGTGTCGGCGGGCACTGCCTGCCCGTGTATCCATATCTTCTCTCAGCTGAAACTGAAAAAGGAAAACTGAAGATTCCTATGAATTCAAGGCGCACAAATGATGAGATGCCTAGCCATGTTATGAGACTCGCGGCCGATGGCCTGAGGGTATGTGGTAGGAGCGTGAAGAGATCAAGGTTCACAGTACTTGGGATCACCTACCGACCAAACGTGAAGGAGACAAGATTCTCTCCATCGGTGGAACTTGTCGGCCTACTAAAGAGACGCGGTAGCAGAGTCTGCGTATACGATCCATTGTATACTCCAGATGAGTTGAAGAAAATAGGATTCCACGCAGAACCGACACTTCCCGGCGCTTTGGAGAAAGCTGACTGCGCAATCCTTACGGTCGGCCACAAGGAGTTCAAATCGATCAAGGCCATTGATCTCGCTGCCAACATGTCGAAGAACTCAGTCGTCGTCGATTGTACAAGGACTCTTGATCCAGAGGACATTGAGAAGGTAGGCCTAATCTACAGAGGAATCGGTAGAGGGCTCTGGTCGAAATAACAAGGCCGCGGACAGACTGATAAGCAGAATATCCTACCTGTAATAACCACTTGAGGGGAACTAGTTGAAGAAGAGACTGATGGACATACTTGCGTGCCCGATCGACAAAACGTATCCGCTCGAACTTCATGTCTTCGAAGAGGGGGACGAGATTCTCTCGGGCATCATCATATGTCCCAAATGCAACAGATGGTATCCAATAATTGATGAGATCCCGCACATGCTTCCAGACGACCTGAGAGAGGAGAAGGAAGACGTTGCCTTCCTTCACAAATGGAAGGAGAAGATCCCTCAGACTACACTCGCTGAAGGCAGACCGTTCAAGCTCAGCTAGCTGCGTCCCGCACGGAATGAAGGTTTTATAGCAACGACAGAGCCGGGGTAGCTTGGCCCGGGGCCGACAGCCCGGTGGAGGAGCCGGTTGCTCCGCCGAATGTAGTGGACAAAGGAAGAGCTGTTCCGTCTAGGCATAGCGGGCTTTGGTTCTCGTCCAGCGAGAAGAAACCCGCCGACGGGAGTTCGAAAGGTTCGTTTCAGAACCCGAACGTCTCCCCCGGGCTACCATAGATCTATCTTTACTTGACTCTCTCCGCGACTGAAGTCGGGAGATTCATGCTTCCACAATGATCCTCTCTAGGGTGGGCATTCCGTTGTTGCGGTTCCACCCGCATCCATCCCAGCGTAGAAGCATAGGCCAAGCCATCGGCCTGACAGCGTACCCGCCGCAGCGGGCAGCCATATTCAAGACGCCAACTGCGTCCCTATGCGCCTCCAATCCGCAGTCTAAGCATTGGAACCCGCGCAGAACGCGCACCGAATGTCGTGAATGACATCGTGGACAGGTCTGGCTCGTGTACGCCTCAGAGACAGTTTCGATTTTGATGCCGTACTCTTCCGCTGTCCACCTGAGCCTATCCGCGACATGCTTGTGGCTCCAATAGTTGTGAACCATCGCGTTCCCCTGCCTACCATGCACGTTGCCGTTTCGGATGCCTGTGAGTTCACCGATAACGATCGTTGACACGCCTTGCCTGTAAAGGTCCTTGGCGAGTTGACGAGCGAACGTGGCTACGGCATGCCTGAAACGTTTCTTCCTGATCCTGTAGAGTCTTGCGAGCTGCTTCGACTTCTTCTTTCCATTCACGGTGAGGAGTCGCTGTTGGTGTCTGGCTATGCGGTTGGTCCAGTACCACCAATCCGCCAGCAAGCGGCCAGACTGGTATGCGATTGGTTGACGCCATTCTGGGAGCCAGATGGTTGCGAGGTTCCGCACACCCATGTCGATGTAGCATGTCTTGGACCCTAACGGGGTGATGATTGGTTTCACATGTACGGCTTGAAAGACACGCCACTTCTTCGACAAAGTATCCCACGCAACCTCTAGGCGGCCTTGCTTGCCAGTCCATTTTGGTTTGCCCTTGAAGGGTATGGAGAGATGACGCGGCAAATCCACGCGGCCTTCTCGAATGTGGTAGCTGTCGCAACGGAACAGTATCCTGAGCACGTATCGTCCGTCCCGTTTCCAGTAGCCTGGTGGCTTCACCCGCTTGATCATGGATGGAAGCTTACCATTCTTCTCCATGCGGTTCAACGCGAGAAACGCACGCCATGCTTCATTGTTCTTTCGAACGATCTGCTGCGCCGTAGCGGAGCCAACGAGCGGGACATACTTCTTGTAGGCTTGCGGGTTCCAGTCCAACTTCAAGTAGTCGCTGTATTGCTGGCGGTGGATGTAGTTGATTTCATTCCATAGCTTCGCGCAGTTCACGGCTAATCCTTGGAGGATGCGGTGCTGTTCCCATGTCGGCGCGAGGCTGAAGAGGTTGCTGCGTTTCATCTCTTCCTCTGCCTTCGAATGTACTCCTTTAAAACTACTGAGGGCTCGCTTACTCCACGACTAAAGTCGGGAGCTTGCCCTCGCCCAGTTATGGTCAAGAAGTCTAGCGTTTCATCAGAACTGCCCAGCTCCACACGAACGGCAGAATCTGTCTTCTGCAAGAATAAGCGCTCCACAGTTCATACAATACTTGGTTGGTGCACCGGATAGTCGGATTGCATGCGCTTCAGGCCTAAACGGAGAGGTCTCATGAGCGGTCCTTGTGAACCTGAAGAAGATGATCCATCCGACAACAACAACTCCACTAGCGATTATGATACCTAGCAACGGTTCTGTCCCGACCAGTCCATAATCAAATATCGTGTGCAAGATCACGGCCACGGACAAGCCCAGAAGACCTGACCTTCGAGCACCTGTGAATTTCTGGCGTGCGAGATAGTATCCTATGATCGAGCCCCAGAGTGCGTGTCCTGGCACCGACAAGACCGCGCGAACAATCCCTAAGGTCGCTCCTCGACTCAATACGTACAGCAGGTTCTCAGGCGCGGCAAATCCTAGTCCAGCTATGGCACCATACACTAACCCGTCCATTGGCTCATTGAACTCGCGTGAACCGTACACCGAGACACGAACGGCCAGATACTTCGACGATTCCTCTACAAGCGCCACCACTAGCAAGAAATGCAAGAACAAAGCGAACGGGTCAGCCGACGGCGGAAGGAACAGGCTTCCAAGCAGTTCGGCGACTATTACCGGCACGACAAGGATGGCACCTAATACGAATGTCTTGACGATGAGCCTACGCGGTTCCCTTTCATACCGATCGCGAGTGTAGACGAACCAAGCGAGGAAAACGATGGGAGCGAGTGCAACTACGACAAGTTCTAGATCCATCTGCTATACAAGCCCCGTGCTCACTCTGTAGCGCACGCTCACTTGTCCATCACCTTGACGCAAAGAGTTATCGTTTTACGGTGCGTATCAGGTCTCAGGAGGTGGCGAGTCTGGTCTGGAAGTATATTGAAGTGGTGGGCGAATCGCCAGAGAGCTTCGCGGATGCGGTCAAAGAAGCCGTATCGGAAGCAGCCAAGACAGTACGGGGAATGAACTGGTTCGAAGTAACCTCCCTCCGAGGAAGAATCACGAAGGATAAGGTCGAATCTTTCCAAGCAGTAGTGAAGATAGGTTTCAAGGTAGAACGCTAGGTGCAGGCGTATCCGCATGAACACACCCGTTGAAGCGCGTGTTCCTGAAATAGAAGACATCAAGCGTGCAGCTAGAATCATAGAGGACGTAGCCTACAGGACTCCACTCTATAGATGCGAACCCCTCAGCCGTCGATTCGATGCAAATGTGTTTCTGAAGCTGGAATGCTTTCAGCCTACTCGGGTTTTTAAAATCCGCGGCGCAGCAAACAAGATCCTGCAGCTCAGCCGCGCTCAACGAGATCGCGGTGTAGTCGCGGCATCCTCAGGTAATCACGGCCTCTCGGTAGCATACGTTGCTAGATTGATTGGCATCCCAGCGACGATCGTTGTGCCCACGACCGCGGTCAGAGAGAAAGTTGAGGCCATCAAAGAACAAGGCGCCACGGTTGTGGAACGCGGCCGTACCCATGCTAAGAGATATGCTCTAGCCGTGGAGATCCAGAGAGAGCGAGATGCGGTACTTGTGCATCCATTTGATGATCCACAAGTCATTGCAGGCCAGGGAACCATTGGTCTGGAGATCTTGGAAGATCTCCCTGACGTTGACACGATCTTAGTTCCGGTGGGGGGTGGAGGCCTCATATCAGGCATCTCTCTGGCAGCAAAATCAGGAAGATCCGAAACGAAGGTGTATGGTGTCCAGTCGGCTAAGGCCCCATCAATGTATGAATCTCTGAAAGCCGGCAAGCCCATCCGCTTGAATGATATCAACACAATCGCTGACGGTCTTGCTCCCGGCGAACCTGGACAGCTCACATTTCGTATCGCCAAGAACTACGTAGACGGCGTCGTCCTGACATCGGATGACAAGATTCTGTCTGCTACGAAATTCGCGCTCGAATCCCTTCACCTGCTGATCGAACCGTCTGGAGCTGCCGTAATAGCCGCACTAGACGGAAGCTACCAACCAAGAAAAAGAGAGAACCTAGTATTGGTGATCAGCGGCGGCAACGTCTCACTTGATCTACTTCGTCGACTACTCAATGAACCTTAGATATGTCTGAGAGAGGAGTTGGCATGGTCTTCACGGTAGATATGCCTGTTCGTTGGGTAGACACGGACGCGCTCAGAGTCGTTCACTACTCCAACTATTTCCGCTATGTCGAAGCAGCAGAGGAGGAGCTCTATCGTTCTCTTGGTTTCACTTTCAAGGAATTAAATGAGAAGTACAAGATCGCTGTTCCCCGTGTCGAGGCATTCTGCAGATACGAAGCGCCAGCTAGATACGGGGATGTCGTTACGGTAAGGTTGCAGCTTAGTGAGAAGGCCGAGAAGATACTAAGGTACGATTTTGAGATCCACCGGAAGTCTGATGGTGAACTGCTCTGCAGCGGTTATCTGAAAATCATCGGCCTTGACCTAGGCACTTGGAAGGCAACAGCACTCCCCGCTGACCTGATAGCGAAAGTCGCTAGCGCTCTCAAATGAAAGCTCCACAGACAGATCCGCGCCGCAGTTTGCTAAACAGACACGTCGGCTGACTCATGCTGCCTTCAAAGGCTCTGACGAGACGACCCTCCTATAGAGATCGTCCCCGAGTTTCCGTCCCGTTCTCTTCTCCCATTCAGCGATCGGTATTCCGTACTCTTTCTGAACTTTGTCTCTATACCATTCTGGGATCACGTTGAACGTACAGAAGGGGATGATGCCGCCGTCCGGCGTAGCATAGTGGATTGCGCAACGTTTCGCTCTTTCAATATCCCAATTGTAGAGGTCTTGGAAATGCATTAGGCCGATGAACAAGCTCTTGTGGTGGAGCACCCCGAGTGCTCTGTAGTCGTGTTTGAGAAGCGATTCGAACAGGATTCTTGACAGGTTGAGTCCTTTCGGCGCCTTGCTTTTGTCCACGTATTTCGTGAAGAGGTTATAGAGGAGCTTCAAACCCACCGCGTATTTGCTAGTGCCTTCGCGCAGATCGACGGCTTTTTCGTCCATGTATTCGAATAGTCCGTCTACATCAACAAATCGGGGCATTGGGATGATCTTTTCGCCATCCAAGAAGACGTATGTTGCCATGCCGCAAGCGAAGTGCGTTGACAATTCGTACTCTCGCTCATGCGTCAGAGCTTCGACAAAATTGCTGAATGGCATGCATGATGGTATCGGATAGAAGTCGTCACGCGATATCTCCCCTGCGAAGTCCTCCTCTATCCTCATCATGACGTCAGGAATAGTGATTCGGAGCCGTTCTCTTTCCCGCTCTGGAACTCGTCCAACAATGGAGATGGGCTGGAAGTTGACCCCTCTGATCGGATCCTGATTCTTGAGCGCGAATCTGATGATACTTCCAACCTCAGAATCATTGGTACCCTTGATGACCGTTGGAACTAGAACAACACCCACGCCTGCTCTTCTGCAATTCTCTAAAGCCCCAGGGATCTCCCTGTGGTTCTTCGGATTCTTCTCAAGCGTCGTGCCATCGTAGCTCAGGTATATCGTGTTGACGCCGGCTTTCCTAACCCTCGCTGCGAGATTAGGATCCGTCGACAACCTGACGCCGTCTGTGTTAAGTTGCACATGTTCGATCCCCTCTTCTCTGCAGATCCTGATGATGTCGAACAGATCTTCACGCAGAGTAGGTTCTCCTCCGGTCAGCTGGACAGCGTTGCAGGGCACTGGTTTCTCCTTCCTTAGCGACCTAGCCATTGATCGAATCTGATCCAAGGACGGCTCGTAAACGTACCCAGCCTTCTCTGCAAAGAAGAAGCAGTACCAGCAGTTCAGGTCGCACCGGTTTGTGAGGACAATGTTTCCGAGTGCTGTGTGGCTCATGTGTAGGTTGCAGAGACCACAGTCAACTGGACAGACAGGATCTTGTTTCGTGACAAAGGGATCCTCTACCCCTTTCCCGTCGCGTGCGTATCGTTTAGCTCGTCGGTAAATATCGCTGGATCCCCAGTAGAGCTCGTTGAATTCTCCGTGCTTTTCACAGGCCTTGCGAATCCAGATCTTACCCGCCTGTTCGTACACCTCGGCTTCTAATATAGCAAGACATTCTGGGCAAAGGCTCTGTGTGTGACTGATTGGTGTCACCGGTTCCACACGCAAGGACGGCTCAGTGGCAGTTTTTGTCAAGATCGTGATCTCCCTCCGAGGAGGGGGCAATTGTCATATTTACCCGTTCTGATTAGCCCTCAAACGAGCTTTCAAGGCACGCTTTTATCATCTGAGGCCTGCTGCTAGCGTGATTAGGATGTCATTAGACCAGCGCCTAGTTCCTGACACTTCGGCGATCATCAATGGACGAATAGCCGAGATCATTGAAAAAGGAAACGTGGCAGAGGTAATCATACCGCACGCCGCATTGGATGAACTACAAGCACAAGCATCGAAAGGCAGAGACGTTGGTCACACCGGGCTCGCTGAACTCAAGAAGCTCCGGGCACTTTGCGAACAAAAGAACATCAAGTTCACCTTCATGGGCTCCAGACCCGACCTTAACCAGATCAAATTGGCAAGGAGCGGCAGATTAGACGCCATCATCATCGATGTCGCAAGGAAAGAGAATGCAACCCTTGTGACGGCGGACTATGTGCAAGCTCTCGTAGCGGAGGTACAGGGTCTCAGGGTGCTCTACTCAGCGCCTCCAGTTAAGACGGAGGGGCTCATCTTTGAGAGCCTCTTCACGCCGGAAACAGCGAGCGTGCATGTCAAGGAGGGTACTTTGCCGCTTGCGAAACGAGGGAAGCCCGGCAAGTTCGAACTCGTAAAGATATCCGACCGACTGACTACGAACGAAGAACTCGAGCATATTATCAAGCAGATAAATGACGCAGCCCACGTTAGCGATGAAGGATTTGTAGAAATTAGCCGCATAGGTGCTTCAGTGATACAGCTGGGCAAGTACAGGATCGCAATCACGAGACCCCCATTCTCTGACGGGTTGGAAGTAACTATAGTGAGGCCGGTCGTGTCGCTCCGTCTCGAGGATTATCGTCTCACGGGGAACCTAATGGAGAGGCTGAAATCGAAAGCCGAGGGAATCCTGATCGCGGGCCCTCCAGGGTCAGGCAAGACAACGTTCGCATCCTCACTCGCCGAGTTCTACCTGAACCAGAACAAGATCGTCAAGACGCTGGAATCCCCACGGGACCTCCAGGTAGGTCCGGAGATCACGCAGTACGGTCCTTTGGAGGGGGATTTTGAGAATACCGCAGAGATCTTGCTTCTGGTTAGGCCCGACTACACGGTTTTTGATGAGGTGAGAAAGACCAAAGACTTCCAAGTCTTTGCCGACATGCGTCTTGCCGGAGTTGGCATGGTAGGAGTCGTGCATGCCACCGACGCTATCGACGCCGTGCAGAGATTTGTTGGCCGTGTTGAGCTGGGCATGATTCCTCACATTATTGACACAATCATCTTTGTCCGCTATGGAGAAGTGGTCAACGTGTTTTGCCTCAACCTGGTCGTGCGCGTTCCCAGCGGGATGACTGAGGCTGACTTAGCTCGACCCATTGTGGAGGTCAGGGATTTTGAGAATGGGAAGCTCGAATATGAGATGTATACCTTTGGCGAAGAGAACGTCATAGTACCGGTTACTGAAGCCGTCCCCCAAGTATCCGGAGCGCGCAAACTGGCTGCCGAAAGGGTTCTCCAAGAAGTCCGTCGATTTGATCCCCAAGCTGAGGTGACATTCGTATCCGATAACAAAGCCGTTCTGAAAGTGGACAGCGAATCGATTCCACTCTTAATAGGGAAGAAAGGAGCCACCATCTCGAAGCTCGAGAAATCTCTGGGAATCCGTATCGATGTCGAACCTGCCACTCCGACTGGAGGGAATGAAATACGGTTCAAAATCGCGGAGGTCGGAAACGGAATCGACCTCGAATTCGACAAGATCCATGTCGGTCAAATTGCGAGTGTCTACATCGACAACGAATTCCTGTTCTCCGCTACTGTCGGAAAGAAGAGCCGAATCAGAGTTTCTAAAGAATCCGATCTCGGAAAAGCGCTCCTTCGCGCAATTGTTGGTAAGAAGACAATCAAGATCCTAGTCTAGACCGAAAGATCGGCCTGATGCAGCCCGATCTTGACCGGTTTTTTCGCCAGTTTCTCGGCCAATTGTTCGGTCTCTTTGGTGAACTGCACAAGGGAATTTCTGAGTGTGCCCGCTTTCTCCGTGAGAAGCTTGGATCGATGCTCAAGATCTGCGTATTGCGCCTGAAGCTTCTTCAGGTCTTGTTTCTTCTGCCTGTAGGTACGGACAAGTTCGAGACACTCTGGGTCCTGCAGGTACGTTCTTCGTTCGCCCAGAAGCTTTGTAGCTTCGTGATGTATTCCATCCAAGCTGTTCTTTTCGGCGACATTATCAATTCTTTCGAGGACTTTCCTCTCCTCGCGCTGCTTTAGCAGAAGCTTCTTTCGTTCCACTGCCTGCCGCATGTTCCTCAGGATGGATTTCAGGAACGGGTATCCGTCTTCTTCATGGATGAACGCCGTGAATGGTCGCTTGAGGTATTCTGAAAGTTTGTCTCTGACCTCGGGGGCCATCGGAAACTCGCCTCTGGCAGCCATCCTCTCGAGCTTTCGCAATGGCCTCCCCAAGCGCCTGAAGCCCATAGCCAAGAGATCTCCGCGAAGTTCTCTCAGCCTATTGTCAATCTCCCTCAACTGCGCGACTTTCGGGTTAGCGGCAAGCGATTCTATTTGACTCTCAACATCCGAGATTTGTGGGCTGAAGCTTCTGGCCTCGTCGGCTACCAATTTGCACTCAGCGATTTGTTTCTGCAGCGACTCCTCCAGATCTTGGATCTTCTCTACCCTTGTGTGGGTTTCCTCAAGCCGGCGCAGCAAGTCCCCATCTTTGTTGAAGAGATCCCAAGCCTGCTCTCCAAGTCGACGAAGTCTGTCGATTGAGGCGTTGAGGCTCATCATGTCGAGGATGTAGTAGGGACGAATATGCCCAATCCACCTGTCACGCACCTTGGCGGCATCGCTGGCGAGTCTCGTGGTGGTGTCGCTGAACTGCTTCAGTCCCTGGTACGTATGGGGGTCCCCAGGTGGATTAGCTGCGAGAAGATTTTGGAGTTCTAGGCACATTCGGGTTACGGCCTTTGCAGATTTGTATATGGCTCTGTCGTTTCTCTTCTCCGCGGAGTCTTTCTCAGATTTCGCTGTTAGATCTGCTACTACTTCGTTGAGCGAGGCGATTTGTGCCTCAGTATCACTCTTTGCTTTCGCGATGGCCTTGTCAGCGTTGGCGATTTGAACTCTTAGCGCGCCTTTGAGCCAGGGTTCCAGCTCATTGGGCCTAACAGCAGCTTCCATGGTTCACCATGGCATTGTGTAACAGCAAAACAATTGCGGTGTAGGTTCGCACAAGTATGCGTTTCGCCGTCTCAACGGGCGTCTTCTCGAAGCGTGACCAAGCTCGTCTCTACGAGTTCCCGCGCCTTGTCGATGCGTCTGTTCAAGTCATCAAGTGCTCTCTCGTACGCTTCTTTCGACATCCTTCCTGAGCGGTACTGTGCCTTGAAGTGTTCTTCGCCTAGACGATTCGCGTCGATTTCGGCCTCAGCTTTCTCCATCCGCATAATCATCTCACCGTATCTTGCATGGGACGCCTTGAGATCTTCCTTTAGAGGCTGAAGCGCTCTGTCTAACTCACCCATACGGACCTCGATCGTCTTACGCCTGCGTCTGTACTCATGCTTGTTGAGCGCACCTCGGGCGAGATCCTCAGCCATTCTGTCCAGCTCAAGCCTCAAGACAGTCCTTCCGTCGTAGAGTTCCACGAATTGCTTCAGCTTGTCAGAAGGAACAGGGATCTTCAATGCTGCGGGCTTTCCTCTCCTAGAAACGACAATAACGGCTGCCACCACTAACTCGATTATCGCAAGCCAAACCAGTAGGAGGGAACCCGACCAGAACGGGGTGTAGACGTATTCGAGACTCAATCCGAGGTCATTGTATGGCGTAACGTCAGTGAGCGTGTACGTGAGGCCGCGATAGAAGAACGATTGTGACACCGAGGAAGGAGATGGAGAGATGTTTCTAACGGTGAATCCGTCTGGAATAACTATGGTAGTCTCTAGCTTCTCAATCACCCAGTACTTCAAGTTCGACAAGAGAGAGAGCTTGCACTTGTTCGTACCCCACCAGTTTATCTCTTCCACGTAGGTTGCTGGATCCAGTTTGTACTTCAGCGTAAAGGTGAATGTTCGGTTCGTGCCGATGCCACCTGAATACCTAGGGCTGACGGAAACATCAGGGCCTTGGCTTGGCGCATCCCAGAGTTGGCCGATTTCATCGTAGGCCATGACGTCGCTGGAATTCTGAGGGAGCATGAGTTGAATCGTAGAGACCGGGCCGCCCAGGCTCTCAAAATCGTAGGTTTCCGAGACCTCTATTGACCCATCTTCATTAAATCTGATCTCTCTCGCCACATCTGGCACTCGGACGATGAATTGAGCCGTGGAAGTCATGTTCAGTACGAATGACCTCGTCGTGTAGGGTTCTATCGGAGCGAAGTGCCCATTGAGATGCACGGTGTCGCCCACTGGAGTCTGTGTGAGGTTCAGCCATTCTGGCACCGAGAACTTTGAATCAGCGCCAGCTGTTATTGTCATATTCTCCGAGGTAGCCCTTACTTGCAGAATAGGAGTCGTTACGAACTGGAACTGGTATGCGCCTGAGGCTGGGGTCAGCAGATTCGTGTGGACGGATGTCACCGTTAACTTGTAGGTCTCGTCTTGAGCCAACGCGTGTCCAAAGTTGACCTTGAACCAGTAGGTACTGCTTGAGGAGTCCAAGTCACGCTCGATGGTCAGATCTCTGTTCTGATCGTCTCGGGCACCCAGGTACCTCAAGCCTGTGGTAAGGTTTCTCGGAAGACCTATCGGTATGCCCTCCAAGGGGGTTGGTGAGTTGTTCCCCACCGTGAGCGTGTCGTTGACTGTCACCAAGCCCCAACCGGTGATTTGTGCAATCCTATCGACCCTTACAGTATAATCGGACGCGGGTTGTGCGGTCACCGCCGAAAGCCCAGCAGTGAAAATGAAAATAATCATGAGAGCAGCGGTGCAAGCAATCGCCTTGTCTCTCATTCCAGGAACCCGTCCTTGCGCTCTCTCTTTGAATGCTTTGTCGTGCGCGACATCAGCGCGATGAACCCGACTTGGGGCGTTCACTTCAGTCGGCCGTAAGTCGCTCTCCACGACTTTTCGGCAACTCAACTGATGATCGCTATTTAAGAATGCCGAACTTGTTCCGTCTGTCCTCAGGCTTCCTAGCGGCGAATTCACTACTGGAGGAGAGATGTCCTCCAGTCCGCTGGGACCTTCTTCAATTTCCTTGCAGGTATTCCGACGTAGATCGAGCGGGCAGGAACATCACGTACTACCAGAGACTGAGCTCCGATGACTGAGCCTTCACCAATCTCGATGGATGGCATCAGCAATGAGTTGGCGCCTATGCTTGCGCCTCGCCGAACTGTCGGGCCGATAAGCTTTGTCTTCTTCTGAGTCACATACTTGTCATTAGTAAGCACGGCATGCGGCCCTAGGAAGACTGAATCCTCGATTGTGGAATTAGTGCAGATGTAGCCGCCGGTCTGAATCGAGACTCGTTCGCCGATCTGGCATGATCCGTCTATGGTGACGCCTGTTCCGATTAACGTGTTCCTGCCGATTCGGACGTTCTCTCGAACCATCACATTGTGTCCGAAGGAGACATCGTCACCTACTGAAACGTCGGAGTAGATGCATGTCCCGGACCTGATGACACAGTTGCGCCCGATGAGGAGTTGGCGTCTGCTGGGGATACCGTGGATGTTCCGTCCCTGGCTGACGGAGTCTGTCAACTCGGTTCTTGATGGGAAGCCAAGTACAACGTTTGGTCCGATGAAAGAACCGGGTCCGATCCTCGTTGGCCCGTACACTACAGCGTTCGGTTCTATTCTGACCTTCTCGCCAACTGTCACTTGACCGAGGAGTCTGGCACCTTGACTGATGACGCAGCTCGGAGCTAGGGACGCATCTTTGTCGACCCAAGCACCGTTTTGGACTTGCGGAGTGGCTCCTGTCAAAGCTAACCCTGAGCCGATGGGATCCTAGCGCAAGATATTAGTTTGGTTCCTAGGCAACCTCCATACGTTCGACTGATGAGTGATGAACGAACCGCATCCCTTCATGCCCAACAGTGCGCGAAGAATCAAAGAGGAGATGCTGCACGACCTGGGCGCTCGCTATGTGGAAGCCCTCTTCGGCGACATCCCCGAACCGATTAGGAAAAGCTCTACTCTGAATTTGCCTTCAGCCCGATCTGAGATGGAAACCAAGCGGGTGGTCGAGGATCTGCTGTCGAGAAACCTCTCGACGAGGGAAGTTGTCTCCTTCTTGGGAGGAGGAGTCTGGCCTCATTACGTTCCGGCCGCTGTGGACGAAATAGTCTCCCGATCTGAATTCCTCACATCCTACACTCCCTACCAACCAGAAATCTCGCAAGGCATGCTCCAAGCCCTGTTCGAATACCAAAGCATGATCGCCGAACTAATGGGGATGGAGTTCGCGAACAGCTCACTCTACGACTGGGCAACTGCTCTCGGGGAAGCGGCGCGAATGGCATCCCGCGTGACAGGCCGAGATGAGTTCCTCGTACCTCATTACGTCCAGCCTGACAGGATCCAGACTTTGAAGACGTTCTGTGAGCCCGCCCGAATACGCGTGGTCGAGGTTGAGCAGGATAAGCGAACTGGAGCCCTCTTGGATGGTGACCTTCAGGAGAAGATCAGTTCGAAGACCGCTGGCGTGTACGTCGAGAATCCATCGTACCTTGGTTTCCTTGAAGTCGGAATGAAACGAGTCGGAGAGATAGCTCACCAGAAAGGGGCATTGTTCATCGTCGGTGCCGACCCGATGTCGCTTGGATTATTCGCATCACCCGGCGAATTGGGGGCAGACATTGCGATCGGGGAGGGGCAACCCCTTGGAAACCACATGAACTATGGCGGCCCTTTGCTTGGGCTCTTCGCTTGTGGTGATGAACGGTTACTGAGGCAGATGCCGGGGCGCCTGATAGGAAAGACGACGACCAAAGATGGCAGTTCAAAGGCTTTCACGATGGCCCTTCAGACGAGGGAACAGCACATTCGGCGGGAGAAGGCCACCTCGAACATCTGCACGAATGAGGCACTCTGTGCGTTGGCTGCTGCCACATATCTTTCACTACTTGGCCCGGGTGGACTTGAAAGACTAGGCAAGATCATCCTTGACAACTCACACTACACCATGCAACAATTGAGGGAGTTAGAAGGTCTCAAGGTGCCGCTCTTTGAAGCGCAACACTTCAAGGAATTCGTTGTTGGTTTCGATCGCACAGGCCTAACAGCCTCACAGATCAACGCGGAACTCGCCAAGCGAGGCATTCAAGGAGGTATCTGTTTGCACGATCAATTTCCTGAGCTCGGTCAGTCCGCGCTCTACTGCGTGACCGAGTGTCACACTCGCGGCGATATCGATCGACTTAGCGCGGCGATCAGAGCGATCCTGGGGGAGAGATGATGACGTTCAAACAGGCTCAATGGAACGAGCCCCTCATCATCGAAAGATCTAGAGAAGGAACTGTGGGCTTCTCTCTTCCGGGCCCTGAGGAACCCACGGTCGACGTTCCGGTTGAGCTTCTCCGCAAGAAACGTCCTCAGCTGCCAGAAGTGTCTGAGACTGATGTCATCCGTCACTATGTTCGGCTATCGCAGGAAAACTACGGAGTGGACCTTGGGATTTACCCGCTCGGAAGTTGCACGATGAAGTACAACCCGAAGGTGCTGGACAAGATCGTCGCAAGCGCAAAGATCCAAGACCTCCATCCTCTGCAGGACGCTGGATCTGTGCAAGGCATCCTGAGAATACTTCGCGAACTTTCTGAATGGCTCGCCGAAATAGTCGGATTAGACAAGGTCTCGCTTCAGCCAGCCGCAGGCGCGCAGGGCGAATTCGCTGGGGCAATGATCATGAGAGCCTTTCACAAACAGAACGGAGATCTGGACAGCAGAGACGAGATCATCGTACCTGACTCAGCACACGGGACGAATCCGGCAAGTGCGACGATGGCAGGCTTCAAGGTTGTTGAGATACCATCCAATACGGATGGGTGTGTGGATACCGACGCTCTTCGTGCCTCGCTTTCTCACAGAACCGCCGGCTTGATGCTCACGAACCCAAACACTCTCGGAATATTCGAAGCAGACATCCTTGAAATCGCGAGACTGGTTCACGAAGCCGGTGGCCTCCTCTACTATGATGGCGCAAACCTGAACGCGATGCTCGGAAAGGCCAAGCCCGGACGGATGGGGTTCGATATCGTACACATCAACATCCACAAGACCTTCGGCACCCCCCACGGAGGAGGAGGACCCGGCTCAGGCCCAATTGCGGTCAGCAAGAAGCTTGAAGAGTTTCTTCCCGTTCCCACCGTAGAGCGAGACCGCGACACATACTATTTGGACTTCAATCGGCCCAACAGCATCGGGAAGGTCCGGAGTTTCTGGGGAAACTCATCAGTCCTGCTTCGCGCCTATGCCTATATCATGATGATGGGACGCGATGGACTTGAGGAAGTCGCAGAGATTTCTGTTCTTAACGCAAACTACCTCGCAAAGAAACTAAGCCAAGTGCGCGGCCTTGAATTGCCGTTCCCACACAAGATCAGGAAACATGAGTTCGTTCTCAGCGCCGCCAAGATGGCACATGAGACGGGCGTCACAGCTGCGCATCTCTCGAAGAGACTGCTTGATTCCGGAATCCACGCCCCCACAGTCTACTTCCCCCTCATTGTGGACGAAGCCATGATGATTGAACCGACTGAAACAGTGAGCAAGCAGGAACTAGACGAATTCATAGCAGCCTTCTCAAAGGCGAGCGCTGAAGCATACGCGAATCCCGACGCTGTGAAGGATTCTCCAAAGAACACTGCCGTTACCAGGATCGATGAGGCGAGAGCTTCTCATCCCAAGACCATGCAATTGACATGGAAGCAGAAAGGCTAAACGGTTTGAGAAACGTAACGTTTTTCCTAGGGTTGGAAACGTAGAGCACATTGTGTCGGGTCTTCAATGAAGGTCAAGGTCAAGTTCTTCGCACTTGTGAGAGAACTCACAGGCAAGAGAGAGGAGGTTGTTGATCTGGACGATCAAGCAACCGTCCGAACACTCCTGAGCAAGCTCGTGGAGGAGTACGGCGCCAAGTTTCACGACTACATATTCGACCCTGCATCGAAGGAACCAAGAGGGCACCTGCAGTTTCTGATGGACGGGCGCAACATCGCGCTGATGCAAGGTCTCGATACGGTCTTGAAAGAGGGAGCGAGCCTTGCGATCCTACCGCCGGTGGGCGGCGGCTAGAACCTTGGCAAGATGAGCTGAAGATTTGACCTATTGCGAGTCTTAGATTGCGAAGGAAATGCTATTCCTGCGCCAGAGAGCGGCCTTGGGACTGGTGACGGTCGGTTCGGTAATTCAGCTGTATTTCAATCGTATTACGTAACGCTATATAAGTCTCGCCCAATACTTGCATCACTCCACCGCCAAGCACGCAGAGATATTCGGAGCCCTCGCAACATGGTTCTCAACTCGACCCTCTCTCAGTTGCCTGAACTCTATGCGAGATTCCCTCGCGTCTCAATCGTAGGCGTCGGCGACGAAGGAAACGACATTATCAGTCGGGTATTCGAGCACGGAGGCTCGGGTGCCCAGTGCATATCGGTCAACACTGACAACACTAACCTCGAGCACATCTACTCACATGAGAAAGTGCTGATCAAGGGACAGACTGTCTACGATGCGGGAGCATCCGGCGAACACAAAGCTGAACAAGAAACGATTCAAGAATGCGCGAGCCTCATCACCCCGCTTCTCACTGGCGCAGATATCACCTTCATCATCGTGGGAACTGCAGACGCGGGCGAGCTCAACATAGCGGCGGCCACTGCAAGCGTGGCCCGACAAATCGGAGCTGTCACGGTGGGCATGGCGATCATCCCGTCAGACTCACAAAGAGACGACGGCGTGATTGCACCTCACGGGCTAGCGCAGATGCGACACAGCTGTCACACTATGGCGATAGTTGACGCCAAACGCTCGGCGCAATTTTCGGAGTACCCACGAGAGCTATGTGGTGATTCGGCGGACCAACTAGTCATTGATACCGTCTCAGGCCTGTCCCAAGCTCTTGCGTGCCCAAGTGCTGTCAATATTGAGCTTCCAGCATTTCGAGAACTGATGATGCATGGCGGGATTGCTCATGTTGGAATCGCCCACTCGTCCTCTGCTCTCAGGATTGAAGAAGCAACGATAGGCGCTCTCAGAGCCCCCTTGCTCTATGACAACGTCGCGCGTTGTCGCGGCGCCCTCATTAACGTGCGTGGCGACTCAAGCCTCACAATCGAAGAGGCTGAGAGAGCGGGTCAGCTTATTGCAGAACGAGCGGGATGGAACGTACCTGTCGTGATGGGAACTGTGGTCGACGAATCGTGGTATGAGGGATGTCAAGTCTCGGTCCTCCTGACGGGAGGCGTCTATCCGTACATCCCAGGCGGATACAGGAGATTACCCCTAGACATGTATGAAATGGAACCTGGCGGAGAAGAGGAAGGACCCTTAGACCTCGAGTTGGATTTGGACCAGCTGGAAGAGGCCTAAAGGCTTCTGAGCGTCCTTGCCACCTTGAGGAGTTTCTTGCTGAGCGGTGTCGGTCCACCCGCAGGTTGAACAGATCCTCTTCTTATCGCGCTGAGAATGTCATCAACACTTCTAGAGTTGTTGTCAATCAGAGTATAGGCATCACCGACAGTCTCAGGTATGTGCGAGTCGCTCCCGCCAACCATGGGAAGATCCAGCCGATTCGCCATCCACTTCGCGACTCTAGTGTTGAGACGGAAGAACAGGGCGTCAGAATTGATTACCTCGATTGCCTCGGGTCTCGACGTTAGCTTGAGCGGATTCACACATGGAGATATCGGGTCGAAAGGATGTGGAACTATTGCGACTCCTCCGGCGCGGTGGATCATCGCGATTGTTTCGTCTGCTGTTTTTCCTTTCGCGATTGGAACCGATATTCCAAGTCCGATGATGTGTCCTTGTCGCGTTGATACTTCGATTCCTGGCAGGATAATCGTCTCTGAGCTCCTCACTTGGGTGATTGCATCATGATTGGTGATGGCCACGCCGTCGAGGCCTCTTTCCTTCAGGATTAGTGGAAGTTGCTCTGGCTCTACGAACGCGTCGTTTGAGCCTGTTGTGTGAACGTGAAGGTCGATCTTGAGTCTCATTGGACACGGACCTATCTCAGGCGACGCCTTGGGTGTGACCTGCAATCTGTTCGTCAGAGATTTTCTTGAATAACGGCGTGGGATCGCCTATCACGTGACCTTCACGGAGACGTACCTCACCGGCTTCTTCCCAACGCGCGTTGGACACGCCGTTCTGCAAGCCAAGCTGCGACCAGATCGACTCTGCGGTCACGGGCAGGAATGGCGCCAGAAGAATCGCAAGGGACCTCACCAGCTGTGCACATATGAACATCGTGGTGCGAGCGCGAACACGAGCTTTGTCTTGCTTGATTGTATGCCATGGCTCACTTTCGCTAAGGTAGAGGTTCCCATCCCGAGCGAGATCGATCACAGCTGACAGGCCCTCTCTCAGCTTGCACTGATCAAGCACGATACTCGTTTTCTTCGGCGCTTCCTGGAGTCTCGCTAAGATCGCCTTGTCACGATCGTTGAATTCGCCTGGTGCAGGGATCGCGCTTGAGAAGTTGTTCTTGATGAAAGTCAGGGTCCTGTGGATGAAGTTGCCGAGCACGTCGTTGAGGTCTGCGTTCACTCGAGCTTGGAAATCTTTCCAAGTGAAGTTGGCGTCTTTCGTTTCAGGTCTAATCGCGATCAGCAGATATCTCCAGCAGTCGGCTGGTGCAACTCGCAGCGCCTCATCCATCCAGACCCCGATCCGGTGGCTCTTCGAGAACTTCTTGTTGTCGAAGAGTATGAATTCGGTCGAAGATACTTGCCATGGTAGAACGTACGGTTCCTTCGTCGCCATGAGCAAAGCTGGAAAGATTATCGTGTGAAATGGAATGTTGTCTTTGCCGATGAAGTGTACGTTTTTCGTCTCCTTGTCGAACCAGAACCTCTTCCAGTCTTCGGGTTTTCCGTTTTTCTCGGCCCATTCCACAGCCGCAGAGACGTATCCCAGAACCGCTTCGAGCCAGACATAGATCGTCTTATCCTCTGCGCCGGGGAAGGGTGCGGGAATTCCCCACCTGTTGTCCCGTGTGAGAGCTCTGGCGTGCAGCCCTTCTTGGAGCCATCGCTTTGAGAAGTTGCGAGCATTCTCTGGGAGTTCAGTGCTCAAATCGATGTACTCGCTCAATGAATCGGAAAACTTGGGAAGGTCAAAGAACCAATGCTTGGACGGCTTGACAGTTGGGGTAGTGCCGCAAAACGCGCAACGGGGCGATTTCAATTCCATCGGATCGAGAACTCTGCCGCAGTTGTCGCATTGATCTCCTCTCGCATTGTCGCGACCGCAGTGAGGACATATCCCCTCAACGAATCTGTCCGGTAGAAAACGCCCGCACTTTGGGCAGAATGGGAGGTTGACGGTCTCTGTGAATATGTAACCATTGTCGTATACCTTACGGTAGAATTCTTGAACGAATCTCTTGTGGACCAGGTTTTCGGTTCTGGTGTAATTTGTCAAACGGATCTGGTACTTCTCTAGTAGATCGCATATGGCGGCGTGATACTCATCTGTAAGCTGTTTCGGCGGCACTCCCTTCTTGATCGCCTCAACTTCGATCGGGGTTCCATGCTCGTCGGATCCTGTGACTGAGATTACGTCTTCCCCTTTGAGCGACAGGTATCTTGAGAAAACGTCTGCCGATAGAAGGTGAATGAAAGTGCCGAGGTGTGGAAGCGTGTTGACGTACGGCCATGCTGAACACACTATCCACTTGCCCACTTCATGTCCCTCCACGAAATGCTGCTAACTCGATAACAGGCCCTGCAAGACCGCGAGCACGACGCGATATGATAGGTACCTAGAATCGCCCCTCCAAAGGCTGAACAGCGGATACGCGAGCTTTCAAATAGATTAACATTTTCAGTTGAAGTGCCAAAATGGGAACGAAGAAATAGAGCACAGATAATGTGCTCCCGAGGAAGAGTACGATGAGCGACGAGTACACAAAGCTGCTCGACAGCGCGATGGAGAAGATCCCTAAGAAGATCTCCTCCGGTGAACGATTCGAACTGCCGGCAATCCAGGGAATCAGGATGGGAAGCAGAACGATAATCCAGAATTTCAAGGAAATCGCCGACCGGATGAACCGGGATCCACACCATCTTCTGAAGTTCCTTTCCAAAGAGCTCGCCACTGCCGCGACGATGGATGGAGCACGTGCAATCTTCCAGGGAGTGTTCAAGGTGGAGTCGATGAGGAGGCTGTTGAACATCTACACGCAGAGATTCGTGATCTGTCCAGTCTGCAAGCGGCCTGACACGAAGATGGACAGGCAGGAGCGGTATACCTTCCTCACGTGTGAGGCGTGCGGCGCAAGATCATCCATATCGAAGGCGTGAGAAGTGCAAGGCTGTGGAAGTCCACCTTAGAGTCATTCATGAAAAGCGTGGTGCACTGGTCGCTGTCTGTGATTCTGGTCTGCTAGGTGAGACTTTCAGACAAGGCAAGATGAAGCTCGAAGTGAGCACCGAATTCTATGGAGGCGCATTGTGCACGGTCGAGAAGGCCATGGAGGCGCTGGCAAAAGCAGATGTCGCCAACCTTGTTGGCGAAGCCACGATCAAAGCAGCCGCCGACAAAGGCCTAATAGACCCTCAGGCAGTGATCTACTTCGGTGCAGTCCCGCACGTCCAGATCGTGAGACTCTAGGACCGAGAGCCGCCGAGTATGCTCTTTTCAAGTAGAGAAGCGGTTCAACTAGTGTCGGCTTTTTGGACTTTTCTTCGCCCGCGAAGGAAGCATGACTGATTGAAGGCCTCTGAAGAGGTATCTCGAAGGAAATTCTTTGCAGGTCTCGGCCTATCGGCCTTAGGCGCTGTGGGCCTCTACGCAGCTTATCGCCTCAGCAATCCACAGGTTCCCGAGATACAGAGTTCCATCACCACAATCAACCGAGTTGGGTCCGAAACCTCAGCGGTCGCGTTTCATGCTGAAACGATGTTAGAGAACCTCATGATTCCTTGGTCGCTCGCTTTCGCACCGGACGGCCGAATGTTCTTCACAGAGCGCGTGGGACGAATCAACGTGGTCGCTTCAGGCAGTTCTAAGCCCAGCTTGTTCTCCGAGATCCCTGTAGAGAACGACAGTGAGGGAGGCTTGCTGGGCTTGGCACTCAGCCCGGAGTTTTAGACTGATCGGTTTGTCTATGTCTATCACACCTACTGCCTTGGTGCGGGCGCTTGAATTTGAACCGTCGTTCCTGGTATTGTGTGTGTGCGCACCATGAGACCCCTCCTCTCTTGGATGTGTGCTCTAGAGCACACATCTGACGCGCCTGTGCGGGTAGATACATCGATACATGGGCGCTCCGTTATGGGGCTGATCAAGAACAAGGGAAGAGCGAAGGGCAGAGATAATCGAAAGCAATCCGTTGCGACAGAGTTGGCAGATGTCATGTTTTATCGGGGAATCGAACATTCTCTTTCATTCTAGCCTCGGCTCCAGATTCATACGCGCCATGAGGCCCGCAAACACCCTAGGCGAAAAAACAAATGTGACCTTCCGACAGCGTTTGGATAGTGGTCGTGGATAAGCTTGGGTGGCGCCATCCCGCGTGAAGTTGCCTTGCAATTGTGCGACGAGATTCGGCAAGAGAAGGAGCACAAATGGTTCAGTCAGTGCTGGGGTTGCGTCAAAGCCTCTAATGGAGATTTCGTGAGGATGTGTGCCAGCAGTAGGCCGGATTATCGCGGCTGCAACATGGTCAACGTACGTTACGACAAGTCACAGTTGCACCGCGAAGAGTGAGATTTGGCACAGCATGGGAGAGACCGTCAACGCGCTCTAGAAAGGAATGTCAGTGACACATAGGGACGTTCGGGTTCCTCTTTCAGGCAAGAGAATTCAAACTCTGTATGATTCCATGAGTTCTACCTATGATCTTCTTACCCGATACGAAAAAGGCGCACTGAAGAAAGCCCTAGAGATCGCAAACCTAGAAGAGAATCTCGTTGTCCTGGAGGCCGGGTTTGGAACCGGGAGGACTCTGGTGGAACTAGCGAAGAAGGTAGGGAACATTGGAGAAGTCTACGCGCTCGACCTTTCTCAAAAGATGACGACTAGGACGCACAGAGCCTTACACACATGCAATTTGTCCGACAGGGTTAATCTCATTGTTGGCGACGCGGAAAACATTTCCTTCCGTGACGCCATTTTCGACTTGGTGTTCAGTAGTTACATGCTCGATTTGATCGATACCGCTGCGATACCCAGAATTCTCATAGAGTTCAAGAGGCTTTTGAAGCCCGCTGGCTGGCTAGTTCTGGTTGGCTTGAGCAAGGGGTCCAAATGGTATGACAACATGAAACTATACGAGTGGATGTACAGGCGTTCGCCTTCGCTGCTTGGCGGATGCAGACCGGTCCTGCTGGCGCCATACCTTCAGGAACTCGGATTCAGGGACGTGAACAGAGAGTACATGCGGGCAGGGCATTTGATGCCAACAGAGATCGTTTGGGCGAACAAAGGCGCATAGGCACGCGCTGAAAAGCGTTAACGTCTTGATAGACTGAGAGTCTGAGGTTTCTATGCTCTGAGCCATTGTCTTGTCGCAAGGACGCAGTTCGTTCCGTCATGGGGCGTGATCTGTCTGTCCGCACCATGAGACCCCCACACACACATCATTCCCATCCATTAGAGGAAGAATCTCCTAGCCAGCTGGCATCATCATTTGTGCCACCCTTGGCTGAAGCCCTCTTTGGATGCGAAATGAGACTCTAGAGGCCAGAGCTGGCCCCTAGCCTGCACATAACGAGGGGAA
>Ga0315289_10001910_pt1 | contig 32295 bp, 32 predicted proteins | sample YL17G11_40_MG_FD_203452 | JGI IMG/M metagenome (GOLD analysis project Ga0315289, IMG submission 203452) | Sediment microbial communities from Yellowstone Lake, YNP, Wyoming, USA - YL17G11_40 | ecosystem: Environmental > Aquatic > Freshwater > Lake > Sediment | place: USA: Wyoming | collected... | reverse complement strand
AGAGGTGAACTCAGGCATGAACGCGATCGAAGTCCGCAAGAAATACGGCGACAAACTCTTCTTGATAGGCAACCTTGACAAGAGCGAGTTGGCCAAAGGCGGACAAGCCATGAAGAAAGAAGTCGACGCCAAGGTACCAGTCCTGAAAGAGATGGGAGGCTACATACCCGGAGCCGACCACGTAATCCCCGTCGAGATGACATTGGAGAAGTTCAGAGAATATGCGGAATACATCAAACCGCTCCTCCCATATTAGCGGAATGAGCCCGAGGCATCAACCCCGGCCCTGAGACCTACTTCGGCGCCAGGTCTTTCAATACGAGTCGAAAGCTATAGTTCGGAATCAGGATTCTCAGTGTCTGCTGAGAACGCTCCTGATCACGTTCTCGAATGGAGTTGTGGCCGTTGTTGTTGAGACGACCACGATTTGTGCACCCATTTCAACGGCCCTGTTTGCGGACTCACTTGTTATTCCCCCGCCAACCGCCACGGGAACTTGAACAGCCTTGAGGACACTAGGGAGATCGATCAATGGGTTTCTTGAAGTGTCCAGTCTTCTCTCGTCAAAGCCTGTGTGAACGAATATGCCGTCAACTCCCAGTGCGGCGACTTCTTTCGCTCTCTTGGGCTTATCTTTGGCTGCCAGGACGTCCGCGACTACCCCGATGTCGTGCTTGCGTGCCTCTTCAACCGTTTTCTTGATGGTCGCGTCTTCTGCGACAGCCATCACCGTGATTATGTGTGCACCCGCTCTCTTCGCCATTGCTACGTCTAGGTCGCCTCCATCCATCGTCTTGAAATCAGCAACGATCGTCGAGCCTTCGAAGGTCTTGACAAGCGCTTCTATCGCTTTGATTCCTTCTGAAGATATTAGAGGAGTGCCTGCCTCTACCCAGTGAGCTCCTGCAGCCAACGCTCGGCGGCCTATGGCAATTGCTTCTGGAATCGTTTCGGTGTCTATCGTAACCCAGATTGTGGGACCCGTCTCCCGTAATCTTAGGCCTCGTCTCTGATCTGCCACGAAGGAAACTCACCTTCCCACGTGCGTTGTCTGAAGCCTCCGCGATCTACCGCTATTTCTGCATCCTACTTCGTGATTTTCTCGAATGCTATCTTGGCTGATGCTAGGAACTTGTTCGCGTCGGCCTTCGTATGTGCCGCTGAAAGGTGGCATCGTTTCAGGTGATGCGTGCTTAGTATGATTCCTTGATCGTTCATTGCGTGCCAGTATTTCCTGTACATCTCGGCGTCATTGTTGAGGACCGAAGGATAGTTCTGGATCTCAGCGTCCGTGAAATAGAGAGTGAATATCGAGTGGAAGTGCTTCACCTGCGCCTTCAAGTTGAAGTCCTGAATCAGTTGAGTTAGTCCTTTCGATATCATGTCCACCAATCCGTCCATACGTTCATGCACCCTACCGCTTTCCAGTTCACCTATGGTGGCGAGGCTTGCGGCGACAGAGATTGGGTGAGAGTAGTATGTTGCAGCCATGTGGACGTCTCCCAACGGTCTCAGCCGGTTCATGATATCTGCTCGTCCGGCCAATCCACCCATTGGGTACCCGTTGGCCATTGCCTTCGCAAATGCCGTGAGATCAGGTTTGATGCCGAAGAGCTTCTGGGCTCCACCAAGGCTGTGTCTAAACGCCGTTATTACTTCGTCTAGGATGAATACGATGCCGTGTTGTTCGGTCAGTTCTCTTATGGTCTGCAGGAATCCTTCCTTTGGCATGACAACTCCGATGTTGTGCAGAATTGGTTCGGTGATCACTGCAGCGAGCTCGTCCTTGTGCTTTGCGATCGTCTTCTCAAGTGCATCAACATCATTCCAAGGAATCACAATAGTCTGTGCCATGGCCTCCGGCAAGATCCCTGCTGACTGTGCAAAAGGAGTTCCAACCTTGTCAGCAGGAGGCATCACGCTTATGTCGACATAATCGTGCCAGCCATGGTAGCCTCCCTCGAACTTGAGGATCTTCTTCCGCCCTGTGAATGCACGGGAGAGTCTTATCGCGTGGAAGGTAGCGTCACTACCTGCGTTGCAGAAGCGCACCTTCTCGGCCGACGGGATGTGATGGGTCACTCTCTCCGCGAGCTTGTACTCCATTTCTGTGGTTCCAATTCCCCAGAGATCGCTGCTCCCGGCCGCCTTCCTCACAGCCTGTACTACTTTCGGATGACAATGACCCAGGATCAACGGTCCGTAGCCAAGCAGGAAATCTGTGTAGGTCCTGCCTTCTATATCATAAAGTCTGGATCCGGCTGCTCGCTTGAAGAACATCATGTAAGGCTCCGTGTAGCGGAGCTCGTCGTGGACACCGCCAACGGTCACGGATTTTGCTTTCTCAAACAGGACTTCGGACTTCCTCTCTGAGACCATTCTATTGGACACCGCATTTCGCACGTAGAACGCAAACCCATATAGAAGTCTTCTTATGCAAGCAGACCGAGATACCGCGCACATTCCGGAAAGACCAATCCATATAGCCGGGTGAAAATCAAGTTGAAACCGTTAGTAGCAAAATCCTGGGAAGCCGACTACTTGGTTACTCCTCCGCCCTATGAGAGACACAGACAAGTTCTGTACTCACCGAAGATCCAAGGAATAGGCTCAGCCTCGATCGGAACGGTGACGATTCCGCCGACAGGCAAGAGCGACCCGCACATGCATGAACGAACGGACGAGTTCTGGATCATCACAAAAGGTCACGGAAAAGTCATCGCTGACGGAGGCGAAGTGGATGTTGCGCCGGGTTCGATCGCCTACGCCGCAGCAAAGTCGACACATCAGATAGTCAACACTGGAAAGGAAACGCTGCACGCGTATTGGATACTTGTTCCTCCAGGACCGGAGGAAGCACTCCTCAAGATGATGGGTAGACTCTAGTAATTCCGAGTGCCATTCTGGGAACCATCTCCCACATTCCGCAACTCAGATGTGTGCTCAGGAGCACACAATTGATCTCTCCAACTTCTACCTAGCGCGAATTCATTCACGTTTCCACGTCTCTTCTTGAGCAATGCCGAAAGCGGCCGCTTGGAGAGGGTTGACAGTTCCCGAAGCTGGCGCGAACCCTAATCTGTCCACGAGCAACGGTATAGTTCCCCCGTTGTCGGGGTTTGCCACGGATATCTGTGTGCACCCATAACTCGTCGTCTAGCTATCCCAGATATCCGAGTTTGGGGCAACGGGAACAACTTCTCCGCACTCGATGACTCCTACTTTCGCGTGCTCTCCGTGTCTCTTGAGTGCCATTCTGATGGCCTCGTCGACAGTTGAGGCGTGCTCGAAACCGAGCGCCTTCTTGTCCTCTTCCGTGAAGCCCGTTGAATAGCAAATGATCTTCGCGCGTTCAAGCATCTGCGAGTGCATCAACAGCGCACCCGCAGCTGGAAGATCCTCGAACTCTTTTCTGTCTACTGCCTCCAGTAGCTTGGAGTAGCTTTCCGTGGCTCTAGCCTTGAAGCTTGGATGAGTTGGTGAGATTCGCTCGGTGCAAGGTGTGATCAATACAATCGTTCCACCTTTTCTGACGCCAACGTGGGCGAAATCCAGAGCTTTCATGGCCTGCCAGTAATCGATGTCCGCCGGATAAGTCGAGAAGACAACTATGTCCGCAAGTCCAGGCACCTCTTTGCAGTACACTTGGCGTGCCGTTGCGACGCCCTCACTAAAGGCCTGCTCCGGATCGCCTGCAAGCACTCGTACCACTTTGTCTTCGTTGTTGAGGACCGTATTCACTACCGCTTTCAGACCGGCTTTTCTGGCGATTAGATTGATGTCTCGCCTCATCGGGTTGTCAAGCGTCGCGACTAGTTTCCCAATCGGTTTGACTTTCCCCGCTGCGATGTGGAGCATCCCGACCGAATCTTCACCGCAGACTCCGGGCAGGATGATTTTTCCTCCTCCGCCCCACCCTGCTGCGTTGTGAGGGACAATGTTTCCCACACCGAGCACCAAGTCTGCGTTCACAACTGTCTTGTTCACAAGAGCCGGTATCCCGAGTTCGGTCGTTCCGAGATTCACCAGCCTCTTCTCGTCCTTGTAGTCTGAGTTGGTTACCTCGAATCGCTCAGTCACCTCTGGACCCAAGTGATCCACAATCTCAGCATCCGTCATTGCCCTGTGAGTTCCCAAAGCGATCATGATTTCCACATTGTCGTCCCTGAGACCGCCCGCGCAGAGCTCTTCCAGGACCGGCGGGAGGACCTCGTTCTGCGGAGTCGGACGGGTTAGGTCATCAACAAGGACGACCACTTTGTCGCCTCTCTTCGCCAGTTGGCTCAGGGGAGGAATCCCGATCGGCTTTTTGACCGCTTCAGTGACCGAACCACGGACATCTGATTCTGACGGCAGTTTCTTCCTCTCTACGTAGTAAGTCAGGTTCTTGTCTGGTATGTCGAACTCGACCTTCTGGTGATGTCCGAATGGGAGTTTGAAATGCACCCTGATCCACCCCGCGTGCCGCCATTGTTGCATTCGCTAACGTTAATGCATTATTCTCCGTAGATGCGCGCCCTGACTATGCTACTTCGTCATCGTCTGGGATGCTTGTCTTAGAATCTGGTCGATTTGCTGAAGAACTTCGCTAGGCAATCCCGGAACCTTGTGCGCTTGCAGAATAGTCTTTGCTTTCAGTCTTGCTTCATCACGTGTACTCAACTGACCTTTCGCTTTCCAGTCGGCTATTGCTTGTCGGTTGAACAACTTCGGGTGCAGGATCGCACCTTTGTCCAAGTGGGTTCTGGTGTGCTTCTCAGCCATGAAACTCCCAGCGGGACCTATTCGTCGAATGAGGTCAACGGCCAACGTCTCGTCACTGATCTCAATCTCCATCAGCAGCCTCTGAATGTAATTGATGATTTCGTCACAGATGACACCCATCTCAAGACTGCCCGACGAACCATGTGCAATTGTCCCACAGTTGTGAATCAGGTTGATGCCCGCTACTACGTTAAGGAAGGCATTCATGAAGGCCTCAGCCCCGGCCTGCGCGTCTGGGCACTTGGAGTCTGTCGCACCACCCGAGCCGAATGTCGGAATACCATAGTATTCAGCGAGCTGTCCGACAATCAGCCAACCCAGGCCCCATTCAGGAGCACCATAGCACACGCTCCCGGTCCGCATGTCCAGCACAGACGTATGAATTCCGTATAGGACCGGGGCACCTGGAGAGACCAACTGAACGAGTACGACACCTGCCAGACACTCTGCGTTACACACTGCGTGCTCTCCAGCCAAGGTTATGGGGGTTGAAGCACCGGGCATGGGTCCGGGAGCGTAGGCCACGGGCACGCGTGCTTTGGCAAACTCGATGACCGCTTCGTTTATCGAAGGCATCACAAGCGGAGTAATCGGTTCGCTGAAGAGCGTGACGATTGGCCGCCGAGCAAGATTGTCGAATCCTCCCGCGACAGCTGCACCCATTGCGAGCAGGTACCTGGCTCCTTCGGCTCCCGCCGCGGCGTACACGATCGGCTTCTCAGTATTCCTTAGCATGAGTGAGGCTTCGTGAAGCCACGCTGTTTCGTAAGGCATGTCTGACGCGCCGCCGAGCGACATCACAAATGAGATGTTAGGCAGTGCGTCGCCAAGGACACTAGCTTTGATCACGTCATCGCTAGTGGACGGCCTGAAGTCTCCGCTTTCTATGTCAAGAGTGTACGGGGTAGGAGTTCCTCCAAGCCCAAAGTATGCTCTCCCGTCTTCCAACACGAGATCGTTAGCCTCGATTCGCCCCCCGAGGATCACCTTCCTCGGAGCTTTGCTCAAGGAATCCTTGACGAGGTGCTCTGGGATTCTCACCCTGTTCTTCTCTTCATCGACATCAGCTCCGCCTTTCTTGAAGACCTCGACTATGGTCTTTGACTTGACCTGCAATCCAACCTGTTCCAGAATCTCCAAAGAAGCTCCGTGAATTGCCTCAATGTCTGAACGTGAAAGTGGACGGAATACTCCGCCGCGAATTCCTCGCTTCACCATTTCTCATAACCATCCTATTTGAGACCGAGCAGACTCTTCACGAGCTTAACCGCATCAACCGCATTCGGGGCATACCCATCCGCTTTGATGTCCTTGGCCCATTGCTCTGTCGCAGGGGCTCCGCCAACCAACAGTTTGTGTCGATCACGTATTCTTCTCTTGACGAATTCGCTGACGATCTCACGTTGGACCGGCAGGCTCGTGCTCAGGAGAGCTGAAGCACCCACGATCCTAGCCCCAACCTCATTTGACTTCGAAGCAAAATCACCAACCGAAACGTCTGTCCCCAGATCCACGACCTCAAAGCCTGAGGCAAACAGCATTGCCGCAACAATGTTCTTTCCTATGTCATGGATGTCGCCTGAGACCGTTCCTAGAACGACTTTTCCAAGAGATCTCTGACTCGTCCGAGCCTTAGCCATTGCAGGCCGTAGAACGCTTTCCAGCGCCTCTTTGGCCGCAGCTGCTGCACCAACGAGGTCCGTGAGGAAGGCTTCGCCCTTCTCGAATCTTTCGCCGACTCTCCTCAAACCTTTCGCAATGCCGTTCTCCACAATATCTGCGGGGTCGATGTCGGCATCGAGTGCACGCTTAGAAAGAACCATGACCATGTCGGGGTCCATCTGCTCAACTGAACTGGCCAGTTCGTCAAGAACCTGCACAGGCAAAGAAAGCTCCACCAATTGGCAGCATTTCTTCTCACTATCTCTTAGCTTTGCATGCTTTGACGTTCAGGAGCGGTGAAGTAGCCGGAAGACCTAAGGCTAATATTGGCAGACCCTCCAGTGTGTGGCGCGCCGAAACAGGGGTACCACCGAGATGAGTTCGAAGTCTGAGGTTATCGAGAACCTGAGAAAAGCAGTGCTTGACTTGGATGTGGACCGGGTTAGAGCCGTCGCTCAAGAGGCAGTTCGACTTGGAATGGACCCCATTGAGGCAATCGATGAGGGCCTTGCGAAGGGCGTTCGCACAATCGGAGACAAGTTTGCCGCAGGGGAAGCCTTCCTGACAGAGCTTGTCATGGCTGGAGAAGCCATGAAAGCAGGAGTTGAAGTTCTCAGACCAGTCATCCTCCAACGCAAGCTCCAGCGAAAGAGCACCGGGATTGTGGTCATCGGCACGGTCCGCGGAGACATCCACGACATAGGAAAGAACATCGTCACGGTGATGCTGGAAACAGCCGGTTTCGAGGTAAACGACCTCGGTGTTGATGTACCCCCAGACAAGTTTCTGAGCAAGACCAAGGAGTCGAAGGCACAGATAGTTGCCATGTCAGCATTGCTGACAGTCACGACTCCCGAACAGAAGAATACAGTCCAAGCAATCGAAAAGGCCGGCATCCGGAAGAACGTGAAAATCGCGGTAGGCGGAGCCGCGGTCACCCCTGAATGGGCCCGCGAAATAGGAGCAGAAGGCTACAGCGACAACGCTGTCGATGCGGTCGAGCTCTTCAAGAAACTGGTCGCTTCATAGCATCTGATAGCTCACGGTTCAGGTCGCACTCAGGCTCTTGCCTCGAAATCCTTAACGATTCGCGCTAGTCTTTCCTTCGTGCTTGTGGGCAATTCTTGTGGATGATGCTCACTGAGCAGTCTACGGGCTTTCTCCTTCGCGGATTCCACGATGTTGTGACCACCTCTGTGCATCCAACGCCCGAAGGCCGCACGGCTGGATATGTCAGGAATCCAAAACTCGTTCTTAAACTCCTTCAATGTGTGTGCTTCTTTCAGGAACTGCCCTCCATGACCGACCTTGCGCACGAGATCAACTACAAGCGTATCTGGGTTTGCCTGCATTCCTCTTACGACCCTGTCAAGGTAGCCGAGGATCTCATTGTCGATTACTAACTGCTCATAGCTGACGATCAGGCCGCTCGAGAACATCCCTGAATTAAGCATCAGGTCAGCTCCTCCAAGGTAGATGGCCAGCCCTGTGATCGCCTTCTCCCACGCAGTCTGCTCGTCGTGCACGTGCGCATCTGTGTCGGGTCCTGCGGAGAGACAGGGAAGGCCATAGTACTTGGCTACTTGAGCGCTTGCAATTCTCATTATTGCTCCCTCGGGAGAGGCGATTGCTGCGTTCGCTTCGCGCATGTCCAGGACGGTGGGGACATATCCGTAGATCACGTGAATTCCAGGCCTGAGCAGTTGCGCAACCACTAAGCCAGTCAAGGTCTCCACGTTCTGCAGAAGCAAGACACCAGCGAGCGTGATTGGAGCAGTGATCCCGGCAATTGGCTGAGAGATTATGTGAAGAGGTATCCCGGCGGAGGCCGTCTCCATCAGTGTCTCAATCGCGTTCTTCTCCCATCGAAGCGGACTCGTAGGGGAAGCCATAGACGTGATCGGCGGTCTGCTGGAAAGATCGCTTCTTCCACATGCGGATCTCGCCATATCAAACACCGCCCGAGCGATCTCCGCATCCGACAGTGAGAAGTGACAATGCTTTGAGGTATTGTTCAGGATGACTTCGACAGCATGGAGTTCGGCAGATCTCGCAGGCACGTCCTGAGGGATGACTTGAGTACCGACTACGTGGATATTGGGCAGGGCGTCAGCAAGCTTCGCGAATTCACCAACATCGCGTTTGGTTGAAGGGCGCCGTTCTCCGGTTTCCGAATCAAGTGTATAGGTGGCGTCAAATCCGCTGACATTGTGGGTCTTCTTTCCTTCCAGTATGATGCGTGAGGCTCCGGATCTGTCGAACAATTCGAGAGGCGACTTAATGGCTGATGAGATGGACTTCCTGACTAGATCTTCTGGAATCTTCACAATTCCTCTCTTGTAGTCAACGCTAGCGCCTGCGGAATCGAGCAGTCGACAGGCTCTTTCACTTGCAATTGATACTCCGGTCTGGGAGAGAACTTCGAAAGTTGCCTTGTCTATCTGACTGAGCTCGTCTTGTGAAAGTACGCTTGCTCTAAGTTGCAAGACTCTTCCCCGTATGACTTTGACAATGCTGGGTTATGCCTTGAAAAGCTTTTAGAGCAATTCCAGACAGCCAGATACTATCAAAGGGACTCTCGTTGAAGAATGTCGGATTCATCGGTCTTGGCGTCATGGGCAAGCCCATGGCCAAGAACCTCCTGAAGGCAGGATACCCATTGACTGTCTATGACATAAGCAGACCACGAGTGGAGGAATTGGTCCAAGGCGGGGCTGTGGACGCAACGTCGGTGAGCGAAGTGGCCAAGAGGTCAGATGTCGTCATAACCATGTTGCCCGGCCCGTCGGAAGTCGAGCAGGTAGTGCTCGGACACAACGGTGTGCTGGATGGAGCTACGGAAGGATCGATTATCATCGATATGACCGCCAGTCCCCCGTCACTTGCGAGAAGAATCTCTCAACAAGCTGGCAAGAAGCACGTCGAAACGCTCGATGCGCCTGTGAGCGGAGCAGAGCAGGCAGCCATCGAGGGAACTCTTTCAATCATGGTAGGTGGGAAGAGCTCAGTCTTGCAGGAGTGCCAAGACATGTTCGCTGCAATGGGCAAGAATGTAGTTCATGTTGGCGAAAGCGGAGCCGGAGATGCCACCAAACTGGCGAATCAGATCATAGTCGCCATAAACCTTGCAGCTCTTTCAGAAGCACTAGTATTTGCCAAGAAACAGGGGGTCAGGCCTGAGTTGGCTTGTGAGGCTATCAGGCATGGTCTGGGTGGGAGCGCGGTATTGAGTATCAAGGGCCCGCGCATCCTAAGCAGGGACTTCTCGGGTGGCGGGAAACTGAAGTACCACATGGAGCAACTGTCTTGGGTGTTGGAGGAGGGCGGGAAATTGGGGATACCGTTGATGATGACGGCCCTGGTTCAGCAGGCCATAGTAGAGCTGTGTAATCAGGGAAAAGGAGACCTTGATCACTCGGTCATAGTTGATTTCTTCGAAAGATTGGCAAACGTCGAGATCGGTGAATAGCAGCAAATTCTACCTCACCTGGCTAGCCAGCCTCCATCAACACATAAGATGGTTCCATGAACGTAACTCGATGCTTCTGAAGCGAGGAAAACAACCGCTCCCTTCAGGTCGTCCGGTGTTCCCCATCTTCCTGCAGGTATCCTCTCTAGTGTCTGTCGATTTCTGGTGGGATCTCTCATGATGGGTTCCGTCAATTCAGTGGCCATATATCCTGGAGCGATCGCGTTCACATTAATGCCGTGTGGAGCCCACTCGACTGCCAAGGCTCGTGTCAGGCCAGCAAGACCACTCTTGGCGGCTGCGTAGGCCGCTATCAACATCCCGCCTTGGAAGGACTGCATAGAAGCCATGTTGATTATCTTCCCCCGAATACTGCGCTTCATCATCTCTCTCGCTACAGCCTGGGACAGTAGGAAAGATGCCCTCAGATTCACGTTGATAACTTCGTCCCATGACTCCGTTGGCATCTCTACAGCCGGATATCGCTTCGTGATACCTGCGTTGTTGACCAAAATGTCTATCCTACCATATGCATCAAGTGCACCGCTTGTAATCTTCTCTATGGAGGCTTTTTCTCGCAAATCACATGTAATCGATCTCGCCGATCCTCCAATTGCTAGTGTTTCCTTTTCTGTCTCTGTTGGTGGGATAATGTCCGCCAAGTAAGTCTTGCATCCAGCCTCGGCAAGACCGAGGGCCATTCCCTTTCCCAGACCCCTCGCAGATCCCGTAACTATCGCGACTTTTCCTTTCAAGCTGAATTCTTCGAGTATCGTGTTCCCGGCGCACCCCCCTCTCTAGACCGATGTTTCAGAATCCAGTGAGACATTGTATCGTTTGAGTTCTCCGGCTAGAGCCCATAGTGCGAAAAGCTTCGTATGGGGGGCGGCAACGACACTGTGATAGCCCTTCGTTATTATGACCGCACTATTGTTCTCCAGGTAGTAGAGTTGATTGAGGGATTTGTCGTACACCCTCATGATACCGTAGCCGTATCGAGGTTCGAGCCTGTAGAAGTATATTTCCTCTAGAAAGTTCTCGTCTTCTGAGACAGTATCATGCTTATGCGCTGGAAAACCGGACCAATTCCCCGGCGGATTGACTATTTCTCCGACTATCAACCTACTCGAACCAGACTCTGGTGGGAGAACGGTTCTGACTTCACGAGAATAATTCCCTTTCCCGGCAGTCTTCGTCACTATCCATTCAGAAGAGATCAGATCCGGGTCTCCATCCTTGTTGGATGGTGCACGTACGATCACTATTTCAACACCATCCGACGTCGTAATCGTGAATCTTGTTCTTCTTGGAAGTAACAGTGCCTCGGGGGGACCGGCAAAAACATCTCGCCGATTCCCCACACTCAGATGTCTCTCGGGCTCTTTGCCTTCAAGCAAGATCGAACAGTTTCCTCCGAACAGGTCAAACAGAAACTCTTCGTCCCCGGTGTACCCATTGTACTCGGGGATCGTACGGTCCAGCTTCAACAGATCCATGGCCAAAAACTTCAGCGGAGAGCCCTTTTGCGATACTATACTCCGATAACCAGGTTTCTCTTCCACTTTGACCATCATTCGATCGCCCACCGTCCTCGTGAAGAAGTGATCATTCCAGTTCATTCTTATGGCTTCTCTGTGAGGTTTGGTATACGGATTCATTGAATACGTATCTTGGTCTCTCGTTTCTCAGCGCACTCGCCACTCCCTCAGCAACAGTTGCTGACACTTTCTCTAGACTTTCTTGGGTGAAGGCGGCGATGTGTGGAGTTGCAATAACGTTTTCCAGCCGGAACAGGGCATTGCGCCTTCTTGGCGGCTCTTCTTCGAAGGTATCAAGGGCTGCTCCTGCAATTCGCTTGGCTCTCAATGCTTTGACGAGGGCGCGGCTGTCCACAATTCCTCCCCTTGCAGTGTTTATTATGAAAGCTCGGGGCTTCATCATGTTGAATTCTCTATCTCCTATTAGCCTCCTTGTTTCTGGTGTGTAAGGTGCGTGAATGCTAACAAAATCCGATTGGGCAAGCAGTTCCTCCAAACTAGCAGGAATGCCGCCGAATTCAGAGACGACTTCCTCCTCGATGAATGGGTCATGAACTAGTACTCTCATCCGAAAACCTCTTGCCCTCTCTGCCACAGCACGACCCACTCTCCCGAATCCGATTATGCCCAGAACCTTCTCCGATACGTCAGTTCCCACGAGTTGGTGTCGCCTCTCCCAGGACCCATGCTGCCTCAGAGCGTCATTGGCGGAGACGATCCTCCGCGCTATCGCAATCATCATCCCGAATGAGAAATCTGCAACCGCTGCGTAGTTTGCGTCAGGAGTCCAAACTACAGGTATTCCTCGTTCTGTCGCCCTCTTCACGTCGACATTATCCAGACCAACGCCAAACCGACCTATGACCTTGAGTCGTCTTCCCGCATCTATGACTTGCGAGTCTATGCGCAGCATTGCTCTAATGATCGCTGCGTCCGCATCCCTGATATGTGCGATCAATTCGCGTTGTGATCGCCTAGGCAGGATCCTGACAACCCCAACTTCTCGCAGAATCCTCATCCCGGGGTCACCAATAGGTTCCACAAGCAATACTTTGGGACGCATGTTGCATCTGTCTCGCGTCACATAGAGGTCTCGGGGGTTGTGGTTTCAGACACCGTCCTATTCAACTTTCATGTAGTTGATCCTGCGGTATTCTTCCATTAGGGTTAGATCGACTAGCTTCCTCAAGGTCGGTCGACCTTCTTTGTCCCATCCTCTAGCTCTGTAGTACTGGTCAACCATCGCGTCAAACGCCCCTTCCGCTTCACCTACCTGGTTCTCGTAGAACCTCTTTGGCAAGGTGTCATCCTTACGAGATACTCCCTCACGGATATTGAACAGTCTGCCGAGATTGATCACGCGTTCTCCTATCTTCAACAGGTCTGTCGGCTGTATTTCGGTCCCCAGCGTTGCTGACAGCATGAGCGAGTACTCTTCCAAGTCCAGCTTGCTCGGCAGCAAACATGCTACAAGCGAGTCAATGACTGCCTTCACATCCTGAACTACAGTTGCCACGTCTCCCTTGATTTCGCTCACTTTCGATCTGTCCATAACGACTGGACCAATGCCAGGAAGCGCCCAAGACTTTTGCTCAATTCTCATCATGGGTGCCTGAAGGTGATCCCCTCCTCTGTCGCCTACTGCATACACCAGTCCCATTCCCTTGAAAGCTGCCGGGCTCCATGCGGGAATCTCCAGCCCTTTCACTTGCATGGCGTATTCGAACGCGCCTTTGGCCAGTTCTTTCGAAGCTTTCAGCGAGCCGTGGCGAAGAATTCCTCCGATTCCCTCCCCAAGCGAGATCTTCCTGATCAATTCCTCGATGGTCTTGTCGTTGCCCCAGCTCAGTTCCATCCCGTCTGCCTCTTTTCTGGATACTATTCCTCTTTGGAAGCACTCCATGGCAAAGGCGATCACTCCTCCCGTGGAAACAGTATCGATCCCGAAATCGTCACAGAGCATCATGAAATGCAGCACCGACTCCAGGTCTGAGACCCCTAGGTTCGGGCCAAGCATTGCCAGACTCTCGAACTCTACGGAAGTCTCGTCGCCTTCGTGCCTTCCTTTGAGAATCTTCATTGATTTCTCGCAGCCGACCGGGCACATCCAGCAGGATTTTGAAACAAGCCTCATCTCGCCGGCCTCGATCTTCTCCTTGACCTTCTCTGAACTGAGCTGTTCCACGCCCTCGAAGTAAGAGAGTTGGAAGTTTCTTACAGGCAGAGCTCTCAATTCGTTTACTGAGGATATCGAGCCTGAAGTGCCGTGTTTCCGAAGATCCGGCAGACCCTCTATGATCCTTGCTGTCATCTTACGTGACAATGCATCCAGTTTCTCCGGCTCTGCAACATCTATCCTGCTTTGTCCCCTGACAGCGATTGCCTTCAGTTTCTTGGATCCCATGACCGCTCCGGAACCGCACCTGCCGGCTTGTCTGCCGCCGTTGAAATTGATGCATGCGAAAGCTGCAGTAGTTTCCCCTGCCTTTCCAATTACTGCAAAACGAAAGTCTCTTGCCACATTCTCTTCTCTGAGCCTTTTCAGAGATGTGTAGCTGTTGAGACCCCAGAGCTCGTCAGCGGGTTTTATCTCGTACGAGTTGTTATCTATGACCAGGTAGCATGGGTCCTCAGAGGAACCTTCAACAATCAGCGCATCCAGCCCGGCCATCTTTAGGGAAGATCCAAAAAACCCTCCGACGCTGCAATGTGCGATGATGCCTGTGAGCGGAGATTTGAACGCGACGGCGATTCTGCCGGTTGTTGGGACTTTAGTTGCGGTTAGTGGGCCTGTGGCAAATATCAGTTTGTTGGCGGGGCTCAGGGGGTCGATATTCGCTTCCGTCTCATCGAACAAGATCTTGGTTCCCAGTCCCCTTCCGCCAAGAAAACTCTCCGAGCAAGAAACGCTAGTCTTTTGTTCCGTTGCCTTGCGGGTGGTCAGGTCGATCCTAAGCACTTTCCCCATGTATCCAAACGGTAATTTGTTCAAGCCTGTCACCATCCCATCTACGATCTCGCCAGTCTGACATATGTGAGAAAACGAGACTCAATCAAAGCTGACACCTAAGCTCGTGGATTATTCCGACACCGCTTTTGGCTCAAGAACGACAGAATCCACCCTTTCTGAAGGCGCCAAGCAGTCTACGACGCGCCGATATTAGACTTGTTCTGGGCAGCGTTCACATTGTATCCAACCATTGCCTGCAGAGAGTAGATCCTCATCGAAAGTTCCTTATACTAACTTGGTCACCATCTGTTGCAGGAAAATTGGTGCGTGACATGTCAGGCAAATCAAAAGTCTTTGTTAGGGAAGCAACAGGGCTCGTTCGAGAGATGAGTACTCTGGACTACGCAATTACGACCATGAACGGTGTCGTCCCAATGGCCGCGATCGCAATGACGCCGTTCTGGATTCTCGTCGCCATCCCCGGAGGCGACCCAATAATCGGCATCATAACGGCCTGCATCTTCTCAGTCTTCGGAACTATTTTCACATATGCGCTGACCTGTGCGACGTTCCCACGGACAGACTCGCCCTATGTCACCCAGAGCCGTGTCCTTGCTCCCTGGATCGGTTGGCCGAGCGAAACGCTCATGTGGTTTGGGTGGGTCATAGCACTGGCGCTCTATCCAAGCGGATTCTTCATCTTCCTTGCTCTGATTCCAAGCCTGTACGCGATGGGGACATCAACAGGCAATGTAGGCCTAATTGCTACCGCGAATTGGCTGATGTCGGATCCGATGCCAACACTCATACTCGGAACAATCTTCCTGATATTCTGCTTGTTCATCGCGATTGCCGGAACGAAAACTCTAGTGAGGACCTTTCAATTGCCAGTCACAGTCATCATGTTCATCATGATATTCTTGATGCTCGGACTCTTCGCGACGATAACCCCTGCCCATTTCGCTGAGTTGATGCCAAAGTATCTAGGGAACACTCTAGAGGGAATTGTGTCGGCAGGAAAGGACCTGCCTTCCATGGTGCCGATATCCGGTGATTTCTACCCACTGATGGCAGCCGCTGCATTCGGAGCAGGCTCGGCAAATACCTACTGGGCTGGGTACGTCGCGGGCGAAGTGAGGCATGGAAGAGATGCGAAGATGCAGGCAACGGCAATGATAGTCCCGAGCATCGTGATCACGCTGCTCTGCGCTATCACCTACAGTCTACTCTATGGTCTCGCCGGAAGGGAATTCCTTATCGCGATCACGAACTTCTCATACATAGGATCAGAGGTGGTCAAGGCTCCCCTGAGCTGGGGCGGCGTCGCCATACCGTACTTGGCGTTGATGGCAGCTGACAACTACTGGCTGCAACTGATCATCTTGCTCGGCCTCATATGCACTAGCTTGGCGTACGTTCCAGCCACGTGGCTCATCATAACGAGGGAACTGTTCGCGTGGTCCTTTGATAGACTTATCCCGGCGAAGTTCTCGGAGGTCAGCGAGAGGTTCCACACTCCCGTCTGGAGCATAGTGACCAACTTCATCGTTGCAGAGATACTGCTGATCCTCTTCACTGTGTACGCCCAGTACCTGTCAGCCTTCTTCGTGATAGGATGGGACACGACGCTTATCTCGATCGCATTGCTCTGCGTAGCCGGTGCTCTGCTGCCTGCACGGAAGCATCTGTGGGCACAGTCACCTGTGAAGAACTGGAAGGTGGCAGGGATCCCATTGATAGTCATAACCGGCATCATTGGCGCATACTACAACGGGTGGGCAGTTGCTGTCTTTACATTCACACCTGCAGTGGGATTCGGGAACGTAACCGACTGGGGAATAGCAAGGGCGACATGGATCATGATACTCACGGCTGCCATACCATTCGTACTGTACTGGATCGTCCGAGCCTACCGAAAGCGACAGGGCATCGACATCGACATGATCTTCCACGAAGTCCCGCCAGAATAGACAACAGCGCGAACCGACCCTTATCCCCCTTTTTCTTTCCCACACGCTCTAGTCGTAAGACTATCCTGTCTCGCAATCCTGTGCAAGAAGCGTTATCAACACAATCGAGTAGTCTGCGGTGATAGAGGATGTTGAGTTGCCCAAAGTGGGTTTCCTCGCGCTTGCCGCTAGATGGTTCTGGGACACGAGAATGTCTGACTCTCATTTCACTGAGGAAGCGCAAGCGTACATCAAGAGCATTGAAGCGAGCCTTGCTGCGTCTAATGAAGTAATCAGTGCAGGCCTCGTGACTACTGAAGAGTCCGCGAAGTCTGCAGCGGCCAAGTTCAAAGAAGCGAATGTGGATGCCTTGGTCGCCTGCTGTGCCATGTGGAGCGAGGATCAACCCCTCTTCAGAGTGCTCGAGGAGCTGAGAGACACTCCACTGTTACTTTGGTGTTGGACCCCGGGCACTACTCTTCCCGAGAGCCTCACTGCGCTGGACTTGATAAAGTGGAGCGGACCGGTCGGCGCACAGCAGATCTCGGGGGCACTGAGACGTTCCGGACGCAAGTTCACATTCATCATGGGAAACCAAATCGAGGAAGAAACTCTTCGAGAGATCCAAGACTTCCTTGCAGCAGCCGCCGTCGCGAGGAGCCTAAAGCACTCAAGGATTGGCCTGCTTCCACACAGATACGTCGTCATGACGAACACTTGGGTGGATGAATTCGATTTGACAAGCAAGTTCGGAGTCGATGTCATCTACATTTCTGTGAACCAACTGGCCTCGTCAACAGCAACAGTCAAAGACACGGAAGTAAGTAGCTACATCGATGGACTCCGAGGAATGCGCATCTCACCTGAGGTTACTCCCGAAGGCCTTTCGGTGGCGACCAGAGTCTCACTTGGATTTGCTAGGATTATTGAGGATCAGCGCTTGGATGCCGTTTCCTTGGGCGACCTTAATGATGAACTCCACGCTGTGCTGAATTGCAGGCCTTGCCTCTACCTTCCCTCCGTGTTCGAGCGCGGCATCGTGGTCGGCCTAGAGGGAGACCTGCTGTGCATTCTCGCCCAACTCATACTTGCAAGGCTTTCGGGTCAGCCCACCATGTTTACGGAGATCTTTACGTACGATGAACAGCAGAACCAGATCCTTGTCGGGCACGCCGGCATGCACGACATCAGGCTCGCCGGGGAACGTTCGACCGTGACGATCACCCCCGACTACGAGTATCCGAAAGAAGAAGCGGGGGTATGGATGACATTCAGCGTAGAGCCAGGACCGGTTACACTCCTAGCGATCACGAGCGATCGAAAAGGCTTCCATTTTGTTGTCACGAAAGGTGAGACCTTGCCTGCCAAAGGAAAACTGCAGGGTTACCCGAATGCGCTGATCAAACTGGATATCCCTCTGAAGTCCTTCTTTGCCGTAACTACATCTGTCGGAACAACACAACACTGGGCATTGGTGCCGGGAGACCTCAGGGGCGGCATATCAAAACTCGCCTACATACTAGGCGTTGACTGCACAGTTCTTGACAGGCTTTAGGAAAGCTAAAATGCCTATTATTCACTAGAGCGGCGGCACGTGCCGTGGGTCAATACTACAAGAGGAGTCTAGCAGAGGTCGTATCATGCCCGTCAAAGACATCCACGAGGAGACAAAGCGAATACTCGGCTTGGCTGAAGAACGCAAGATCGTGCTTCGCCTCGTGGGCGGTATGGCTATTCGTTTCCATTGTCGCAGTGCCGAGAAACCTCCGCTCACTCGAAGATACGTTGATGTGGACCTGGTCGGGCATGCGAAGCAGTCGAAGCTGATCAAGAAGCTCTTCGTGGATCTTGGGTACACCCCAAGAGATCGATTCAATGCGATGCATGGCGACACCCGGCTGATCTTCAATGATCTAGAGCATGAACGTCGCGCGGACATATTCCTTGACGTCTTCAAGATGTGCCACGTTTTCAACTTCAAGGACCGACTTGAGATCGAACCATACACGCTTTCTCTGGCGGACTTGGTGGCCACGAAACTCCAAGTTGTACAGATGACAGAACGAGAATACAAGGATCTGATGTGTCTGCTGCTTGACCACAGCGTCGGAAGCAAAGACGAACCTGAAGTCATCAACGGTGCCTACCTAACGAAACTCACTTCGGGCGACTGGGGAATGTACATGACCTTCAAGCAGACGATTCACAACCTCCTAGGTGCTCTCGACGCCTACGGACTTGCGGCAGAGCAGCAGCAGGTAGTCAAAGATCGAGCTCAGCAGATCCTCACCATGATAGAGGAAGCACCCAAGAGTATGTCATGGAAAGTGAGAGCGAGAGTAGGGGAGAAAGTCCCCTGGTACGAACTTCCGGAAGCCGACAAGGAGATCGTTAACTAGTACGGATCTGTGGCTCTGAGCTAGAGTCTCCAGATGCCGAATTCTCCCACCGTCTGAGAAGTCTCTACCGGCTCATACCATCTTTTCTTCGCGCCGATCGTTGACCGCATCTTCCAGCCCGTGGTCTTGGGTTCACTCTTGATTCTTTCAAGAAGCTTAGCGATCTTTGAGGTTATGTCGCTCTTCTCTGTCTCGTTCAACTCAGCCATTTCTGAAGCTGCTTTGCACAAGCCGTTCAGGTTTGTCGTGACGGTGTACCAGAACCCCCAGTCTCTCGAGAGGAGCGAAGCAACATAGCGTATATCAATAGTCTCTGGCGCTTCCCCCTCTCCCAAGGCGTGGGCTCTGAGTAAGAGAAGCGTGTCCTTGAGGTCCTTCTCGCTGAATGATACTATCTGCAATTTCTCAAGCAGCAAGTCCACAAGAGAGATTGTGGGGAAGTCCATCTCAAGCCTGCCTCTGAAATCAATCGGGTGGTTTGCCGCTAGGAGCTTATCGAAGAAGACATCTGCATAGAACCACCCGTCTGGATGGAAGTATATCTGGCGTTGCGTCGCAGCGGAGGATAGCGTCGTCCGCCTCTTGCGGTAGCCTACTGACTCGAAGAACTTGCGCACATTGTCTCGGAGCTTCATGTATGACATGAAATCGAGGTCCGTGTATTCCTGCTCTCCAGGGCCAAGCCTACCTAGCCTCTTTGCGAAATCCGCATATTCGTTGCTGTGCACTCGAATTGCGACCCCACCGATCAACCTGAGCGGGATCTTCGCTTTCGTTGCCTCATCGACGATTTTCCGTCCCTGCTCCAGGAATGCTTCTGTTGGGACAACTCCTCCCCATTCAGGAGGCATCTTGATGATTCTCTCTTCGGTCAAGCCACGCCACCCAGACAGAATTTCACACGGAATGAACGTTAAAGCTTTCCGAGAGCATGCTGACGGCTGTACGATGCCAGTTCCATGTCAGCCAGATGTGAATAGGTAGCTCTTGATCCCCTTCTCTGTGAGGTCAACTAGGAGACCGCGGAGGACCCCTTCCCCATATTCGCTGCCTGGGTTGAAGCATTTGGTGCGGCCTATGGAGACAACTCCTTTGGATTCGTGTATGTGGCCGTGGAATCCAGCCAGTGGTTGATACTTCTTGATGGCGTCACGAACTGCGGTGCTGCCAGCCGGCGCCATGACCACCTGTCCTCCCGACAGCACCGGTTTGAGCGTCTCGTCGAGTTTAGGTGCGGGGTCGATAACTGTCCCGTATGGAGGACAATGGAAATTGAATATGCAGTCATTCATGTTCTTGACGCCTGCAGCCATCTTGTCGATTCTTTCCGCAAGCTCCGTTTCCTCGAATTCTCTGGGACTCTTCCATGGAGTGTGATTGGTTAATCCTAAGGTAATCATTTCGTGATGCTGGTCCAACTCGACGACCTTCTCTTCAGGATTAGTAATGGTCTTCGACTTATTGAGTGCCTCATCGACTTCCCACCTGTCGTCGTTTCCAGGCGAGACGAAGCACTTGATTCCCGTCTCGCGCAAGCGCTCCTCGGCCATCTGAACCCATCTTACCACCGTGTCAACCATCAGTTTCGTGAAAAGTTGATTCACCTTGTTCTTGTCGGCTTCGAGCGACGCCATCTCGTTAGGCTCGGTTAGATACGGATAGTAGCCCGAGTCTCGTATCGATTTCTCCAGATCTTGGACCTCAGATTCCGATTTGCACCGGATGTCCGATCCTGCGTATGAGGACAGATATGTGCCGTCAGGCTGCTTGACAATAGGGACGATCATCTTTCCTGTGATGTCCCCCGCAAGCATTACCGCGTTCGCCTTGTAGAACTTCCCAGCGTTTAGGAACTTTTTGAAGCATCTCTCCGACCCGTGAACATCTGTTACGAAGAATACTCGGGTGTTCATCGCATTCCACTTGGTCGGCGCGAACGTATCGCAAAGACCTATTTATCGCTTCTTTGACGCCGAGCAAAGAACCAAATGCGCCCAGTCGAGAGTCGCGAACGACGAGACCAAGCTCTATACTGTCTGGTCTTCATCCAATAGTTCTAGACTGACCCTGACCCTCTTCCCTATGGACAGCTTCAAAGCTTGGTCAGCTGGAACAAGCCATTCTTCGAGATTGGATCCTGAGACGCCAGCAAAACCAGGACCCATTATGAGCGCGCCAGGAATTGCCGTGCGAAGTTGTTTCGCAATGCTCTCAGTCATCTGCTGGCTCATCCTCTCCTGCTCCGACTGCGGATATGGCCTAACCCGCTGCTCGAGTGTCTCTTCATCGAGTTTCACTTGAACACGGACCTTCACAGGATCCTCGCTTTGCACTATCCCGACTATCGTGCCGGTTTTCTGGACCTCCATACTATGGCGCCACCTCCGTCATGATGCAAAGACTCCGATATGATCTGTTCGCTCGTAAGAAGATTGAATGAAGCCCCATGGGCCCACGATGGCCCTTCTCGCTATTCTACGTGCACTCTGAAGAGATCGATGTCGGGCCCCAGCTGGTCCAGGAAGTCTCTGGCCGCACGATTGACATCCCTCGATTGAGTGATGTATCGTCCGACGACGACTATGTCCGCCTGCGCATCCAATGCGCTCTTGAGGGTGCTTGGTTCTATTCCGCCAGCGACGGCAACGAGTATCTTCCTTTCCTTGAAGGCCCTCTTGATCTCGCCGACGAGGTTCCATCTTGGCCCTCCGCCTTTCTCCGCATCGATCCCTCTGTGAATGACCACGACATCCGGAAGCTGCTTGTAGCTTTCCAGTACGGGCAGAGGATTTGAGACTTCCATCATGTCGACAATCGAGTAGACGCCCAGCCTCTTCGCTTCGTAGATGAACTTGTCAACAGTCTCTTTCGAGGCTAGTCCTGAAGCGACCGCTGCGTCAGCTGTCTCTTCGAAGGCAACATCAACCTCCACTTGGCCTACGTCGAGAGTCTTCATGTCTGCTACGATGAATGAGTCCTTGGCATAGGCTCGCAACTCGTGCACGACCCCCGTCCCATATTTCTTGACGAGCGGGGTTCCAGCCTCGATTATGATCCTGTCACTCGCTGGTAACCGCTGGAGGATATCTTTAGCTTTCTCAACATCTGGCACATCGAGTGCAATTTGAAGGTAGGGAGGATTCCAGAGGCGGGGAACCCTGAAACCCATGATCGGGTGAATCGCTCTGTCCTTCTCATACATGACTTTCTCCAAACTCGGGTAGTTTGAAAGCGCCCTGCTCAAAGCGAGTTTCGTGGCACCATAGTTATAGTGGTATATCTTGCGGTAGTCACGCGCATCAGGGTGGATGAAAACACTACATATGATTACCCAATCATCGATCTTCTGTTTTGGAACTATTCCTTCCTCAACTGCATCTGCAACAGCCTTGGCAACTGCCGCTTGAGCTGGGCCGAATATTCGCCCCGCGTCATCCATTCCCTTGACAGTCACTTTAGGAACGATCAATGTATGGGGTTTCGGGGGAAGGTTCGGTCGTATTACCGCGAGAAGCGGCGTGTGGCCAGCGGATAATTGGGTTAGACCGCTTACGAAGGCCTTCCCGACTGGCCCGTTCTTGTCGCCGACGATCAGGTCAATATGCGCGACTTCTGGCGATTTACCAACGAGCGCCTCTCCTATGAAAAACGTGCTTTCATTCACAGAACGAACACTTGCAATCTATGCAAGCGGTAGATCAGTCAGGCTTTCCCTTAAATGAGTTGTCTTGCGAGATTCATTGACGCCTCAAAGATTCAAAAGGGAGAAAGAAAAAAGGTCTGTAGATTGGCAGTCAACTTCTAGTTGAGCTTGAATCTGTAGGTCTGCAGGTCGATCCTCCACAGCACCGCGTTCTCGTCTCGGAAAGCACTCCACATGCGCATATAGGTGCCCTGCTGCGTATCGCTTGTGTCATGACCGTAGATTATGAAGAACGCTCGCGCCCCGTTTGGTGCGACCGCCGGACCTTGATAGACACATGTCTTGGAGACCCTGTTGTAGTCGCCTCGCCAACCGTCGGCGACTATGTTGTAGACCCTGCCGTCGAATCGAATGGTTCCAGAAAGCGTTCTGAAAATGATGTTGTTGGGCCCGACATTAGTGACCTGCACTACGAGCTGCAAGCTTGCTGAACTCACTATCCACGAACCAGCGACCCAAGCCCGAGCTTCACCGGAGATTGGTGTTATTGCGTATCGGTCGCCTGTGGAAGGGCTGGTTGCTGCGATGGGATCAGCGAACGCGGGAACGGTCATGAGCGCGATGAGAGCCAACGCGACGAGGAAGAGCGGCAATTGCTTCTCTCGCATTACTTCGTTCACCTCGAGTGAGGCGAATGTGCTTGATACATAAGGCGGTTCGGAAGGAAGCGTCTGAATGATTCATCCATGTGAGAACACGACGCGCTGACAAGAACAATGTCAACAAGCAGACGCCACTTGGAACTGTTGACGAAACATCAAGCAACCTGCTTGATAATTTGCATGAATCCGAAATCAGAAGCCCTCGATTGCACTTTAGCGTAGTCGCTATGATTATAGACAATGCAAGGGCTTCTCGACTCCTGTGAGCAAATGGAGTGAGGCAATATGGCGGAGGGACCAAAAGCCGGTGAACGTGCACCTGACTTCGAGGCGAGGGATCAGAATGGACAAACGGTTGCACTTGCGTCTTTTCATGGAAGGCCGGTCGTACTCTACTTCTACCCCAAAGACGACACGCCGGGATGCACTGCGGAGGCATGCTCGTTCAGGGATTCGATGAGCGTACTTCGAGACCGAGGGGTCGTGGTTCTGGGAGTGAGCGTGGACTCTGAAGAATCGCATGCAGGATTCGCGTCCAAATACAAGCTGAATTTCACACTACTCTCAGATACGAAGAAGAGTATTGTTCGTGCGTATGGCGTCGAAAGCCCCTTTGGCACGGCGAAAAGAATGACCTACATCATCGGCCCTGACGGAACCATCAAGTACGTCTTTCCTCACGTGAGCACAAAGACGCATGGTGATGATGTCCTCAAGAAGCTTGAGGAGCTTGGATTAGCATAGCTTGGCCTGCACCGAGCGAGGCACGGATCACGAATGTTCTATCCTCCGATTCGAGTTTTAAGGATCTCCCTTACTCGCAATGTATCATACCCGAGCGGAAGGAACAGATTGACGAACGACCTGACTAAGAGTCTCACATATGCTTCAGTATCATAACCGAATCCCTCCTCGAATAGTTCTGATGGCACAGCACGGTTCCCCTTTATCGTAGCCCTGTCTGCAGTTACTATGTAGCGAATGTTCTGCCCAGCGTGAGTGTATCTTCCTTCTTTGCCCAGCTGTTGAGCAGCAATCACCTGATGGCTGAGACTTGCATATTCTTCTGGTGATTTGCTCAATCTCCTTTCTAGTACAAGCTTTTCTGCAGGGGCTTTGCCGGTTCTGATCAGATCTACGTACTTTCTTGCTAAATCGAGCGCCTCGGGAAAAAGCTCGCGAACCTCTATCGAGTTGGATGCTCTTGAGAGAATATCTAGGATCTCCCGCTGAAAGTCGCGGATTATGCCTGCCGTGTCATGGCGTCTGAGGTCAATTCCACGCACTTTCATCGTTCCGTCTCTGAAGACGCCGTAGTATCTGTTCAGCACGGGTACATTGGGATTGATTCTGGAATTGAGGAAAACTATCCATCTGTAGATCCCCTCGAAACTTATCGGCAGATCGAGATTCGTCTCGATTTCACGACACAGGCCATGGTATTCACTGTCAGACGCTTTCGCTTTTCTGAGCCAGAGCGAGTCCACTATGCCGTGGATAACTTGGAAACCTCTTGATTCGGCAATGGCGCTTGCCTTCTGGAGAGCGTCTCGTGCATAGGCACAAGTTGCGATATGTGCGTCGATCTTGCCGAACCGCGCGTTCTTGAACCCAAGGTAGCCAATTGCCCGGCTTCGATGCATGCATCCAACACCTATGAGCAGACTAGGATCCATTTGAGCGCGGCTTGGCGTTGATCGTATCGAGTTCGTGTTGGAGGGTCGTTCGCTTCATTTCTCCAACGCTTGTACTCCGCTCGTTTCTTGAGTAGAACTCCAAGCGAGGTAGGAACGATCCCCTGTGAGCGTCTACATATGTGGAAGTCAACTTCTGGAACCCGGTTGGGCGAGTCGGGGCAGCATTCACAGTTCACGGTCTCACCGCTTATGTTATTCCTCAACATGATCGTTGGGTAGAGTGAGGAGAAGTCAATTTCACCAACCCAGTCATGTATTCCAGGTTTAGGCTCATAGATGAATCCGCCTCGGTCGGCTAGGAGAAGGCGATTTCCATCCTTGAAGTCTTCAGGGTGAGATTTGTTCCATGGAATCAGTATTGCTCGTTTGATAGCGTGGTAGATCTGGAGCGATGACATGCTTGTGCCGATCGTGCTACGTGAGGCGCGTTGGAGCGGGATGATACATGTTCGGGCTACTTCTATGAGGCCTTCAAGGCCACAATCAGTGTCGATGAAGCTGTTGTTGTAGTCCAGATGTAGTCGACCCATTAGGCGAGCTGCGGTGCTACGGTAGTAGATTCGTCCGTAGCTGGAGTAGCTTCGACCTCTGATCTCGAAAACCCGCAACGGTGCATGATCCCGACCAAGCACAAGCTTGTGAAGCACACCATGTTCGCGGGCACGTTGGGTTAGGTACGGGAAGATGAATGTGTCTCCGTCGTCTGTGCGAACGATGTCTGGATCGAATTCGCTAAACGCCTCAACGAGGGCTAACAGCTTGTCGGTCTCCGATCCTGAGTCGATCCGTTTCTCCTGATCTCCCATTGTGATGGTTATAGAGTCGATTGGGTCGCTCATGATCGGTATCCGGTTACTCGTCTTTGTGGTGACTGCCAGCTTGGCGATCCTGAATGGTGGAATTTCGTAGTTCGTGGAATCTGATGAATCGAGAAGATCCCAAGCTATGTGCCCGTCGTGACTATCGGCTTCGACATAAGCCAGCGGGAAGAGATTCTTCTGGTAGAGATACATCTGAGAAGATGGTATGTCAACGTCATATGGCCGGTACTTGCGCCCATAGGCTCCGAGTTGCTGGATTTCTTGCGCTAAAGCTGTAGCTTCGCGATCGGAGAAGGCTTTAATCTCAAGGACCTTTGACCGCGATGAATCGTTTGGCCTCTCGAATCTCTCAACGAAACTGCATCGATCACGAAATTCGGACCGTGCGGCCAAGTCGAGTAGGTCAGCGAATTTGCCGGCGATATGAATCCTCGGCGTCCATTCATCTACGAGTCTTATGCATTCGCCGTTGCGCCTTTTCTGCCAAAGGATCATGCGACCTGGTTTGGGATAGAGATCGAAGAGCCAGCCTTCTGTTTTCACTTCAGCTCTTCCTTCATTCGTCTTTCGAGTTCAGTGATTCTCTTGTGATGCGCGAAGAGTATCGCGAACAGTAATGGGAATTCCTTTACCGATGAAGCGAGGACTCCAGCGGCTGACGCATAGAGCTTGCATTGATTCAGGAGATCCTCGAAGACTATTTGATCTTCAGCTCTGAGGAACTGTTTGAACTTGCTCAGTTTTGCGAGCTCTTGATCGACGATGGTCCGCCAAGGTGGGATGGTTCTCCCCATTCTTTACCCTCCATAAAATCTTCGAGGAATTGATCAGGACAGACCTCTCGACGCAAGGTCTTTCGAAACGGCAGCGATTTGTGGCGTGCTAGGGCAAATCGTATGAGTGCACCATTCTCTTCGGCGAGAATGGTTGTATGCGCGGCTTGCATGAGCGCTGTGTCGAAGAGCCCAATGTTTTGGTGGAAGCTTGTCACGATCACAAGAGAGCCTGTAATCTCGGCGACTGCAGATAATGAACGTAACACTCGTTGAAAGACGCAATAGGCTTCCTGTTTATCCTTGATCTCCGGATCTTGGAATAACCCAACTATGTCTGAGACTATCGCAAATTTGGAGCTGTAATGTGTGAGAGCACTTGGCAACTTCTCGGTTAGCAGAGATGCAAGCTGGAAATACGTGAATGCGCGACTGATATGTATACGGGACAATGCGAGGTTAGGTTCGATTCCGCACTCGATGGCGTAGTTTGACGTTGCATACACGTCGAAGCTATTTCCACCATCGATAAAGATCGCACTTGAATTCAACCCAGCTGGATTACCGAGCTGAGCCCGGACGCAGAGAAGCTCAGCCAAAGATGCCGAGGGAGAGAGATCTTGAAAGACAACGAACTGTCCCGTAGCCAATTGGACGAGCTTGTCTAATCTCTCGATCCCTGTAGTGAGTATCTGCTCCTCTGCAGAAAGAAGAGCACTCCTTGGTCTGATTCCCTCAAAAGCTCGCAGTGGCTGCTCGACTAGGAGCGCTGCTTTAGGGTACTTTGGGTTGACGTAGGTGGCTCTGGCATTGGATAACCGCATGTTTTCACAATTCATGACATCTTCCAGGCCAAATCCACAATCTGGACAGACTCCATCGAAGGCAGTCTGTACGCCCTTGAGCTCGATGAATCGTCGTGCAACCAGCAGGACTTCATCACATAATGTGCAATAGTATACCCAAGTGTCGACTTTGCTGGCGTGGTGTGATCGCTGTGTGAGCGCCTCAAATTTCCATGTTCTTGTGCCGTTGATCCGGAGCGTCACTACAGTAACTATCTCCAAGCTTCGAGGTGGGACGGATCATTCTCCTCTTCGGGCCTTAGGTTGTGCGTCCTCGATGCCTTTCTCCGTGATTGCAAAGTATGTCTCTGATTCTGGAAGACATGGCGAGTCTATGATGCGAGCGCAACGGAGGTTGTTTGAAGCTTTCTTGAGCATGATTCGATGTGTCGAGGCATGAGCGAGGATGTGTCCTCCTGCCGGCCTAGTGGGGTCTCCGAAGAAAGCTTGAGGGTTCGCTTGGACTTGGTTGGTCAAGACGACGGCCAAGTTCAGTGTTTGGGCGATCCGTGCAAGCTTATGCAAGTGTGCGTTGAGTCTCTGCTGACGCTCGCTAAGATTCTCTCGACCAATGTATTCGCTTCTGAAGTGTGAAAGCACTGAGTCGACTATGATGAGCTTGATGTTCTCTTCTTTGCAGAGTTTGAAAGCGTGATCAACTGTGAGGACCTGATGATCGCTATTGTAGGTGCGCGCAATGAAGACGCCTTCAAGGATCTTATCTGGGTCAAGCGACATCGCCTGTGCAATCTGATGAATGCGTTGAGGAGCAAATGTTCCTTCACTATCTAGAAAGAGGACTTTGGCGTTCAGTCCGCCTTGTTCTGTCGGGAGCTGAGTTGTGATGCAGAACGTCATGCATAGTTGGGTCTTGCCGGTTCCAAATTCTCCTATGAATTCGGTGAGGGCTTGAGTTTCAAGACCTCCGCCGAGTAACTTGTTCAGGTTCTCGGAACCTGTGCTTAGGCGGAGCATGGATTGGCGTTTATCGTAGAGCTGTTTTGCTGTTAGAAGCTCTATATGGATGGTCTGACGTGCGGCGCGTACAATCTTGGTCGCCACGGAAGATTCTAGTCCTGCCTTGTCGACGAGCTCTCTGATCGGCGCAACTGCTACCGCTTCGATAGAGTCGAAGCCCGCTTCCTTGAGTTTGTTCGCGGTTACTGGACCGACGCCATCCAAATCCTGAATGTTCTCTAACGTATCAGACAAGTGTAATCGAATTAAGCACAATCAAGTTTCGAGAATAAACGAATAGGTAGACGAAAGGGGATGGAGAGGTTCGTGAAAGTTATCCTTCAACTACCAAAAGACCGTCGAAGAAGGCTCCCCCCGCAGTAGGTGGTCAGTCTCTTCTGCGCTGAGTGTCTTCTCGACGCCCGATCTGTAATGCCAATCGTAGAGACAATGTCTAACTAGCTTGATCTTCTTGCCCTTGAGGTCGTCCGGAACGACCTCATTAGGAGTGCGCTTTGAGAAACGCGTGACCTCAAGTGTAAAGATGCACCTCTCCCAAGTCTCCCCTTCCCTTGTTGCTGTCTCGCCAGTCTTCTCAATTGCGATGACTCGTCCTTTCAGCCTTCGATCGCTGGCACCCAAAGTGGTCACTTGCGCGTCTTTGCTGCGGCCCACTGTTTGCAGATATTCGCTCCTTCAACCGCGTCTCTACCATAGCCGTCTGCGCCCAACGACTTCGCTGTTTCCGCATTCAGAGGCGCCCCGCCAACTATTATCTTAGAGTGAAGCTGAGCTTTCCGAACTGCGTCCACTACTTCTCTCATGTGTGGAAATGTGGTGGAAAGCAGCGCAGACATTGCAACCGTGTCGGCAGAGACCTCTCTTGTTTTCGCCAAGAAACGGTCGGCGGTAACATCGACCCCCAAGTCGTGAACCTCAAATCCTGATGCTTCAACCAGACTTGCGACTATGTTCTTTCCTATATCGTGGAGGTCGCCCTCGACGGTTCCTATGACGACACGACCTTGAGCCCCTATTTCGGATGGTTTCAGGTGTGCGCCGAATACCTTCATGCCTTCCTTGAACGTCTCACCTGCCATCACCAACTCAGGAAGAAAGAACTCGCCGAGTTGGTATTTCTGGCCGACAACATCCATGCCCTTGGCCATGCCGTTGATGACACCATCATAGGCACTTACGCCCTGACTGAGCGCGTTCTCAGCCAGGGTCCTGATATTATCTATGTCGAATTTAATGACGGCTTCTTTCAGACCTTCAAGGATTTCTTCCTTCGGCACTCCAGGGCCTCCCGAGACGAGAAGTCGCCCAGCAGCTTAGTTAAGATTTGCCGAAATCAACAATTCGAGTGAACCCCTTGTTTTGTGGACGGACATTGGACCGAGAGAGAGTATTTCGCCTGAAAGGGCGACGGTTCCAAAATCTTATTTCCTTGACTCCCCAAACTGTGGGAGACTCGATTCATTCCTTAGGGTGCAGTGTAAACCAATGAGTATGGAAGTATTCTTGCGCGAAGGCAGAGGAGTCCTCCTGGCCTATGATCAAGGACTTGAACATGGTCCAACCGACTTTGACGAGCGTAATGTTGATCCGAGCTTCATAATGAAACTCGCCGCCGCTGGTCGGTTCAACGGAGTAGTGTTCCAGAAGGGGTTGGCTGAGAAGTACTACGAACGCCGGGTGCCACTGATTCTCAAAGTCAACGGGAAAACGAATCTTGTGAAGGGAGAGCCGGTGGCACGACAGATCTGCAGTGTCAAGCGTGCTTCGGAGCTCGGCGCGAAAGCTGTTGGGTACACCATCTACGCAGGGAGCGCTCATGAGAGCATCATGCTGGAAGAATTTGGTAGAATTCAGGAGCAAGCTCACGCGCTGAAAATGGCCGCGATCGCGTGGATCTATCCGCGCGGGGAGGCCATAAAGAATGACACAGCTCTCGAGATCGTTGCGTATGCAGCGAGGATCGGACTTGAGGTGGGAGCTGACGCGGTGAAGATCAAGTACACAGGTGATGTTGAATCGTTCAGATGGGCTGTCAAGTCCGCGGGAAAGGCGAAGGTCTTCATGTCAGGTGGACCGAAGGCGCCCACTGAAGTTGACTTCCTGAAACAGGTGAGAGGGGCACTGGATGCCGGTGCCACCGGCCTTGCGGTGGGTCGCAACGTTTGGCAGAGCTCAGACCCGCTCAAGATGGCCCGCCTCTTGCAGAGACTCGTGATTGAGAATCTCTCTGTTGAAGAGGCTCTCCAGAATTGAAGATCGCAATCCTAAATGGCGGTGGAGACTGCGCGGGCCTGAACGCAGTCACTAGAGCTGTCGTGAGAAAGAGCGAACAGCTTGGGTATGAAGTGATTGGAATCAAGCACGGCTGGGCAGGGCTCCTGGACATCTCCACGAAACCTCTCAGATGGAGCGACGTCTCGGAAATCATCAAAGTCGGCGGAACCATCCTTCACACCACGAGGACCAACCCCTTCAGTCGCAAGGATGGCGCCGAGACAGTACTCGCGAATGCCAAGGAAATCGGCCTAGACGCCATAATCACCGTGGGAGGAGAAGATACGCTCAGCGTTGCCGCAAAGCTCGCACAAATGGGATTGAGAGTCGTCGCAGTTCCAAAAACCATCGACAACGACATAGTGAGCACAGACGTTACATTTGGATTTGACACGGCCGTCAATGTTACCGTGGACGCAATAGACCGTATTCAGACAACTGGCGAATCGCACGACCGAATAATGGTCGTTGAGGTGATGGGACGACATGCAGGATGGATTGCTGCATATGCAGGAGTGGCAAGCGGTGCAAACCTCATCCTCTTACCTGAGGTGCCATTCGACCTGCAGGAAGTCTCAGACTTCCTCAAGAGGAGACACGAGTCAGGAGCAACGGCTTCCGTCGTGGTAGTCGGAGAGGGGTGCAGCCTGAAAGGATCTCCCGCTGGGGATTCAACGAAGATAGACGAGTTCGGCCACGCCCGTCTCGGAGGAATCGGAGAACTCCTAGCAAAAGAGATTGAGAGACGCACTGGAATCGAAACGCGGGCAGTCGTGTTGGGCCACGTCGTGAGAGGCGGTGCACCATCCGCCTACGACCGAATACTTGCCACTCGCCTCGGAGTTGCTGCTGTACAGGCTGTGAAGGATGGAGAGTTCGGCGTAATGGTATGTCTGCGCAATAACGCGCTCACAAGAGTCCCCCTATCGGAGATCCTTGGCAAGATGAATGGAGTAGACAAAGAAACAATCACTCTTGCGAAAGACTTCTCCATCTAACGAGAGAGACCGGGGGATCCGCTGGGGTTCCGCTTTGCCGCTTTGCCGCTTTGGAACCTAGTACTCACCGGCTACCCCAGCTCGGGCAAGACGCTCCTATCTAGGAGACTAGTTCAAGACAGGCCGAACTTCGTGAGAATCAGCGGCGACGACTTGCGCAAGATGTTCTTCAATGAACCGATACCTTCCCGTGACGAAGAACTGTTGTACTCGATGCTGGCAATCATACGGGACGAACTTCTGAGACGACAATATAACATCATAATTGACACAACCGCTCCGACCAATCGAACACGTTCCCACTTGATGAGAACAAACGTCCCCAATGTTGACAGCCTGCTCATCGTCGTTGTGGCAAGCCGGGATTCGCTTCTTGAGAGAACGCGTGCTAGAGGACACTTCGGAGCTGTCGAAGCATGGGATAGAGCTTGGGAACCACCAGCGAGCGACGTTCCAACATGCAAGTTCAGAAATGACAATTTGGAGGAGTTCAACACGAACTACTATGTGCTCACTGAACTCCTCAACAGCAGGATCCACCCATTCCGAAAGCGATTCCTCTCGAACATCTTCCCCAAGATTCTCGGGTAACGTCTTGATCCGCATGTTTCCTTGGCCTTTCATGAGAACACCCGCCCGACAGACGGAAATGACACGAAACTGCTGAGCCTCATTACTTGCTGGAAGATTTGCGCGAACCAAGCGGAACATATCCTTGTGGAAGATGCCTCCGACTGAAGCGAAGTTTTCGTTTTGTATCAAGGAACGCTTAAGAGGATCGCCCCGTGATACTCGCGAAAACAGTTTTCAGTGACTAACCATGAACGAGTTCAGCGTAGCAGCCAATCGATCATTTGGCGAAGTTGTGATCGA
>Ga0315289_10001909_pt1 | contig 32299 bp, 26 predicted proteins | sample YL17G11_40_MG_FD_203452 | JGI IMG/M metagenome (GOLD analysis project Ga0315289, IMG submission 203452) | Sediment microbial communities from Yellowstone Lake, YNP, Wyoming, USA - YL17G11_40 | ecosystem: Environmental > Aquatic > Freshwater > Lake > Sediment | place: USA: Wyoming | collected... | reverse complement strand
GAGTCGCCGACGACGCCCCGCCTCGTGCTTGACCTGGTCCTCTCGGACGGGACGGGCCGCACGGTCGAAGCCCTGACCCACAATGTCCAGGCGCTGCTCGATGGCCGTCTCGACCCGCTGGAGTTCGCCGCGACGCTGGTCATCTCGGGCGGGGAGCCGGCCCGGGCGGCATTGCCTTTCCCGACCGGGCTGGCGGTGAGTGGGGTTTACTTCCTTCTGCCCGCCGCCCTGGTGGGCGCCTGGGTGACTGTGCGGATTCGCACCTCGCTGACCAAGTCGCAGCAGGCGATCATCTTCGCGGCTGCCTGTGGGGTCGCGATGATGGGCTGTCTGATCCTGTATCTGTCGCTGCGCGTTCCGCCAGTCACAGGCTGATCGACACCGGGCAGGTGCTCGCCACTCGCGATCCGTATCCGCCGCGCCATCCAGCGCGGCGGACCCATGGTGGCCTGGCAGCTCAGGGATGGGGCCTCGCTTCAGGCGAGCGCGATCGTCTGCGCGTACGAGGGGACCTGGATCGCGATACCCGTCCCCTGCAGCAGCTCCGACCACAGGTGCGGCGCCTCGGTGTGGATCGGCACCAGCACCTTCGGCCGCACCTCCTGCACCAGCCGGACAAGCTCTGCCTGCCCGGCATGACCGGAGGCATGGTAGCCCGCAACCGGCGTGACCTGCATTACCTCACCGCGCTCCCCGCGGGCCGAGACCTGCAGTCCCACCAGCCGCAAGCCGAGGTGCTCGGTCCAGGTCAACAACCGGACGAGATCGACCATCTGCTCTTCGTCGTATGCCTGGCTGTTGGAGAAGAGGTAGATCCCGCCGGGCCGGCCGCCCAGGAGCAGCTGTAGATCCAGCATGTCGGCCACATCGGTCAGCGAGAATGCCAGGATGACCTCTCCCGGATGGGCGATGACCTGCCGTGGCCCGCTGATGATCGCCCGGTAGCGCTCGCGCACCAGGCGCTCCCACTTCTGCTCGCTCGCCTTGGGGTCGTCGTAGATGCCAACATGAGGCAGGGCCAACGAGTCTGGCGCGTCGGGGTCGGCGAGATGGATGGCGCGCAGGAGGTAGGCGTCTTTCGGCTGGAGCAGCAACGTCCGGCCGGTGTCGGCGGCGATGCGCGCGAAGGCCAGCAGGCGTTCGACATTCCGTGGCGCGAAGTCGGCGACGACAAGCTGCCCGGCAGCGGCGCGTACGGCCTGCAGGCAGGTTTCCTCGATCTGCGCCTCGGACGTGTACCCGCCGCCCGTCAAGCGCGTGCCCTCGCACACCAAGGCCACGGGATGCAGGGCCGCCACCTCATCGGCGAAGGCCTGCGTGCGCGCCCCGCCGGCGCCGTGGAAGCGCAAGTCGCCCGTGTAGGCAACCCAGCCGGCTTCGGTCTCGACCGCCACGGCGATGGCTCCGTACAACGAGTGATCGACGGGGTAGGCCTGCAACCGCAGTCCGGAGATCGGGATTGCCGGCACCGTCGACAGCTTGCGCGCGGGCGCCGTCGACCAGAAGGCCGCCGCCGAGTCGAGCGGGCTCTCTCCTGCCTCGCCCTGCGGATCGCCGTCCAGGAACCGCCACGGCCGCGACGTCGCCTCCTCGCGTTGGGCGACGAGCAGGCCCTGAGCGTCCGGCACGCGCGGCAGGATGAAGGGCGCGCCGCCCACGCCCGCCTGCCCGGTGTCGAGCAGCACTTTGCTGATGAAGGCTGTAATGCGGGACGATGCCGCCGGCACCTCGGGGGTGGCGTATCCGAGGTCGCTGATGTGATCCTGATGCGCGTGGGACAGCACGACCAGGTCAACGGGCGGCGCATCGCTGCGGCGAAGGTCGCGGTATGCCGCACCCCTATGCAGCTCAAAGAAGCGCCAGAACGCATCCGAGGCCTCCGGCCTGGCATGCACATCGAAACGTGTCACGCGACGCAGGCCTTCCGGAGGGATCTCGGTCACATTCAGCAGGTCGGGGTCGAGGACCGGGACCAGATCTTCGCGCAGGAGCCCGCGCAGCGGCGGGATCAGGCCGAGGGCCAGAGGATCAAGCAGCCCTCGGCTGACGCGCTCTTTGATGTAGACACCGTCGAAGTACGCGCCGTAGCGCCCGAAGGCTTTGCCGAAGTCGAACAGGATCCGGCGCCCGCCATCCTCGAGCAGGATCTTGTTGCCGCCGATCTCCTCTACGCCACCGTAGCACGTAAGCGTCGTAGCCAAGGCCAGCCTCCCAAGATGCGCGTCCCTATCCTACACCGTCTGCTGGCTCTAGGTCCCGGGCAGGGGCTGCTGCCGGGGCCTCGCGGATCCGAGCCCAGATTCCTGGAGTCCCCGGTCCCAGACTTCACACCGGATGCCGCGTGGTCGCGCGCAGCCTGCGGGTGATGCCGCCAAGAGACCCGGCATCCAGGCTGGCCCGATGGCGGCGCCGCCAACCCCCGGCTCGGATTGGCTCGAGCATAGGGTTGCGCTAGACTCCCATCGTCCGGACGCGCTTCACGGACCGCACCCGCCTCAATCGGAGGATCCGATGGATTACACGAATCTCGGCCGCAGTGGACTGAGCGTGAGCCGCCTGTGTCTCGGCACGATGAACTTCGGTCCACACACGGGCGAGGCCGAGAGCTTCGCCATCATGGACCGTGCCCTCGAACTGGGGATCAACTTCTTCGACACGGCCAACGTGTACGGCTGGCGCCTGGGGAAAGGCGTCACCGAGTCGATCCTCGGGCGCTGGTTGGCGCAGGGCGGCGCACGCCGCGACTCGATCGTCCTGGCGACGAAGGTCTACGGCCGGATGGGCAAACGCCCTAACGAAGGACGTCTCTCGGCCTATCACATCCGCCACGCGTGCGAGGAGAGCTTGCGCCGCCTGCAGACCGATCACATCGACCTGTATCAGATGCATCACATCGACCGCCAGACGCCCTGGGATGAGATCTGGCAGGCAATGGAATCGCTCGTGGCTCAAGGCAAGGTCCTGTACGTCGGTTCCAGCAACTTCGCCGGCTGGCACATCGCCCAGGCGCAAGCGTCGGCATCCACCCGCCACTTCCTCGGGCTTGTCAGCGAGCAAAGCCTGTACAACTTGAACGCCCGCGCGATCGAGCTGGAGGTGATTCCGGCGTGCCAGGCCTTCGGGTTGGCGCTGATCCCTTGGAGCCCGCTGGCTGGAGGGCTGCTGGGCGGCGCCCTGGGCAAGGTGAAGGCCGGCCGCCGCGCCTCGGATGAGATACGCAAGGAGATCACCCAGCATCAACCGCAACTCGAGGCGTACGAGAAGCTGTGCCGCAAGCTTGGCGAGAGCCCCGGGGACGTGGCTCTGGCATGGCTGCTCCACAATCCGGCGATCACCTCACCGATCATCGGCCCGCGCACAATGCAGCAGTTGGAGGGCAGCCTGAAGGCGCTCAGGCTCAAGCTGTCGAAGGCCGACCTTGCCAAGCTCGATGAAATCTGGCCCGGGCCCGGCGGCGAAGCCCCCGAAGCCTACGCCTGGTAGCTTGAGCAAGACCGGCCGACGAACCTCCATGTGGCCGTACCTGTCTGGGACGAAGCGCCCGGCCTGAGCCGGGCGCCTTCCGTGCCGCGTCTCACGCCATGCTCCCCCGACCAAGAGTCATACTCCGGTCCCGCGCCGAATCCTCGCGCGGCGGGCCAGGCGGAGGCTGCGGGGTCCCGATGCCGCTCCAGATCCTCTAGCGACGGCCGATGCGCAGGCTGTGGAGATCTCGATCGAGCCCGTGCCGATAGACGAGAGTTTGCGGGTCGCTACCCGGTTCCGCCTCGCCATCGGACACCGTCACGTGGCGGCCCCCCGGATACTGCTGCTCAGGGACGTACACCAGCGTCGGCTCTGTCACCTGCGAGTCGTGCCGGAACTCGAACTCGAAGACACCGGTCCTCCGGTCGAAGGCCATGCGCAGCGGATCGCCGGCGACGGCCACCGGATAGGGTCGGAGCAGAGCGTCCAGTGCACGCCCCCCCGAGTCAGGGTCCCGCGGATCGGCCTGCTGATCGCGGCTGAAGATCGAGAAGTCCTCGTCGTTCCACAGGTCACCGCGCGCGTTGCTGTTGTCGGCGGTGTAGTCCCATAACGTGGCGCTGAGCAGGTTGTGCTCGAGCGCCTCCAGGCTGCGGTCGAGGGCACGCGCCTGCTGGCCGAAATCGCCGGTCCGGTAGGCACGCTTGTGATCAAGATCAAAGGGGATGCCGATCTCGCCGATCAACACCGGCACGCCTCCCAGCATCTGCTCCGCGGCCAGGTGCTGCGCGGCCAGCTGTTCCGCAAACGATCGCCTCACCCTGCCTTTGCCCAGGATGAGTCGCGCCTCGACGAATTCGATCCCCAGGAACGGGATGAGCCGCTTGAGGACCAGCGTAAGCCCGTCGTACCAGTGCGGCGCCCAGACAACGTTCTGCGGGTCATCCAGGGTCCAGCGCGGCGGCAAATGACCCGGCACGGTCTCGAGGAAGATGGAAGCCTGCGGATGGGCACGCCGGATCCGCTCGGCGAAACGGCGGGCGAAGGGTTTGTAGTAGTCCTCGGCGAAGTCGACCTGGCGGCCGCCGACGATCCGGAAGTAGTCGGGCCGCAGTAGGCGCGCCGCGCCGCGAGCGTCCTTCTCCCATACGCCGTGGTCAAGCCAGATGCAGTGCGCAGCCTCCTGCCAGGCCCGCAGTCCATTCGGGTTGGCTACCTGGCGACCGACGCGGCGCGGGCCGAACAGGGAGAGGGCCCATTCGTCCAGCGGCAGCGTCGCCCCCTCTCCCAACTGCATCGACTCGAACGGGCTGGGCGCCAGCCCGAGGCGCAGCGGACTTGGCAGGGCAGTGAGATCGCCGATGCCGATGAGGCCGGCCGAAGGCTCATTCAACGTGTCATAGCCGACCACATGGGTCAGGCCGTCCAGCCGGCGCGCAAGCTGCTCGATCGCACCCAGGTAGTGTCCTTGCAGGAAGTCCTGGATCGGCTCGCCGTCCACAGCGAGTCGCGGGGCGAAATCGTTGCCCCCGAAGAACAGCGTGAACATCGTTGCCGACGCCAGCTTGCTCCCGTTCGTCGGCCAGATCATGCGCGGCAGCGGATCGCCATGGACCTGGTGCAGGAAGGCGGCAGCGGTGGCGTGCAGGTTGCGCAGGTCGAACCCTGCCGCCTCCAGCGTCCAGCCCGGCGCGCCGTCGCCGCCGCTGTAGCGGCTCCACACATCCTGATGCGGGTCAATGAACAGCGACAGCCCATGCTCGCCCGCTTTGCGCACGATCGCCGTCAGGTAGTCAAGGTAGTCGACATCGTACTTTCCCGGGCCGGCATGTTCGATCGCCTCCCAGGTCGTCAGCAGCCGCAGGAAGGTGAACCCCCAGCGCTTCAAGCGGCGGAAGTGTTCGTCGGCCTCCTCCAGCGGGAACGGCCGGCCGACGAAGGAGACCGAACGGTGCTCGAAGAACGCCTCCGTCCCGTACGTGGCCCCGTCGGGCGTCACAGGGATCTTCGAGGAGCCTCCCAAGTTGACCCCGCGCAGGATCAGCCGACGACCGTGCTCATCTCGAAACCAGGGCCCGTCGACGCGGATCATGCCTGCCGCCTCAGGCCGTCAGGGCGCGGTCACGGGCTTGAGGATTGACCACCTCGACCCCCCGTTGCTCGTCCGCACGAGGGCCACTTCATCGCCGTCCCGAGCCACGGCCCAGCCATTCTGCGGATCGACGAAGGAGAACTGGCCGTCCCAGTTGACCTCATGGACGAACGTCCAGGTAGCGCCTCCGTTCTCCGTCCGGAAGATCTTCCGGCCGAGCGCCCAGCCGCGCGCGTCGTCCAGCCAGAGGATTTCGCCCCCAGGGTACTCACGGACGTCCCACGTGGCGCCCCCATCCTGCGTACGGTAGCTCGCGTGCGGGCCACGGGCCAGCGTCTCGCCGTTCGCCGCCGGCGTCTCCAGGTACTGGCGGCACGACACGGTAATGCTGCCGTCGTGTGCCGACGTCAGGCGGATCGAATGCGGCGTGCACAGGTAGGGATACGTAAAGCCCGATGGCAGCGCCGCCGGCGCCGGTACCGGCCTCGACTCCCAGGTGATCCCGCCGTCCTCCGTCATCTCGATCGTCACTTGATCGATCAACCCGCCACAATCGCGCGTCAGCCACCCGAAGCGCGCATTGGCGAACTCCAGTCCCGTCTTCGGGCAGCTCTGCACGGGCTGATCCCCGTACGGATCAATCACCCTCAGCCAGTGCGCGCCACCATCGGAGGTCGTGTAGATCGCGATGTACTGGTGGCTCATGCCCGCGTCGATGGCCGCCATCAGCCAACCGAATCCGTCGTCTAGGAAGCCGATCTCCGATGGCACGAACCAACCGGAGCCTCCAGGCGGCTCGATCAGCGCACTCGGCGACCAGGTTCTTCCGCCGTCTACGGTTCGCCAGACCACGACCGGGATCAAGCCGGCCGTCGGATCGAGAACCCCGCTGTACACAACCCACGCCTTCTGGGCGTCGACGGAGAAGGCCAGCGCGTCGCGCCGGGGACCGTCCAGGGGCTCGGCCGTCTCGGGAGGGGTCACATCCGTCCAGTGCAGGCCGCCATCGGACGTTCGCAGGACATGGGGCGTTTGGTCCGGCGCGCCCCCGATCGCCCAGCCCGCGGCCAGGTCAACCATGTGGATCCAGTCGAGGGTCAGTGCCAGTCCACCCGGCAGGTGGGCGATGGTCGAGGATGCCGGCGTCGGGAGCGGCGGCGTCGGCGTCAGCGGCTCTGCCGGCATCGGCTCGACGGTCTCAGGCGACGCCTCCACCGGGGTGCCGCTCGGGGTCAGCACCGTTGAGGTTTCCTTCGCGCCCAGCACGCTCAGCGTGGGCTCCGTCGTTGTCAGCGGCGACCGGCAAGAACCCAGCGTCCATCCCAGCCCAACCACGAGAACGATGCGCACCCAGCGATTACCCATGATCCCTCACCTCCTCCTGGCTCTGCCGACATTCTATCCCTTGCGGCACGCACGGCCAACGACGCCTGGACGCCGAGGCAGTCGGCCGTCATGAGGGCTCGGTGCAATGGGGCTACGGTTCGACGGAAGGGGCGGCGTGCCCGGTCAGCGCACCGAGCATGCGCGCATCGATGGTCGTGTTCTCGAACCGGACGGCTTCGAGGAACGCCTGCATCCCCGCCTGCGCCTGCACAGGGGTGGGCCGAGGGTTGCGCTTCGGGTTGCCGATCCAGTTGATCACCGCCGTCCAGTTATCCGGCGGATGGATCTCGACCAGTGCCGGATTGCGGACCGGGACCTTCTTCCAGGGCCAGAACGACCACCCGCCGGTGATCTCGTTCGCAGGATCCGCGTACATCCGGACGGTGCTGGCGATTGTCTCGTAGTCGTTCTCGCCGAACTCGCCCGCCCACAGGAGAACCCCATGCGACTGCGTCACGGATCGCAGGTTGGCGAAGGCTTCGGCGCGGTTGTCGCCGAACCAGGTGTACATGTGAAAGCCGTACATCTGATTCCCCGACACCGGGCCCGGGAACATGCTGAAGTCGGAGGAGAACCGGCCGCCCTCCACCACGATCAGGTGATACGGATCGACCTCCCGGATGGCGGCGACGATCTGAGTCGTCAGCTCGTAGAGCATGCTCTCCTTCCCCCTAGGCGGAAGCGGCTCGTTGATCAGGTCGTAGGCGGCGACGATCGTCCGCTCTCGGTAGCGCTCGGCGATCGCCCTCCACAACGCCACGGTCCGTCGGCGCGCCTCGGCCGAGGACCAGATCATCTGCTCGCGCGGTCCGGGATCCGACGGCGTCAGGCGCGACTGGCCTCCGGGGACGGCGTGCAGATCCAGGATCACGTACACGCCGTTCCGCTCGCACCACGCCAGCGCCTGGTCAAGCACGGCCCAGCCTTCCGGCCTGTACACAAAGGGGGCCTCCCCGTCCTCCAGGAGCTTGGCGTTGAACGGCAGGCGCACCGAGTTGAAGCCCAAGCGGGCGATGGCCTGGATGTCGGCCTCAGTGATGAAGTTCGCCTGCATCCCACGCTGGAACTCGAGCGTCGCCTCGGCGCCGACAAGGTCCGTCAGCCGGCGCAACATCTCGGTCTCGGAGACCGTCGATCCCTTGCCGTACTCCCAGCCCTCCCAGAGCAGCCAACCGCCGAGGTTCACGCCGCGCAGCGTCAGCCGATCGCCGTCAGGGCCGACCAGCGCCATCCCTTCCTGGTGCACCATCGGATTGTCCGGGACGTAGTCCGCAAACGAGGTCTGCGGACGCGGAACGGGGGCGACGGCAGGCTGCGCCGTCCGGCCGCAAGCGAGCATGCCGACCGCGGCCAATCCGGCTGCCAGGGCCCACGCTCGGGGATGCTTCAAGGTCGAGGTCGCCGTCCGCAAATCGCCCCTCTCCGGCTGCGCGAAGTCCGACCCGTTGGGGCCGGCCCACAGGCGGCACGCTCAGTCTTTCGCCGCCCACGCATGCTTCCGATCCGTCGAGAGGATACACGGACCGGCTCCAGCAAGTTGCACTCGCGGGGCCTACGGGGCCGCCGAGCATCGCAGGAGGTCGAGGCCGTGCAGCTTCCCACCTGACAAGTACCCCAAGCCCAGCGGAGACCCCTCCTGGCCGGCGGACACGAGTTCGAGCCCCTGGCCTCGACCTGCGGCTTGAGACTGTTGGGCCAGGCAATTGCCCCGAGCCACTCCCTTTCCTGGTGAAGGGCAGGCAAGCGTCTCACGTCCGCTGTCCCCAGTCGGCCAGAGGCCACGCACGCGGTATGCAAAGCCCTGATCTCTTGTCGGAGCCCGTCTGGGCGCCTGCGAAAAGCCCTACCTGGCATGCTTCCTGCAATCCTGCCGGCGGCGACACAGGCCCAGTGGGGGTGCGATCCCGCGTCCCCGCGGCCGGAAGGCGGTGCCAGTATGGAACATGATGCCCAGCGGGTCGATCCAAGCTCTCCGAAGCAGGCGGTTTCCGCTCCCGATCGGCGCATCCTGATCGTGGAGGACGATGACTACACGGTCGCCGCGCTGCGCAGCATCCTGGAGCTGATGCTCGGCCAGCGAGATGTCTGGGTGGCGCAAGACGGTCATGAAGGGATCCGCCTGGCCTACGAGCATCCGCCGGACCTGATCCTGATGGACCTGGCGCTGCCCAAACTGGATGGCTGGGAGGTCACCCGGTCCTTGCGCAGCAACCCCCGATTCAAGCGGACGCCCATCCTTGCCGTGACTGCCCATGCCATGAAAGGCGACCGGGAGAAGGCGCTGGCGGCCGGCTGCAACGACTATTTTCCCAAGCCCATCGAGGTTGACGAGTTTGTGCGTTTCATGCGACCATACCTGGTGTCGCGCTGATCCAGCGCGTGCCGGGGGAACTGAATGGGGAAGCTTGGGGCCTGGTGGCACCTGCTCACCAGCGTCGGGCCGGGCCTGCGCGCCGGCCGCCAATCCGACACCATGTTCCGGTGCTACGTCCACCAGTCCCTGGCTGACATCGGGTTCTTTGACTACCTGCGCGAGCCGCGCACTTACGGTGAGATCCTCGCCCGGTTTGACTTCATCGATGGCGAGTACACTCGGGAAGTCATTGATACGCTGGTGAAGGATCCCCGGCATATCCTTCTCCTCAACGAGGGGCACTACAGCCTGCATCCCCAGGCACGGTTCCCATCGCTCGATGAGATCCTGACCAAGGTTGATCCCCGGATCCGCCCTTTCGCCTCCCTGGCCGAAGGGATGAAGGATAACATCCTCGACCGGTTGCACGAGGAGCGTATTGGCATTGCCGAGCTGTTTGAGCGCGGCGAGATCTCCCTGGTCGATCGGTTCAATACGTTCCGTGGCGGAAGCATGTACTCCAAGATGCGCCTGGGCATCCTCGCGCTGGTGAGTCCGGAGGAGAAAGCCTGGCTGAAGGGGAAGCGCCTTCTGGACATCGGGTGCGGAAACGGGCGTGAGACGGCAGAGCTGTGGCTCCAGTTTGGCGGCGACATCCACATCACGGCCATCGATCCCGTGCCCGGGATGATTGAGCACGCCGAGGAGGACTTCGAGAGACTCTTGGATGAGACCTCTCCGGAGCATCCTCCGGTGACTCCGGAGAATCGTCCGATCTTCAAGCTGGCCAGCGCTACGCAGCTTCCGTTCGATGACAGCAGCTTCGATGCCTCTTTCTGGCTGCTTGTCCTGCACTGGACGTCTGACCCGAGACGGGCAATCAGCGAGGCGGTCCGCGTCGTCCATCCGGGCGGCCTTCACCTGGCCGGCAACGCCTTCAAGCCAGAGGCCAACCCGTATTCCAACCTCGTCGTTCGCGGCCACCGGAACTCCTTCGGCTTCTTCTGGCGTGACGACTACCGCCGCTGGTTCCGCGAGCAGGGGGTCGAAACCGATCCGGTCACCCCCGCGGGCTTCATGTGCGCCCGGAATCGCAAGGACTTGCTTCTGGTCCCGGCACAAGGGAGGGCACCGTCATGAAGATCGAGAGTCCCTTCAAGGCCCAGTCTCCCTATCTTGTGGCCGAACGGACGCGGCGCGCTCGCATGATCGACGCCGTGACGAGGGCAGGGATGTACATCTCGATCCCCCTGGACCTCGTCGTCATCTCCCTGCTGATCCTGGCATACTCGCCCCAGATGGTGATCGTGACCGTCCTGTGCCTGGCGATCTTTCCCGCCTGCCTCCTCGCCCGGCATCTGTTGAAACGCGGATACGCCGACGCGGCGGCATGGTACTCCATCATATGCGGCCTGATCATCCTGTTCTTGAACACGCAGCTGATCGAAGGCCTCAATCCACTCCTGGTGCCCGGATTCCTTCTCATCATTATTGCCGCGAATCTCTTTCTGCCCTCGCCATATCCCTACGCTGTCGCAGCTGCCGCATCCGGCCTCTACCTTCTCGAGCAGCTGGTGCGGACCGGAAGCTTCGGGGCGGCGCAGGTGACTCCCATCACGGGGGATGTCTTTCTCACCACTACCACCATCCTGGCGTTCATCTTCGTGGCATTCCTGAACCAGTTGATCACAGGCGACCTTCGCCGCGCCCTCGATGACGCAACCCACAACCTTCAGGAGGCCAACCGTAAGCTGACCCAGGCAAGCGACATGAAGTCGCAGTTCACCGCGCGCACGAGCCATGAGCTCCGCACACCGCTGAGCTCCATCATCGCCTTCACGGACCTGGCGTTGAGGGACTCGTACGGCCCCCTGCCCACCAAGTTGCGCGATGCCCTGACCTACGTCTTCAACAGCTCGCGCCACCTGAAGGCCGTCATCAACGACCTCCTCGACCTCTCCAAGATCGAGGCCGGACAACTGCAGATGTCCGACGAGGTCGTCGCCCTCCCCAAGCTGGTCGAGTCAGTGGTCGGCATCGCGGCGCCGGTATCCGCGGAGAAAGGGCTGCGCTGGTCTATCGCCGTATCCCCCGAAATGCCGCACGAATTCCGCGGCGATCACAGCCGCCTGGAGCAGATCCTTCTGAACCTCACCGGGAATGCCCTCAAGTACACCGAGAAGGGCTCCGTGTCCGTGAGCATCGACCGCATGGCTGGCGACCGGTGGCGAGTTGAGGTTCGTGACACGGGCGTGGGCATCCCCGAGGATCAGTTCGAGTCGATCTTCGAGGCCTACCGCCAGTTGAACGGGACCGCCTCGCCCTCCAAGGTCAAGGGCACTGGCCTCGGCCTGGCCATCACCCGCCACCTCGTTCGCCTGATGGGCGGGACGATACGCGTCGAGAGCACACTTGGCAAGGGATCGACCTTCACCGTCGAGCTTCCGCTTCGCACCTGGAGCGCGCCGGCTTAGGCCGTGCCCCCACCAATCCGAAGACACTCGCACTCCGTCCCGGCCGGCTCTCTCGAGCCGGCCTTCGTCATGGTGCGTTTCGGTCGGCCGCAAGCGATCGAGCCTCCCGGCTGCATGAGTCCGGCATGAGACTTGCCCTGCCATAGCCTCGCTCGGCGTGCATCGTGCGGGACAAACGGGCACGGTCGGTCTGCGTGACTTATCTCCCTCTCAGGACGTCGGGACGGCTGTGGTAGCATTGCCGACGTATCTCTTGTCGATCGTTAGAGCGCTCCGAACTTGATATCCCGTCCCGAGAACAAGCGAGGCCTTCCCCCCACAGCGGCGCCCGATCGGCGGCCGCTGGTCGCGTTGCACGATGTGGTCAAGGTCTATCCGACCCCGGACGGCGGGTTCCCGGCGTTGCGTGGGGTGAGCGCGGAGGTCTTCCCGGGGGAGTTCGTCGGCGTGATCGGCAAGTCCGGGGCAGGGAAGTCGACGCTGCTGAACATGATCACCGGCGTCGATCACCTGAGCTCCGGCCAGGTCGTGGTTCGGGCCAACGGGCACGCCGTCTCGATCCACGACCTGAGCGAGAGCGACCTGGCGCTCTTCCGCGGCCGCACCATTGGCGTGGTCCATCAGTCTTTCCAGCTCCTGGCGATGCTGACGCTGCTCGAGAACGTCATGCTTCCGATGGACCTGACCGGGCGCTACAGCCGCCGGCGAAGCCGGGAGCAGGCCCTCGAACTGCTGCGGCTGGTCGACATCGAAGAGCACGCGCACAAACTGCCAAGCCTCATCTCGGGAGGGCAGCAGCAGCGCGTCGCCATCGCCCGCTCGCTGGCCAACGACCCGCCGCTGCTGGTGGCCGATGAACCGACCGGCAGCCTGGACTCGGTCACCGCCGAGACGGTCTTTGGCGTGTTCGAGCACCTGGTCGCCCAGGGCCGGACGATCGTCATGGTCACGCACGACCATGGACTGGCGCCGCGCTTCAGCCGCTGCCTGTACCTGGCCGATGGCGAGCTCGTCCCCGGCGAGCCACCCCTTCCTGCAACCCCTCCTCCTGGCCACCGCAAGGTCCTCCGATGACGCCCCCGGAGTCTCCCACCCCCACCCCGATGATCGATCTGCGTCGGGTGGTCAAGACCTTCTCCAACGCTGCCGGCTCGTTTGAGGCGCTGCGCGGCGTCGACCTGCGGCTGATGCCCGGCGAGTTCGTGTCCATCGTCGGCCGCTCGGGCAGCGGCAAGTCCACGCTGCTCAACATGATCACCGGCATCGATCTTCCCACCTCCGGCGAGGTCCTGGTGGGCGGGGCCGACATCTACCGGCTGAGCGAAAGCCAGCGCGCCTTGTGGCGCGGGCGCAACGTCGGCATCGTCTTCCAGTTCTTCCAGCTGCTCCCGATGCTGACGCTGCTCGAGAACGTCATGCTGCCCATGGACTACGTCGGCGCCTACGATTTCGACGAGCGCCCGGGGCGCGCCCGGGAGTTGCTGGAGCGCGTCGGCCTGCACGACCACGCCCACAGCCTGCCGGCCGCGGTCTCGATCGGACAGCAGCAGAGCGCCGCCATCGCCCGGGCACTGGCCACCGATCCTCCCCTCATCGTCGCCGACGAGCCGACCGGGAACCTGGACTCGCGCTCCGCCGCCGTGATCATCGACCTGTTCGACAACCTGGCTGCGCAAGGCAAGACCATCGCCATGGTGACCCATGATCCGTCGCTCACCGAGCACACGTCGCGGACGGTGATCATCTCCGATGGCGAACTGGTCGACGAGAGCATCGCCCGGGCCTTCCCGCGTCTAGGTCATCGCCAGATGCTGCAGACCACCCGGCAGCTCGAGCGGCTCTCCTTCCAACCCAATGCCACGATCGTGCGCCAGGGTGAAGGAGTCGGATCGCTCTTTGTCATCGAGCGCGGTTGCGTGGAAGTGGTCCTGCTCGGCCGGCGCCGGGGAGACGTCACCATCGCCCGGCTGTGCCCGGGGGACTACTTCGGCGAGATCGAGTTGCTCCGGGGCGGGAAGTCCATCGCCAGCATTCGTGCCGCGCCCGATGGCCCGGTCGACCTGCTCGCCCTGCGCCCCGATGCCTTCCGCCAGCTTCTGGCCGACTCGCCGCTGACGGCGGAGTCGCTCGCGGCCACGGTCGAGGCGCGTCTGCGCGAGAACCGCGCCGTCGACCGGCGGCGCGCCCTCCGGACCGAGGCCCGGCCATGAACCTGCGCCCCCGCTGGCGGAAGGTCCTCCACGATCTGGTTGACAGCCGGCTGCGCACGGCGCTGGTCGTGGTGTCGATCGCCATCGGCGTGTTCTCGATCGGCGTCATCGCCGGCACGTACGTCATCATCTCGCAGGACATGAGCGCCTCCTACGCCGCCAACAACCCGATGAACATCGAGCTGCGCGCCGGCGACTTCGACTCGACCGTTGTCGACAATCTGGCCGGGGCCGAGGGAGTGTTTCGGGCCGAGGGGCGGCGCGTGTTCAGCGCCCGCGTCCGCCTCCCCGGCACAACCGCATGGAAAGTACTCGACCTGGTCGCGGTCGACGACTTTGAGGCGCAGCGCATCAACCGCCTGACCGTCCTCGAGGGCGCCGACGCCGCCGCCAAGAAGGAGATCCTGCTGGAGCGCAAGGCGCTCGGGGAGCTCGACGCGGACGTCGGTGGCGAGCTCGAGGTCCAGCTCCAGGACGGCAGTGTGCGCAGCCTGCGCATTGCCGGCATCGTTCAGGATCAGACCACCGGCGCCGGGGACTTCCTGTCCCCTCCCTTCGCCTTCATTCACACAGACAGCCTGCCGTACTTGCGCCAGCCGCAAGCGTTCAACCGACTGTACGCAACGCTGAGCGAGGGTGGCGACGACGAGGCGCACCTGCGCCAGATGACTGCTGACTTGAAGGACCAGATGCAGGACAACGGAGTCGCGGTAGGGCGGACACGAACGGCGCTCAGTCACGAGCACCCGATGTCCTCGACGGTCCAGGCGATCCTTGGCATCCTGGGCGCGCTGGGTGTCCTGATCCTTTTTCTGAGCAGCTCGTTGATCGCCAACACGCTCAATGCCCTGCTCAGCCAGCACCTGCGGCCAATCGGCGTCATGAAGCTTGTCGGCGGGCGCCGCGCTCAGATCTTCGCCCTGTACATCGTGCTGATCCTGGCCTACTGCCTGATCGCGCTGTCCATCGCCATCCCGCTCGGGGCGCAGGGCGCCTACGGGCTGGCCGCCTTCATCGCCAGCAAGATGAACTTCAACCTGCTCGGCTTTCGGCTCGTCCCGCTGGCGCTCGGGATCCAGGTCATCGTCGGGCTCGCCGTTCCGATCCTGGTCGGCCTGGCCCCGGTGCTCAACGGCTCACGCATCTCGGTGCAGCGCGCCTTGAGCAACGATCTGTCGCTGGACCCCGCCGCGTCGAAGCCGTCCGGCGCCTCGGCCCGACCTACCCTGCAGGCACGTCTGGCCGAGGCGCTCGCCCGGCGCGGCATCCATCTTCCACGGCCCCTGCTGATGTCGATCCGCAACACCTTCCGGCGCAAGCGACGGTTGGCGCTGACGCTCTTCACGCTCACCATGGGCGGTGCCATCTTCATCGCCGTCTTCAACGTGCGCGTCAGCCTGCATGAGTACATCGGCGAGATCGGCAAGTACTTCCTGGCCGATGTGACCCTCGACTTCGACCGACCCTACCGCTTGAGCGAGATCGAGATGGTTGCCCGCCAGGTGCCGGGCGTGGTGGATGTCGAGGGTTGGGCCTTTGCCGGCGCCGAGGTACTTTTCCCAGACGACTCCGTCGCCGAGAACCTGACCATCCTTGCCCCGCCCGCCGATTCCTCTTTGGTGTCGCCGATTCTCGTCGCCGGCCGGTGGCTTCAAGCCGGGGATCGCCGCGGGATCGCCGTCAGCGAATCGATCCTGGAACGATTCCCCGGGCTCCAGGCGGGGGAGACGCTCCCTCTCAAGGTGAACGGCGAAACTGAGGACTGGGAAGTCGTTGGGCTATTCAAGTTCACCGATCAGGAAGGCACGTTCGCCTACGGAACGTACGAGTCCATCTCCGTGATCACCGGGATCCCCCGCCGTTCGCAGTCCTTCCGCATCGTGACCGAAGACCATGCGCCGGCCCGCCAGGAGGCGATGAGCGAAGCGCTCGACGCCCACTTCCGCGCCCAGAGCTACAAGGTTCGGGAAACGCGCACCGGACTGTCGACCCTGCGCACGGCCTCCGAGAGCCTCGACATCCTGGTGACCTTCCTCTTGATCATGGCCCTGCTCACCGCCTCGGTGGGCAGCATGGGGCTGGCCGGCGCCATGGGCATGAACGTGCTCGAGCGCACGCGCGAGATCGGCATCATGCGCTCCATCGGCGCTACCGATCGCGAGATCCTGCGCCTGGTCGTCGTCGAAGGGGTGGTCATCGGCAGCCTCTCCTGGATCCTGGCCGTCCTGCTCTCCTTCCCGATCACCTACCTGCTCTCGTCCATCCTGAGCCTGGCCATCTTCCGCTCGCCGATCGATGTCAAGTTCACGCTCGATGGCTTCGGGCTGTGGCTGCTCGTCGTCCTGATCCTTTCGGCCCTGGCCAGCGTTCTTCCAGCGCGAAGCGCCGCGCGGCTGACGATCCGCGAAGTGCTCGCCTATGAATAGTGCAGCCTTCCCTCGAGACTGCGCGTCCAAGGAGTCCGCGATGAAGACTTTCTTCCGACTGATGGTTCCGCTCCTGGCGGCTGCGCTTCTCGCAGGCTGCGCCTCTGCCACGCCTACCCCGTCTGCCGAGACCATGGTGGCCACCCCGGCGCCAAGCGTCATCGCCGAAGGGCACCTCAACCCGAGGCGTTCCGAGACGCTCGCCTTCCCTGCCCGCGGCCGGATCGATGAGATCCTGGTGATGGAAGGCGAGGCCGTCACCGAGGGCCAGGTGCTGATCCGCCTCGGAGACCGCGAGCTGGCCGAAGCGGCCGTCGCCGCGGCGAAGCTGGAACTCACCGCCGCCCGGCAGGCCGCTGAAGCTCTTGACCGCACAGCACCTCTGACCCATGCGCAGGCCTGGCAGTCGTTGTTGGCCGCGCAGAAGAAACGCGCCGAGGCAGAGCGGGCCTGGGAGCAGCTGGACCTCGATGCGATCGATCGCGAGATCGAGGATGCCCAGGCCACGTTGGAGGACCGCCGCGAGGACCTGAAGGATGCGCAGCAGGAATTCGACAAGTACAAGGATCTGGCGCAGGACAACGCCTCGCGTACCAACGCTGAGGACCGCCTGGAGCGAGCGCGCGAAGACCTGAACGAGGCCGCTCGTCGGTTGGACACGGCACGGGCGCGCCGCGACAGCGTCCGGGCGGCGCTCGACGCCGCCGTGGCTCAGGAAGCCGAAGCGCGCCGCCTCTTCGAAACCAGCCAGGACGGCCCGGACAAGGATCTAGCCGCCCTTGCTGCAGCCCGTCTGGCGAACGCAAAGGCTCAGCACGCGGCCGCCCAGGCGGCACTTGACCGTTTCGACCTCAAGGCTCCCTTTGACGGCGTCGTCGTCGACCTGCAGGCCGAGCTCCAGCAGAGCGTCGGCCCCGAGACGTGGGTCGTCCTTCTGACGGACACCAGCATCTGGACCATCGATACGACCGACCTGACGGAGCTCGAGGTGGTCAAGATCAGCCTCGGCGACACCGTGGCGCTCAAAGCCGATGCGCTGCCGGACGAGGTCGTTGCCGGCACGGTGACGGAGATCGGCCGCGCGCCCAAGCTGCAGGGAGGCGACGTGCTCTACACGGTGCGCATTTCGCCGGTGCAGGCCAACCCGCGTTGGCGCTGGGGGATGACGTTCGAGGTCACCTTCACGTCGGTCAAGGAGTAGACACCCGGACCTATGACGGTTTCGAACAAGACGCCCCATCCGGGGCGTCTTCCTGTCACCCAATCCATCCTGAGCAAGCCATTCGCCCACAAGAGCATTGGACCGCGGTCCGGCCGGTGGCGTGACGACCTGACGGGTGGCACCGCCACCTGTCAGGTCGTGGGTTGCCGCACTTCCAGGACGGGAGTCCCTTAGGACGTGCCAGGTGTGACCGCCGCATCCGGGTGCGGCGGCCAGCGGATCAGGATCCACTCCGTGTAGCCGTGCTTCTCGGCGGTGTAGATCCGTCCGCTCGAGGGTTGCATGCATCCCGCCTGGTCGATGAGCACGGCGGGGGGCTCCCACGGGTTGATGGCCGTGAAGATCAGCTGCCCGTCCTGGCAAACCCACGCCTCGATCAGGAAGCCGCGATCGTCATCCAGACTCATCCAGACGTCATCCCACCACACCGTCACCTCATCCCCGACGCGTGTTGCGCTTACGTTCGTCGGCGGGTGGTAGAACTCGGTGTACGGCAGCAGCGTCCAGACCTGCGGGACGCTGAGCACGTCCCCGGTCAATTCGAGCAAGGAGGTCTTGACCCAGCAGTAGTCGACGTAGGTCCACGGGTCGACGTACACCCAGGAACCGTCCTGGTTGCGTCCAAGCACCGTGACCCGGTTCGCCGGATACAGTCCCCACTCATACAGGTAGGCGGCGCCTGGACCATAGCGGCAGTTCGCCTGCTCCAGGACTCGCCCTCGGATCTCGGGTGTTGCCGTCGGCGTGGGCGTCTTGCTCGGCGTCAGCGTGATGGTTGCGGTGTAGTCGGGGGTCGGCGTCTCCGTCGCCGCTAGCGTCGCAGTGGCACTGGGTGTCGAGCTCGGCGTCATCGTCAGCGTCACCGTCATCGTCGAGGAGGCAGTGGCCGTCAGCGTGATCGTCGGCGTGGGCGCCGGCGTCGGCCGCGCCGACCAGGCGAGGCCGAGTCCGAAGCCGGCCGCCAGACAGGCCAGGCCCACCACAGGCAAGAAGAAGAGGGCGCGCCGCATGCTTCTGATTCTTCACGCGATCCACGCGGGGCGCAAGACGGTTGGGGGATGACCTCAGTACCGGCCTAGCTCCCTCAGATTCGCCCGAGCCGGGCGGATGCCCGGCCGCCAGCTGCCTGCTCTTCGAGGAAAGTATTCGACAAGCCCGCAAGGGGATGTGGCACGCGCCGACCTGAGGAAGAGTGAATCTCGCTCCCTGGATCTACGCAGAGATCCCAGGCCTCAGCTTCTTGCGCGCCATGAACCGCGCGACGGCATAGGCAACAAGCAAGAGCAGCCCATCCAGTACGCCTGCGACCAGATAGGCAAGCGATGCCAGGCCGGTCTATTCATTGCAGCCGAAGGTGGCCGCCTCGCAGGCTGCCGGGTCCTCAATGAAGCGGCAGGCCCGCTCCGTACAAGCCCGGATGTCGACCTGCAGGCGCCCCTGCAGGAACGCCTGGGCCGCCATGATCACGCCGATCCCGGCGATGGCGCTCCACCATATATGACCTCGACGCAACAGGAGGAAAGCCACCGTCAGGGAGAGGGCACCCGGGATCACGATCGCCAGGATCGCGCTCAGAGGACCAGACATGGCATCACCTCCCTGACCGACGCACGCCGCGGGACTCGCCCACTTGCCATGGACGCCCAGGCCGGTGTGGGTGATGATTGATCGGAAGGGCCCGCGAGATCTGAAGGGCCCCGGCGTACATGGGCAGCGGGCGATCGGGCTCAGCCGCGCTGCGCTCTCAGGCAGGCCATGAACGCCGGCGGAGCGTGCGCACTAGGGCAACCACCGCTGCCAGGACCAGGACGCCGAACGACCCGTACACGAAGATCCACTTGACCAGCGTCAACCCCGGGGCCAGCGCCGCGGCCAGCGGCGCCTCCGCCGGGTAGCGCGCCATGACCAGCGAGGTCGCCGTGTTCTCCAGGAGGTCGAAGGCGACGGAGGCCGCCGGGACGAAGTTCAATCGACGCCACGGAGAGCCAGGCGCCAGAGCCTTCTTCAACAGCCAGCCGATCGACGTCACCAGGAAGAAGCCATATACCAACGGGAACGCCAGGTCGAATGTCCAGCGCGCTCGAACGTAGGCCGCGCGCCCCGGTGCGCCGTAGGCCTCGGCTTGTCGGAGCAGGTCGTCCGAGGTATACAGGATCGATGTATCCGGCGATCCGGCTCCCGCGGCCGCCTTCTCGGCTGCTGCCGCCTGCCCTGGCAGCACCAACGCTCCAAAGAGCAGGAAGATCACCAGCCCGGCAAGCGCGACCGGCCCTGCGCTCAACCGAGACAGTCCATCCGACACAGCGCCCAGTACCCTCATCGTCCACCTTCCTTCGCCATCGTGGATCGATTCTACACATGCCCGGGAGGCCCGGACACCGAACCTCGCCCTTGAGTCGCCCGGCGCGTCAGGGCAAGCTGATGGGTCGGTAGATCGGCGGTCCCGTGATGTGCCCGCGCCCCAGGCTTCAGCCAGTTGTCAGCGCGACTTCAAACTCTCTCCGTCGCTTGCTGGCATGCTGGAGACCGATGTATCCTTGACCTTCGGCGCCCCGGGCGCGGAGGATGGCATGTTGAGTGCTCGCCCAGTCACCGCCGTGGTTCTCGCATTCAGTCTGGTGATCGCCGCCTGCACCCTCCCCGGCTCTGCCCTTTCCAGTTCATCCGACCCTTCGGGCGGCAGCGAGGCCGTTCCCGGGACAGGGATCGTCCTGCCGCCGGCGTGGACCGAAACGCCTTCGCCAACGATCGCTCCACCGACGTTGACCCCCACGGCTACACCGCCTTTCGGCTTGACCTGGGCGACACCGGTACCGATCGATACGGCATACGACGGCTGGGTGCGGCTGGATGGCAAGCGCGCCTCACTGTGGCTGCCGCCCGGCTTCGAGGTTGCGGACCTGGGCGAGTTCGGCGACCTGATGGCGCTGATGACGTATGCCATGACGGAAGCCATGGGCGGGATGGCGGGTGAGATGGCGGCCGCGCTCGCCTTGCCGGTTCCGGGCAAGCCCACCCCCACCCTCGTGTTGCTTGAGGAACTACAGCAAACCTTCCTGTTTGACCTCGTCATGGCGGGCAGCGAAGCCGACGAGACGGCGCTCTTCCTCGTTGGCGAGCCACCCAAGGAAGGTGCGGACCTGGGCACGGCCATCCAGGGCACCCTCGACGGCTTCCAAGGGGAATACACGGTCGAATCGCAGCACGCCATCACCGACCGCGCGTATCCGATGGCCCGGCTGGTGGTGTCTTCGATCGACGCCGAAAGCGGCCGGGCAGGCAAGCATTTGCTCTATGTCTTCGTGATCGATGACCGGGCATGGTCGTTGAACTACGCCGCCCCCGCGGAACGCTTCGGCGACCTGTTGCCGCAGTTCGAGAAGAGCGCCGCGAGCTTCGACCTGAAGGGTTAGTCCGCTCCTGGATTGACAGGCTTCCGGAAACCCACGACCCACATGGAGGTGGAGAGATGGCAGACGTCATTGACTACAAGATCTACGGCGACGACCTGCAGATGGTGGAGATCGAGTTGGACCCCGGTGAGGCCGTGCGAGCCGAGGTCGGCACCATGACCTATCTGGAGGATGGGGTTGAGATGGCCACCTCCACCGGCGGCGGGCTGCTGAAGGGGTTGACGCGTGCCATCACCGGCGAGTCATTCTTCATCACCTCGTTCACCAACACCGGTCGCGAGAAACGCCACGCGGCCTTCGCCGCCCCCTACCCCGGCAAGATCATCCCGCTCGATCTGACCGCCGTCGGCGGGACGTTCCTGTGCCAGAAGGACGCCTTCCTGTGCGCCGCCAGCAGGATCGAGATCGAGATCGCCTTCACCAAGCGGCTGGGCGCAGGCATCTTCGGCGGCGAGGGCTTCATCCTGCAGCGCCTCAAGGGTGACGGGCTTGTCTTTCTGCACGCCGGGGGAACGATCCTCGAGAGGACGCTGGCCGCCGGTGAGACGCTCCGTGTCGACACCGGCTGCCTGGTGGCTTTCGCCCCGACGGTCGATTACGACATCCAGTTCATCGGTGGCTTCAAGAACGTGCTCTTCGGCGGTGAGGGGCTGTTCTTCGCCAAGCTGACCGGCCCGGGCAAGGTCTACCTGCAGAGCCTGCCCTTCTCGCGCCTGGCCGACCGAATCCTGGCGGCGGCTCGTTTCGGCCGCACCGACGAGCGCCGCGGCGTCGCAGGAGTGGGCGGGGATATCTTGGGCAACCTGCTCAGCGGACGCTAACCCCAACTGCTTCCGCCCTAAGCGGTCGTGCGACCGAAAACATCCGACGCCGGCGAGTCCGGCGTCGGATGCTCTTCCCGTTCACATGACCTCACGCGCTCACGCCGGATCCCGGACGACGACCTCCACGCCCATGTGACGGATGTCGTCCAAGAAGCGTCTCGGCTCGACCAGCAGCCCCTGGAGGTGCAGCCCCGGCCGGCGCGCCGACCCGTCGAGCATCTGCAACACGCAGCCGACCATCGGCGCCGCGGTGATGACGTAGCCGTCCAGGTGCGCGACCTCCACAACGATCCGATGCGCCTGCCCCGCCCGGGTGCCTTCCGCTTCAAGCTGAAGCAGCGTCCCATACGGCGGTGGGGTGAAACGCTTGAGGCCCCACAACAGCAGCCGACCGAACGCCGCTGCGCCGCGTCGGCCGGCAACCGTCATCCACGCTATACCCAATGGCAGCAGCACGAAGTCCACGATCGGATTGAACCCGCCCACAAAGAAGCCGGTCTCCTCGAGGCTCGGGATCATCTCCGGGAGCGGGCGAAGTTCCTCGAGGAACATGGGCATCGTATACCGTCGACCGTAGCCGTGACCGAACTCGACCCAGATCGGCCGCAGGCTCTCAAGCCAACCCATCGACCGCCAGGCCCGGTCACGGTAGTGCAGGGACTGGTAGTCCTTGAACTCGGTGACCAGCTCCTGAATCGTTGCCGGCGAGAGGTCAAGCGCCTTCCAGTCGATCTGGATCACGCTCGCCACGCGGGCTCGCCGCAGATGCTCCATCCGACCGGCGGCGAAGCGGATCAGCGCCGCCGGCAGTCCGGGGTGGAAGCCGCCGTCGGTCACGAAGCACAAGCCGGCGGCCTCGATCCTCGGGGCGAGGCGACGCAGGGCGGCCAGCTTGGCCTTCGAGTACTGCGGGTCGATGTAGTCGGCTCCCGCTTCCAGCGCGGCTTCCGCAACCGCCGAGGCGTGTGCCGAGGTGCTCGAGGCCGCCACAACCATCGTTGCGCCCTCGAATGCGCGCGACAGGCTCTCGCGGCGCGTGGCATCCGCGGCGATCCACGTCGCACGTCCACCAGCGTGGCTGGCGTTCAGCTCGGCCGCAAAGGCAGCCGCTCGCTCCCCGTCTCTCCCGGCAACGACCACGTTCGCCGGCGAGTGCTCGAGCAAGAGCCGCGCGCACGCGCGGCCGGTATTGCCGTAGCCGCCCAGGACGACGATCACCGGTGGTGCCATGCCGCCTCTCAGGTCGCGCGGGCATGATCATCGCGCATCCGGCGGTCTGCGCCAAGCGCGGCGGTGCATCCCGCGGCTCCGCAGCCCTCGGCTCTCGTCCATCCTTGCGCAGGCTGACATGCCACCCCGTCCTTGGTCCCCGGACAGCGCCACGGTCGACGGTCTGGGTCCCAGGGCGAAGCCGGTCGTCGCCGGTTCGTGGAGTCGGCCGGACAATACAAAGAGCGGCCCAACAGGGCCGCCCTATCACTCCAGACGTGGGATCCCGGCTAGCGCGTGACCGACTTCCAGCGCGCGATGGAGGACTGGCCGCGGCTGGCATTGCGCAGCAGCGTGCGCGCCGACGGCTTGGCCCAGTCTGGCGACGGGACGTCGTAGTTGAACCCATCCAGCCGGGCGCGCTCGATCGGCCTGCCCAGCCGGTGTTCGATGCGCGCCACCAGCGGCTCGTCTTCCGGCGTCACCAGGGACCAGGCGGCGCCCAGCGCATCCTGACGCGCCGTCCGGCCGACACGATGCACATAGTCGTCGGCCTCATCGGGCACGTCGTAGTTGACGACGTGGGAGATACCGTCGATGTCCAACCCGCGGGCGGCGATGTTCGTCGCCACCAGGATCGCGGCCTTGCCGCCGCGGAACTGCTCCAGGGCGCGCAACCGTTCCTTCTGGTTGAAATCGCCGTGCATTTCGGCAACGGCGAACCCGGCCTCGTCGAGCTTGCGCGTCACGACATCGGCCTCCTGCTTGGTTCGCGTGAAGACCAGGGCGCTGTCCACGCCCTCGCTCTTGAGCAGCGCGGCCAGGAGTGCTGTCTTCAGGTGGAGCGGCACCGGGTAGAGCCGCTGGGCGATTGTTTGCGGCGGGCGGGCCATCGTGTCGATTTCGATCCGCACCGGGGACTTCATGTACTGGTAGCTTAGCGTCTGGATCGCCGGCGGCATCGTCGCCGAGAACAACAGCGTCTGCCGTACGGTCGGCATGCGCCGGATCAGGTTGTCGATGTCCGGAAGGAAGCCCATGTCGAGCATGCGGTCCGCCTCGTCCAGCACGAGCACCTCGACGTCGTCGAAGCGCACAGCGCGCCGCTCGGATAGGTCGAGCAGCCGCCCCGGCGTAGCGATCAGCACGTCGACGCCCTGGCGCAGCGTGTCGACCTGCTTGCCCAACGGCGCCCCGCCGTACACGACCAGTGTCCGCAGCGCCGTCAGGCGAGCGACGCGGCCGGCTTCGCCGGCGATCTGGATCGCCAGCTCGCGGGTCGGCGCCAGGACGACGAGGCGCGGGTGGCGGCCTTGCTTGCCGCGCAGCAGACGCTCGAACGCCGGCAGCAGGAACGCGATCGTCTTCCCGGTGCCGGTCTGGGCCGTGCCCAGGACGTCCCGGCCTTCCATGGCGGGCGGGATCGCCTGTACCTGGATCGGCGTCGGGGCCTCAAACTCGAGCTCCGCCAGAGCGCGCTCGAGAGGCCGGCTTACATTGAAATCCGTGAACTGCATGTGTTGGGGTACCTGTTCCTTCGGTTTGGGATCGCCAGGCACAAGAAGACCGCCCCTCACGGAGCGGTGCCGGCCGATCCACCAGATTGAGCTGCTTTATACCCTATTCGCTCTATATTGTCAAATCGGCCTCGACGGGCGTTGTGTCCGCCTCGCCGCCTGATCCGCCCGCAGGTCCCGGTTGCCTTTCTTGCGCGTGGCGTGCCCCGTTGTCTGCTTGGAGCCGCGCTCCATCGCGGCGATAATCGCAATCCGTGGCTCCCCACCCGGACACATCCGCCCCCTTCACGCGGAGGACACCATGGAAGGCAAAGCAGGCGCACACATCAGCTCGAGGGCGTTCGCCCAATCCGCCGGAATCCTCCTGGCGCTGGTGCTCGTAGCCGGACTGCTCACCCGCGTCATCCCGTCGGGCCGCTACGAACGAGCGCTCATCGATGGGCGGCAGACCGTCCTCCCGGACACCTTCCAGACTATCCCCGCGCCGGACTACCCCGTCTGGCGCTGGCTCACCGCTTCGGTGGAGGTCCTGTTTGGGCCGGACGGCCTGAGCGTGATCATGATCATCGTCTTCATCCTGCTCGTCGGCGGCGCGTTCGCCGTGCTCGACAGCACCGGCATCCTGCGCGCCGAGGGCTTCCTCCCGGTGTAGGCGAAGCGCAGAAGCCACCGCCAGGGGGGCCCCAGCTTCTGCCCTACCTCATCTCCCGACGATCGATCGATGCGAGGAGTCCAGGATGAGCGACCCGCACTTCGAACACATGCGCAGCCAGGGATGGGTTGTTCGCCCTGCCCGCATGGAGGACGTCCCCACCGCTATCGTGATGTTCAACGCCGCCGAAACCGATCTGTTCGGCGCTGGCCCGTACTCGGTCGAGCGCTACCTGCAGGAGTGGCAGGCTCCCGGCTTCAACCTCGATCTAGACACGCGGATGGTCCTGTCGCCGGATGGCAACCCGGTCGGCTGCGCCGAGGTGTGGACGCTGGCCGACCCTCCCGTCCACCCCTGGATCTGGGCCCGCGTCGATCCGGCCTGCGAGGGCCGAGGTATCGGGAGCGCGCTGATGGCATGGGCACTCACACGGGCGACGGAGTCGCTTAGACGCACTCCTCCGGACGCCCGGGTCGCTCCCAGGGTCGGCACGCGACCCGGTCACCTTCCCAGCACGGCGCTGTTCGAGGACTTCGGCTTCTCGCTTGCCCGCTCCTCGTGGAGGATGGCCATCGACCTCGGCGCGCCGCCCTCGGAGCCGGTCTGGCCGCAGGGCTTTCGGCTGCGATCCTATCGCCATCCGCAGGACCTCGAAGCCGTCTATCGCTGTGTGCGTGACTCGTTTCGCGATCACTGGGGCTACGTGGACGTGCCCTTCGAGCAAGGGCTGGCGCTTTTCCGGCACAGCAGCACCGTCCTTCACCCGGTCGGGCCCGATCTGTGGTTTGTGGCCGTGGACGATGGGGAGATAGCCGGCATCTCGCTCTGCCGGCGCCAGGCGGATGACGACCCCGAGATGGGCTGGGTTGACACGTTGGGTGTTCGGCGCGTCTGGAGAAGGCGCGGCCTCGGCCTCGCCCTGCTCTTGCACTCGTTCCACGCCCTCCGCCAGATGGGGGCGGCGCGGGCCGGTCTGGGAGTCGACTCAGGCAGTCTCACCGGTGCCACGCGCCTGTACGCGCGCGCCGGGATGAGCGTCTCGCGTGAGCTTGCGCTGTATGAGCTCGAGTTGCGCCCAGGCCGCGAGCTCGGCACGCAGACTTAGCCCGCACGATCCAGCCAGGCGCACTCGAGGCGCGTGCCAATTCGGCTGGCGCTCCGACTCACCACCAGCTGGAGCCGGCATTTGGCGCCGCCAGATTCTCGGACTACGAACGTGAGGCCGGCCCAGCCCTCCTCCGCCCCATCGACTGCAAACCAGCTGGAACCGGAACCGGCCCTCCATGGAGGGCCGGCCGCTGCGCTGACCTTCGAAGCCTTGCGGCCTCCGGAGGTCGGGACGGGCATTCGTTCTGGGCAATAGGCCGGTTAGTGGTGCTCCGCCGCCTCGGCCTCCGCCTTGGTCTTGTGGATCGTGCCATCGGGGTGGTTCGGCGGACTGTAGATCGTATATAGCTGCAGCGGCTTGGTCGCCGAAGCGTTGATCACATTGTGATGCGTGCCGGCCGGCACGATCACTGCCTCGTCCTCTTCGACGTGGTGCTTCTCAGTGCCGTTGAAGATGAACGTCGCCGAACCCTCCTCAATGCGGAAGAACTGATCGACGTCCCCGTGGACTTCGTTGCCAATCTCCTCTCCGCCCTGCAGGCACATGACCACCAGCTGGGCGTACTTACCGGTGTACAGCACCTTGCGGAAGAACTTGTTCTTCTCCGTCTCTTTCTCGATGGGTCCAACGTAGCCGGTCATGGCAATCCCCTCCTGGAAGAAGTCCTTCGCCTCGAGCCAGATTCTACTCGCATCGCGCCCCGGTCAGACGCGGCCGGGGGCCAGAGACATCCACCGCAGCGTGGCGCTCCAACGCCCTGCGCCTCCCCCGCCCGGAATGGCCCGCGCACGAGGTTACGAGGGCTTTCCCAGCCGCGGAAGACCGCGCAGCAGGCTGGCCAGCCGCCGGCGGTTGGCCTCGCGCTTGAACCAGCGCGTGGACGCCAGGCTGTGCCGCAAATACACCAGGTATTCCTGCGGGTCCACCGGCTTGCCGAGGTAGTCTCGGAGGCTCCAGTACAGAACGTAGAGGTTGCCGGCCTCGATCAGGTGCGGAAGGACGTCGACTTCTGCGGCAGAAAGCGGAGCGATCTCCGCAGGCTCAAGCAGCCGCTGCTGGTAGCCCTCCAGGAAGGCGCGAGTATCCTCCAGGCGCAGGCGACCATCGGCCCGCCCTTCCCACGAGGCACAGAAGTACCAGACCGCCAGCCCGACGTCGAACGCCCGCAGATCGACCTTGGCCCAATCGAAGTCGACCAGTCCACTGATCTGCTGGCCCTCGAACTTCAAGTTGCCTGGGTGATAGTCGGAGTGGATGATCACCTCGGGCAGGCTACCTGCCGCCCGCCGGAGGACGTCCGACGTCTCGGCAATGCTCCCCCGCACCTCGTCGAAATGCGTCGCTACGCTGCGGTCGAACACGGTCCCCGTCGAGCGCGCGAGGCAGTCTGACCATGCACCGTCGATCACCTCCAGCAGCTCGACGATCTTCGACTCGGCACGTTGCCCGGGCGGCGTGAACGTCGCCAGGTCGCTGTGAAACTGCGCCAGCAGCCGGCCGGAGGCGCACAGCTCGCGCCTCGAACAGCGTGGCCCCACCCAGGTGTAGCGATCCTCTCCTGGCAGGTAGTCGAACACGGCGTAGAACGAGCCCTCGCGCTGCAGGACGGTCGTGCCCTCGCGTGTGGGGTGCACGCGCGCCACCGGGCACGTCCCGCGGGCGGTCAGGTGATCGATCAGCGCATGCTCGAAGACGATCTCCTCGGGCCGGACGCCGCGCTTGTAGCGTCGCAAGAAGTAGCGTTGCCGCCGGCCGTCCCTTAGGGTGTCGATGAAGTATGAGGTGTTGACCGTCCCGCGCTCGTCCCTGACCGTCGACGACAGTTCGCCCAGATCATACGCGGCGAGGACGGCGCGAAGCTCGGCGCTCGGGTCGGTGGTCATCAGGAGAACCTCAGCGGCCAACGGGGTGCCCGGCGCCCGCGGCCCTAGAACTCGCGCACAGCTTCCAGCGGCTGAGCGGGATAGACCTGGCCTGGAACCGGAGGCATCGGGTTGTAGACCCAGTCGACTTGCAGCACACCGACGCGTACGCCGGCCATGCGTCGGAACCCCAGGAAGGTTCCTCGAGTCAGCACGTCCTCCATCGTCAATGCCAGGCCGAAGGCCGCCAGGCTTGCTCCGGTGGGGATGCGAAGCAGTTCCTCGGAGTAGACGGAGGTCGAGAACACCAGGTGCCCGGCACCCAGGCACTGGGTCTGGATGGCCGGGATGATCACCGGATAGCTGTCCTCGCCCACGTACGAGAGGAACTTCAGGTTGTCGAGCTTGTTGAGAAAGCCCCGCGTCCATGGATTGAACACGGGCGGTCCGCCCGGCTTGCGGCCCAGCCCACGCGCCAGCATCGTCTGGACCGCCGCCAGGATGATGCGGTTCATCGGCAGCGGGTGACGGCCGGTGTGGCGAACCAGGTCAAGGTAGTAGACCGTGTGGACGCCGAAGTAGGCGTTGTAGCGGAACATCGGGACGTTGTTGTAGTACTCGTACTCCGCCCCATGCCGGGCGGTACTCGTCCAAGTGGCCGTGCCGCGCCACAGCGCCCGGTCGAGGCCCATAATCATGAACCCGGCGCGTGGGTTGGCCTGCAGGTGCTTCTTGGAAAGGCCCTCGGTGAACTGGCCGAACGAGAGCTGCGCCGGCGCGCAGGCCATCAACGTGGAAAGCATCGTCACGTGCGGCAGCCCCTCGGGTGTGACGCTCGCCAGCAGGCCGATCTTGAGCGCCGGCTGCGTTCGGCGAATGTCATCCTCGCTGAAGGTCGTCAGGCTCCCCATCGGTCCCATGCTTCGCTCCTACGCCGGCTCGAGGGCGCGCGTCGCCCCCGTCGCCACGATCTCGGCCCGCAGCCCGCTGGCCCGGGCGACTGCCTGGCAGGCTTCCAGCTCCCGCGCCGTCATCAGAGGGGTCAGGGCGTACGGCCACTCCAGTCCCAGCCGCCGGTACTGCTCGCGGCACAGGTTGTTGAAGGCGCACAGCTCCCAGCGCGTGATCCGTCCTTGCAGGTGCTCCGCCAGATAGCCCCCGATGGCGCTCAACGCGCCGTCGCCGGTCGTGGCACCGGGGATCAGCGGCGTCCGGATCCAGATCTCGGGCTGACCATGCCGGGCGGCGAACTCCCGGACGAGGTGTAGGTTCTCCAGGATGCGGGCGTTCGACTGGCCGGTCAGCCGTATGTGCTCGACGTCATCGAGGAGCTTGACGTCGAACAGCACCAGGTCAGTGACGTGGAGCAGCCGTTCGAGAGTCTCAGGCGAACACAGCCCGCAGGTGTCGAGGGCGGTGTGAATCCCGGCGCCCTGCAGGCCGCGCAAGACCGCCTCGGCGAGCTCCGGCTGCAGCGTCGGTTCACCTCCGGAGAGCGTCACCCCGCCTCCGGAGGCGGAGAAGTAGGCCTGATCCTTGGCCAGCTCGTGCACCAGGTCGGCAGCTGTCAGCTCGATCCCCAGCGCCTCGAGCGCCCCGCCCGGACAGGCTCGCGCGCAGGTGCCGCACGCCTGGCAGAGCTGCCGATCGATCACCAGTCCGTCGTCGGTCATCACGAGGCAGCCGTTGCGGCACGCCGTCAGGCACGAACGGCATCCCAGGCAGCGCTCGGCGTACCACTGCGTCTGCATCCGCATCACGATCGCTTCCGGGTTGTGGCACCAGGCGCAGTGCAGCGGACAACCCTTGAAGAAGACGGTTGTCCGAATCCCCGGGCCATCCTCGGTCGACAATCGCTGTAGGTGCAGGATCCGCCCGCGGGTCATCGCATCGAGTGGCTCTCGCGAGCGATGAGCTCGTTCTGCAGCTCGCGACCGATGGTGGTGAAGTAGGCGTTGTAGCCGGTCACGCGCACGAGCAGGTGACGGTAGTTTTCTGGATGCTGCTGCGCGTCGCGCAGCATGCTGGCGTCGACCAGGTTGACCTGCAGCGCGCTGCCGCCGTTCTCGACGTAGCCGCGCAGGAAGGCCCTGAACTTTCGGCGGTGCTCCTCGTCGCGAAGAATCGACGGGTTGAACGTCATCGTGTGGCTGCCCCCATTGGGCAGCAGATTGAGGTAGCCATCCCAGTCGCCCCGCCCGTCGGCCGCCTTCCCGCCGAGCGCCTTGCCGACCGAGTTGGCGTTCGCCGTCGGGCCGTGGATGTCGGCTCCGTTCGACGGGCACAGCGCGTTCGACAGGAACTTGCCCTTGGGACGCCCGTCCGGGCTGGCGGCCATGATGAATCCGTCCGATACCCAGTAGTTCCAGCTCAGCATGCCGGGACGATACTGCCGGCCAGTCGACCGCGTGTGATAGGCCCAGGTCTCGTCCGTCCACAGCTCCATCACCTGCCGCGCCAGCGCATCGGCGGCATCGTCATCACGGCCGTACTTGGGTGCCTTGTGCAGCGCCCGCGCCTGAAGCACTTCGTGGCCGACCCAGTTGACCTTGAGCGCCTGGATCAACTCGGTCATGGTGCAGGCCTTCTCGTCGAAGACCAGGTACTTGACCGCCAGGAGCGAATCGACCGTCGTAGCATAGGTGACGGCCTCGATCGTCACGTACCCCAGCTCCGCGCCGCCCTGCGTGATGTCCAGTCCCTTCTGGGCGCAGCCGCGGATCAGGCACGAAACGTAGGGCGTCGGGGCGAAGCGGGCGCGGATGCTCTCCGACCGTTCATACAGGTCAACGATCCGGCGAATGATCGACCGCGTCTGCTCGGCATAGGCCTGCCAGAACTGATCCCAGGTCTGGAACTTCGTCGCGTCGCCGGTATCGGCGCCCCAGCGGCGGGCAGGCTCGGTCTTCCCCGTCATCTCGTCGTGGAACGGGATCAGGTCGTATCCACCCGTCAGCGCCAGCTCGACGGCCTTCAGCAGGTTCAGGTTGGCGTCGACCGTCCCCGACCGGTCGTTGCCAACCATTGTGTTCTCCAGGCAGCCGACGGGCGCATAGTCGAACACGTTCCCCTCGTGGATCAATTCGGTCACGCCGGAGCGCCTGGCCTGCAGCATCATCCCCGCCATCGAGCGCTCGTCGAAGTTGAGCAGGAAGGGCGAGCCCTGGCTCGAGGCGATCATCTCGACGACCCGATCGAGCAGCCGTTCGGGCGTCCCGCGGTGCAGGCGGACGTTCGGCTTGGGTTCGAGGATCGGCGACATCTCGTCGATCACGTCGAGGAGGACGTAGGTCAGGTCGTTGGACATGTCGCGGCCGGAAGGCCCGAGACCGGATAGCGTCAGCAGCTGGCCATACCCAGCGGTGATGCCCTGGTTGCCGCCGGTGCGGATCATCCCGTCATAGGCGGTGTTGCAGTGTAGCCAGAAGCACTTGAGGATCTCCTTGCCGGAATCGGGATCCATGCCTTCGCCGATCGAGGTCTCCCACGCCGGGAGCAAGTACTGATCGATGCGGCCGAAGGAGTCGCCTGGTCCCGGGTAGTTCTCGTCAGCCATCACTAGCATGTGCGTCAACCACAGCGACTGGACGGCCTCCCAGAAGGTTCGCGCCGGCTCCCAGGGGACGCGGCGCAGGTTGTCGGCCATCTGCTCGAGCTCGGCCCGGCGCTCCAGATCCGATTCCTCCCCCGCCAGCCTGGAGCACTCACGGCTGTACTCGGCAGCCAGATCGCGCGCCATCGTGGCGGCGGTCATCATCGCCCGCAGCTGCCCGCCACGCGGGCCGCGGCGTTCCGCCTCAGGCAGCGCTGCCAGCGCTGCCTCAAGCTCGGCATGCACTGCCTTCCAGCCCTCACGGATGATCCGGCCGTAATCGGGGATCACGTGGCCGGAGGTGGCCCCGGCGTTTCCGTAGCCGTGGTTGTGAAACCACAGCATCGCCGCACGGCTGCCCTGCGGCCCGTAGACCAATCGGTCGCGCTCTCGCGTTTCAGCCCGCGTCAGACAGGCGGAGGTCTGGATGTTGAACCGTCCTCCGGCCAGCAGATCACCGGGCAGGACCTCACGCGTCAGGTGCCGGATCATCA
>Ga0315289_10001908_pt1 | contig 32323 bp, 25 predicted proteins | sample YL17G11_40_MG_FD_203452 | JGI IMG/M metagenome (GOLD analysis project Ga0315289, IMG submission 203452) | Sediment microbial communities from Yellowstone Lake, YNP, Wyoming, USA - YL17G11_40 | ecosystem: Environmental > Aquatic > Freshwater > Lake > Sediment | place: USA: Wyoming | collected... | reverse complement strand
ACCACACCATTGCCATTGAGATCCCCGATCTTGCCGACATTGACGGTAACAGAGTCCGAAGCGGTTCTTCCTCCCAGACCATTACAGGTAATGGTAAAGGTCTTGTTGGCTGTGAGACGACCCGTAGATTCTGAACCAGCAGCCGTTCTAGACCCTGACCAACCATCGGAGGCAGAACAAGGTTGATCACCATCTGTATTGGTAGCTACCCAAGTTAGAGTCGCCCAATCATTGTAGATAATCGTGATCGGCCCATGGGAGTTATTAGCCAGTAAATTAACAGACGGCTGGGATTGGCTGCTGGCCACACTGAAACTGATCGTGAAATCGTCGCTATTGGTATTTTGGTTTGGTGAAGTATCTCGGCAGCGGACGTAGTAATTGTAACTAGTGTCATTAGTTAAACCAGTAATTAGTGAGGAATGAGAAGTCCCCCCGGTTGTGGAAAAGGTATTGGGCATTGAGCTGTAACTAACCCCAGCGGTTGTTGCGTATTTACAAGTAGCGTTTTCGTTGGTAGTTAAACTAATCGGGGTTGAAACCGTCCCAGCGGCAAGAGGAGGGCTGCTAGGAGGTGAACCATTAGATCTAACCGGTGGCGTGGTGTCACCCGGTAATGAGCAGTCCGTGGTCTGCTGGCCGGTAAGCTCCTGACCGGTAGCCTGCTGGAAAGAAGACAAGGTAAGATACTGGGCTCCACCCCACTTGATGAACCGAGTCGGGTCGGTGGTCCAGAGGCAGTCTAGGTCGTAGTCGGTTCCTGGAGGGACCGGAGAGGAGAACTCGATGACGTAACGTGTTACCTGGATGATGTTACCCCTGGCGACAATAGGCCCTACTCCCGCGTTGCTCTGCTTTATTCCGTCACCGCTGGTGTACGCCTGGTTGTCCGTCAAATACGTTATGCCCTGGGACACGTCACCTATCTTGAAGGCGTAAGATGCACCATAATAACCTGGGATCAGGTTAGAGATGGTGTTCCTTTCAATGTAGAGCGGGCCTACAAGGTTGGGGGCGAAGGCGATGCCGATGGCGCACCTCTCGATATGGTTGTCGCGAACGTAGATATTGACATCGCCGCCCTCCACCTGGATGCCGTCATCCCAGCAGTCGCTGATGGTGTTGCGCTCGATAGTGGTATCCTTATCGAAGGAACCATGGGGGTCGTCCTCTTCCTCGCCGCCGATGCCATCATAACCGCCAGTGATGATGTTATCCGCGATATAATGACCACCACCTGAAGGAGGAGGGTCAGTGCTTCTGCTCTTGAACCAGATACCGTTGCCGAAGCCGCGCAAATCACCGGTCAAGTCCACGCGGCGGGTGATAACGTTATTCGTTACCGTGATGTGGGGGCCGCTATACCAAGCCGCCACGCCAGCGAAGTATTGACCTAGGTTCTCTGCACAGTTGTAGTCCTGTATGGTCATACCATCCACTGTTACGTCGCTGCCTTGGCCGATCTTCACCGCCTCAGCATTTGCCCGCTTAGCGCCAAGGTTTCGCAGCGTTACGGTGCTCGATAGAACCAGGAAATTGTTGTCCCTCGCGCATTCGCCATCTACCCAGACAGCCCCATCGCCATAAGCTTGAAGGGTAATACTCTTGGCAATTTCTACTTGTTCGTTGTAAGTACCCGATTTGACCAAAATCGTACTACCGCTAGGAGCCGCGTTTATTGCGGCATTGATCGAGGTACCCGGCTCGACAATTATCGGTGCGGCTAAAGCTCTCGTCCTAAGACCTTGCTGGGCGAGGATAGCGGTCAGGGGAATCGAAATCAAAATAAAGATAGTGACGAAGATCATTACGAAATCTTTGGCAGAATATGGCGGGTTTATCGTCTTTCGGAAAGAATTCACCATCGAAATTAGTCTTTCTTGAGAATCGGCTTTTGATTTTTTGTCGGCAGCCCTCACAATTAGATTTTAAGATAGGGATGGTTACCTGTCAATTCCTGTGGGTGAATCGGTAAGTAAGGTATTCAACTCCCCCAATGGGAGACCAGAGTACTAAAGTCATGGAAATTGACGACCCCATCAAGATTAAGATCCGCTATCTGGTCATTGGTGCCCCATCTACTCACCAAGATACTAAAGTCATGGAAATCAACTTTCGTATCACCATTCATATCCCCGATCTTGCCGACATTGACGGTAACAGAGTCCGAAGCGGTTCTTCCTCCCAGACCATTACAGGTAAGGGTAAAGGTTTTGTTTGCAGAAAGCCTTGCGGTAGACTCTGATCCAGTAGCAGCTTTACTCCCCGACCAACCATTAGAGGCAGTACAAGGTAGGTCACCCTCCGTATTAGTTGCTGACCAAGTTAAAGTAGCGGCGGTATTGTAGATAACCGTTATCGGCCCATCGGAACCATTGGCTTTAATATCAACGGAAGTATTGGGATTCACATCCTCAATCTTGTACGTCTCGGAGCACTGCATGCTGGCGTACAAAGTGTCGGTGGCTGCATCATAAGTTACGCCATGACCACGGGCGTAGACATTGGCCGGAAGACGGTTCATCAGACTAGTCAACCCGTCTTTGTTCCACTTTGCCAACGGGTTAGTCTGACCTGAAATGTAAACAATATCATCCTCCCGGGTGGGGCCGGCAATTAAATGCAGGCCTTGGATTTTATCATCCACGATTAATCTCTCTGACGTGGAATTATCATAGCGAAATCGATAAAGGCCACCTTGCGGATTGCCAGTACCAAAATAAAGATCGCCGGTATTTGGATTCACGTACATCCCTCGGGAAACAGATCTCCCATTGGCAGCCGTTACTTCCGACCAAGATGACCATCCTGAACCACTATTCGTCGTTTTATAGACACCTCCTGTTCCAGAACCTGCCTTCTCAAAACCAACATAAATTGCTTTTGGTCTTCCCCCTCCTCCGGGATCAAAAGCAATTGTTCGCAGTGGCCAATCGGCGGAAGTGGTATCAGGCAGCCCAGGACCATCAATTCTGATCCAATTACCAGATTGGTTAACCTGCTTATAAACACCTTGCCCTTCCGCAACTATATAAACATCTCTGCTTCCAACGGTTGTAGTCGGATCGATTGCAATATCCAGCACCCACCCTCCATTTAAACCCTTGAGATTAGCTGCCGTACCACCAATTGGTGACCAGTTATCTCCACCATTACTACTGTAGTAAACCCCATATTTACTAGTCGTTGGTTCCCGGTAACCGGCCACATGCCAGATATTGAGATGGTTCTCCGGATCAATAAGGATCTTGTTGACATCGGCGTAAAAACCAAGCTCTAACATCACTCTCTTCCAACTGTTTCCGCCATCTGTACTAACGGCTGTTCCCCAATCCCCATAACCTAAGAGAATTTTGTTTGGGTTTGTCGGATCGACGGCAATGGCATGGGCACCAACAAGAGTCATTCCTCGATTTGTCCATAACTTATCCACCGCGGGTACACCTTCTTTACTTAAAAGAGTGGTATAGATTTGATACCAGCTTTTTCCTCCGTTTTCAGTCTTATAATGCTGATCACGCAACGGAGTGGTAAAGTACATAATCTTTTCATCTGTAGGATCAATGGAAATCGCAGCGCCGGAAGGTTGTCTAGTCCAATCAGCTACACCAGACGGCCAATCAGATGTCCAACCTTTCTCCATATATCCATCGCTCCCTTTGGCTACATCATATTTAGTCAAATGAGTCCAAGTCGTTCCATCAAGACGATAAATACCGCCTTTTCCACCGTTGGGATTAAAATTGGCAACGTAGAGCTTACCAGTTTGACTAACCGCGATATCAAAAAGGTTGCTGTCGGATGGAAGATAGTCAGAAGTAATATTAGTCCAATTTCCGGCGGTAATATCTCGCTTGTAAATCTTTGGGTTGCCAGCCTGCGCCTCCACTGTAAGGTAAAGTATATTAGGGTCAGCCTGATCGGCGACAAGTCTATGGGTGGTTAAATCACTTAGGCCTTCGTTGTAGTCTGCCCAGGTTGCACCGTCATCAGTACTTTTTCGGACACCACCGGTGGATGTCGCGACATAGAGATCCTTAGTAGTCGGATGAAGATAGATTGAGGGTAGATTATCGGTGGAACTAACGGCAACTTGTACCCCCTCTGACCAAGTCTGCCCTCCATCCAGACTTTTCCATATCTTTGCGCTACTAGCAGTATTGAAAGGGTTGAAGGCCGGACCGCCATACATTGCTCGTCGGTTTCCTTCTACAGCAAAGTAGGTATTGGCGTCTTTGGCAGCAAAATCAGCAAATGGCCTTTTTATAGGGGATGTTGCAGTATTGACGGTTGTCCAGGAATCACCATTATTCGTACTTCGAAGGATATAGCCGTCCATACCAACAAAAATCGTATTTGAATTAAAAGGATCTTTCCACAAATTTTGGATATTGCCGTAGATTGGGACCCCCTTTGAGGCCTCCTTCCAAGTCGTACCTCCATCATCTGAAACCCGGATACCGCCGCATTCAACCGTGGTAAGCAAACGACCATTAGAAATTAGTGTATCAATTTCAAAACCACCGCCACCCAAACCAATATTTTTTGCCGCGGGTGGTTCGGCTGCTCTACTTCTTGTCTTTCTTTGGTGTTGGGAAACGTAGACAGTTAAAGGTATGGCTAGGAGAATCATTATGGTCCCCACTAGTGAGGCGATCGTGCGCATGTCTCTCAAATTGACAGGCTGTTTAATAAATTCCATAGGCAGAAAATATTTAGATTTAAAACTCAATTAAATTATCTCTCAACTAGGTGGGGATATCAAATGTGACTTCCGCGTTATATTTTCTTTGCTTATGGTTGGGTAACTGTACGGCCATCGGGGGCAATGCATTTAGCCGGGTAGGTTTGGAGGACCCTGCTGCCAGAAAGCTTGATACATTCTTCCCAGGTAAGAGGTTTGGATCCACTTTCTCTAGTCTCTCGCCACCAATCTAATAAGAAAAATAAAGCAACCGCAGCCGCTAATAAGATTAGAACAATTAAGATTAACTTCTGATATTTAGACAGGTTGGATGATCTGGTCGGTGGTTTTTCTACACTTTGCTTGATTTGATTGTCCATTGATTCTCATCTTCCCAGTAGCAAAGAAGTAAACTTAGCTCAAATATATCAACCTTACCGTCTTTGTTCAAGCCCAAGATAAGGGCTCTTGAAGTATAAAGTCCTATCTGGTATCATACGCAAACTAATAAGCAAGATGGTTAAGAAAATTAAAACTGTGATTAAACTAAATATTCCAGCCGGTGAGGCAACCGCCGCACCGCCGGTCGGACCGGCCTTGGGGCAACATGGCCTGCCGATCATGGATTTTGTCAAGGCTTTTAATGAAAAAACGACCGATCAAAAAGGCAATCTACTTCCAGTCGTAATCACCGTCTACGAAAACCGAACCTTCTCTTTTGTAACCAAAAAGCCGCCAGTTGCTGAAGCGATTAAGAAAGCCTTGGGTCTAGAGAAAGGTTCAGGCGTTCCCCATCGGGATAAAGTTGGCAAATTAACCCGTGAGCAGTTGCGGCAAATAGCCAGCGAAAAAATGCCAGATTTGAATGCGGAGAGCGTCGAAGCGGCGGAAAAAATTGTCGCCGGAACGGCAAGAAGTATGGGAGTAGAAATCAGTGATCAGTAATCAGCGAACAGGAACCAGCAAATTAATTGTCAATTTAAATAAGGAACTTGTCCTGAGCGAAAGAAAGTGAGTCGAAGGATGGGTAAAGTCAGAACAAAGATAATCGAAACGGCAATTGAGCCGGAAAAATTGGAAAAGCTGGAAAAGGTCGAGGAGCCAGAACAAGAACCTGGTGAAGAACCGGTTAAGAAACCAGTGGTGGCAAAAGAAAAGAAAAAGAAACCGCCAAAAAAGCGCAGTTGGCGTTATCAGGAATTACTTTCCCTAATTGATAAATCCAAGGCTTACCCGGCGGCAGAGGCGATTGATTTAGTCAAAAAAACGGCCAATAATAAATTCGACCCGACAATTGAAGCCCACATCAATCTTGGCCTCGATCCGGCTAAATCTGAACAGCAGGTAAGAGCCCAGGTAAGTCTCCCCCATCAAATCGGCAAGAAATTGAAAATCCTGGTCTTTGCTAGCAAAGGAGCTGACGAAATAAAAAAACTAGGTGCGGAAGTTGGTAGCGAGGCTACTTTGAAAGAAATTGAAACTGGAAAGATAGGTTTTGATAATTTGAGTGGAGCGAAAATTACTAAGCTTGGAGAGATTGACAAAATAATTGCTGATCCTGCCTGGATGCCAAAACTAGCTAAAGTAGCGAAAATATTGGGGCCAAAAGGCTTGATGCCCAATCCAAAATCTGGCAGCCTCACCGATGATCCGCTAGAGGCTCTCCACGAATTTTCCCAAGGGAAAATGGAACTACGAACAGAAAAAATGCCGGTAATTCACACTAGCATCGGCAAGGCCAGTTTTGAACCCAAAAAGTTATTGGAAAATTTAACTACTGTCGTTAGCGCGATCAGAGGGGCAAAGCCCGAAGGTTTTAAAAAAGAATTAATCAAAAGTCTTTATCTCTCCTCCACCATGGGTCCAAGCGTCAAAGTGGATCTACCCAGTCTAGCGTAACTTCATGCCGCCTTGACAATTTCTAAATAAAAATCTATACTTGCTTCCAGCCTAAGACAGTAGGCCTCTGATTTGATCGGAGTTAATAACCGCCTACCGAGGAACAATAAGAATTCTGAATTATTGACTCCTCGGTGGCGAGGAGTTTTTTAGTCCACGGCTTGCCTGCCGGCAGGCAGGAGTGGTCGCAGAGCGCGGGAGTATCTGAGAAATCAAGTACTACGAAGGTTTCAAAGTTACGGAGCGATCTAATTTATCCTGAGCGACTGAAAGGAGTCGAAGGATGGCAAAAGTAACCAAAGATCAAAAAGTTCAAATTGTCACTAATTTAAAAGGCAAACTTTCCAAAGCGGCCGGATTGGTATTGGCCGACTATCACGGTCTGTCGGTCTCGCAAATGCAAGAATTGAAAAGAATTCTAAAGCCCTTTGGAGCAGAATTTACGGTCGTCAAAAATACCCTGCTTACCCTCGCCGCCAAAGAGACTGGGAAGAAGGTCCCGGAAGAAGTTTTGACCGGCCCAACGGCAATTTTGTTTTCGTTCGGCGACGCTCTTGAGCCGATTAAAAAATTGGCCGATTTTATCAAGCAATATCAGCTACCAAAAATTAAAATCGGCTTTTTAGAAGAAAGGTTGCTTTCCGCTGAAGATGTCGCCAATCTTGCTAAAATCCCCAGCCGCGAAGAACTCCACGCCAAAATTGTTGGTGCTTTGAATTCGCCAATCTCTGGATTGGTAAATGTTTTAAACGGGAGCTTGCGCAATCTAGTTTATGTTTTAAAGCAAATTGAAAGCACGAAAGGAGGTACTACTTAATCTATGAACGACGAGGAGAAAAAAGAGGCAGTTGAAGAAAAACCCCAAGAGGTCAAAGAGGCAGAAGAAGCAAAAGAATCAGCCGAAAAGACTGAAAATAAGGTCGAAGAAACCCAAGAAGTTTCTGAAGAGGTAAAAGCGCCGGCCGAAGAAGTTAAAGAGGAGGAAGCAGCCGGTGAGTTGCCAACGGCCGCTGAAGCCCAAAAAGAAGAAGCGCCTAAAGAGGCGGCGGTAGCCGGTGAAGCGCCGAAGATTGAAATTACGCCAAAGGAAGAAACCAAACCCGAAGAAAAGGCTCCAACTCCACCAGAAAAAGAAGAACCAAAACCGGAAGTTCCGAAGAAAGAAGAGCCAAAGAAAGACCTGCCTGCCGGCAGGCAGGAAGTTAAGGTGAGCGGTAAGTTAGCGGCTATTATCAAAGAAATTGAAGGTTTAACAGTTCCGGAACTAGCTGACTTAGTACACGCGTTGGAACAAAAATTCGGCGTCACTGCCGCAGCTCCAATGGCAGCAGCACCAGCTGGCGGCCCGGCCGCTGGCAGCGAGGTGGCAGAGCAAGAGACTCAGACCACCTTCAATGTCATTCTGGCTGATTCAGGCACGAACAAAATCAGTGTCATCAAAGCCATCCGTGAGCTGGTTCCAACCCTTGGTTTGAAAGAAGCCAAGGACCTGGTTGATACTCCGCCAAAACCGGTTTTGCAAGGTGCTGGTAAAGACGCCGCAAATGAAGCCAAACAAAAACTGGAAGCCGCGGGGGCGAAGGTTGAACTTCAGTAATCCAATGGTATCTAATATTAGGTATCTTTAATCTCGTATTTTTTTTGAAAACCCGCTATACGAGCACGGTGTCTTTAAACTTGCTAAAAAGCGAAGAGGAAACTGGAACTGACCCCGATCTTATCGGGGGAATTCCAGAGGATGTCCCGAGCTTTTTAGCTTAGTTTAACAACCGGCGCAGCTCTTGCAGCAGCTTTGGCGTTACCTTTTCTGCAAAAGGTAACAAACAATCCCCTTGACAACTTCTTTTCTATTATGATACTTTAAGAGTCACATTTAGCTAGGAAGTTATGTTTCTGCCCAGGAAGGGTAGTTATTCATGGCTCTTGGCGATGATCTACCAGAGCTTTTGACCGTCAAAGAAGTGGCCTCCTTTTTGAGAGTTTCGCCTCTTACTATTAAACGCTGGGGTAAGCGTGGTAAACTTCCGGCAATTCGGATTAATGCTAGGGGCGATCGAAGGTACAAGAAAGAAGCAGTTCTTTGGTTGTTGGGAGAAATGAAGAAGGAAACTGCTTAGCAGTTTGGAGAGATAGCCCGCTTTATAACTTCGAAATTTTCACTTTGTTTAATTTCTCAGGTATTCTTGCGTGCTGCGCTTCGCACTTCGTGCCAAGCTTGAAGAAAGAAACCGCCTAATTAACCTTTAAGCTTGTAAGTTCCTTCAATAGCTTCAACCAACTTTTTGGCACTTACCTGCAGGTCAAAATTTTCTAGGACGAATTTTCGACCTTCGGCTCCCATTTTTTCTCGCAAGTCCTTGTCGGTTAGTTTTGTCAAATAGTAAGCAAGATCCCGCGGGTCAGCTTTTACACCGATTAATTTTGGTTTTTGGAATTCAATTACTCTCTCCCCAAAGGCAAATTTTCTTTCGTAAAGCTCTTCTTTTACTTTCGCCGCAAACCCGGTAATACCGTGACGAACTATTTCTTTAGTGGTGGTACCCGCAACGGTTAAAACAGGCACCGCGCAGCTTTGAGCTTCCACGAGAGGTCGGCCAAATCCTTCATTGTGCGAGGGTGAAGCGTAAATATCAGCGGCGTTGAAAAGGCAAGCTTGATCGTTTTTGGTCAGCATTTCCGAGAAAAAGATTACTCTGTTTTGGAAGCCTAACTCCTGCGCCAAAGCGGTGTCTTCCAGTTTTTGTTTCTGGCCGGTTGGACTGTCCGCTACTTTGACGGTGTACCGCCAATCTGAAAATTTACTTCCCAAGATCTTTAAGGCCGATATAACTTCTTGGAAACCCTTACTTTTCCCGTCTCCGCCAACCGTCATTATTAAAATTTGATTTTCCGCCACTTTAAATCTTTCCCGAAATTTTTTGACTTGGGGGTTATCTCTAGAAAGAGGTTTAAATACACCAGTGTCTACTCCCTCATAAACTACTTTGATGGGAGGGGCTTTTACACCATCTCTAACTAGCACTTCCTTTGTCCAATTGCTAGTGGCGAGAATTAATTCTAGATTGTTGAGATCCTCTTGGTAATCCAAAACCGCTCCATCGGGAACCAACCAAGGAACACATTTTTGATTATATTGCCGGGGATGAAGTACAATCTCCGGAACATCGCCCCAATAGCCAATCCCTACGACAAAGTCGGGGTTAAACGCTTTGTAAGCAGCTGCTTTCTCTTCCTCGTTTCTTCGATCAACAACTTTATAAGTAACGCCAAGTTTCGCTAGCCCTCTAGCTAAAACTTCTCCTTGAACACAAAAAGAAGAAGGCGTCTTATAGGTCGGTGACTCTGGTGAAGTTTTGAATAACAAAAGAAGGCGCATTACATCTCCACTTCAACTTTATGATCGCCTGACTTAAAAACCGGTAAAATTTGTCCCTTAATTTTCTTGCCGTCGATCTGAATCTTTTTTACCCCTTTTTGCGCTCCGCTTTCGTTGCGCACATGAATGTGATAAGTAGCGCCGCGGAAATTTCTTTTAATATAAAAACCTTTCCATTCAGCCGACACACAAGGATCAATCATCAGACCGGCCAAGGTAGGTCTCACTCCCAGAATATAATCTGTACAGGCCCGGAGAAACCAAGCGGCGCTACCAGTCATCCAGGAATAGCTTCCCAGGCCAAAATGGGGGCTTTGGGGACCAGCGCTATACTCAGCGTAGACATAAGGCTCAACTTTATAAATATCTGGCTCTCTGCCGCGGGTCAAAAAAGAGGTCCTTTTCCAGGCGTCGTAGGCTTTATCGCCTCTTCCCAAAAGAGCCTCGGCAATTATTACCCAAGTATTGGGATGGGAAAAAACTGTCGCATTTTCTTTTGTCCCGGGCGCAAATTGAGAAATCACGCCTAAAGCGGCGTTTAGCTTCGTATAAGCCGGGGTAAAAGTAAGAGCGCCGTAGCGGGTCTGCAAATGCTTCCAAAGCGAGTCCATCGCCTCTCTTGCCCGCTCGGAAGTCGCAACACCGCTAATCACCGACCAAGTCTGACCATTGATATGGATTTTTCCCTCTTTATTTTTGCGGGAGCCGATCAAACTGCCGTCATCATCGGTAGCTCGGATGTACCACTCACCATCCCAAAACTCTTCGTTAATGGTGTTCTTTAAATGGCCATAAATATGTTGATAATGCTTGGCACTAGTCTTCTCCCCCAGCTTTTCCAAAAGTGGGACGGCCTCGGCGATATTCCAAGCCACTTGGTTGGCGACCATCAAAGACTCCCCGCGGCCCAGGTGTCCAGCGGACAGGGCGTCATTCCAATCACCGGTACGGCGCAGCGGTATACCGTGGGGGCTGACGTGATACAGGGTATAATCAAGGGCGCGCAACATATGCTCAAGGACGCTTCCCCCACCTTTATCAAAATATCTCACCTTCTCCTTGAGGAATTCTAAATCGCCCGTTTCTTTGAGATAATTTAAAACACTCATCACCAGCCACTGGGGATCATCGGAATGGTTGGTGACCACTCCCTCGCCAGTCAGAGGGTTCCAATTATGAACCGTGTAGCCTTCTTCGAATTGATGCTTTAAGATTTCAATCAGTTTTTCCTTAACAAAATCCTGATCAATCGGCAAAACACCAAAGATATGCTGGCATTCGTCCCTAAACCCAAAACTTCCCGAGCCGATATAATAAGAATCCATCTCGCCAATCTGACTGGCGATCCAAGCCTGATACTTGTTCCAGATATTGACGGAAAGGTCAAAATCGGGGTCAGGAGTCTTCACCACTAATTTATCGAGATAATCTTCCCAGTACTTGTGGATCTCTCGAAGCTTTTCTTCAACAAAACTTCTCTTTGTGAATTCTTTGGTCTTTTTATTGATCGTTTCAATATCGTTTTCAATCCCAACTAGAAAGTGGAACCTCTTTTCTTCGAGCGGCGCAAGCCTAAATATCTTCATCAAGGAACCAATCGCATCTTCGCTTTCGCCAAAATTGTCCCGACTAATGCCGCGTTCCATAACAATCGGATTGGAAAGGTAGCGGTATTCGCCGACAAAATCCTCTTTGACGCAATCGAACCCATCAAACTCTTCCGAGCCGGTCATATATGCCCAATGGTCCCAGGCTACTCCCTTTTTATCTGGCCGGTCCCATCTCCTTTTGGTGGCATAAATGATATTGTTTTTAAAATAAACGTCGTTAAAGAGAGAATCGAAAACCCGATCAACCAAATCCTTGGAGAAACTTCCCAGTACCCATTCGACATAACTAGCTACTGAAATATTACGAGCCCTTTCCGATAAGTTTTTAATCGTAACATCCCAAACCTCAACGTTCTCATCCAAAGGTACAAAATAAGTAATCTCCGACTTAATATCGTTGTTGATGGAGACGATTTTGTTGTAGCCCAAACCGATTCTCGCTTCCCAAAAGGAAGCAGTCTTCATCACCGGCTGCCAATTGGCGGACCAATACTCGCCGCTTTCATTGTCGCGAATATAGATGTATCGACCGGGGCGATCGGCAAGGATTTGTTCGCCGGGCATTTCCCGGGTAATGCGGTTATACCCCGGATCAATATAAAATGAGTAGCCGCCGCCGGTAGCGGAACAAAGGGCAGTATATTTCCCATTGGTCAGGTAATTGATCCACGGCCGTGGTGTATCGGGCCGGGTAACGATATATTCTTTCCCATCCTGGGAGAAATGGCCGTATTTTGTGGATCCAGTCATTGATTTTATTTTAGCATAAAACATCACGCAGAGCGGGATATTTTAAATTATTTATGAAAAAAATCAAATTTAATATTTAGTCCACGAAGTGGTCGCAGCACGCAAGAGTACCTAAATTATTGAGCGATCAGCGAAATCATTTAGTTACGAAGCGTGCTATTTTACAGCGCTTACTGTAGTAAGCACTAATTAGCTGGTGTTTTAACTTTCTTTATAAACTCTTGCTAACTCTAAATATGCCAAAAGATAACAAATAATCGACTCGGCCCCCTGGTTTAAATTCACACCCTGCTCATTGACGGCATCGAAACAGCCGCCGGTTGCTTCATCATATACTTTCACTTTTTTCAGATTATTCCCGTGGAACCAGGCAAACCATTCTAAAGCCGCTTGGTGATACTTCTTTTGTTTGGTCGCTCGGAACGCTGCAAAATTGGCGATGGCTGCGTAAGCGGCTTCGACTGGCTGTTGATCAAAAATTGCCTTCTTGTCTCCCTTCGTAAACCAACCAGGCGAACCAATTGGCGAAGGAATTCCCTCTTTGGTGTGAGTTTCTTTTTCCAAAAATGCCAGTGATCTTTCGGCGACTTCTAGGATCTTTTTCTCTCCCAAAATCTGGAAGCTAACAAAAAGGGCGGCGGGTAAGATGTGGTTGGCATAAGTAAGATAAGCCTCGAACCAATGCCAATTCCGATCGTGATATCTCTCGTAAAGAGCGAGGAGATCGCGGGTTAGTTTTTCGAGAAGTTGGCGAATTTGTTTATTTGCTGGTTCCGCTTTCAAAATCTGGCTAAGACCAAGGAGGCTATAAGCTTTCGCCCGCGGTGAGGAAAGCTTTTCAATATTTTTTTCGACTTCGGAAAAAAGATCTTTAGCGGCTAATTTCAGATTTGGACTAACATCGCTAGAAATCAGGTTGCCAAGCGCCCAGATACATTCGCCAAAAGCGTCCTCACTGGTTTCTTGTAAAAACTTATGGTCGAAGGTTTGAAAATTATAAAATAAACCATCGCTTCTCTTCGCGTGGACAAGAAAGGAAAGATAAGTAACCGCTAGATCTAAGCATTCTTTTTTCTTATAAAGTTGGTAATAATTAACCGCCGCCAGAAGAGCGCGAGCATTATCATCTACGGAATAGCCAAACATCCGATGAGGAACACCATATTTGGTGTGTTGGAGGATCCCGGTCTGGTTGGTCAACCTTTTTAGAAATCTTAAGGGTGGTGGAACCGCAAAGTTTATAGCTGTAAGGAAGTTTCTTTTTCTCATCGCAAGGCATGCACCTTTGCTTTTTGGAGGGCAAGTTTAAACAAATCTAAGTAGGCCAGAGCAACCGAGGGCCAGATCATCAACCGGCCGTAATCATAGGCCTTCCGCTCGATCTGGCTCTTAAATTTTGGCTCCGAAGCTAGCTTTATTATTGCCTTGGCAATACAGGTCGAGTCACGGAAAGGCACCAAAACTCCCCGATCGCCATTCAAAACCTCTTGAGCATAGAGATAAGGCGTCGAAATACACGCTTTCCCCGCCCCAACAGCGTAAGACAGTGTACCCGAAGCTACTTGGCCAGGATCAAGGTATGGCGTTATGTAAGCATCTGCCGCCCGCAGGAGGCTGATAAGTTCTTCCAGCGTCAGGTAACGGTTGATAAATCTGACTTGGTCTTTTACCCGCAGGGCCTTTACTTGATCTTGCAACTTTTTTCGATATTCTTCGTTGAATTTTCTTTTGACGACGGGATGGGTTTCACCAACAACCAAGTAGGTAAAATTGGGGATCTTTTTAACCACCCTAGCCGCCGCTTCGATGGCAAACTCTACGCCTTTGTTGCTCGAAAGTAAATTAATCGAAGTTAAGACAAATTTACCAGCCAGCTTCTCTTGCTTTTTGAAATACTCCGTAGCACCAAAGGGAATATCCGGTACGCCATGGGGAATGACAACTACTTTTTTCTTACTGACGCCGTAAGTGCCAACTAGCCTTTCAACAATACCATCAATCATCGCCACGCAGGCGGCGGAAAGGTTACATATTCTTCTGATGATCTCTTTTTGCGCCTCTAGCGGACGTTCTGGTACGGTGTGAAATACCGTAACGATCGGCTTTTTAATTTGTTCAAGAAAAGGGACTACATATTCCCCGTTTTTCCCACCAAAAAGGCCAAACTCGTGTTGGAAACAGACTATTTCAGCGCTAGAGTTATTTATATATTCGGCCGCGGCAATATAGGTCTTTAAATCCTCTTGGTTAATTCTGAATTTTACCTCCCAGGGGTAGTCGTAGGTATTATTGTTATCATTAATCGCCATGATCTCGCCTAGATTGTAGGGATTGAGGACGTTGATGGCATTGGTCAGATCTTTGGTAAAAGTGGCAATCCCACATTTTCGCGGAATGTAGCTGGCAACATAAATCACCCGGACGCGCCGTTCTTGTTGTTCCAATGTTTTGGTATAAACAATAGCCATACTTTTTTATCTTTCAACTAACTTGGTGGGTTCTCAGAAAAAAATTAAAGCTTTTGGGTGGTAACTATAAAGCCGCAGCCTACTTTTAATCTTATTTCATTTTCAGCTCCTAGTCAAATGCTAGGCTTGGATTTGACAATTAAGCAACCTTGTGAAATACTTTGTATTAGTGTTACCCCACCACGCTGAGCGTGGTTAAAGTCAAGCTGAGCTTGACACCTCGTTACGCTCGGTGTAAACGTTTACACTGAAGCTACGAGGCGAAGTGTACCTTAATAACCTGTCCATTTTTTTAATCTGGAAACCTGTTAGTTTGTATCAGCAGTTAGCCCCACTACGTTCGCTACTGGCGAACTTCGTGGGGTCCTCCGAAGCCTTGGCGTAGGAGGACCAGATTTATCCTAAGAAAATTTGAAAGGAGACGATCAGACGCCGGAAACTGCGAACCACACCAGGTTCGCACACACCTGCCATAACGGCAAATAGGCCCCTCGTTGGGGACCAGAAGATAACCCCACGAGGGGCTTTTTCTTTTCTATAAAATTTCCTTGCTATTCGCTATAAGTTTACACCCCAGGGGTGTTTTATGCCCGCACCTGCGGAATTGTTCGAATTGTCCGCACTACAAAGCCCGTCCTTGCCAGGCCCAACCCCCACTACAACGACTAGGCCAAAGCAAAGTGACAAGGTCTGTCCTTGTCAATTGGTGGTTTGGGCTACTTTAACTTTTCAAGCGCGCTTTCAACACTAAATAAACAAAATACGGCAAGGAAAGCTGTCTCTTTAAGCGCCAGGTTTGGCGGACCAAACGGTAAAGCCATTCCAATCCTAACTGACGGATTCTTTGCGGGGCTCTTGGTGCTTCCCCGGCCAGAAAATCAAAAGCGCCCCCTACCCCAATCGCTAATTTAACATTAAGCAACGGCAAATTCCGTGCGATCCAGCGCTCTTGCTTTGGTGCCCCATAACCAACAGCTAAAATGTCGATTTTTTTACCAGCAAATGCAGCCCTAGTTTCCTTATCAAATTCTTCTTCTGCTCTACCAGAGAAGGTACCGGCGATTTTTAACTTAGAGTAACGCTTCTTTAACTCAACGGCTGCCTTGCCAGCGACTCCTTCCCCACCGCCAAGTATAAACAAATTGTAGCCGTGCTCAGCGGCTAAAGCAACCAGGCCTTCTAGTAGATCAACACCGGTAACTCTCTCGGGTAAAGACTTTCCTAAGAACCTCGCTGCAAAAATTAAACCAATCCCGTCCGGCACCGCAAGATCAGCTTTATTTAAAATATCTTTGAACTGGCGGTCTTTCTGGGCGGTTACAATTATCTCCGGGTTTGGGGTAACAATGTAATGCTTACCGCCACTTTCAATAAACTTACGAGCCTTCTCTAAGGCCTGTGGGTATGTAACACTGTCAACTTTTACACCCATAATTTCCATATAGAAAAATCCAAATATCAAAATTGTTTTCGGCATTTAGTCATTTGAGTTTGATTTAGCATTTGAAATTTGTCATTTGGCATTTTCGGCATAAACTTTCTCAAACACCGCAATTGTCTCCCTGGCTGCTTTTTCCCAACTAAAATCCTTAGTCCTTTGTTCTCCTCTCCGGATAAGCGAGCTTCTCAACTTTTCATCAGAAGCTAATCTTTTTAATCCAGTTGCAATTTCCCCAACATCGTAAGGATCAACCAAAATCGCCGCCTCCCCCGCCACCTCGGCCATTGCTCCGATCTTGGAAGTAAACACCGGACACCGGCTAGCAAAGGCTTCTAAAATTGGTAGCCCAAAACCCTCATACAAAGACGGAAAGGCCAAACAAATGGCTCCGCTGTAAAGCGCGGCCAAATCTTCATCATTCACATAGCCAAGAAAGCGTGTATAGTTTGATACAGAAATTTTTTCTGGTACTTTGTAAATGTCTTCGTAGAGCCAACCTCGGGAACCAGCCAATACTAAATCAACGTTTTTTAGACCTGCCTTGGCAAATCCTTCTATCAACCTAACCAAATTTTTCCGCGGCTGAATAGTGCCAACATAAAGAAAATAATTTTTAGCTAGGCCATATTTAGCCTTTACTTGTTCTACTTCCAAATCGGAACGTGGATAAAATATTTTTCGATCCGCTCCTTCATAAACCACTGAAATTCGCTTACTTTGAACCTTTAAGGCTCTTTTAAGATCTTTTTTGGTAAACTCTGATATGGCAATCAAATGTGTGGCGTGGGAAACGACATATCTTGTCGACCAATTTAAATAAATTTTTTGTGGAAACTTATGATACTCTGCTAAAAATTCTGCCCCTAAATCATGGACGGTAACAATGGTTTTTAGAGATGGTCGCCGAATGACCGGAACGGTGTGGGCAGGCACAAATAAAATATCTGGGGGATGGATTAAACACTCCCAAGCCAGCCGTCCTTGGGTCCAAAATTTTGGCGCGCCTATCACCTTAGTGCTGAAATTCGGCTGGCTAATTTCGAAAAAGGGCGGGATTTTATTAAAATAAAGGGCATAGCGGTTTTTAGTATCAATCCTTGCCAAAGCCTGGATCAGATTCCAACTATAATTTTCGGTGCCGGTTTTTTCTTCGGCAGCCGCCCTTGACGCATCGATTCCAATTAGCATGAATTTCTAAATTCAAAAATTAAAGATTAAATTGCAAAATAGATCGCTAAAGCACTCTGCGACCATTCCATGGACTAGACAGTGCAAAATTTAAAATTTTTTTGAATTGTAATTTTGAACTTTGCGCTTTGAACTTTGCATTAGTGTGTTTACCTTCGTATTATACTCCGGCGATATAGGTCAATGTTCTCAAAAGCGATACCGGTACCATAAACCACGCAAAGCAGCGGTTCTTCAGCGACATGGCAAGGCACACCCAGACTTTCAGTAAAGAATTTGTCGATATTTTTTAGCAACGAGGTGCCGCCACTCATCACCACTCCCTTATCGATAATATCGCTAGCCAACTCCGGCGGCGTTTCCTCAAGAACTTGTTTAACAGCATCCAAAATGTTGTTGAGAACTGGGCCGATTGCCTGTGTTATTTCCCTAGCTTTCAGATCAACGAGCTTCGGTAAACCGGTAATACTGTCCCGACCCCTTACCTCGATTGACGAGTCTTTCTCTTCCTCCGTAGCAGCGGCGGCCGCTACTTTTATTTCTTCAGCGGTCCGTTCGCCAATAATTAAGTTAAATTTTCTTCGGGCATATTGGGTGATGGCTTCATCTATTCCGTTACCGGCTATTCGAGCGCTTTTATGAACTACCACCCCGCCCAATGAAATAACCGCTGCTTCAGTCGAACCACCACCGATATCAACAATCATGTTGCCAGAAGGGTTGGCAATCGGAATCTTGGCGCCAATAGCGGCGGCGAGCGGCTCATCAATCAAATAAGCCGTTTTTGCCCCAGCAGAAAGCGTGGCATCCAACACCGCTCGCCGTTCCACGGAAGTTATACCCGCCGGTACACAAACCATCACTTCTGGTTTGAAAAAGCGCGTCCGGCCAGCAACTTTGTCTAGGAAAAACCGCAGCATCGCCTCAGTCACTACATAATCAGCAATCACACCGTCACGCAGGGGCCGGGAAGCATTGATACCCTCGGGAGTACGACCAAGCATTTCTTTGGCGGCGTTCCCAACCGCTAAAACTTCGCCATCTTCTGCCGAAACCGCCACCACGGTTGGTTCATTCAGCACCACTCCTTGCCCTTCCAAATAGACAAGTGAGTTAGCTGTCCCCAAATCAATAGCAATCTTCTTGGAAAACATCGCGCCTCTATTATATAGTCCGTGTGAAAGCTTTAACAACCATCATTTTTGTAAAATATTTCAAAGCTTACCTAAATGGATCAGTTACCATAAAACTCAAAACGCAAAGCTCAAAATTCAAATCTGAGATTTGACGTCCCTGCCATTTGAAGCGCATTTACCTTTTTCTATATCATATACGACACTTGATACCTAATACTTACTAGGGTACAATTTCTATTATGAAGAAGCTTTTTGGTATCCTCGCCTTTTTGGCCGCGGCTTTGTTACTCACGACTGGGATCATCTTTTATGCTCGAGGCTACCGACCAAACTTGAAAGAAAAATCTCTGCAAGGTACTGGTATTGTGAGCATAAAATCAAAACCGCAAGGGGCAGCGGTTTCCATCAATGGTGAACGAAAAGGAACCACTGATTTAGATATTACTGATCTTTCCCCCGGCAAATACAAAATCAAAATCACTAAAGAAGGCTTCTCCACCTGGGAAAAGGAAGAAGAAGTCAAAAAAGAGGCGGTTAATTTAATCGAGGCGGTTTTATTCCCGGTTGCTCCTTCCCTGCGGGCGCTTACCTTTACCGGTGTCGTGAGTCCACTGGCTTCGCCAGTTGGTGATAAAATAGTTTTCGCCCTCAGCGGCCCGAAGGAGACGGCGGGCCTGCCTGCCCGTCCGGCAGGCGGGCCTAACGGCTCGCCTAGAGGCGAAGCCTCTGGCAAGGCAGGCATTTGGGCCTTGAGCCTCTCAACCAGCTCTCTACCATCGTTTTTTGTCAAAGATCTTGTCCAGCTAGCTTCTGATACCAAGGAGTTTTCCTTCTCATCTGGCGAATACCAATTTTCCCCCGACGGTAAGCAGGTACTAGTAAAACTAGCCGACCAATCTATTTTTTTCCTACTTGAAACATCAAAGAAAAATGAAAACCCAAAAGAAGTCACCTTAGATGTGGATAAAATAAGGCAGGATTGGAATCAAAAAGCATCTTCTGATACAAAAAACCGGCTAAAATCACTCGGGAAATCGGCGGAAACCACGGCTTCTGGTCTAACCAATTTGGCATTTTCGACTGATAAAAATAGCTTTTTCGGGCTAACAGCTGATGGCTTGGTGGTTCTTTACGCTGGGAAACCAGAACCAAACGGTAGCAAGCCGCCGAAAATATTTAATTTACCGAAAGCAGAAAAATATTTCTGGTACCCCGATAACAAACATGTCATTTTGGTCAATAAAGAGGCTATCTCAATAACGGAAATCGATGGCACCAACAATGTCACAATTTATACCAGCAATTTTGATCCAAACTTCCTTGCCCCCTGGCCTGATGGCTCGAGGCTCGTCATTGCGACTACTTTAAACTCAAGCGTCAGTAGTCTTCCAAACCTCTACGCTATCGAACTACACTAGGAATAGTAATTAGCGATTAGCAATTAGTTAATTAGTCTTCAAAAGTCTTAAAAGTTTCTTTGTTTCCCACTAATCTCTGATCGCTAATCGCTATTGAACTAAATTTGCGGTAACGATGAGGCGGCGTAGACTACTGCCGGGTGGGTCGCAGGTTTGCAAGGTAAGGATTGGCTCTTTGGAAGGCTCTGAAAGATATCGAGTGTCGTTGGCCTGAACAATTTTTTTGTCGAAAACGATGTAATCGTAGCGTTTCCCCTGATAAAAAGTGGTTACCCGATCGCCCACCTCTAGCTTTCGTAGTAGGTAAAAAACGGAGTTGTAGCGGTGCGCGAAAAGTGGGTCAGCGGCGGAGTGGGCAAAAATAAAAACGTTGTTATTATCGGCTTTTGTTGATCCGGGAAAGGCCGTGCCCCGAGCGTGAGCCGCCCCTTTACTCAAAGCGGCAATGTACGCCTGATAGTTGCTTGGATCTACATTCGCGACGACTGGTGCATTGACATCAACTTTTTCAATTACAATTCCAAAATCCGTATTGACCGCTTTGACTCCAAGCGGCGGCAGAGTCTCGGTCTTTACCGGCGGTATTGGATTAGCACCTGCCTGATCACTGCTGGTTGAACTAGTTATAAAATGACTCTTCCACCAGTACCAGATTTCTTGCTTGATAAAGGGGGTGAAGGAAAGAAAAGATAAAACAACACCCGTAATGATTAGGGCATTGGCGGCCGTTCTTAATGCTAAAAATATCCAAAAACGTTTTCTTCTTTCCATTATCAATAATAAAAGTACTCCTACGCTAAAGCTCCGGAGCACACCTTTCGCTAGATATTAAAATGGCTTGCCACCTGAAGCCCGAAGGGCGAAAGGTGGCGGAACGTAAAACATCCCAGCCACGTTTAACGTGGCGCCCCTGGGAGGACTCGAACCTCCAACCTTTCCCTTAGGACGAGACTGCTCTATCCAATTGAGCTACAGGGGCAACTTGGCCAATCGGTCGACAGGTTTGAATTTTAGCAGATTTAAAGTGATTTATCAATTTGGCGTACATCAAATTAGAATTTTGAGTAGACCACTCGATAACTACCGAGTAGTATGTTATACTGATAGTGATGCATGAAACCCACCTAAAAGGTTTGCTCGGAGAATTAGAGTTCACATTAAAACTTGCGAAGGACGGTTGGAATATCTTAAGGCCAGCAGACCAAAATTCAAGGTATGATCTTGTAATAGAAAGGAATGGCGAATTCAAGAAGGTCCAAATCAAGTATTGTACCCCGAAAAATGGTATAGTAAGACTTGAATTAGATAAACCGAAGAGAAAAACTCTTCCGTACTCCTTAAGCGAAATCGATTATATTGGAGCCTACAACTCGCGGGATTGTAAGTTCTATTTAATTCCTATCAGGGATTTTGGGAAACAGAAAGAGATTTGGTTAAGGATTGACCCACCCCGAAATAACCAATCTAAAAATGTTCGACTTGCTAAAGAATTCGAGATTTAACGGGGAGTGGCGCAGCTTGGTAGCGCGCGTCGTTCGGGACGACGAGGCCGGAGGTTCAAATCCTCTCTCCCCGACCACCTCAGTAAGCAGAAAACAGAGAGCAGTAAACTGCTACCTACTTTCTGTTACCTACTGTCTACTTTCTGCTACCTGCTATCTGATTCTGGTTTGACCCAGCTAAGCTGGGTTTGACAAGCCTGTTTGCTTAAATTATAGTAAAGATGATGGGTTTACCACATAGCCGAAGAAATCTTGGTTTTACCTTAATTGAGCTTCTCGTCGTTATCGCCATTATTGCCGTTTTGATTTCGATCGGTCTGGCTTCCTACACCAGAGCCCAAAGAAGCGCCCGCGACACCCAACGGAAGGCCGATCTGCGCAACGTCGCCGGCGCCTTGGAACAATTTTACGCTGACTACAACCGATACCCTGACTCTGGAAGTGGTGAAATTAATGACGCCAGCTGTTCAACCAATCCAAAATGGGATGGTACTGGTTCTTTTTCTTGTGGCGGAAGAGTTTATCTTGCCCAGTTACCCGATGACCCACTACCAACCCAACATTATTATTACCAGTCGTGCCTTGCAGGCACTGCTCAGTCCTATGCTTTATTTACAAATATCGAGGGTTCCCCGGGAACTTTATCTTCACCGCCTTGCACAAACCCTGACGCCACTATCTACGATTACTGGGTAACCTCCCAATAACCTACTCACACATTGTTTCTTTATCGTTCAAATGAGAACTTTTAGGTTAAGACCGCCCCTAAGAAAAGTCAGAGCTCGTCGTTTCTCTTGTAGTTGTGGATTTCGGCTTCGGTGAACCAGAGTTTCTCTTCGAATTTTGCTTCCTCAATGCTACCGGATACATGGATCAGATTTTCCACCCCGCGTCTTTCCTCGTTAGCGTAAGCTGCGCTGTCGGTGGAAAAATCCCCCCGGATGGTTCCCGCCGGGGCATGAACCGGCATTGTCGGGCCGGCGAGAGAAATTGCATTATCAACCGCGTGTCTACCCTCAAAGAGAATCGCGATGACCGGCCCGCTGGAGACATAATCAATTAACCAACCGATTACCATTTTACCAAGTTCAATCGGATCATCGGTTCCAAAATCCGCTTTGGCATTTTTTCCGTAGTCGGTGTAGGTTTTCAGAGTTTTATTACCTAGCCGTTTTAACGTATCAACGCTTTCACTTAAGTAGTGTTTTTTCAGTAGTTCTTCTTTCGGCCAAACCATCTTCATCGCCACGATCTTCATACCCATCCGTTCAAAACGATGGGTTATTTCGCCAACCAGTCCTCTCTTTACTCCATCGGGTTTAACTAAAACAACTGTTCTTTCCATAATAATTCCTCCTTTTTAAGTTTAATCATAATTTCAATATTTTAACAAATTTTCCCTCGTCTTTGTAGGGCCCAATAATTGCTAGGTTCAAGGATCTATCTTTAAATATATCATAAGCTACCATTTGTACATCAGAAGCACTGACCGCATCAATATTTTTTATAATCTCTTTTGGCGTCCGGATCTTTTCTTCTAAAAGGATCTGAGATCCAAACATACCAGCGACTTCCCGAGAATCTTCAAGCTCTAGAATAAGCTTCCCTTTGATATATTCCCTGGCCTTTTTTAGTTCTTCCGCTTGTACAGACTTTTCCGATAATTTTGCTAATTCTGCCAAAGTCACCTTAATCGCCTCTTCGATTTTATTTATTTCCACACCAGCTTGGACGGCGAAGAACCCAGTATCGTGATATTCCTCCGCCATACTGCGCACATAATAAGCAAGGCCTCTTCTTTCCCGAAGTTGGATAAAAAGCCTGGAACTCATCGAGGCGCCTAGAATGGTATTAAGAACGGCTAGCTTGTAACGGTTTTTATGTGCTCGCGGATAAGCCCGGACACCAAGACAAAAGTGGGCCTGTTCGGTCTTTTTGTTGACCAATTTAACCGTCGGCCGTTCTTGAGAAAATGCTACCGGTAAGAAATTTTTCGCCTCTTTGTTTGGTCTACTTCCTAGATATTTGTCGACAAGCCTCTTTACTTGTTCTTTTTCTACTCCCCCAGAAATCGAAACAACCATATTAGCTGGCCGGTAGAAAGTATCTACGTACGAGATAAAATCATCTCTTTTGATTGTCTTTAAAGATTCGACCGTGCCTACTGTATTCCAACCAAGTGGTTGATCTCCGTACAAAAGCTCTTCGAAAACATCGCCGATATGGCGAACGGGAGTGTCTAGATACATTCGCAACTCTTCTAAAATGACCCCTCTTTCCCGATCAATTTCAGTAGTTTCAAATTTGGAATGCAAAAGCATATCGCTAAGAACATCCAGTGCTAAAGAGAGATACTTTGATGAGGATTTGACATAGTAGCCGGTGTACTCTTTAGACGTAAAAGCGTTGAATTCTCCACCGATACCATCGATCACCGAAGAAATCTCGACCGCACTAGGCCGCTTCTTCGTACCCTTAAAAAACATATGTTCGGCGAAATGAGCAAGGCCACTGGTTCCTTTGTCCTCGTAGCGGCTGCCAGCCCCAACTAAAATAAGGGTCGTGACGCTGCCAACCGAAGGTATCGGCGTGACTAATACCCGAAGGTTATTTTCTAGATTTTCGATTATTGGTTCCATTGGCTTCCTCAATCTTTTCCATCTTCTCTGGGTGAGAAATTCCCAGCAGTTGTAAGCTATTTCGCAAAACTACCCGCGTCGCGGCCACTAAAGCTAGCCTCGCTAGGCTTGTTTCTTTATCCTCCAGATCAATTACCCTCACTTGTTCATAAAACTTGTGGAAGGCATCCGAAACCTCCCGAGTATAAGTAGGCAGTAGGTGGGCGGCGTAAGTTTGGCAGATATCTTCTAAAACTTCAGGAAATTTAATAAGAGATTTGATCAAAGCAATTTCTGAAGGTTGGTTTAGCAAACTTAGGTCTACTCTGCTAAGATTTCCGAAGTTAAAACCATTTTTTTGCGCCATTTTTAGGATAGAACCAGCTCGGGCATGGGCATATTGAACATAGTAAACTGGGTTTTTTAGACTTTGTTCACGGGCAACTTGAAGATCAAAATCCATATGGGAACCGGCGGCATGGGAGATAAAAAAGAACCTCGCCACATCCAAACCGACCTCGTCAACTAATTCTTCGAGGGTAATGAAGGTACCGGTTCTTTTGGACATCCGCACTTCTTTTCCGCCTTCAACCAATCTAACCAACTGAACTATAATGATATCAAGCTTCTCATCGAAACCAAGTTCTTTGGCGGCAGAGCGCATTCTCGGCACATAACCAGCGTGATCGGCTCCCCAAATATCAATTACCTTGTCAAACCCACGGTTAAATTTATTAAGATGATAAGCGATATCAGCAAGAAAATAGGTCGGGGCTCGCTCCCCATCGATTTCGCTGCGAACTAGAACACGGTCCTTATCTTCCAAGCTAGCTTTAGATTTAAACCAGGTCGCTCCTTCCCGCTCTTCCGTCAGGTTTTTCTTTTTGAGTAATTCCAACGCAGCCGCTACTTCACCAGCCTCATGCAACTGCCTTTCGGAAACAAAATTATCGAAATTGATTTTTATTTTCGCCAAAACTGGTTTTATTAACTTCACGAAAGCAATTTTGGCTGCCGCCTCTCCTACTTCATACGGTCTTTCTTTATTTCTTTCTATATCAATTTCTTTTTCCAACTCTCGGGCAATTTCGACAATATACTCTCCTCGATAAAGATCTCCTCGATCGGCCGCCTTTACCCCCAGCACATCGAGAACCGAAAACCCCAAGTTTTTAATCTGACTCCCAGTGTCATTGATGTAGTACTCTCTTTCGACCTGATAACCAGCCGCTTTTAAGCAATTAGCCAAGGCGTCGCCAGTGAATCCTCCTCGACCATTTCCTAACGTTAGCGGGCCGGTCGGGTTGGCAGAAACAAATTCCACCTGGGCTCTCCTACCTCGTCCTATTTCAACCCTCCCAAACTTTTCACCATCTTCGACTATTTTTCGTATGCTGGAGCGCAAAAACTTGGCTGAAATTGAAAAGTTGATAAAATTATTCGGGCCAATCTTTACCCTAAAAAGTTCTTCATTTTTCGCTAATTTAGCCACCAGAGATTTAGCAATTTTTTCTGGTCTCTGCTTACGGGCCCCCTTGGCTAGCTTCAAAACCACTGCGGAATAGTAGTCGCCGAACCGGGGATTAACCGTCGGCAAAACTTCCGGCTTGACATAGCCGAAACCTTCGCTTTCTAATGCTTGGGAAAGATAATCTTTCAAAATTTTTCTAATCATCGCTCCGTCCTAGTATACCAATTTTTACCATCACTCACAATCTCCACTGTGCCATTAGTATCAGTTCTGTATGTTTTTGATCTAATTTTTGTGAGCAAATTCAATACTTCTGGGCTAGGATGACCGTAATTGTTTTTCGCTCCGACCGAAATCACACTCACCCCTGGGGAAAGCGTCGAAACGAAATCTTCGTTTATGGCTGTTTTCGAGCCGTGATGTGGGACTTTAAAAACTTCAATCGACCGACCATCGGTGGTAAAAGGCTGCGCAGATCTGTCAGCGTCGCCAGTAAGGACGGCATCGAAACTACCAAAAGAAATTTGAACCACAATTGAGGTCGTATTTAAATTAGTGCCGGAAGCCTTTTCTTTTGGCCAAAGGACAGAAACAGATGTTTTATCTGGGAAAACCAGCCTGTCACCTTGAGAAATGACTGTGGTCGTAATGTTATTCTTCTTTAGAAGAACCTCCCATTCCGCAAAAAGCCTCGTCTCATCTCTCGCACCGTTAATCCACAAAGTTTTAATCTGATATCTTTTGACCACCTGTAAAAGGCCGGTTAGATGGTCTGCTTCCGGGTGGGTAAGAATGAGAAGATCTATTCTTTTTGAATAAAAGGGAAGGTCTTTTCCTAGATATTCCACAACTCTGTTATCCGGTCCGCCATCAACCAAAATTTTGAAGCCCGTCGCTGTTTCCAAAAAAATGCTGTCCCCTTCACCAACGTCATAAACTTTAAGATGGAGCTTACCATCGGGCAGAGAAAGGAAAAAGCCCCAAATTAAGATATTGGAAACTATTAGAGCCTGAAAAATTAGTTTTTTCTTATTGTGCTCTAGCCATTCTCGCATTTTTAAGATAAAGAACCAAACTAGCTAAAACTATATAATAAATAATCAGAGGCCAAAGATTACCAGGGGCAAAGGTTAGGTAGGCAAATGAAAGTTTGGCGAAGGCCGCCACTAGAAACACAAAGCTGGAAAGTAAAGCCCACAGCAACCATGATATCAAAATAGCGACCAAGGGAATTGTGAGGCTAGCTGCTAAGAAAATAAAGCCGAAAATTGTCGCTAGTGGAATTAACCACAAAATTGCCGCGTTAGCCACGGGCGAGATAGCAGATACTGACCCAAAGTGATAAAAGATGACTGGAACCACCAGACTTTGGGCAGCAAGGGTAGTCGCGAGATCATCGCTAAACGGCCTTGGCAAGAATTTGAAAAAAGCAAAGATAGCCTCTTGGAATAAAATTATACCAGCGGTAGCCAGAAACGAAAGCTGAAATCCGACATCAGCGATAATGGTTGGTTTGACAACCAGCATCAGATATGCAGAAAGGGTAAGTGCGTACAAAGAAAACCTTTGTCTACCTAAGGTCGTAGCGGTAAAGGCCAGGCCCCCCATAATTGCTGCTCGGACGGCCGGGGGTTCAGCACCTACCAACAGCGTATAGAAAACAATCCCGACGATTCCCAAAATCGTTGCTCTCCCCCGTTTGATAAATCTGGAAAGACCAATTAGGAAACCGGCTACCACACTAATGTTGTAGCCAGAAACTACCACCACATGAATCGTTCCGGTTTTACGTAGATCTTGCCCGAAATTTTCGGGTAAATTTTCTTTGGCACCAAGCACGATTCCCGCCAAAAGCGAAGCTTGGGGCTCCGGCAGGGCGGCGAAAATTTTTGCCTTAAGGCCACTTCGGGCCGAGAAAAGAGTTTTTTGCCATCTAGAAACCCCGACGATTTCTATCTTCGGGTTATCTATCTTTCCGCTCTTTAAAACCCCCGCAACTTCTAACCTATCACCGTAGGAAAGTTTGAAGCTGCTACTAGCTTTTACATCATATCCATCTATATCAAAATACTGCCATTTATCGTAGACTTTTGGCTCTTGAAGCAAGGTATGACGGATCTTGATCGGGCCTTCCCTGGTAGTTTCTGGTAAGAAGTAAATCCGCCAGGAAAGAAAAGTAAAAGCGGCCAGGGCCATCAGGACAAGGTTTAGCTTATATCTAGTAAACGGTGACTTTGTCTTTGATTTTTTCAAAAGTGGATTCTCCGACTACCTTTTTACTCAAAAGCTCTTGCACCGAGGCGTAAGGGCGGCCAGCAATAATTTTTTCCGCTCTTACCGGACCGATATCCGGTAGCTGGTCCAGGGTGGCTGCGGAGGCAGAATTAATATTGATCTTACCAGAGGCCTCCGAAGCTACTTTGCCGGCTTCGCCAACCGCTGGTATGTAAATTTTCTGACCGTCAGAAAGCTTGGCGGCCAGGTTTAAATTTTGCGTGACCCAGCCTTTATCAGCATTTTCCGTTAAGTTTCCAGCTTGATTAATCGCATCCATCACCCGTGCACTTGGTAATAAGGTATAAACTCCTGGGTGTTTAACTGCACCCCCGATATCCACTTTAATACCATTGCCAGTTTCCTCTTGGCTACTTCCTCGGATAAATTGTGGCTGTCTGCTGCCAGAAACAAACTTTGAGGCCGAAAGACCAGCTCCAATCAGAGCTAATCCAACCAAAGCTAGGACGATTGAGATTTGGTAACGGCCAGCATTTCGCAAAATCTTCTTGATTGCCCTATTTTTCCGCCAATTCATAACAGAAAAGATACTAAGCAACCTCTATCATGGTTGTCAAGCAGATCAAAAAGGCTCACGAGCACGTTTAAATGTCGGATAGTAAAATTCCAAGCACTAAACACGAAATCCAAAACAATATTTAAATCTCAATTTTCCAAATTCCAAACCGTTTAAGATATTGGGATTTAACATTTGTGATTTATTTAGAATTTAGATATTCGGATTTCGAATTTACTATTTGAGGCTGTTGATGTAATCCTTCACCCAAGATTTATAAAAATCAACCAAGTTATAGAGACCTCGATTCTTTAGTTCCTTGTCAATCACCCCACCACGATGGGGATAGCGGGAAAGCCGGGGGCCGGGCGTGGAAAAACCCTGAGCATAATGAACAAGTTCGTGGGCGATAGTATGATCAATTATTTCCGGGGGATACCTCTCGTCGCGGAATCTGCCGTTAATCGTGATCTGAGTACTCTTGTCGCGGTGACGTAATCGAATTGAACCAAAGCGGTAAAGAGCGCTTCTCCCAAAGCGGATAAGAACTTTGTTTTTAACCGGCACATCGGCAAAATAATTTTGCCAAATAAAACCAAGACTCTTGTCTAAATAGGAGTCGTCGCGCATTTGCCCTCTAGTTAGGTCTAAAAAAATAATCTGGACCTTTTAGCCCTCTACCTAAACTTTTGTCCAGATGTTAATTCTAGAGTAACTTTTTTTAAAAGATTTGGCAACAGACAAGCAGAGGGTCACTCCTGCCAAAAAATCGGTTTGTAGAGTCTCTTAGCGGCTTAAGATAGGCTTTGTAAACTAATGCTGGCCTTTCATTTTTCAGTGACGATATTAAGGATCTTACCCGGCACATAAATAGTTTTTTTAATTTTCTTCGCTTCTAAGTGTCTCTGAACCTTTGCTGACATTAATGCTAGTTTCTCTGCTTCATTCTTAATTCTTAATTCTTCTAGTCCATGTAATGGTCGCCCGCCTGCCAAAGACTGGCACTGTCGGGCAGGCAGAGCGCGCAGCGATCTATTCTTAATTTCTATTGTGTCTCTTAGCTTTCCATCAACCTGAACGGCAATGGTGACAACCTCTTCCTGCAAAAATTCCTCTTCAACTTTCGGCCAAGTTTGCTGATGAACAGACCAGGCTTCATCCCGGGCAGTCGCGCTTCGATCAGCCCCGTACCGTCTGGTACGGGGAGGAGAAGCAAGACTTATACGGGACCAGAGCTCTTCAGCCGTAAATGGGGCAAAGATCGAAAGGACTATTAGATACTTTTTAATCGAATCTAAATCAATCTGGCTCTTATTTTTATTGGCAAAGTTGGCAAATTCCATCAAAGCGGCGACCGCGGTATTAAATTTCAAGTTTTCCACATCTTCCTCGACTTTTCTGACCAACCGATTAATTTCTTTAGCCACGACATTATTAGCAGTTATACTTTCCTGCTTGCTAATTTCGATTGCTATCTGATACACCCGTTTCAAAAACCGATGAACACCGGCAATCGCTCGGTCGGAAAAATCACCGCCCTGGTCATAAGGACCGATGAAAAGTAGGTACATCCGCAGGGTATCTGTACCATAGGCCTGCGTGTAATCGTTTGGGTTCACCACGTTGCCTCGACTTTTACTCATCTTCACCCCGCCATGAATTATCAAACCGTGCGCCCGAAACTTCTTAAAAGGCTCCTCAAAATTTAGAAAACCTAGATCTTGCAGGACAGCCGTAATAAAACGAGTATAAAGTAGATGCAAAACGGCATGTTCATTACCGCCGATATACATATCCACCGGCAGCCATTTCTTCGCAACGTCTACAGCTTTCCGTCTACGGTCTACTGCTTTCTCTTTGCTGTAGTCTGTGGACTGTAGACTATCAGCTTTTTCTGTAGTCATTAGTCTGTAGTCTGTCGACTTATCGACGAATCTTTCCGACCCAAAGGGAATATCGTCATAACCAACAAACGGGTATCTCAAAAAGTACCAAGAAGAATCTAAAAAGGTGTCGGAGACGTCGGTTTCCCGCCTGGCGTTTTTACCGCACTCTGGGCATTTTACGTTCACAAAATTTGGCAAAGTTGCAAGAGGACTGACACCAGCACCTTTGGGTTGGTAATCCTTTAGATATGGGAGCAAGACTGGCAGATCCTCCTCCGGAACCGGATACCAGCCGCGCATGGCATTAGTATCTTGTATTTTGTATTTAGTATTAAGTATTTTTTCTTTTCTCTCTTCTTGATAATTTTTTGCTTCGTCTGTTGTGAACCAGCTCTTACCCTCACTGGCGCAACTTTCGCAGTAAATCATTGGTATTGGTGGTCCCCAGTATCGCTGGCGGGAAATAAGCCAGTCGCGAAGATGGTAGTTGACGGTTTTTTTGCCTAGTTTATTCTTTTCGATATATTCTGATATCTTTTGTATAGCTTTCAGTGAATCTAAACCGTTGAATTGGTCCGAATTTACCAACTTACCTTCCCCAGTGTAAGCCTCTTTCTCAATATCCCCACCACTTATCACCTCGACGATTGGCAATTTATGCTTTTTTGCGAATTCATAATCCCGACAGTCGTGGGCTGGAACCCCCATAATCGCTCCAGTCCCGTAACCCATCAGCACGTAATCGGCCACCCAGATTGGAATCTCCTTTTTTGTCAGCGGGTTAATACAATATAAACCAGTAAATACTCCAGTTTTTTCCTTCTCTCGATCGATCTCTGTCTTACGTTTGGCCTCCTCCACATAATCTTTTACCTCTTCTAATTTTTCATTTTTAATTTTTAATTTTTCATTTAGTAGCTCCGCTACGATCGGGTGTTCTGGCGCCAAAACCATAAACGTCGCGCCGTAAATAGTATCAGGCCGGGTAGTAAAAACCTTTATTTTGTCTACAGCTAACTGACTACGGTCCACAGTCTGCTGTCGTCTGTGGTCTGTGGTCTGTGGTCTAATCGGAAATTCGATTTCCGCGCCTTCTGATCGGCCGATCCAATTCCTCTGCATTGTCTTAGTAGTTTCCGACCAATCGATCCCCGCCTTCGCCATTTCCTCGGTAACTTTAACCTTCGGACCTAACGCTTCGGCGGGCAGGCAGTCCAAATTTTTAAGCAGCCTTTCAGCATAATTAGTAATCTTAAAAAACCACTGCTCAAGCTCTTTCTGAATAACCTGCGTGCTGCAACGTTCGCACTTACCAGCGATCACCTGCTCATCAGCTAAAACTGTTTTGCAGGAAGGGCACCAACCCACTGATGATTCTCTTCGCACCGCCAGTCCGGCTTTAAAAAGCTGAATAAAAATCCACTGTGTCCATCTATAATAATATGGATCAGAAGTGATCACTTGGTGATCCCAATCAAATAAAGCACCTAGTTTTTTGAGTTGCTCTTCCCGAAAATAGCTCGTGGTTTGGTGGGTGAGGTCCTTCGGGTGAAGGCCTTTTTTAATCGCGTAGTTTTCCGAATGGATACCAAAGCTGTCAAACCCCATCGGCTCAAATACATCGAAACCTTGCGCTCGTTTCAATCGGCCAAAGGTGTCACTGCCACTAAAGGCACAAACATGTCCTACATGTAGCCCTTCGCCAGAAGGGTATGGGAACATCATCAGGTTATAGAATGGCCGCTTTGCTTTTTCTAAATCGACTTGAAAAATTCTTTCTTTTTCCCAAATTGTCCGCCATCTTTTTTCAATTTCGCTTGGATTATATCGCTCATCACCCATAGGCTAAGATTTTACTACAAAGCGGCTCGTTTATTCAATTTTCAATTTGAGATTTGAAATTTTCATTGAAAATTAAAAATTGAGAATTAAAAATTTGATTAGATTCCGAGGAATACTTTCACCAGGTTCTCACTTACTTCCAAAACGCCTCGGTTAAAGGCATAGTCAATCTTTTTTTCATCCAGCAGATGGATAGTGAGCTTATTAAAAATCAAGGAAATAAAATTGGTGTGTTCGGGAAGG